>Ga0315277_10000721_pt1 | contig 51072 bp, 50 predicted proteins | sample YL17G05_15_MG_FD_203695 | JGI IMG/M metagenome (GOLD analysis project Ga0315277, IMG submission 203695) | Sediment microbial communities from Yellowstone Lake, YNP, Wyoming, USA - YL17G05_15 | ecosystem: Environmental > Aquatic > Freshwater > Lake > Sediment | place: USA: Wyoming | collected... | reverse complement strand
CAGGAGGGTCTTGCCCGCACCGGAAGGGCCGACCAGCACGAAGTGCTCGCCCTCCCCAACGTCCAGCTCAATGTCCTCCAGCCTGAACGAGTCAAACCTTGCGCAGACGCCTCGGGTCTTGATCACCGCAGTACCCTCGCCGTCAGCAGCCGTACCGCCAGGAGCACCGCAACCGCCACAAATATCAGCAGCAGGACATAGACCAGAGTCTCCTGAATGTCCACCTCCGCCAGCCCCAGGTAGATGGCCGAGGGGATGGTCTCGGTTTTCCCGCGCACCGCCCCAGCCACGGTGATGGTCGCCCCAAACTCCCCTATCGCTCGTGCCCAGGCCAGGATGAACGACGCCACGATGCCACTCTTGGCCAGGGGAAGGGTCACGGTCAGGAACGTCCGCCAGCGGTTGGAGCCCAGAAAGTAGGCGACATCCTCGTAGCGGGGGTCTATTTGCTCGAAGACGGCTTTCAGGGAGCGGATCGCCAGAGCGACAACGATGGAGAACTGCGCCAGCACGATCCCTGGCACCGCGAAGGTGAACGTGATGATGTTGTCCTCAAAGAACCTCCCCGGCTCGGAGCCGAGCAGAACCAGCAGCGCCGTCCCCAGGGCCACCGGCGAAAGGACGATCGGCACGTCAAGCAGGGTATCCACGAGGTTCTTCCCTGGGAAGCTCTTGCGAGCCAGCAGGTAGCTGATGGGCACAGCGAAGAACAGGGCCAGGACGGAGGCGATAGTCGCGGAGACCACCGAGAGCCGTATTGTGGAAAGGGAACGCCCCGATAGCAGCGTGTTCCCGTATGAGCTGCCTTCCACGCGCAGCAGTAGGGTGAGAATAACAACCGAGATGTAGGCGGTGAGGATGCCTAACACCCCCCAGGAGAACACAGAAAAGGACAGGTTTTGGGCCCGCTTGCTGGTCACCGCCGCCAATCCTCCGGTAGCTGCCATTCGCCACCCACTTTGGCCTGAGGGGCGAACTGGCGAGCCTCCTCCTCGGTCACCAGGTAGTGCCACTTAGCGTAGACCGCCTTGCCCTCGTCCGAGGTGACGAAATCGATGAACTGCTGCGCCAGTGCGGGCTGCTTGCTGGAGTTGCTGATGGCGATGGGCACATAGCCGATGCGCGGGATCTGGTCGGGCCTAAGATAGACCGTCTCGATGTCCTTGGGGGCCCAGTACTGGAAGACCCTCCAGCCAATGACGGCATCCACGCTCTTCAGGGCGATGAGCTGGGCCGTCTTCTCACAGCTCTCCGCGTAGGTGACTATGTTGGGCCGGATGGCCTGAGTCAGGCCCGCGTTCTCCAGGACCTCCGCGGCGTATAGGCCCACGCAGACCGTGTTCGGGTCGGCGATGGCCACCTTCAACCCTGGCCGGGCCAGGTCCTCCAGGGAGCGAATGTTCTTCGGGTTCCCCTTCTGCACATTTATGGCGGGTACCAGGTAGACCACCCTCTGCTCCGTCTCGGCAAGCACCAGGCCCTGTCTCTTGGCCTCTTCCATGAAATCGGAGGAGCCGGGGAAGTAGATGTCTCCGCGCCCCGTGAGTTTCATCTGCGAGAGCATCGCCCCGGAGCCGCCGAAGTGTAGCTCCACGCTCACTCCGTACTTATCCTCGAAAAGCCGAGCCACCTCCTCGGTCGCCGGCTTCGTGGCCGAGCCCACAAACAGCTCGAGCGTCCCCCCGCTCGAAGGCGTCCCCTCCCCGCCCGACTCCTGCCCCGCCTCGCTCCCACAGGCCACCAAGGCAACCAGACCTGCCAGCACGAAGGCCAGGACAGCGAGCTTGGCCCCGCTTCTCATGGACCTACCAGGGTGATGAAAAAGCCAGTTGACCGACCGGTCATGACTCGTTACCGATCCGAAATTGAATCTGGCCATATGCTCCTCTTTTCCAGGCCAGGCATTTTGCCAGCACCCCGCTAGACTCTCCTTGCGGGCTCCCTTACACCTGTGCTCGAGACAAGCTCATCCCGACACTGCCCTAGCCACGCCAGGGTAGCCTCCGCGACGGCGATCTTGGCCTCGATAGCCAGTCGATCGAAGCCGGCGGGGTCGGCGCGCTGGGCTAGGTCCCGCCACTCCGCAAGGTAGCGGCGGCAAAACTCCTTCTGTTCCGTGAGAAGCTCACCGGCCAGGGCCGGGTCCTCTTGGCCCAGGAAGAAGAGCTTGACCAGAAGGTCAAGGCGCACCTGGCGCAGTCGGGTGACGGGCTCCCGCAGCCAGGCGTCGAAGGCCCGTCGACCGGCAGCGGTGGTGCGGAGGAGCACCCGCGGCGGGTAGCGATCCTCCTCCCGCCCCTCCACCTCCACCAGCCCCCGCTCCTGCAGGTTGCCGAGGAGGAAGTAGACGTTGCTCATGCGCAGGGGGCAGACGAGCCCCAGGCCGCTGCCGCCCGCCAGCTCGCGGGCGACCTGGTAGCCGTGCATGGGCCGGCGCAGGAGGCCCAGGACGGCGTACTCGGGAGCGGAGAGAGAGCTCTTCTTCCTGGCCATGGTAGTGGGTCAGCGATTGAGTACTCAGGCGCAGAGTATAACGCCGGGTCGCCGGCCCCTGTAAACGTCCATCTGGCCTGTCTTTGCGGGGGCCGAAAGGAGGGTGGGCCTAGGGGACTGAGAACCCGAGGGAACGCAGGGCCGCCAGCAGCTCCGGCGTGGCGCGCGCCGCCAGCTCACGGTCAAGCTGGCGCAGGAAAAGGGCGGCCCTCTCCGCCGACGGCAGGTCCCGTCCCTGAGCCTGGAGACGCTGCGACTCCTCGGCCGCCTGGCGGTAGGTCCGCTCCACCTCTGCTGGTCCGCAGGAGAGGCCGGCGGCGGCCAGGGCCCGCGCTAGCCCCTCCAGGCGCGCCTCCTCCCGCTCACGGCTCAGCTCGGGGGTGTCCGTGATAAGGGTGCCCCAGAGGTCGAAGATGACCGCTCGCAGTGGCGGCAAGAGCCTAACCCTCCCGATCGTGAGGAACCGCCGGCCCCGCTTGCGGTCGCCGGCGGCCCCTGAAGGCCATAAGCGGATGCTTCTTCAGTTCACCGGCGCCTGCAGCGAAGCACCACACGCGGAGCAGAACTTGGTGCCCGCCGCGGCGGCGGCGGCGCACTGGGGACAGAATCGCGCGGACTCAGCGGCCGGCGGCGCCGAGGCCGGGGGCTCGACATCGGAACGGGCCTCGGGCTCGGAGAGCTGGCGCCGCTCCTCCGGCTCCCGGGCGCTGCGCCGGAACTCGCGGATGCTCTTGCCGATGGCGCCGCCCACCTCCGGCAGCCGGCCCACTCCGAAGATAATGACCACCACGGCTAGGATCAGCAAGAGCTCGAAGGGGCCGATGCCCAGGGGGCCTATAGCAAGCATCATCTTCCTCCGCAGGCCTGCGGGGCCTCGACTTTGAGGTTAGCACCCACCAGATAGGGCGTCAAGGAGGAACACTCTGGGACATCGGTTCGCCTACGGGGGCGATACGCTCGATGAAGACCTCCATGACGCCGCCGCAGATCCTGTCCCCGACCTCGGTGGGCTCCGTAAGGTCCACAGTGACCAGGCGGGGCAGGCCGGTATCCAGGACTTCTATGGCCGCTGCCCGGACCTCGGCCTCAGCGCTGCCACCGCCGATGGTGCCGCAGAAGGAGCCATCGGCTCTGATGGCCATGCGGGCGCCGGGCTTGCGCGGCGTCGAGCCGCGGGTGGTCGCCACGGTGGCCACCACCAGCGGTGTGCCATCGCGCAGGCTCCGCGCTATCTCCGAGAAGACCTCGTCCATAGCCTTTGGGTGCCTATCGCCTCTCACCCATCGGCCGCCCCGTGCCGCCGCGACGGGCCTGGACGATCTCGGCGATGATGCTGACCGCGATCTCCTCCGGCGTCTCCGCCCCGATGTCCAGCCCGATGGGCGTCCGCACCCGCTCCAGGGCCTCCTGGGAGAAGCCGTCGCCGGCCAGGTGCTGGAGGACGGCCGTCACCCGCCGCCGGCTCCCGATCATGCCCACGTAGGCAGCGCTGGAAGTCACCACCTCGCGCAGGGCCAGCTCGTCCTCCTTGTGGCCCCGGCTCACCAGCACGACGTAGGTGTTGGAGTCGACAGGGAACCCGCGCAGGCTCTCCACCAGGTCGCCGCAGAGGATGCGGTCCGCCTCCGGCAGGCGCTCGCGGCTGGCGAAGTCCGGCCGGTCATCGAGGACGGTCACCGAGAAGCCGGCGTACTCCCCGAGCCTGGTCAGGGACTGGCCGATGTGGCCGGCGCCTACCACCAGGAGCACAGGCCTCGCCTCCACCACCTCCAGCATGACCTGGTAGGCGGCGTCGGGCTGGGTCTCCAGGCGGCGGACGCGCTCTCCCTCGCTGGTGTAGTAGAGGGCCTGCACGGCCGGCCGGGGGACCGCGGAGAGGGCGGCCAGGGCGTCAGCGGCCACCGCCTCCTCGAAGGGCCCGCCGCCCAGGTCTCCCAGGCGGCTGCCGTCGCGGCGCACCAGCACCTTGACGCCCAGGCTGCGCCCGCCCGGGGGTAGGCCGCCGGCCGGCACCCGAATAAGGGTCGCCACCACCACGGGCGACCCGCCCGCCGCCGCGGCCACCGCTTCCGCCCAGACGGACGGCTCGCCGGCCGCCGCTATCCGGCCCGCCACGTTCGTCACAGTGGTGCTCCCAGTACTTTCTTCAACGTAGCCAGATTCTTCGTCCGCCTCTGGCGGACTCAGAATGACAATCATATCACCCTGAGCGCAGCGAAGGGTCTCCCTTGAATTGCACTGGCGCTACACGCTGAACAGAATGTGCAAGACATCGCCGTCCTGCACCTCGTACTGCTTGCCCTCCAGACGCAGGACACCCTGCTTACGGGCTTCCGCCAGGGAGCCGCTGTCCAGCAGCTCGCGCCAGCCCAGGACCTCCGCCCGGATGAACCCGCGCTCCATGTCGCTGTGCACCTTGCCGGCGGCGGCGAGCGCCGTGGTGCCCCGGGGCACGACCCAGGCGTGGCCGTCCTCCGGGTTGACCGTGAAGAAGGAGATAAGGCCCAGCAGCTCGAACGAGCGCCGGATCACCAGGTCTCGCCCCGCCTCCGGCACCCCCAGGTCGGCCCGGAACTCGGCCGCCTCCTCCTCGGAGAGCTCGCCCAGCTCCAGCTCTATCTTGGCGCAGAGGGCGGCGACATCGCGATGGGGGCCGGCCCAGCGGCGTCGGAACTCCGCTTCCAGCTCACCGGCCCGCGACACGTCTGCCTCGTCGATGTTGAGGAGAAGGAGCATGGGCTTGGCAGTGAGGAGGTTGTAGTCGTGCAGCGAGCGCCACTCGTCGGGCGAGAGCGTCTGGGCGCGTAGGGGCGTCTCCGCCTCCAGCCCGGCCTTGATACGCTCCAAGAGCGCCACCTCCTTCTCGCCCGCGGCACGCTCCCCCGCCTTAGCAGAGCGTACGGCGATGTCCAGGCGCTCCAGCCTCTTCTGGATGAAGGCCAGGTCCGCGAAGGCCAGCTCAAGGTCCATGCTGGCCACGTCTCGGTGAGGGTCGACGGTGCCCTCCGGGTGAGGGACGCGCTCGCTGCGGAAGACGCGCACCACGTGAATGAGGGCGTCGGTTCGGGCCAGGGCAGTCAGCACCTCGGCAGACGCGCCCTCGCGACCAAAGCCCTTTGCGAAGGCGGTGCCGGGGAAATCCAGATAGCGAACATCGGCGTGGGTGCCCTTCTTGGGCTTGAAGTGAGCGACCAGCTCGTCGAGGCGGCGGTCCGGTAGCTTGACGACCCCTACGTGGGGCCCGCCCATCTCGTAGGTTCCTGTGGGAACGTGGCCGCTCGTGAGAACATCGAACACGGTGGTCTTGCCGGAGCGGGCGAGGCCGATGAGACCGAAGTCCATGCCCATACCCTTCCTTCTCAGGCCCAGCCGACGCGCGCCTCGAGGCGAGCACTGGCGGCTCTTCCGGTGCCTGCCTGCCGGTAGGCAGGCCTGCGAACCGAGGATAGGCCAGCCCCTAGAGGGGTGTCAACGCTCCTGAGGCTGCCATTGACAGGGCGAGGGCTTTATGGCATACTTTGCATGAAAAGCGCCCACACGCCCCAGAGGGCGCATCTACTATTCTAGGGAGGCGGAGCTCATGTCGCTCAAGACTTACTACTCAGGGATCCTCGCTCGGGGCAAGCCGGGCTTCCCGACGCTGGAGGAGGCACGGCACGATTTCAAGGCCATGCTGGCCGGCCTTACGCCCATCCACTACGGCTAGCTTGAAATGCCCTCAAGGGCGCATCCGGAGTGAGAAAAGCGATGGCCAGCCTTGACGTGTTGGACGTGCGCCTCGAGTACATCGTCTACATGGAGGAGGAGAGCGACTTCCTGGAAGGCCGGCTGATCGCCGAGGACATACTGTTTTCGTTCTTGTTCGCGCCGGTGAGCCGGTGGAGCCCGGTTGATACGTCCCGCCAGCCTCAGATTGACATCGTTCGCGCGCAGGTACCAGGGATGGTTATCCCGGGGCTGCAACCGCCGGCTGGCGTTGGTGGAAACCGTTAACGAAAGGGAGGGACACCATGCGGTTCCTGATCAAGGTCTCTATTCCGGTTGAGGCAGGCAACAAGGCAATACGAGACGGAACTCTGGGTGAGACGATAGGCCGTGTCCTCAGTGAGCTGAAGCCGGAGGCGGCCTACTTCACGACAGACGGCGGCAAGAGGACCGGGTTCATCGTCGCTGACATCAAGGACCCTCACCAGATGGTATCCGTCGCGGAACCCTGGTTCTTGGCGTTCAACGCAAGTGTGGAGTACCACCCGGCTATGACGCCGGAGGACCTGCAGAAGGCTGGGCCGGACCTGGCGAGGGCTGCCAAGACATACGGCTAGTTCCCAGCCGCTGCCACCGGCTCTCGCCCCGTGGCGCACACCTCGAGCAGGCAGCAGCCCGCGCAGAGGGGCTCGCGCCGGCAGGTTTCTTTGCAGTGGAGGACGATGGCGGCGTGGTAGCGCCGGTATAGCTCACGGTCCTCTGGCAGGCGCTCCTGGAACCAACGCTGCCACGTATCGTAGCGGTTCCCCTCCGGGCCGAGGCCCAGACGGCGGAACAGGCGCACCGTGTAGGCATCGACGACGAAGACGGGCCGGCGGGCGGCGTGCAGGAGGACGGCATCCGCCGTCTCCCGCCCGACGCCGTAGGTGCCCAGGAGAGCGGCCCTCAACTCGTCGGTCGGGAGAGCCATCAGGCCCTGCGCGCCGCCGTGCCCCTTCACCAGGGCTGCGAAGGCTTTCAAGCGCCTCGCCTTCTGGAGGGGCATACCGGCCGGCCGTACCAAGTCGGCTAGCTCGTCCTCGGTCAGCGACACCACCGCCTGGAGGGAGAATGCGCCGGCCTCGCGCAGGCGCGCCAGTGCCCTCTCCACGTTGGCCCAGGCAGTGTGCTGGACGAGGACGGCGCCGACGCACACCTCGAACCAATCGCTGTCGGCGCGCCAGTGCCAGCCGTCGACGTGGCAGGCCGCTTCGAGGCGCCGGTGGATCTCAAGCAGGGCTTCGGACGTGGCGGAAGGCGCTGTCACGGCTCCTCGGGCAGCGGCTGGGTGGCCCACTCCGGCAGGCGGGCGTCGGGGACGCTGTCATGCTGGGGAAGGTAGGGCTTGAGATCGAGGACCGGCGTCCCATCGAGGGCATCCAGCCCCCGTACGCGCAGGATGTTGCGCCGGCGGCGCAGGAGCGGCACCACCGCCACGCCGATGGGGTTTGGACGCCGCGGAGTGCGGGTAGCCAGCACCCCCTGAAGGGGGTAGCGGGGGTCGCCGCGAGGGTGGACGTGCGTCCGCTCCTTCTCGTGCTGCGGCACCCGTTGCATGTAGAACACCACGATGAGGTGTGAGTAGGAATCGATGCCGTCCAGGGCCGGCTCCAGGTCCTGGCGCACGATGATATCGGAGCGCACGTCCTGCCAGCCGCCCATACGGGGCTCGCGGACGCCGTTGCGCACCACCGCCACCGGTCGCAGGGTCACCGGCTCACGGGGCACGACGCTCCGCTCGAAGAACCGCCGCACCCAGTCCAGAACTCCCACGAGCAGCTCCTTACGGCTCCACCGGCCCGGCGCCCCTATCGACGTTTCCCGCTCGCTATGCTCCAGATTCCGAAGCCCAGCTCGCAAGATCACGGGGGCGCGCTCAGCTTAGCACAGGCCAACAGAGGCGACCAGCGGCCCAGGGCTGCCCGCCCGACCGCATTGTACCTCTGGTTGCCTTTCCTCTTCCGGGCGGTTCTGACGGGCCCAGCGAATGGGCTATAAGCCGGGCCGCCTTGTGATTCCACTCCAAAAAGGCAGGTGGGAATGACGGAAGGGTGAGGTGCCCCTCAGAGCCCGATGAGCTTGTCGAGGCCGCGCACCAGCTCGCTGCGGTTCATGACCTCCCGAACGGCCAAAAGGACGCCTGGGATGAAGGACTCCCGGCCCGTCGAGTCGTGGCGGATGGTAAGGGTCTGGCCCCGGCCGCCGAAGATGACCTCCTGATGGGCCACCAGCCCCGGCAGCCGCACGCTGTGGACGCTGATGCCGTCCATGGAGCCGCCGCGGGTTCCGGGCAGCGTCTCCTTCTGGGGCACGTTCTGCTCGAAGGGGCGGCCGCGGGCAGCCAGCATCTCACGGGCGGTCGTCAGGGCGGTGCCTGAGGGAGCATCCGCCTTCTGCTCGTGGTGGAGCTCTATCACCTCGGCGTAGTCGAAGTAGCGGGCGGCGATCTTGGCCAGGTGTATGAGGAGCACGGCGCCGATGGCAAAGTTGGGGGCAAGCACCGCCCCCAGGCCCTTGCTCTTGCAGGCCGTCTCCAGCTCACGGACGAAATCGTCGGGGAGGCCGGTGGTGCCGATGACCACTCGCGCCCCCGACTCCAGGGCAGCGCGGGCCACCGACGGCGCCCACTCGGCGTTGGTGAAGTCGACGACTACGTCAGGCCGGCAGCGGGCGAAGAGCGTCTGGGGGTCCCGATCGAGGGGAATCAGTCCCGTTCCGTCGGGCAGAGAAGCGAACTCCTCAGCCGAGAGCTTCTCCAGGACGCCGACGGGCTCCAAATCCGGCTCGCGGCAGAGGGCGGCCAGGACCTCCCGGCCCATCTTTCCCGTGCCGCTGACTACGACGCGAATGGAGGACATAGCAGCCGCCTCCCGCAGGTGATAGTGAGGGCATTATAGTCTTTGCACCTTGGAAGAAGAAGGGGGCCGCGCCTCCGACGGGTGGGTTCGGTTGACGCCCCGCTGGCTCCCTACCTATACTGAGATCAGAGGCTTGTCCGCCGGTGGGCGGGACACCTTCGATTCTTGCCCTTCGGGGCTTTTTCTTGTCTCTGTCCATCGACAGGCGGGCCTGGGACTAGGAAGGAAAGTCACATGTCGCTTTCGTGGGAGATCGGTGAGCTGGAGAATGGCCTGCGGGTCGTTACCACCCCCGTGCCTACGGCTCAGTCGGTCGGCGTAAACATATTCGTGGGTGTCGGCTCCCGCGCCGAGGACCGCCGCCGCAACGGCCTCTCTCACTACCTGGAGCACATGCTTTTCAAGGGCAGCGAGAAGCGCCCCAGCACCATGGCCATCGCCGAGGCCGTTGAAGGGGCGGGCGGCGTCCTCAACGCTTACACCGCCAAAGAGTTCACCTGCTACTGGAACCAGGTCCCCTACGACCGCCTTGACCTGGCCATGGACGTTCTGGCCGATATGGTGGCTAGCCCGCTCCTGGACGCGACGGAGATCGATCGCGAGCGGACGGTGGTGCAGCAGGAGATCAAGCGCGCCTACGACCTGCCGTCAGCCTGGGCCAGCGAACTGCTCTCCCGCGCCTTCTACGGCGACCAGCCCATCGGCTGGCCCATCGCCGGCAGCGAGGAGACGGTCGGAGCCCTTCAGCAGCAGGACTTCCTGGAGCACGTGCGGACCTGGTACGTCCCCAACAACATGGTGCTCAGCGTAGCCGGCAACACCGGCCACGAGCAGGTGATGGAGGCCGCCGGCCGCTACCTGGGCTCCCTGGAGAAGCGGCCCGCTCCTGCCTTCGAGCCCGCCCGGATCGAGGTGCCCGAGGAGCGGGTGCTGGTAGAGAAGCGCGAGATCGCCCAGTCTAACCTGGCCCTGGGCCTGCGGGCCCTCTCCCGCACCGACCCCGATCGCTACGCCCTCTTCATCCTGAACAGCGTCCTCGGTCGAGGCATGAGCTCCCGTCTCTTCAAGGAGGTGCGAGAGCGCCGCGGCCTCGCCTACGCCGTCGGCTCCGGCCTCAGCCGCCACAACGAAACCGGCCTCCTCTCTATCAGCGCCGGCGTTAGCCCGGAGAAGCTCCGCGAGGCAACCCAGGTCATCGTGGAGGAGGTCTTTAGGCTCAGCGACGAGTCGGTCCCGAAGGAGGAGATGGCCAGGGCACGGGACTACACGGTGGGCACCTTCCGCCTCAGCCTGGAGACGCCCATGGCCCTGGCCCAGCGCGCTGGCGAGAACCTCCTCACCACCGGCGAGATCGAGCCCATCGAAGAGGTGGTGGCGAACCTGCAGGCGGTGACCGCCGACGACGTGATGCGCGTGGCCCGCCGCCTCTTCCGCCGCGACGGCGTATCGGCGGCGGCGGTGGGTCCCGGTGCCAGCCAGGAGGAGATGGCGGCCCTGCTGGCGGCCTGAGGGGCCCGCCTGCGTTGCCCCCTGCCGTGGCCGCTCGTGGTTCGACAGGCTCACCACGAGCGGAATCCAGAAAGCGCTCGGCCTGAGCCTGTCGAAGGGCGAGCGGCGGCTTTTTCGGCAGCCTGCTAAGGCGAGACGCCATCCGCGTTCTCGTTTCCCGGAGGGGAACATGAGCACGGTCACCGCCAACGGCATCGACATCTACTACGAGCTGTGGGGCCAGGGGCCGCCCCTGGTCATGGCCCACGGCTTCTGCGGCTGCACGGACGAATGGCGGGCGCTCGTGCTGCCCCTGGCCAAGAGACGCCGCCTCCTGCTCTATGACGTGCGCGGTCATGGCCGCAGCAGCGCGCCAGAAGACCCTGCCCTCTACTCCATGCCCATCTTCGCCGCCGACCAGGCAGCCCTCATACGGGCGCTGGGGATCGAACGGGCCCACGTGGGCGGCGGATCGATGGGCGGCATGATCGCCGCCCAGTTCGCCGTCGATTACCCTCGGATGGTCTCATCCCTCCTCCTCTGCGACACCACCTGCGGCAACGGCTCCGACCGGGGCCCGGCGGGCCAGTTCGAGCGTTTCCTGGTTGAGGCCTTCGTCCAAATGGAGGAGATCGCCGTCAAGGACGGCTTCCAGGAGCTGGCGCGCCGCGAGCTGGAGTGGTCGCGGGAGAACGACCCCCACTTCGAGGAGAGGCCCGAGCCCGAGGAGGTGGGGCTGCGTCGCCTGGAACAGATGAGGCTGGCCGGCTACGTGGGCGCGAACCGCGCTATCCGGCAGCGGCCGGACCTGCTGGCTCGACTGGGCGAGATCCGCGCCCCAACACTCGTCCTCGTCGGCGAGTGGGATGGCTTCCTACCCTGCTCTCTGCTCGCCCACGAGCGCATCGCCGGCTCGCGTCTGGCGCTCGTCGAGCGCTCGCCCCACGGCACACCCACCTGGCGGCCGGAGGCCTTCCGCAAAGCTATCCTTGACTTCCTCGACGACGTAGAGGCAAGCCGTCCGGTGGCCGGCTCGCTCAGCTACTAGGCCTGAGCGGTGAAGAGCACGCCGTAAGTGCCCCAGGCCGTTGACACAGGCAGTGACTGCCTCGATACTGGTCTCCCGCACGCCGGTAGGCAGGCCCGCCAGTCTCCGCCCCGAGGAGTGCCCTTGCACCTCTACCGCAGCCTCATCTTCGTGCCCGGCATCCGGGAGAACATGATCGAGAAGGCCCGGGGCTTCGAAGCCGACGTCATCGTGCTGGACCTGGAGGACTCGGTGCCGCCCGCCGAGAAGGAGCAGGCGCGGCAGATCGTGCGGCGGGCCATCCCCACTCTCGCCGCCCTCGGCCACGCCGTGCACGTCCGCGTGAACCCTGTAGGCGGCGGCCTCACCCGCGACGACCTGGCCGCCGTGGTCTGTCCCGAGCTGTCGGGCATCTGCCTCCCCAAGGTGGAGTCGGCCCAGGACATCCGCGACATCGATGTCCTTATCCGAGAGCAGGAGCTGGCGCAGGGCGTGAAGCCGGGAACCCTGGCATTGATCCCCGCCATCGAGTCGGCCCACGGCGTCCTCCGCTGCGAGGAGATCTGCCGCGCCTCGACCCGCCTGACCGCCGTCACCCTCGGCGCCGACGACTACACCGCCGACCTCGGCGTGCACCGTACCCGCGAGGGCCGGGAGCTGGACTACGCCCGCCAGGTGATGGCCGTCTGCGCCCGCGCCGCCGACATCCTGGCGCTGGACACCCCCTTCGCCGACTTCCAGGACGAGGAAGGGCTGGTGCGGGAATCGGAGTGGGTGCGCTCGCTGGGCTTCAAGGGAAAGTACCTCATCCACCCCAGCCAGATCGGGCCCGTGAACCGCGTCTTCCGCCCCAGCGAGGAAGAGGTGGCCTACGCCCGGCGCGTGGTGAAAGCCTTCGAGGAAGCGGTGGCCCGCGGCCATGCGGCCGTCCAGGTGGACGGCCGCATGGTGGACCCGCCGGTGGCCAAACGCGCCCGGGCACTCATCGAGCAAGGCGAAGCCATCCAAGCCCGCGAGCGGTCACGCCTGCCTAGCGCATAGGCGGCCTGCCTGCCGGAAGGCGGTTCAGGGCTCAGCGGGCGGCCAGGTCCACCACCCACCAGTGTCCGTAGATAGTGTTGCTCAGGTAGTAGTAACCCGCCCCGAGTTCCGTGTAGGCCGGGTCCAGAAGGCGGGCGCGGTGGTCGGGACTGGCCAGCCAGTAGGCGACAACCTCCTCTGGGCTTGTGGGGCCAGCGGCGACGACCTCCCCCAGGGCGCTCCAGCCCGTGTAGCCCGCTGCCTGCACGCGCCCCACCATCGTCGACCCGTCGGGGGCCGTGTGACTGAGACGGCCGGTCTCAGCCATGGCGCACGCCTGGCGCTGAGCAGCCCCCGTGAGGCTCGCCGCGGGTGAGAGAGGGCCCAGGCCCTCCTGTTGGCGGGCGGCGTTGATTAGATCGACCACGCGGTCGACGAAGGCCGCATTCGCGCTGGCGACGACGGTAGGCAAGGCCAGGCCGGACACCTCGACAGGCTCAGGCGCCGGCATCGCCGCCTCTTCTGGAGAAGGGGGTACCTCGGTGGGCGAGGTCAGCGGCTCCTGGGTCGGCGCCACAGCAGGCAGCGATGGAGGCGTGGGGACCGGTGGTGGCAGGGCGGTGGGAGTGGGTTCGCCTGACGGGTAGGTGGGCTCGGCGGTGACAGTGCCAGCGACACCGGCGCCACGAACCTCCGACGACGGCGTCTCGGGCCGTTCCGAGCAGGCGGTCAGGAGAACCAGACTGGAAAACCAGGCCGACGCGACGAGAGCAAGGGTGACCCGGAGAACCAGGGACGACCGGCCTATCTGACCTCCGCGACGAGTCTGGCGGGAACGGGAGTCGAGCATCCTGCTCTCAACTGTCTCCGAGCCGGTCGCCACGCCGGGCGGTGCCTTTTACCAGGCGCAGTCTACAGCCTGAGGCGTGCGGATGCAAAGCCGCGTTGGGCAGATTAGGGGGCAAGAGCCGCCGGGCGGCAAGTTCGGCAGCTAAACTTCTATCGCTTAAGACCTGTGGCGTGCTACCGGGGAGGCGTCGTGCTTACCGCCCTTCTCTTACCGCACGTCCGTGGCCACGTGGCTCAGGAACCACTCGTAGCGGACGGGGGAGAGACGGGCCAGCTCCGCCGGGTCGTAGAAGAAAAGGGCGAAGGAGTTGGCGTAGTCCTCCAGGGGGTCGGGGAAGGAGAGATAGCTCCAGACCTGCGGCCCGTCATAGGCGAACTCGAGCTCCGTCTGGTCGTGGGCGGCGGCGACCTCGGCGTCGGAGCTCAGGAGTCGCCAGCCGGTGGCCTGCATGAAATCGCGCATCTCCTCTTGGAAGAAGACCCAGGCATAGCGGCCAGGCGGCGTCAGCCGCATCTGATAGGCGTGGCCCAGCTCGTGGAGGACGGTCCGCGTCCCCTGCCCAGGGACGAGCACCAGTTCGTTGCGGCCGTCATTGTTCGAGTAGAAGTTGGCGCCGCTGGAGTAGAGGCTCTGGCCGGAGAGGATGCGCGCCTCCGAGTTGGCCAGGATGTACAGGCGGCCGTAGTAAGGGCTGCCCAGGTTGCGGACGACGTGCGGCGGCAGGAGAGCGAGGGCGTCCATTACCGCCTGAAGCGTCAGGGGGTCCCAGGACTGGCCCTCGAGAACGATCTCGACGCCGTAGCGCTCCCGCGCCTCCTCCACCGGGCAGGTGGCGGCGACGCCTGTCACGAGGAGAAGGCAGGCGGCCAGGAGCAGCCGCAGCGGCAGCCGCCGACGGGGGAAAGACATCGACGGAGCCGCCGTTTCGATGGACTCTTTGAGCCGAGAATGTAGCACTGCCATACGCGGCGCATCCAGGGCGGGGAATACAATAACCGGCAACATCTGTTGCCGGTTTCACCACTGGCTGGCCCGTGGACGGGCCTAGCCGAGGCCTCGGTGACCAGGGTACGGTGCCCTCAGGTGTCGTCCGCCACTCGAACAGAGCCGCCGATGGCGGGCCTGCCCGTCCGGCAGGCGGGGAGGGCCGTGGGCCTCGGCTCAGCGCCTCAACAGAAGATCCAGTCCTCTACATGATCTAACTCCGGAAGGTCGCGAATATAACAGCTAACCCACATTACCGTGCATCTGACCCAGCCGGCGCAGCTCATCCCCCGCTTCCGCTGCGATGCGACGGTGACGCGCCAGGAGCAGCCGCTGCGTGCGCTCGATGAGGGACAGCCGCTGCGGCGAAAGAAGGCCCTGGGAGAACAGCTCGACCACCTCGTCCTCGTCCTCAGTCCAGGCGCGCCCCGAGGGGTCTACCCAGACGTCAAGGGCCAGGTCAAGGTACTCGACGCGGCCCGGTCCTAGCCGCACCTCATCCACCACGTCGAAGCGGTGGGCGATGAGGCCGCCATCAGGGCCGTGCAGCACGTACAACAGGTAGTGCCTGCGCGCCCAGAAGAAGCCGTAGGTGCGGCTCCCGGCGGGAAAGAGAAAGCCGCCGGCTCGACGCTCTCCGGGGTGAGGGAAAAGGAGGACCGCCAGGCGAGGGCTCACGTCCAACGCCAGGCAGCGATAGGTCTCCTCCCCACCATGGAGGAACCGCTTGATTTCCACGACAGTCGATTCTGGACGCTTCACGGCTCAAGTGCTATGCTTCGCCCGCCCCTTGGCTCGACGCCCAGCAGATCCTAACACGAAGGAGAGTGCCATGCCGGACTTCAAGAACATCATCTATGAGAAGAAGGGCAGGATCGCCGTCATCACTATCAACCGTCCGGAGCGGATGAACGCCATTGACCCCGAGACCAGCCACGAGCTCCTCAGCGCCTGGTCCGACTTCCGGGACGACAACGAGCTCTGGGTGGCGATATTCACCGGCGCCGGCGAGCGGGCCTTCTCGGCTGGCCTCGACCTGGTGGCTGTGGCCGAGGCGTTCAGCGGGGGCATGGTGGGCGCGTTTAAGTTCGACGTTCCCTTCGGCGGCATCACCCGCGGCTTCGAGATCTTCAAGCCTATGATCGCCGCCATCAACGGCCACTGCCTGGCTGGCGGCCTGGAGATGGCCCTCTGCTGCGACATCCGCATCGCCGCCGAGAACGCCACCTTCGGCCTGATGGAGGTGACGCGGGCCATCATCCCCGGCGCCGGCGGCACCCAGCGCCTGCCGCGGGCCATCGGCCTGCCAAAGGCGCTCGAGCTCATCATCACCGGCAGCCGCATCGACGCCCAGACGGCGCTGCGCTACGGAGTGGTCAGCCAGGTAGTGCCTCTCTCGGAGCTAATGCCCAAAGCCATGGCGCTGGCCGAGCTCATCTGTCAGAACGGCCCCATAGCCGTCAGGCTGGCCAAAGAGGCGGCCTGTCGCGGCTACGACATGACCCTGGAGCAGGGCCTGGCGGTGGAACAGAAACTCTCCGACGAGGTCTGGCGCACAGAAGATTCCCGCGAGGGGCCTGTCGCCTTTGCCCAGAAGCGCAAGCCGGAGTACAAGGGCCGCTGAGCTGCCTGCCCGTCCGGCAGGCGGGCCTGCCAGCGGGACGGGCTCGGGATGACGGGGCTGGCGCAGGGGTTTCTCAATAGACCCCTTAGGTAGCGCATCCGCGTTCACTTCAACATAGCGACCCTGGGAGACACCAGGCAGCCAGGATTCCAACCCGCTCTAGCAGGGTGCTGAACCAGTCGCCGCTCGCCCTTCGACAGGCCCTCGACCTGAGTTCGGGCCGAAGGCTCGGGACGCCCTTCGACAGGCTCAGGGTGAGCGGTTCCTAGATTCCGCTCGTGGTGAGCCTGTCGAACCACGCCCTTCGACAGGCTCAGGACAAACGGCGCACCTGGGTTTTTCAGCACCCTGGCAGGTCATCGCGGCGCCGTGGGTCTCTCGGCCTTCCCCGCCTTCGCCCCAATCTGCTATACTCGCGCCGGACTGCGAGGAAAGGAGTGAGCGGCCGCGTGCCCGGCCGGAGCCGGGACGGCCGTAATTTATGCCAGTCATAGTTGTCATCGGCGGTCAGTGGGGCGACGAGGGCAAAGGGCGCATGGTGGACCTTCTGGCCCGCAACGCCTCCGTGGTGGCCCGCTACTCGGCGGGGAACAATGCCGGTCACACCGTCGTCACCGACCGGGGCATCTTCCGCCTCCACCTGGTGCCGGCCGGCATCTTCTACCCCGACAAGGTCTGCCTCATAGGCAACGGCGTCGTCATTGACCCTCAGATTCTGCTGGAGGAGATCGAGTCCCTGGAGTCGAGCGGGATCAGCACCAAGAGCCTCTTCGTTAGTGACCGCGCGCACGTCATCATGCCCTACCACCTGCTCATCGACCGGCTGGACGAGGAGCTGCGGGGTCCGGCGGCCATCGGCACCACCCACCGGGGGGTGGGCCCGGCCTTCGTCGACAAGGTGGGGCGCGTGGGCATCCGCATGGCGGACCTCATTCGACCTCAGGTCTTCCGCGAGCGCCTGTCGCTGATCCTCCCCTATAAGAACGCCTTCCTGGAGAAGCTCTACGGTGCTCAACCCCTGGATTTCAAGGAGGTATTCGAACCCTACTCCGACTACGGCCGGCGGCTGGCGCCCTTCGTCCGCGACACTATGGTCATGGTGCAGGAGGCGCTGGACAGGAGCCAGACGGTGCTCCTGGAGGGCGCCCAGGGCAGCCTGCTGGACCTGGACTCCGGCACCTACGAGTACGTCACCTCCTCCGTCCCTTCTTCGACGGCAGCGGGGGCCGGCATCGGCATTGGCATCGGGCCTACGGCCATCACGAAGGTAGTGGGCGTGTACAAAGCCTACAACACGCGCGTGGGGAATGGCCCCATGCCCACGGAGTTGGTGGACGAGAAGGGCGAGGTGCTGCCCGAGGGGATCCAGATCCGGGACCGGGGCAAGGAGCGGGGCTTCGGCGAGTACGGCGCCACTACCGGGCGGCCCCGCCGCTGCGGCTGGTTCGACGCCGTGGCCGCCCGCTACACCACGCGCCTCAACGGCCTCAGCGCCGCCCTCCTCACCCGGCTCGACGTGCTGGACACCTTCAAGGCCCTCAAGATCTGCACCGGCTATCAAATCGACGGGACAGCGGTGCAGGGCTTTCCGGCGAGCACGTGGGAGCTTGCCCGCTGCGAGCCGATCTACGAGGAGGTGCCGGGCTGGGAGCAGGACACCGCCGGCATCCGTCGTTTCGAGGACCTGCCGGTGGCGGCTCAGGCCTACGTGCGCCGCATCGAGAGCCTCATGGGCTGCCCCATCGCCATCGTCTCGGTGGGCCCCGAGCGGGACCAGGCCGTCATCGTCAAGCCCGTCTTCTAGCCGGGGGACTGGGAACCAGGAACTGGGAACTACGGGCAGGCGGAGACGGCGTCCACCGCCTCCTCCCAGTAGGTGCGGCCGCGGCCCCAGCCTTCCTCCCCCATCGTGCGGATGTAGTCGATCTGGCCCCCGTGGTAGAGGGCGTGCTGCATCAGGCGCTTGCTGATGAAGCCCAGGGTGATCGGCTCGCCTCTCAAGGGGGCAGGCGCGCCTGCCTGTCCGGCAGGCAGGCCCAGACGCACGGCAGCCGCGGAGGGCCAGACGGCCTCCAGGTCCGCGTCGTTGGTCGAGGCGAGCATGGCGTCCAAACGGCCGCGCACCTGCTGGAAGGACTCGAGGATGGTCTCCAGGGACGCCCCCCGCTCGATGGCAGGCGGCGGCTCCTCGCCCTCGCGCCAGAGCCAGAAGACGATAGCGTCGCGCACGTGGCCCACCAGCCGGGCGATGGGGAAGCCGTGGCCCGGCCGCTCCCACAGACGCTCCGGCGGCAGGTCGTCCAGCGAGTGGAGGAAGTTGTCGTAGACCAGGCGCAGCACCTGTCGCCGCTGCTCGACGACATCTCGGGATGAAGGCATGGCTCACCCTCTGGAACAATGGAACATCAGAACAATGGAGCCGAGACCCAAGCGGCGCACAGCGCGCTATGCCCTATGCCCAATGCCCTGTGCCCTAGTTCTCTGTTCCAGGTCCTTAGCTCTCGCTGCCCTAAACAGTCACCGGCAGGTCGATGCGGTGGCGCTTCACCTCGGCGGCGATCTTCTCCCCCACGGCCTTGTCCGGCTCGCAGAGAGGGAGGCGCAGGCCGCCCACCGAGAACCCTACCACGTTGAGGGCGTACTTGATCGGGATGGGGTTGCTGGCCGCCGTCATCAGCGTGCTAATGAGGGGCAGCAGGCTCCGATGGGTACGGGCCGCCTTTTCCACCCGGCCAGCCAGGTAGTCCTCGATCATCCCCTTCATCTGGTTGCCCACCAGGTGGGAGACCACACAGATGACGCCGTAGCCGCCCACGGAGAGGATGGGCAGGGTATCGCCGTCGTTGCCGCTCCAGACCAGGAAGTCCTCGCGGGTGTTCTCCACGACGTGGGCCACCTGCTCCAGATTGCCGCTGGCCTCCTTCACCCCCACAATGTTGGGGATGTGCGAGAGGCGGACGATGGTTTCCGGAGCCATGTTCACCGAGGTACGCCCGGGAATGTTGTAGAGGATGCAGGGCAGGCTGGTGGCACGGGCGATGGCCTCGAAGTGGCGGAAGATGCCCTCCTGGGTGGGCTTGTTGTAGTAAGGGCAGGTGAGCAGGAGGCCGTCGACGCCGGTGCGTTCCGCTTCCTGGCTCAGCTCCACGCTTTCGGCCGTGTTATAGGTGCTGGTGCCGGCGATGACAGCTCCGGCGCCCCCCACGGCCCGCTTCACCTCCGCAAAAAGACGCAGCTTCTCCTCCGTGGTCAGGGTGGGCGCCTCGCCCGTGGTTCCCGCCACGACGACGCCCTCGCTACCTGACTCCAGGAGGGCCAGGGCCAGGCGACCGGCCTGGGCATAGTCGACGGCGCCCTCGGGCGTGTAAGGCGTAACCATAGCCGTGAGCAGACGGCCTATCTGAGCCATTGCCGAGCCTCCTACTTTCGTTCCGGCGGGGACGCTGGTGCCCCCCACTTGGGGGGAGGTTCTTCGTCCGCCTCTGGCGGACGAAGAATGACAGTTAGGTCACCCTGAGCGCAGCGAAGGGTCTCTTCTGGATTGAATTGATGCTAGATCAGTTTCCTGGCGACCAGTTCTTCGGCGATCTGGATTGCGTTGGTGGCGGCTCCCTTGCGCAGGTTGTCGCTCACGATCCAGAAGACCATGCCGTTAGGGTGCGAGCTGTCCTGACGAACGCGCCCCACGAAGACATCGTCCAGGCCTGCCGCCGTCCACGGCTGCGGGTAGAGGCTGACGCTGGGATCGTCTTGCAGGGTCACGCCGGGGGCCTGGCTCAGGATCTCTCGCACGTCCTCCACCGACCACGGCCGGCTGAACTCCGCGTGGACGGCGACGCTGTGGCTGATGAAGACAGGGACGCGCACGCAGGTCGCCGAAATGGCGATGCTCTCGTCGTGCATGATCTTCCGCGTCTCCGCCATCATCTTCCATTCTTCCTTGGTGTAGCCGTCGTCCCTGAAGACGTCGATCTCCGGCAGAAGGTTGAAGGCGATCTGGTGCGGGTAAACGTGGGGGACGACGCTCCTGCCCTCCAGGACGGCCTTGCACTGGACGTTCAACTCCTCCACGGCCAGCCTGCCGGTGCCGGACACCGACTGGTACGTGGCGGCGGTGACGCGCTTGATGGGGTTCACCCGGTGCAGAGGCCAGAGCACCATCACGACCGGCGTCGTCGAGCAGTTAGGGATGGCGAGGATGCCCTTGTGCCACTCCACGTCGTCGGCGTTGACCTCAGGCACCACCAGGGGCACTCCGGGGTCCATTCGCCAGGCAGAGCTGTCGTCGATGGCCACGGCCCCTATCTTGGCGACCATGGGACAGTACTCGCGCGAGGCCGCGCCGGAGGCGGAGATGAAGACCAGGTCTGCGCCCTCGAAGGACTTGGGGGTCGTCTCTTCCACCACCAGTTCCTGCTCACCCACCAGCATGCGCTTACCGGCCGACCGGGCGGTAGCGAGGAGCTTGAGGGAGGCCATGGGGAAGCGGCGCTCCAAGAGTAGCCTAATGAACTCCTGGCCCACCACTCCTGAAGCTCCTACGAGAGCGATGTTGTACCGCTTGCGGCCGTCAGACGACATCTGTGGCATGGGGTCCCCTACTCTGCCGCCCATGTTATGTCGAGGCCCATTAGGGGCGGCCTGAAGATATTAGTCGATCTTATGGTTCACATCAATCCCCCTGCAAGCCAGACAGTGAGCTCCCCTCAAGTGCGAGAACTAACCCGGAATTCGGTGAGGTCTGTGGCAATTCGATCTCACGGCGCTGGACCGGAGCAGACGGCGTTTCGCACCTGACGCCTGTGGTATATTACCGGCGGCGAGGTACCTCGTATGACAAAGGTTGCCCTCATAACCGACAGCGCCGCCTGCCTCCCACGCCACCTGCTGGAGGAGTACAGCATCGACGTGGTGCCGCTGGCGCTGGTCCTGGAGGGCAAGGTCTACCCGGACCAGGCCGACGGCGACAACGCTCAGTTCTACCAGCACCTCAGGTCGGCCCGCCGCCCGCCCACTACCGCCTCGCCTTCACCCGGCGACTATCTGGAGACCATGCGACGCGCCGCCAGCAAGGCGGAAGCGGCCCTCTGCATCACCGTGGGGTCCCGCTTCAGCAGCAGCTACGAGTCCGCCGCGCAGGCAGCGGAGAGGGCGCGCGCTGAGCTGCCCACCCTCCAAGTGAAGGTCATCGACTCCGGCGCTGCCGCCATGGCCCAGGGCTTCATGGTACTGGAGTCGGCACGGGTCGCTGCCGCAGGCGGAGACCTGGAGGGGGCTGTCGGCCGGGCGGAGGCCGTGAAGCTTCGCGTGGGCATCATCGCCGTCCTTGACACCCTGGATTACCTGGCCCGGGGCGGACGCGTGCCCAGAGCCGCCGCCTGGGCCTCGTCTTTGCTCCAGGTCAAGCCCATCCTCGAGTTCAGCCACGGCAGCGTGCGACTGGTCACCCGCGCCCGCGCCCACCGGCGTGCCCAGGAACGCCTCTTCGCGCTCCTAGAGGAGCGCGTCGCCGGCGCCAGCTCCCTCCACCTCTGCGTCCACCACGCCGATGCCCCCGAAGAAGCCCTGGCCCTGGCCGAACAGGCCCGCTCCACCCTTAGGCCCGTCGAACTCTACATGTCCGAGTTCACGCGGGTGATGAGTGCCCATACGGGCCCAGGCCTTCTGGGCTTCGCCTTCTACTGCGAATCTTAGCCATTCGCCTGCTGGCCTCGCCGACATGGGTTTCCCCCTGCCCGGCCGCGGGCGGCCCGGTGGCATTCGCCGGCGCCTCTCCCTATAATTCAGGGACGAGCGCATGGCAGCCTCACCCCTGGCGGAAGACGTCGAGAGTATCCTGGCGGAAGTGGGGCCGCTGCCGCCCCCACGGCAGAGGCCGGCCCTGGTGATGGCCGCTGGCTTGCCTGGTTCGGGAAAGTCGCGCTTCTGCCGTGAGCTACAGCGCCGCACCGGCGCCGTCATCGTGGAGAGCGACGCCCTGCGCCAGGTCCTCTTCCCGCAGCCGGACCACTCCCAGGCCGAGAGCCGCCGTCTTTTCGCCGCTATCCACGCCGCCATCGAGAGGCTGCTCCAGGCCGGTGTCCACACCATCCTGGACGCCACTAACCTGGCGGAGTGGCAGCGGGAGCCCGTCTATGCCATCGCCGATAAGACGGGAGCGCGGCTGGTACTGGTATGGCTGGAGGCGCCGCCACGGATGGTGCAGGCGCGCCTGGCGGATCGCTGCCGCAGTGCCGACACCCAGAACCGCTCGACGGCCGGCCTCGCCGTGTACGAACGCATGCGCGCCCAGGTAGAGGAAATCCGGCGCCCGCACCGGGTCATAGATACGTCGCGGGGAACGCAAGACGCGCTGGACGCTATCGCCAAGGAGATGGAGCCATCGTGAGTCGAGAAGTGCCCGCCTACAGCCGCTGGGACTAGCCTCTAGGCTACTCTTCACCAACAGATGAGGGCCGCCCTTGGGGCGGCCCTCAGACTCACTGCCAACGTGGAGGCTCAAGCGCTACGTGCCCGTGCCTCCACTGCGGGTTCCTGCCCCAACCAGCGCCGCAGGTAGGAGTAGCCAAAGCGCTGGAGCATGATGGCGATGACGAGACCCATGCAGGAGACGACAAGGCCAATGATGGCATCGAAGATGAAGTGGTTAGCCGTCACGACGATGGCAGCAAACTGGGCCATCGGCAGGAGGGCAGCCAGAAGCCAGATAGGTTTGGAGCGGGTGGCGCCAATGATGCCCAGCATGAGGAGGAACGCCCAGCCCACGTGCAGGCTGGGCACGGCTGCATAGGGGTTAACGAAGGGCTGCGTCGATTGCGCCTGGTAGCTCAGGTTGTTGAACACCGCCAGGGTGTCCACGAACCCGAAGCCCGGCAGCAACCGCGGTGGGGCCACAGGGAAGAGATGGTAGATAACGAGGGCGATGGCGCCCGACGAGAGGATGGCGTCGCGGGTGACGGTGTACTGGTGGCGATGCCAGAAGTAGAGCCAGAGGCCCACCACCACGATGAGCGGGAAGTCAAGCCAGAAGTAGATGGCATTGAATAGCTGTACCAGGGCCCTACTACCCATGATCAAAGTCTGGAGCTCCAGCTCCCAGAAGAAGCCCCACTTCTGCTCAAAGTCAATGATGCGGACGGCCCGGTTGAAGGCCTCCCCGGTACGGTCGACGGCGCTACCCCGCACCAGGAAGTAGAGCAGGAAGGCAATCGCTACAAGGGAAAGTTCGAAGAAGTCGCGGAAAGCCCGGTGCTCTGTAAGATAACGAGCGAAGCGGCGTCGCGGCGGGAATGACCGGAAGGTCTGCACGTTACGCTCCCTCTAGAAGGTCGACCACTCCTTTACCATCCTGGATAGGAGCCACTCTCCTATATCAATCAAACCACACCCGCCAGAGGATTTCAAGAATGCCGCACCACCAGCCGGCCCAGGACACGGCGTACGGGCAGCCGGCCTGTATAGTAAAGCCAGGATATGAAGAGGGCGACCAGCACGACGGCCGCGCCCACCAGCATGTCAAAGATGAAGTGGTTCCCTGTCACCACGATAGACCAGAACATGGCCGCAGGCATGAGGACGGCGAAGGCGCGGAAGAGCGGATTCCGGCTGTTCTGCCATATGGCGATACCGGCCAACATGGCCCACCCGAAGTGGAGGCTGGGCACCGCCGCGTAGTGGTTCAGGAACAGGTCTGGCTTGACCTCGTATCTCTCCCTGGCAACGATGGCTATGGTATCCACGAAGCCCCACTGGCTGGGCATCAGACGCGGCGGCGCCGCCGGGAAAAAAGCATACCCCCATAGCCCCACGAAGCCCGACAGGACCAGCCCCGTCCGGTAGAGGCCGTAGCGCTGGCGGTTCTTCCAGTAGAGCCAGACGGCGGCAACGAGGATGACAGGGAAGTGCCCCCAGATGTAGATACCGTTGGCTATCTTCATCAGGAGGTCATTCCTCAGCACCGGCTCCTGCCAATGGGGCTCCACGAAGATGCCCATCGCCTGCTCCAAGTGGATGATCTTGGTCGACCTGGCCACCGCTGCCGGCACAGGCTCGGGCAAACCGCCGCGGATAAAGAAATAGATGACCATGGCTGTGGTCACCATGGCCACCTCGATCAGAAAAGCGGTGACACGCTGGGTGGTCACCTTCTCGCGAACCAGGGCCAGTGTTTGACTCGTCAGCGCTTTGCCTCCTGCGCCGCTCCGACGGGTCCCCCAAGTTGCCCGCCGCCCCCCACAGACCTATGATACCGACGAGGGCACTCCCGGACAACAGGGGAGACCGTCTTCATTATACCGCAGCCGTCGACCCCCATCGACCTGGGCAGCGGAAAGGAGCCCATCGTGGAGATCCGGGTCGAGAGCGGCGACATCGTCGCCCATCCTTCCAAGGCTATAGTCGTCAACCTCTTCCAGGGAGTGAGGGAGCCGGGAGGGGCCACCGGCGCCGTCGATCGCGCCCTGGACGGCGCCATCTCCCGCCTCATCGAGGACGGGGAGCTGCTGGGCAAGTACGGCGACCTCACCCTTATCCACACACTGGGACGTCTGCCCTCGCCGCGGGTCCTGGTGGTGGGCCTGGGCAAGCCCGAGGAGTTCACCCTCGACCGGGTGCGTGACCTGGCCGCCAGCAGCGCCCGCTATCTGCGCCGCCTGCGCGTGGACTCCTTCGCCACCATCACCCACGGGGCGGGCATCGCCGGGCTGGAGGCCGAAGCCTGCGCCCAGGCCATCGCCGAGGGGATCGTCCTGGGCCTGTACACCTTCCAGCGCCACAAGAAGCCCGAGGAGGACCAGCGCGAGGTGCAAGAGGCGGTGCTGGTGGAGTTCGACGCCGCCAAGGTGGAGGCCCTGCGCCGTGGCGTCGAACGGGGGCGCATCCCCGCTGAAGCCGCCAACTTCGCCCGTGACCTGGCCAACGAGCCAGCCAACCAAATGACGCCCTCCACCCTGGCCGAGCAGGCCGCCGCCGTGGCGAGAGAGTTCGGCCTGGAGTGCCAGGTCCTGGAGCGAGAGCAGGCGCAGGAGCTGGGCATGGGGGCCTTCCTCGGCGTAGCCCAGGGGAGCCGCCAGCCCCCCAAGTTCATCGTCCTCCACTACCGCGGCGCCGGTCCCGACGCCACTGCCATGGGCCTGGTGGGCAAGGGCATCACCTTCGACAGTGGCGGCATCTCTATCAAGCCGGCGGCGGGCATGGAGGCGATGAAGGGCGACATGTCGGGCGGGGCGGCCGTCATCGCCGCCATACGGGCCATCGCCCAGCTCAAGCCGCGCATCAACGTCACTGCCATCGTGCCCGCCACCGAGAACATGCCGGGTGGCAACGCCACCAAGCCCGGTGACGTACTGCGGGCCATGAGCGGCAAGACCATTGAGGTCATCAACACCGACGCCGAGGGGCGCCTGGTGCTGGCCGACGGCCTCTCCTATGCCCGTCACCTGAACCTGTCGCCTATCATCGACGTCGCCACCCTAACCGGGGCCATCTTGATCGCCCTGGGCAACGTGGCCATGGGCTGCATGACCAATGATCAGGCCCTCTGCGACCGCGTCATCGAGGCCGGTCGCGCCGCCGGCGAGAAGATCTGGCAGCTCCCCCTGTACCAGGAGTACCGGGAGCAGATAAAGAGCGAGGTGGCGGACATCAAGAACACCGGCGGCCGCGAGGCCGGCGCCATCACGGCTGCCCTCTTCCTGAAGGAGTTCGTAGAGGACACCCCCTGGGTCCACCTGGACATGGCCGGGGTGCGCTTCTACGACAAGGAAAAGGGCGTGCTGGTGAAGGGGGCCAGCGGCATCCCCGTGCGTACTCTGGTCAATCTAGTCCTGTCCCTGGCCGAGGAGAAGGGCGCTTCGTCTTGAGGCTGGTGCCGGCCGAACCACATGCCTCAATCGCCTCGACTCCTCGCTCCCGGCCGATCAAGGCAAAGACTCCCCCTTGAAGCGCGAGCCGCAGCACCCAGATGCCCGCGACACCAGCCCGAGTCCGATGCTAGACCAGCACGCGGGCCCCACTCTGCCAGGCCGGAGGCTGCGCATCCTGCCTATCCCGCACGTGTTCTATGGCTGGTGGATCGTCCTCGCCAGCGCTTCCATCATCTTCATCGCCGCCGGCACCTTCTTCTACGGCTTCAGCGCCATCTTCGACTCCCTGGTGGACGAGTTCGGCTGGAGCCACGCTGCGATCTCCTTCGGCTTCTCCATGCGTGCCGAGGTGGGCGGCATCTTCGCGCCCGTGGTGGGCTTCATGGTGGACAGGTTGGGGCCCCGCAAGCTGCTGTTCGCCGGCGTCACAACGGTGGGACTGGGGTTTCTCTGGTTCAGCCGTGTCAACACCCTCTGGGAGTTCTACGGCGCGGTCATCGTCATCGCCCTGGGCATGGCGGCTTGCGGCGGCTTGGTGGGCCAGGTGGCCATCGCCAACTGGTTCGAGCGCAAGCGGGGCCGGGCTATGGCCTTCCTGACCGTGGGGGCAGGCGCCAGCGGGATCATGGTGACTATCCTGGCCTGGCTCATATCGCTCTACGGATGGCGCAGCGCCCTGGCCATACTGGCCGTGGTCACCTGGGCGGTCGGCATCCCCGCAGCCATGCTGGTGCGGCGGCGGCCCGAGGACTACGGCCTGGCGCCCGACGGCGAGCCAGGCCCTGCTGTGGCGCCCGTGGCGGCCCCGGCAGCCGCCGATGGTCCCCCGCCGCCGCCACGGGTTACCGAGGGGATGACAGTACGCGAAGCCCTGCGAAGCCGCGCCTTCTGGTTTCTGGCTCTCGCCTTCGCTTTCTCCTGGTTTGGGACCACGGCCATCGTAGTCCACCAGATACCGGCCCTCACCGCCACCGGCTTCTCAGAGGAATCGGCCGCCCTGGTGGTCACCTTGACGATCCTCGTCAGCCTCAGCGGACGCCTGGGTTTCGGCTGGCTCGCCGACTTCCGGGACAAGCGCCTCGTGCTCGCGGGAGCCTTTGCCCTTCAGACGCTGGGTATGCTGCTCTTCGCCGCCGTCCACACCTGGTGGCACCTTATCCCCTTCCTGCTGCTCTACGCGCCCGGCTACGGGGGCAACATCTCCGTCCGGCCGGCTCTACAGGCCGAGTACTTCGGTCGCCGGGCCCTGGGCTCGATCATGGGCCTCACCTTCTTCATCACCAGCCTGGGCAACGTGCTGGGCCCGGTCTTCGTCGGCTGGATGTACGACGCCATGGAGAGCTACCGGCTGGCCTTTGTCATCACAGCCTGCGTGAGCCTGGCAGCCATCCCCCTGGTGCTCAGCATGCCGCGTTCGCAGCCGCAGGACGTCCACCGAGACCTGTCGCCGGTGCCCGCATAGGGCCGGCACAGGAGATCAATAGAAGGCGCCGGACGGCCGATGGGCGCCCGGCGCTTCAGGCTGTCTTGCCCGGGGAACCGTCTGCTACCGCCTACCCTTCAGCAGGGGGACGACGCGGTCCAGGACGCGGTCGGCTACCTGGCGCTTGGAGAGGAGGGGAAGGCGCTCGGCGCCGCCAGAGGCGTCGAGGATCACCACCTGGTTGGTGTCGCTGCCGAAGCCGGAGCCGGGCGCGGTGATGTCGTTGGCAACGATCAGATCCAGCCCCTTGCGCTGAAGCTTGTCGCGGGCGTTCTCCTCCAGCTCGCGGCTCTCAGCGGCGAAGCCCACCCGCACGAAGTCGCCCTTCACCGAGCCCAGGATGTCGGGGGTCTCGCGCAGCTCGATGACCATCGCTTCGCCCTTGCGCTTGATCTTGTGCTCGGCGGGAGAGGCCGGCTCGTAGTCGGCTACAGCGGCAGCCATGATGAGAGCGTCGGCATCCTGGCAGTAGACAGCCACCGCGTCGCGCATCTCGGCGGCGCGGCCGACGGGGACGACGGTGACGCCATAGGGTGCCGCCAGGGCCGTGGCCGCCGAGACGAGGACGACTTCGGCGCCGCGGTCGCGGGCCGCCTCGGCCAGAGCATAGCCCATCTTCCCCGAGGAGTAGTTGCCGATGAAGCGGACAGGGTCCAGAGGCTCCCTGGTGCCGCCGGCGCTCACTACTATCTTGCGCCCGGCCAGGTCTCCCCGTTGTCCCAGGACGCAACGTAGCGCTCCCAGGAGAACGTCGGTGTCCACCAGCCGACCGAGGCCCAGACGGCCGCTGGCCAGTCTGCCCTCGGCGGGGCCGACGATAATCATTCCCCGCTCTCGCAGCGTGGCCAGGTTGGCCTGGGTAGCGGCGTTCTCGTACATCTGGCAGTCCATAGCCGGCGCCACGAGCACAGGGGCGTGGGTGGCCAGCACCGTCAGGCTCACTACGTCGTCCGCGAGGCCGTGGGCCAGGCGGGCGATGGTGGTGGCGGTGGCCGGCGCCACCAGTACGGCGTCGGCCCGGCGCGCCAGCTCCACGTGCTCCTCGGCCAGCTCCGAAGCCGGATCAAACATGTCCACGAAGACGGGCCGGCGAGTCACGCTGCGCATGGTGAGGGGGGTGACGAAGCGCGTGGCCGCCTCCGTCATCACCACGTCCACCAGCGCCCCTTCCTGGGTCAGCTTGCTGGCGATGTCCGCCGCCTTGTAGGCAGCGATGCTGCCCGTCACGCCGAGGACGATGACCCTGTTGGCCAGCACGTCAGGTCGCCTCCCCTCGGTTCGCCTCGTAGATGATGCGCAGGCCCGAAAGGGTCAGGTTCGTGTCCACGCCGTCGAAGACGGACGTGCCGGCGGCGATGAGCTTCGCCCAGCCGCCGGTGCCGATGACCCGGGCGCTCCCGCCCAGCTCCTTCTGGAAGCGGGCGACCATCCCCTCCACCAGGGCCACGTAGCCGAACATGATCCCGGACTGAATGGCGTTCACCGTGTTCTTGCCAATGACGGCTCGGGGATGCTCCAGCTCCACTCGGTAGAGCTTTGCCGTCCGTTCGTAGAGGGCCTGGGCAGCGATGCCAATGCCGGGAGCAATGGCGCCACCCAGGTAGTCGCCCTCCGCAGACACGGCGTCAAAGACGGTGGCCGTCCCCAAATCGACAATGATGAGCGGAGGCGGCCCGTGGAGCTTGAGGGCTGCCACCACGTCCACCACCCGGTCGGCGCCCAGCTCGCGGGGCTCATAGAAGATGCGTACGCCGGTGTGCGTCCCCGGTCCCACCACCAGCGGCTGCACGCCGAAATAGCGCCGACAGAGCTGGTCGAAGACCGGCATCAGATCGGGCACGCTGCTGCACATCGCTGCCGCCTCGATGGCCGAAGGGTCCAGCTCATCGGCCCGGAGCAGGGTGAGCAGGGAGACGGCGTACTCGTCTGCCAGCCGCTCCATGTCGGTGGCGATGGTCCAGGCAGCACGCAGCTCCTGGCCCTGGAACACGCCCAGGTTGATATTGGTGTTGCCGATGTCTACCGCGAGCAGCATGCGTCTTCGCCTACCAACCTACTCTCCGAGAGAGCGCAGCCCATTATAGGTGTACCCTATTCGGCACCGCAACCGACAGGGCCGCTCAGGTAGCGTAACCTTCTCTGTGTAGAAACGGGGACGCACCCTTTGCAGCAAGAGGCAAGGCGATGGGCTGCGGAGGGAGAACGCCCCTAACGTGGAGCAAAGCCTCCCGACCGGTTCACGCCAGCGGGCTCAGGTGAACACGGCCATCCACAAGGTCTTCCTTGCCGGGGTATCGACGCGCCGCCTCGTGCTAGCCGCGGCCTTCCTGGCTCAGGCCATAGGCACCCCGAAAGAAGACCAGAGGCTGGCCCTCCCGCAGGACGCCGCCATCCTCCACAGCTCCCACGAAGATGGTGTGATCCCCGCCCGGGTAGGCCGCCACCACTCGACACTCCACGTAGGCCAGGCAGTCCGCCAGAATGGGGGCGCCCGTGACGCCGCGGCGGCAGGAGAGGCCTGCCAGACTGTGCGCAGCATCCACGGCATCGTCAGCGAAGAGGCGGGAAAGGTGCTCCTGCTCCTCCGCCAGCACGTTGAGGGCGAAGACGCCGCTCTCGCTGAGCACGGCGTGGGTGCGGGCCTGCTTGTTGACGCAGACCAGCACTAACAGAGGGTCCAGGGAGACAGAGCAGAGAGCGTTGGCCGTCATGCCGTGCAGCTCCTCGCCCAAGGCCGTCGTCAGGATGGTGACCCCGGTGGCGAAGTGGCCCATTACGCGCCGGAACTGGTGCTGGTCTACGTCCAATCCATCTACCCCAAGCGGTCGCATGACAAGGTGGGTGAGCTGGCCGGTTCCTCTACTACATATGTCACATACCATGGTAGCCTAGATCGGCTCCCGCTGGCAGCGCTACCGTGATCGACAAGGCTCGGAGCCTTCCCCTATAATCCGAGGTCAGCCGGCGTCTGAAGGCGCCGGCCTGGATCAAGAGGAGCGCAAGATTGGCGACCAACCAGGAGCGTGCGGCCAGCGCCGTGCCCAACTGGGAGGCGGCCCTCCTGGAGCAGTCCCTGTCGCGCAGGGTGGAGGCCGCGGGCCCAGCCTACTGGGGCGCCGGTGCCACTGCCGGACCGCCGCCTATCCCGCCCATCGCTCTCACGGGCGGCGTGCCGGACCCCGAGTCGCTCCCCTTCGACGACCTGGCGGAGTCAGCCCGGATCGTGCTGGAGAGAGAGGGCCGCCCGGCTCTCCAGTACGGCGGCCCTCAGGGCTTCCTGGGCCTGCGCGAGTGGCTGGCGGAGCGTGTCGGCCGGGCCGACGGCCTCTCGCTGGGTCCGGAGAACATCACTATCACCAACGGCAGCGCCGGCGCCCTGGCCAACATCTGCGAGACGTTCTTGGACCCCGGCGACTTGGTCATGGCCGAAGCGCCCAGCTACCCGGGGGCTATGCGCACCATACATGCCCAGGGCGCCCGCGTGGAGGGCGTACCGGTCGATGCTGAGGGCCTGCGGCCGGAGGCCCTCGCCGAGGCCGTGGAAGCGCTGTCGAGAGGAGACGCCCGCCCGAAGCTCCTCTACACCATCCCTAACTTCCACAACCCCACGGGCGCGACCCTTAGCCTGGAGCGGCGGCGGGCTGTGCTGGAGATAGCCCAGCGCCACCGTCTCCTCATCGTCGAGGACGATGCCTACGGCGAGATCCGCTTCGAGGGCGAGAGGGTGCCGTCGTTTTTCGCTCTTTCCGGCGGCGACGGCGTGCTCAAGGTCGGCACATTCAGCAAGACTCTGGCCACGGGCCTCCGCGTGGGCTGGGTGGCCGCCGCCCAGGAAGTCACTGACTTCCTCGTGCGCATGCGGTTCGACATGGGCACCAGCCCCTGGATACAGCGTCTGGTCGCCGAGTACGTCTCGCGCGGCCTCCTCGACCGCCACCTGCCACAGGTGGTGGAGATCTACCGGCGCAAGCGCGACGCCATGGTGGCAGCCCTGGAGGAGCACTGCGCGCCCCACGTACGCTGGCGACTGCCGTCGGGTGGCTTCTTCCTCTGGCTGGAGACGGATCGACGAGTGCAGCCGGAAGCCCTGCGCGAGGCAGCCGCCGAGGAGGGCGTGGCCTACGTCTCCGGCGATACCTTCTTCGTAGATCGCAGCGGGAACCGGTTCATCCGCCTCGCCTATAGCTTCGTAGCCGAGCAGGAGATAGAGGAGGCCGTCCGTCGCCTGGGCCGGGCCCTGAAGCGGGCCCTTACGGACCCCCGGACGGGGGCACCGCAATCCGGACCGGCCAGGTAGGGCCAGATGGGGTGCCCGCAGGGCACCTCATGCCATGCTCTGATAGAAGGGGCCGTCATGCTGTCCAGGCATCACATCCGCTTTGTCGCTCTGCTGCTGGCCGCCGCGGCCGTGTTGCTGGCCGCTGCCTGCTCCGGCGGCGAGACGCCGGCCCCGGCCACTCCTCAGGCCAGCGTCGTCCCCCTAGCGGGAGGTCTGACGCCGACCCAGTCCGGCTTCGCCGACGCCAACGGCGCTCGCCTCTACTACGAGGTCTACGGCGAGGGCGAGCCCCTGCTCCTCATCATGGGCCTGGGTGCCAACCACCTGAGCTGGACGCCCCAGACCCCCGTCTACGCCCGCGAGTTCCAGGTCATCGTCTTCGACAACCGGGGCACCGGCCAGAGCGACTTCTCCGAGGGAGTGGACTACGCTATCCCTCTGCTGGCCGACGATGCCGCCGCCCTGCTCGAGGCTTTGGGCATAGACACCGCCCACGTGTACGGCGTGTCCATGGGAGGGATGATCGCTCAGGAGATGGCGCTGCGACACCCCGAAAGGGTGCGTTCCCTTATCCTGGGTGCTACTTCGCCGGGCGGCACCCACGCCGCAGCCCCCGACCCGCAGGCACTCCAGGGCCTTCTCGACCAGGGGGCCGCCGTCGACCGCGTTGTCAATCCAGCCCTCCTCGAGGTGCTGTTCTCGCCGGCCTACCTGGCTGAGCACGGGTCGGAGCTGCTTGAGAAGTTCCAGCGCCTGGCCGACTACCCGGCGACTTCCCCCGAGGCGTATGCGGCCCAACTGTGGGCTGTCGCCCGCCACGACACCTACGACCGCCTGCCTGACATCGCCGCTCCTACGCTGGTCCTCCACGGCACGGATGATCCTCTGCTGCCTGTCGGCAACGCTCACATCCTGGCCGAGCGCATCCCGGGGGCGAAGCTGGTTCTCTTCGAGGGCGCCCGTCACGCCTACCTGCTGGAGAAGCAGGCCGAGGCCGATGCCGCCGTGCTGGACTTCCTGCGCGCACACGCCCAGGAAGCGGCAGCGGACAGGTGGACCGCCGGGCGTGCCGAACGAGCGCACGTTCTTGAGTTGGAAGCAGGCGGGCGACTAGAATAGACAGTGTCCGAATCCGGGCTCTAGACGCCTCGAGGAGTTGAGCACCGGGTTCGGGAGCACAGAGGCAACTCCGCGGTCAAGAGGACGGGAGTTGAACCTGTATCGGGGCCCTTAGCTCAGCTGGTAGAGCGCCGGACTTTTAATCCGGGTGTCCTGGGTTCGAGCCCCAGAGGGCCCACCAAAACCGCTTTTTGAATCTGATTTCGGGGAAGGAGCGCTTCGTCGGCGCTCCTTTTCGGCATTCGCGAGCGGAGGATTTTTCGCCCGTGTCGAAGAGGCAAAACGAATCCCCCGGTCTCCTTGCCCGGCAAGCCAAGACGCCGGAAGGAGGCATCCCCCATCATGGTCAAGAGGACTCGTTGGGCCGACATGGACAAGAACGAAACCCCGTTCGCCAAGCTGCGCGCCGGCTACCAGGTCTACAACAAGACCACCGGCAAGTCGCCCCATACCGTGCGCTGGTACGACGAGCGGCTCGAGCTCTTCGAGCGCTTCGTCGGGTCCAAGGCCGCGCTTGTTGATGTCACGATACCTAACGCCCGCGCCTTCATCGCCCACCTCCAGGAGCGCACGACGAGGCATCCCAACAACCCCTTCGTCGTCAACAAGGAGGGCACCCTTTCAAGCTCCTACATCCAGGGCTTCGCCCGTGCCCTTCGCGCCTTCGCCACGTGGCTCCACGAGGATGGTTACACCGATACCAACGTCCTGAAGCCCCTGAAGCCACCGCGAATCCAGCAGAAGGTTGTGGAGGTGCTCACGGACGACGAGGTCAACCGCCTCGTCGCCACCTTCGACCAAGAGGACCCCTTCGGTGCTCGCAATTTCGCCATCATTTGGACCTTCCTCGACTGTGGACTCCGCGCCTCTGAGCTCTGCGGCCTTAGGAAAGAAGACTCCCACCTTGCTCAGGGATACCTCAAGGTGCTCGGAAAGGGAAACAAGGAGCGCCTCGTGCCCATCGGGGCCGGAGCTCAGGACACGCTCCTGCGCTGGCGAGACCGATTCCGGCCTCTCTTCGAGCTGGCGGAGAGTCCATTCCTGTTCCTTAGCGCCAATGGACGGCCGCTCACTGTGGACGCGGTCGAAGAGACGGTGAAGCGGGCTGGCGCTCGTGCCGGTGTGCCCCGCGTCCACTGCCACCTCCTTAGGCACACCTTCGCCACGAACTACCTAGTGAAGGAGGTGGGCGACCCCCTCCGCCTTCAGCAAATCCTGGGCCACACGTCACTGGAAATGGTCCGGCGCTACGTCTCGGTGGCCAACGTCCAGCGCAGCCTGATTGACCGGCGTAGCTCCCCGATGGACCTCATCGCCGCCTCTCAACAAACGTCCCGGAACACAAGACGGCTGCAGGCAAAGAAGCCGAGGAAACTCAGGGTGGTGAGGTAGAGGAAGGGAGGGCGGGTCCGGCCAGCCTTCCGCGCTACTACCGTAGACTTGCCGGAAGGACTAGCGGCTTGTAGTCCGCCGCCATCAGCAGTTCGTCGACTTCTTCCACCGCTAGCTCCAACCCCCAATTGCCCAGAAGAATCAGAGCGTTGCGGCTTGGATTGTCGCGCTCCCCGGAGAGGAGCCTTGACACGTAGCTCTCATCGAGCCACGCGTCCCGGGCTATCTGCGCCTGGGTCTTGCCCTTCTGGCGCCGGACCCGGTCGGCATAGTTCCGGAGGAGTTCGCCGAGGCTTTCGCCTGGCACTTGCTGAACGCGTGTTGGGCCGAGTGTTGTCATCGGTCAGACCCCCAATCTTTACTCGCTGAAGGCTGACCGTTTCGACCCTGCAGACTACACCCATCCCTCCCTTCAAGACCATTCTGCACCTCTGTGCCAGCCCGTCAAGTGACTGGCGGGCAATCTTCCGGTGCCGGTCCGGGCAGATACGGACAGCACTAGAACATTTGACCGGTAGTCTACAATTAAAGTGTAGGGTCGGTCCGTACTGCTCTCTCGACAGGAGAGGGTATGGTCCTGGTCGCTACTGGCCAGGACGGCACTTAGCCCAGGCTGCGGTAGTGCGGCCTAGGACCGTGCTATTGTGGCCGGCCCTGCGTTACCTGCCCACGTGAACACGACCCGAAGGTACACAGTTCTCATTATCAGGGGACGGACCGGCCACATCGCCTTTGCGCCTAAGCTGCCGGAAGTGCTCGGACGTGGGCGCGGGCGCAACGGCGCGTACAGGGACTTCAAGGCGCGGCTCGAGCAGCATATCAGCGGCCTTTTGGACCGGGGAGTGCCGGTGCCCGAGGACGACATCGCCTCCGTCAAGTACGTGAAGGTGGACCTTCGCGCCCTGGAGTCAAGGATAACTCTTGTATGAGTGGACTATTCTACTGTTGGCCGCAGCGGTGGGCCGCTGCGGTAGGCTTTCACAAGCCAACAGTGAGCGGCGCGGCGCCGCCCACATCACCAAGCCGGCGGGCGTTGAGCCCTCGGCTTGGTCAAGGAGGAAGGGGCGAAACCCTCATGCAGGGAATCTGGCCGCAGCGCGTCCATTCACCCCACAATCGGGTTTCGCCGTCGTCGGCTCCCTTCGACCGTTGGTCTCGTGGAGCCGACCACCCCCGCCGCCGCCGTTGTCGACCCTTTCGGGCCGCCAACGGTGCCCTCGGGGCTGCGCCCCTCGGCGGACGCGGGGGTCTCGCACGTGCCTTCGGCACCTACTCGACCCCTCGCTCGGCGAGGGTGGTCGGCTCGCGCCGACGACGCGGGCGCCCGGCATTCCTCCTTGAACCTCCTTCCGGGCGCCCGAGAGGTGGGCGACTACGCCGCCTTTTCATTTTAGACGGCGAACGCACCGGCCAACTGCCAGAAAGGGGCCCCTGTGGCCTTTCAGCGGCCAGGAGGCGCGGCTGAGGTGTCACCGCAGGTCACAGCGCCAACCGTGCGTCTTCCACGCTATCGACGGGCCAGCACGCCGCCGGCGATGCAGCTAACGGCCCGTGATGTGAGGGTGCTGGGCGCGGTCTGTGATATGAGGTTCCTCACAAGAGAGCAGGTGCAGCAATTGCTGTTCTCGCCGTCAACTGCATCTTGGTGCAAGCGGCGGCTGGCCCTGCTGTACCACAACGCCTACCTGGACAGGATCTACGTGCCTTCTGTCAACGCCTTCGGCTCCACGAAGGCCATCTATTCGCTGGCCCCGAGGGGCGTTGGCGTGGTGGCCCGCGACCGTAAGGTCGAAGTCAGGGAGATCGACTCGCGTCCCCATCACAACGACCGCGAGCTCTACTTCATGCGGCACACGCTCGCCATCAACGACTTCCGCATAGCTCTGACGCTGGCCGCCGCCAAGCGCGGCCTGACACTTTCCTGGACCGACGAGCGGACACTACGGCGCCGCGAGATGAAGGACTACGTCAAGGACCCCAAACATCGCGGCCGCCGCCTCGCGGTCGTCCCCGACGCGTATTTCACGCTCGAGGACGAAGGCCACGTTAGCGCTTTCACCCTCGAGATAGACCGTGCCACGGTGGAGGAGAAGCCCTTCAAAGATAAGGTGCGCGCTTATGGGGAGTGGAAGGTGACCGGCGCGTACGAGCGGCGCTACGGCACGAAGAGCCTTCGTGTTCTATGGGTTGTGGCGGACGTGTCGCGTGACTCAACCCGGCTAGACCGTATCAAGCGCTGGACCGAGGCCGAAGGCGGGAGGTCCCTGTTCTGGTTCGCGGCTCTGAACCAGCTTACGCCAGAGAGCGTTCTTGCCGCTCCAACCTGGCTGAAGGCTTCAAGCGAGGGGCGTTACTCCCTCTTGCCTTGATCCTGCGGGCTGGCGTCGTAGCCGTCGCCCCCGTCGAGCCTCTTCTCCGCCCCCTCAAGAGCGCGTCGACGCGTTTCGTCGCGCTTGCGCAACTGGTGAATGACCGCCTCAACTGACTCTCCGTACTGCCTTGCCGCGTGCTTGAAGAGTTCGAAGTCGTCTTGCCAACTAGCGTTCTCGGCCGACAGGGGCAGGGTTTGGACAGCTAATTCCGGCGCTTTCTTGGCTAAGCCCGTGAGCCTGCACCGCGCTTGATAATCCGGCTGATGGCACAGCTCGTTCGCGATCTGTTGGTAGACATCGGAGTAGAGACGTGGACGCCCAGGAACCTTGTCGAACACTGGCCCGGTCTCACGAGCTGCACTTTTTCTCTCGGGGGTATATGGGTAAACCACGCGCTCCTGTATGTATGCCTCTAGGCCCGTTCTAGCCCTGAACTCGTCGAACATGCAATGAAGCTGCTTGGCCTGGTCCGGCGTCAGTCGCTGGCCCGAGGTGTCGAAATTATGAAGCATGGCTTCGACCGCGTCAGAGTTCTCGCCTTGACTCTCCTCGAAGAGGAGCTTTATCCACGACCTGACGGCCTCAAGATTGTACACAACGACCCCAGCCGCCAGTTCGTCGATGTCAGACAGTCGGGCTTCAGCACAATCGAGCAAGTAGTCGCACACCTCACTTGTGGGCACATGGAGCCCCGCCTGTAGCGCATAGCGTGGCTTGAACTCATCCTCCGTCGCCGCCGGGGGCGTCGCGTCGAATATCCGGGCCATCTCCAAGGCATCGCTGGGGGCCAGGTTGAAGCAGAACGTGTTCTGCGCGTTCTCCAATCGGCTCCGCTGCCAGGGTCGGAGCCAGCCCCGGTCGGTGTGGGCTACCCAGACCGTGGAGCCGCACTTCCTGCCCCGTTGGTAGAGCCGGAGCAAGGACTCGGTGGCGTATTCGTGGAATTCGTCGGCAAAGATGGCGAAGGGCGGACGCTGGCTCACCTCCAACTCGGTCTGGTGGTAGATGGCCGCCAGCACCTTTGCCATGATAACCGACGCCAGGAACGAGCCCATGTCACCGAGTACGTCCTCCCGCAGGTTCACTATTACTATCTTGCCTTCGTTGATGACCTGCTGGAAGTCGATGGACCCCTCCTGGCACACCATGTTGCGGATGGGCGCTATGGACACGAACCTGTCGAGCTTGCTGACGATGGCATGGGCGGTCCGGGCCTTGGGGTTCGGCGTCAGGCGGTCGTACGTCTGGAACCACTGATAGGCCTGCGCCAGGTCAGCTTCTTCGAGACCTGGATACCAGACCTTCTCCCGGTAGGTCGTAACCTGGCGCTTGTGCCACGGCTTCGTCTCGTCGTCGACGGACTCCAGGAGTAGCAGAGGCGCCACTTCGTCAAGCGCTGGCCACCAGCGCTCGCCGAGGACTCTTAGGTCGCGGCTGGACAGCAGCGCTATGGTGACGTTCCTCAGCGCTGCCTCCGGCGTCGAGTCCCAGTATTCCTCCAGCAGCAACCGGAAGACGCCCATTATCTCGGCGGCGATGAAGTCCACGTGGGCGTCGTCCCGCAGAGGAGCGAAGGGGTTGAGCGCGATGGGATGGTCGCGTTGCTCCAGGGGGTCAATGTAGATTACGTCCTCGCGCCGTGACTGGGGAATGCGCTTGAGCGCGTCTTTCGCGAGGTCCCCCGCCGGGTCAAGGAGTATGGCCCCATACTTGGGGTTGCCTCCCGCTATCACCTGAAGGAACACGTCGGCCATCAGCGTGCTCTTGCCGCAACCGCTAAGGCCGACGAAGTAGCCGCCCCGGCGGAACTGCTCCTCGTTGATGAACACATTTTCGCCGCCCGCTGTTTGACCGACGAGTATTCGCATTCTTGGCCTCTCTATTCTTGAACGCTAGACAAAAAGAGACGCAAGGACAGGCCAGTAACCTCTTCTCGGCGAGTCCTCGCGTCATTTGGACAATACCCCCTCAGCACGCCACCTGTCAAATACCACGTGATAGGGGGCTTCGCCCCTCTTGCGCAAGGGTCGAGATGAACTCGCTGCGCTCGCCCTTGCGCAATTCACCCCTGTTGCGACGGTTCCTCTAACGGCGGCCGGTGAAGGCCGCCCTGTTCTCAGGGTGTTTGGCCGTCAACATCACGCGCGCTTGGCATCTCCAGCGGAACCGCGTAAGATCGTGCCGCAGTCTACCCAGGGAGGAGACAGGTGGCACAGGTCGTTATCGAAAACCCCGTCCTAAACTCTCCCTACGATGAACCGCAGCGGCACTTCCGGTTCGCGGAAGACGGCATCACAGACGAAATCGTTGAGGGGCGCCGGTCCAGCGCCTACTACGTGCCGATTCCGCCTCCAAAGAAGAGGGGAAGACAGCTCGCGCTGGACATCGCCGAGATGCGGGAGACGGTCAAGCCCAACAAGCTTGTCAACGACATGCGCGAGCGCGTCGCCCGCTGGCGGCAGGGCGGCTACGTCGGCATCACCAACACGACGCGCCAGCTCCTGGACTACTGGCAGCGCGGGGACCGCGAGAAGAAGCTCTTCTTCTGCCAGATCGAGGCGCTGGAGACGGCGATATTCATCACGGAGGTCGCCTCGAAGTACGGCGACGCGTGGATTGAGAACAAACTCCGCGAGGCCAACCATGACGCCAACCCGCTCCTCTCCCGCGTCGCCTTCAAGATGGCGACCGCCGCCGGCAAGACCGTCGTCATGGCGATGCTCATCGCCTGGCACACCCTGAACAAGCTGCGCAACCCCCAGGACACCCGCTTCTCCGACGCCTTTCTTATAGTCACGCCTGGCATCACGATCCGTGACCGCCTCCGCGTCTTGCTCCCAAACGACCCACACAACTACTACCGAGAGCGCGACATCCTACCGGCCGAATGGATGGAGGAGCTCGGCAAGGCGAAGATCGTCGTCACCAACTTCCACACCTTCCTGCTCCGCGAGCACACCGAGGCGGGAAGGCTTACCAAGAGCATTCTGCTAGCCGGACGGGAGGAGAGCCCATTCACGGAAACGCCTGCCCAGATGGTGCGCCGCGCCTGCCGCGACCTCGGCAACAAGAAGAAGATCGTCGTCATCAACGACGAGGCGCATCACTGCTACCGGCGACGTGTCGGAGGGGAGGAGCTCAAGCTGACAGGCGACGAGCGCAAGGAAGCGGAGAAGCGCGACGAGGAAGCCCGCGTCTGGATATCCGGTCTGGAGGCAATCAAGAAGAAGATCGACATTCGCGCCGTCTATGACCTTTCGGCCACCCCATTCTTCCTCCGCGGCTCGGGTTATTCTGAGGGCACTCTCTTCCCCTGGGTCGTCTCCGACTTCTCGCTCATCGACGCGATAGAGTCAGGCATCGTCAAGGTGCCGCGAGTGCCGGTGGCGGACGACTCGATGCGGGGAGATCTCCCGACCTACCGCGACCTCTGGATTCGGATTCGCGAGCATCTGCCGAAGAAGGGGCGTAAGACCGACGCCGTTAGCGGCGAACCGAAGCTGCCTGCCGAGCTCGAAGGCGCGCTCCAAAGTCTCTACGGCAATTACCAGAAGTACTATCGCCAATGGGAGCAGGATGCAGACGCCCGCGCCAAGGGTCAGACGCCGCCCGTCTTCATCGTCGTCTGCAACAACACAAACGTCTCCAAGTCGGTCTTCGACTTCGTGGCGGGCTGGGAGAAGACGCTCACTGATGGCTCGACCGTTATCGTCCCCGGCGAGCTGCGCATCTTCAGCAATGAGCAGAACGGGGGCTGGAGCGCCCGGCCCAACACCATCCTCGTCGACAGCAGCCAGCTAGAGTCAGGCGAGGCGATGAGCACCGATTTCAAGAAGATCGCCGCCGCCGAGATCGACGAGTTCAAGCAGGAATACCGCCAGCGCTTCCCTGGCCGCGATGCCGAGCAACTGACAGACGAGGACCTGCTGCGGGAGGTGATGAACACGGTCGGCAAGGCTGGGAAGCTGGGCGAGAACGTCAAGTGCGTCGTCTCCGTCTCCATGCTCACCGAGGGTTGGGACGCCACCACCGTCACCCATATCCTCGGCGTCCGCGCCTTCGGGACGCAACTGCTGTGCGAACAGGTGGTGGGGCGCGGTCTGCGCCGTACGAGCTACGCTACCGAGCGTCGAACGATCCCCATCAACGGCAAGACGGTGGAGATCGACGCGTTCGCGCCGGAGTACGCTGAGGTCTACGGCGTGCCCTTCTCCTTCATCCCCTGCTCCGGCTCCCGCGCCGACCCCAAGCCCGGCCCGATGCCCACTCGCGTGCGCGCTCTCGAAGACCGCATAGCCTGCGAGATCACCTTCCCGCGCCTCGTCGGCTACCGCTACGATTTGCCGGGCGAGCGCCTGTCGCCCACCTTCAGCGATGCGTCGATGCTCGCGCTCTCGACTGCAAATATCCCGACGAAGACAGAGCTGGAGCCGATATTCGGGGAGGGCAGCGTCCATACCCTCGATGACTTGAAGCAGTTGCGCGAGCAGGAGGTTGCATTCTCGCTGGCCAAGCGGACGCTGGAGAAGTACTTCCGCGACGACGATAACAACGTCAAGCAGTATCTCTTCCCGCAGGTGCTGGGCGTCACCCGCCGCTGGCTGCGGGAATGCCTCGTCCTCAAGGACAATACCTTCCCACAGCTTCTGTTGTTCAGCGAGAACAGGGAAGACGCCACGGACCGCATCTATCGCTCCATCGTTGCCTCCGCCGCTGGCGACAAGGCGCTAAAGCCTATCATGCGCCCCTACGATCCGGTCGGCTCAACCCGCTACGTCGATTTCGACACCACGAAGGCGGTGTATCCAACACGTCCGGACAAATGTCACGTCAGCCATGTTGTGGCGGACACTGAATCATGGGAGCAGAAGATGGCCCAGGCTCTCGAGGAGATGGACGGGGTGCTGCGCTACGTGAAGAACCAGGGGCTCGGCTTCATCATCCCCTACACGCTGAACGGCGAGGAGAAGGGCTACATCCCCGACTTCATAGCGGTGGTGGACGATCGCCACGACGACCCACTGAACCTTATCGTCGAGGTCACCGGCGAGCCCAAGAAGGACAAGGCGGCGAAGGTCGAAACCGCCCGCACTCTCTGGGTGCCCGCCGTCAACAACCACGGCGGCTTCGGCCGCTGGGGCTTCGTCGAGATAACCGACCCCTGGGACGCCGAGAACACCATCCGCTCCAAGTTCGGACTGCGGCCAAGGGAGAGATGACCATGGCTGTCAAGAAGACGACCGGCAAGTCCATCCCCGTCGACGCGACAAAGCACAAGGACAAGCGCGCCAACATCCCCACCGAGGAACTGCGCGACTTCGTCGCCGAGGACGAGGCCCAGCCTAACAAGATGTTCTACCCCCGCGACCCGTCGCTCGACCCACAGCTTGTCTGGAAGGGGAAGGACGAGCAGGACCAGCAGGACCTGGAAGTGCCCGTCGTACCCGTCTACATACAGGAGAAGATAAACCCCCAGGCCATCGTCGAGGAGGTGCGGGCGCAGGCGCGCAAGGAGAAGCCACAGGCGCAGCTCAACCTCTTCGCCGACTTCAACGGCATCCCCTTTGAGGAGATGGTCGACTTCTACCAGCACGAGCAGAACTGGTCGAACCGCATGATACTGGGCGACTCCCTGCTCGTCATGACCTCGCTGGCGGAGAAGGAAGGGCTGAGGGGCAAGGTGCAGATGGTCTACATCGACCCGCCCTACGGCATCAAGTTCGGCTCCAACTGGCAGGTCAGCACCCGCAAGCGGGACGTGAAGGACGGCAAGGTGGAGGACGCCACCCGCCAGCCCGAGCAGATACGCGCCTTCCGCGACACCTGGGAGCTGGGCATCCACTCCTATCTGACGTATCTACGAGACCGTCTAGTTGGGGCCCGCGACCTGCTTACCGAGACTGGCAGCATCTTCGTGCAGATAGGCGATGAGAATGTGCACCTCGTGCGGGCTCTCATGGACGAGGTGTTTGGCTCTGACAACTTCATCTCCATAATCGCCTTTCGAAAGACCAGCAACCTCACGGCCATGTACCTCCCCACGTCCGGCGATTTCATACTCTGGTATGCCAAGAACCGTGAAACAGCGAAATACCGACAACTCTTCGTCGAGAAGGACTTCGGGTCAGTATCGACTGATACTTTCGGATGCGCGGAGATGCCAGATGGAACGTGGCGACGCCTGACTCAGAGCGAGAAGGAGACTCCGGCGACTCTGCCTTCTGCCTGGCGGCTCTTCGGCCTCAGCGACCTTACATCTTCTCACTATTATGAGAGCCCACCCTTCGAGTTTGAGCACAAGCTATTCACGTCAAAGGGCCGCTATTGGTCAACGTCCATCCGTGGTCTGACCAACCTTCGGCTCGCGGCCAGGCTTGCGGCGGTCGGTGACACGCTGCGATATAGGCGTTTCTTCGACGATTTTGCGGTCATGGTGCTGAACAACCACTGGGAAGACACTGGGGCGGGCACACAGACGGAGGACCGGATCTTCGTCGTTCAGACATCCTCGAAGGTCGTCGAGCGCTGCGTGCTCATGACCACAGACCCCGGCGACCTGGTTCTTGACCCCACCTGCGGAAGCGGCACGACCGCCTACGTCGCCGAGCAGTGGGGCCGACGCTGGATCACCGTCGACACCAGTCGTGTCGCCCTGGCCCTGGCCCGCACGCGGCTGATGTCCGCCAGGTACCCCTACTACCTCCTTGCGGACTCCCCGGAGGGGGTCAAGAAAGAGGCCGAGATCACCGGCCTCACTCCGCCCGACTACAAGACCGAGGACGACATCAAGAAGGGCTTCGTCTACAAGCGGGTCCCGCACATCACCCTGAAGTCCATCGCCAACAACCCTGACATCAAAGAGGGCATGACTAGGCGCGAGATGGATGCCGCCATTTCCCGCCATGCCGAGACGGAAACCCTTTGCGACCAGCCCTACGAAGACCCCCGCCGCATCCGCGTGTCGGGCCCGTTCACTGTAGAAAGCCTGTCGCCGCATCGCGTACTGTCGGCGGAGGCGGAGCGACCGCAGAGCGAGCAACAGGCGCAGCGGGAAGCGACGAACGCTCAGTTCGAGACGATGATCATCGACAACCTGCGCAAGGCCGGCGTTCAGAACATGCGCCGCAACGAGCGACTGAAGTTCGACCGGCTGGAGCCCTACGCTGGCCTCTGGCTCCAGGCCGCCGGCGAATACACAGACAAGGGCGGCATGAGCCGCCGCGTGGCCGTGTCAATCGGGCCAGAGCACGGCACGGTGGGGCCGGAGCAGGTGAAGGAGGCGGCGAAGGAGGCGCTCAAGGGCACGGGCTTTGACCTGATGGTGGTCTGTGGTTTCGCCTTTGATGCCCACGCCGGGGAGACGGTGAAGGAGTTCTCGCCTGAGCCGTCGAAGGACAGCGACAGCTTCGCAATGACCCAGGAGACGCGGCAGTACGGGAAGCTGCCCGTGATGCTCGCCCGGATGAACCCCGACCTGTCAATGGGCGACGAACTGCTGAAGAAGACGGGCGCCGGCAACCTGTTCATGGTCTTCGGCGAGCCCGACATCGACATCAAGACGACGGACGACGGTAAACTGGTGCTCGAGATCCACGGCGTCGACGTGTACGACCCGACCACGGGGCAGGTGCGCTCCAGTTCCACCGACGACATCGCCTGCTGGTTCATCGACACCGCCTACAACGAGGAGAGCTTCTTCGTGCGCCACGCCTACTTCACCGGCGCCGAGGAGCCGTACGAGAAGCTCAAGCGCGCCCTCCGCGCTGAGGTCGACGAGGCGGCGTGGTCGGCGCTGTACTCAACGCGAAGCCTCCCCTTTGACCGGCCAGACACCGGGAAGATCGCCGTGAAGGTCATCAACCACTACGGCGACGAAGTGCTCAAGGTGTACGAGGTGTGAGTCACCTTCGCCTTCCCTCGTGATTTGACAGGCAACCCCAGAAGCGCTATATTGATAGGTAAGCTTAGCAGTTGCGCGCCCGCCTAGAGGCTGTCGAATCTCCGGGCGGGCACCATCACGTATGGAAAACGTTACGTTCCGCCGGAGGAACCGGCTCAAGAAGCACTTCGTCATCACGTCGAACGTCCTCTTGTTCGGCTACCCCCACGTATCAGACAGCGCCAAGCTCACCTATCAGGTCATCGACAGCTTCGATTGGCAGGACGGCCAGGGGCTACGCAAGGGCTTCGCCTACCCATCGGTAGAGCACCTAGCAACCATCCGGTCGGTCACCGACAGGACCGTCCAGCGCCACATCGACGAGCTAATGGCGGCCAGCCTCTTGACCAAAGAGGAGCGGCCGGGCCACACCAACATCCTCTACATCGAGGACGTGAGTGAGGAGGAGGCCAAGCGCTACGAGGACAGCTTCGCGAGGGGTGACAAAAATGTCACCCGAAGTAATACGAAGAGAAGAAAGACTAAATGACGTTGTAGAAACGCCTCTGTTTAAGGCTAGGACGGCGTCGGAGGACGAGCAGGGCTATCTGTTAGACGAGATGCTATCCACCCTCGGCGACGTGGAGAGCGAAGGGTACTACCGGCGCCTAGCGGCCACGGTCCCCAAGGACATCATCTTCGAGGCTTTGAGCCTGGTGAAACGAGCCGTCCACGAAGGCAAGATACGCAAGTCAAGGGGCGCTCTCTTTGTCGCCATCGTCAAGCGAGCGTGTGCTGACCGGGGGGTTGTCGTAGGTCAGGCCCTCAGTGGGGCCAGGTAACGTTTTCCATTAGGTTGACGACCCCCCAGTCAGAGCGACGAGGACTACCGAGACAAGACGAGACCGCCAGCTGTGCCGGCGGTCTGTGCTCTCCTGGGGCTGTAGGAGGGGCGGCGAGAGTGGGCCCAGAAGGCCGGCCTACTGCCCCAATTCCTTTCGAAGAGCGTAGATGATTGCGCGCACTTGCGCACACGCCCTATCGAGCTCTTCGATCTTGAGGCGCAGATACTTGACGCGCTGCCCGTTCATCCAGGCTCTTATTCGGTCATCTGACCGGGCTTCCTCTTCCTGGACGGCGGAAGCGGTCTGCTCTTGGGTCTGCATTCGGCTCACCCCCTTTCGAAAGAGGGACGCTTACTGCGTCCATCTCTCGCCACCACACTCCTAACAGCGAGTACGACCCTACCACCCGCCCGCCCGCCGTGGCATGGCTTGCCAGGCAAGCGGCACCAGTTGAACCTACGACCGAGCAGAAGCCGACTTATACTCGGTCGATTGGCCTCCAATCCGCACGGAACCATCTCGGTGCGACCCATAGAGCGTCCAACGGGCTTGCTATCGGCCGCCAACACAGACGTTGACAAACGTTAGGACACCGCTATAATTTTGCCATCAGCAGTGAACTCCTGATATCCACTCTGATTCAGCCCCGCCAACAGGGAGGTTGCGCGATGCTATTCGCCGCTGCTGCCCACTCATCGACCCCGCGCGCTGCTGCATCGCACTCACCGGAGGTGGGGAGATGAGACGCAAGCTACTACTTCTTGCCACCGCTGCTACCAGCATCATCTTCGCGTCGCTGGCGGCCGGCCCGGCCACGACCAACAGTGCATCACCAGCGCCATCTGAGGCCGCCATTATGGCCTCGGCAACCCTGGGCTCGCCGATTGCAGCCCCCTTGACATGGTCGCGGAGTCCCGAAGCAGACACGTTGGAGGCCTCCGGAATCGGGCAGAGAATTCAGGATGGGCTGGCGTTGCCTGCTTCCGCAACCGACGTGTGGGACAACGGCACTTACACGCCCACCGGCAACAAGGAGCGTGTGCCGCAGGGCGTAGAATGGGCATCGTGGCCACAGAAATTCACCGTTGACGTCCGCCACTTCCAAGCGATATTCACTCTGCCAATCGACTTCAACCCCCCCTCAACGTCCGGGGTTCTGCGCAGTCCCGACTACAGCAACGACATTGTACCCATAAACGACAACCTTTACGTCTTCGTGAATGGGGTCGAGCAATTCAGGGGCGGCACGAGCTACGGAGCTCCGAACGCGTGGCCCTTCTTCGCAAATGAGACCGATGGCTGGTACATTCCGGACGGCATCCGGCTCGTCAACGGCTTTCAAGCTGGGTTGAACGTCATCGACATAGTCACCGAGGAACGAGCCGCGTGGGGTGGTCTTGGACGGCTTCAGCTGCTGCTTCAGCAGTCGCCATGCATCACCAGCCCCCACGACGGGGTTAGCACTTGTGGTATGGAGCCGGGAGATGTGCTGCTCAGCCATACCAAGTCCCTTATCTATGAAGCTGAGAATCTGATGTTTGGAGGCTATTGGAGTCACGCTGGCATCTACTTGGGCGTCAATGAGATAGTAGAATCGGTAGCGGATGGGGTGCAGGAAAAACTCATCACGGATAGTGGGTTCTGGGATACGGAGGACTGGGCCATCCTCAGGCCCAAGTCGGCGACGAGTACCCAGAGAGCGGCAGCAGCGCAATGGGCTGCAACCCAGAAGGGGAAGCCTTACAATTGGAACTACCTACTCCCTGGCTGCACAATGCCATTTCCGGATTGCGCCGGCAGCTACTATTGCAGTCAACTGGTGTGGCAGGCATATCAGTACGAGGGATTTGATATTGAACAAAACGCTCCCGGTTCTCTAACGGCCGTAGCGCCGGCTGAGCTCTACAATACCTCCAAGATGGACGTGATAGACCAACCGGCCCTGAGGCGCGCGCTCTTGAGTGTCCACAGCCCCGCCGATTTGTATGCCACCGACCCCCAAGGAAGACATGTCGGCGTGGACCCCCATACAGGCGCCACGGTTAACGAGATACCAGGCGTCTTCTTTAGCGGCGCTGGCACCGAGCCCCAATTCATGTCGATTCCCGACATGGATGGAAACTGGCAAGTCCAGCTTATCGGAACCGGAACGGGCAGCTACGAGTTCACCGCTGCCACTGTCGACCCGAATGGGGCGGTTGAGACCAGTCTAAGCGGCACCACCTCAATCGGCCACATCGACAGCTACAGCCTATCCTATCCAGCACAAGCGGGAGAACCGATTACAGTTGGACCCGCGTCTCCCGTGGGCGGCATAGCGGAACTTCCCGAATTTGCCGGGGCCTCCGCAGAGCAGGCCAGCGGGCCCGCCCAGGGCTCCGGCTGGTCGGTTGGCAACTACGCCGCTCTGGCGAGCGGGTTAGCGGCAGCGGCGGTCGCCACGGCGTGCGGCGCCTGCTACGCTAGGAGGCGCTGGCTCCATCGAAGGGCTTGATGCCTGCCGGGCAGCCAAGATAGAATCCCCTCGTCAGATGTCACACGGGCAAGAGCGGAGGATTCGGCAGGACTGACCCGAGCCTAGCCTTCCCCTCAGATTCAACGCACGGGCCGTTTTGGCCCTCGACCGCCCTCGACCCAGCGCCGGACTTTTAATCCGGGTGTCCTGGGTTCGAGCCCCAGAGGGCCCACCAACTCCAGAATCGCCCCGAACCTGTAAGCCGCCGGCCTCAGCAGGGGCCTCCCATCCCCCTGGACGCGGGATGTGAAATCCGGTGATCCTGGATCCGCCGACCTGCTACGGCGTGTCGGGAACTACAGCGAGCAACCGCCTGATCTCCTCGGCGCTGAGTCCTCTTGGCGGGGCCAGCGAAGTCCTGGGCCGCTGGATCTGGTCGCAGGGATTGGAGGTGACGATCTCCATCCGAATCAGGAAGCGGTAGAAGGAGCTGAGGCAGGCGAGTCGGGCTCCTATGGTGACGGGGGAGGGTTCCTTCCCCGAGAGGCCCTTGCCGTAGGCCCAGGCGAAGACCTCCTGGCTGTTGACCCGGTCAGGCGGCTTGCCCAGGGAGCCGAAGAAGTGTTGGAGCATCCGGGAGTAGCCCTCGACGGTTCTGCGGGAGCCGCTGCGGCGCTCCTTCTCGGCCAGGAAGGCGTAGAGGGCGTGCTCCCAGCCGGCGGCGTCCTGGAAGGGTGCGATGGTAGTAGTCATGGCCGGTCTCCTCGTGTTAGAGTCGTCACGACCATATTGCGGTAGTGTGCGAGGAAGTCAAGCGCAAGACGTGTCCTGGTGGACTGGGTGGATCCGGACAATGGCCGATACGACCTATCTGAAGCGGGTTGTTGAGTGCTTCGTGAGAGACGCCCTTACCAGGGAGTTCGGGACGCGCTTTGAATCGCGTTTCCTCCCTCTCTCCACCGGGGGGACCCACGAGTTCGACGCGGTAAGCGAAGACGGGCGGATCGTGGCCTCCATCAAGTCCGCCTCGGGGAAGACAGCGGGTGGCAAGAATCCGTCAGGCAAGATCAAGGACAGCATTGCCGAGCTGTACTTTCTGTCCTTGGCGACTGCGCCCATCCGAATGCTGGTGCTGACTAGCCCGGAGTTCCACGCGATCATGTCTGGGGTGCTGGCGGGCCGCCTCGCAGCCGGGTTGTCCCTCAAGCTGGTGCCGTTGCCTCAAGACATTCAAGAGCGTGTGGAACACGTCCAGAAGGCGGCGAGCCAGGAAGTGTCCCTACTCTAGGGAGATCTCGGGGATCACGGTGCGCTTTCTCGGACGATCCAGATGCCCTATGGCAGAGACCAAGATCATCATTGTCGGGGTCGTTCTTCTGGTGCTTGTTGCGGTCGGTCTCGGCTGTTCGCAGACCACAACGCAAAGGAGCATGAGCACAGGTTCTCCAGGGGCTATTGCGGATGATGCTCAACCTGATCTCGTTGCTCTCACGAGAAACGCGATAGAGACAGCGTATCCCGAATTCAAAGATTTCGAAAACCGGAAGAGCTTTGCGGGCAAGTCAGTCAAGAGCGAAGTCGATGAGGGTGACTACTACTTCGCATACATTGTTCACGGCAGCGGCCTGCCTATCGCTGAGGCAACCTGTTTTCGAGTCGATCGAGTTGGCAGAGTGTTCGAGATAGGGGTGTTCCCTGATCCGGTGGACTCATACGCAGGCTACCGGGATATCAACCCAAGAAACTGCAGGGGGATGAAGTGAGGGCACCAGCGCAGCGCGCTGCCGGCCCGACCACGCACTATGACCTGGATCGTGTGCTGCGATGCTCCTTGCTTGCGCGTGCTTTGACGGTTGCCACTCCGCTCCCCTCTCAGGGTTGGTGCCCTCTGGCCCCCTCGTGCTATCGGACAGCCTCTTCGTTCCTCCGCGACGCCGAGAGCAGCTCTGACGGGCTGGCGTCTCTTGTTCGACGCCTATTTTGATGAAGCTCGACCTCTTGCAAGCCAGGGCTCGTCGAGTAGAATAGGTGCCATCTTCCGCTGTTAGCCTAGCGAGCCGCATAAGAAAGGGAGGAGCCCGATGCCCAAATACGTCGTCCTTTACCGCTTCACCGAGAACGGGGCCAAGGACATCCGCGGCACCGTGGAGCGGGCCCGCCAGACGCGGGAGCAGAACGAAAAGCGCGGGTTCAAAGTGCAGGCGCTGCTGTGGACGCAGGGCCCCTACGACCTAGTGGCGGTCGTGGAGGCACCGTCAGAGGAGGCGATGATGGGCGGCATGGTCAACGTCGTCTCCGCTGGCAACGTCACCAGCACCACCATGCGCGCCTTCGATGAGCAGGAGATGGAGAAGATCCTGAAGCAGGTATAAGCGCTTCCCACGACCTGACTCCGAACACGAGGTTGCCTTGTCTCACGGAGCGGTTGCTGACTCCTGAGGGTGCTCTCGGAGGCAGCCCGGATGTCATCTCCCAACTGAGCCGGCTTGGCTGCGGCCGCTGGGTGGTGCCTCAAGGCTGGCCCAGACAGCTCAGCGCGTCAACGTCCAAATACGGATGGGATATTGGCACCCCACAGCCAACACGATGATGAAATCGTGCGCGCGGAGGCTGTCGCTCCGTAAGGCCCTTCGACCGCGGCTCCGGCTCGTGTTACAATCCTGACGAAAGCTGAAGGAGGGACACAATGGGACGCAAGGAAAAGGGCGGCAAGAAGGTCAAGAAGCCTAAGCAGGACAAGGCCAAGAAAGGGCCGAGCGGGAAGTAAAGCGACATCGATGTCCTAGACGACGCAGTTGACAAGACCGGGCCTTTGCGGCCCCGTCTTCGTTCTCGGCGCGCATGATGGGCGGTCACGACGTCGAGCCGGCGGGCGAGGGCAAATTAAGGTGATGAGGCCCGTCCGTGAGGTGCCGGCGCAGGACGCCGGGCCGTGGCCTGGGCGTTTTTCAGGCCATAAGTGGACACGTTTCGCCCCCCTCGCCATATTTGACGCACAACGTATTGACCGCTATGCTTCCCAAGCAGAGGGTCGCGGGTTCGAGTCCCGTTTCCCGCTCCAGGTCTTTTCCCCGAAATCGTAGACGAAGCCGGGCACTTCGCCCGGCTTTCTTGATGGAGCACCATGCCCACAGCCCCAATCACTGCCATCGAGGGTAACGCCGTCCGAAACGGCATCCGCAACATCGCAATCATCTCCCACGTCGACCACGGCAAGACGACGCTGATCGACGCAATGCTGTGGCAGACCGGCGTCTTCCGCGAGAACCAAGAGGTCGTCGAGCGTGTGATGGACTC
>Ga0315277_10000719_pt1 | contig 51094 bp, 38 predicted proteins | sample YL17G05_15_MG_FD_203695 | JGI IMG/M metagenome (GOLD analysis project Ga0315277, IMG submission 203695) | Sediment microbial communities from Yellowstone Lake, YNP, Wyoming, USA - YL17G05_15 | ecosystem: Environmental > Aquatic > Freshwater > Lake > Sediment | place: USA: Wyoming | collected... | reverse complement strand
GCCGGATTTACGAAGTGGAGACACAGGACTCCGTCGACACGCCACGAGACGAAAAGCAGCAAGCCGAGTTCAAGAAAGTGGCGGACCGGAGTGAGAAGACAACCTTTAGGCGATTCATGGCAGATTGACAGAGTCGCCAAGGAAGTACTGAACACTGTCGAGAAATCCGGTCGAAGCCACCGGGAAGCATTTATTAACGGTGTATACGAATCCGGAAAGGAGTAGGAGTCTCTAATGGCCGATGTGCTACGGATACAGAATTGACGATGCTCGACGACTAACGCCGACCCTGAACCCCGCAGACCGGCATCTACCATTATTCGTATGCTCAGAATGCCACGCACTGTCGGGCGGAAACAGCAGAGACTGATGCGAGGATGTAATAAGCGTGAGTGAGACATCCGAGAAAGCCGACACGCTTGCGGACAATGGCAGAATTGCTGTCATCCAGTCGGAGATTGCGAGGCTAACTCCCACGGGGCGGTGGAGGTTCTTCCATAAATTTCTACTGGCAGCAATGGGAAGTATCCCGTGGGTCGGTGGATTCATCAGTACCATGGCAAGCTTAAAGACGGAAGCCGGTGATGTCAAAGCTGACGACATGCGTACACAGTGGCTCGATGAGCATCAGCGCAAGATAACACTCCTCGCAGGCACCCTGAATGATATTGCCGCGAGATTTGAGAAATTCGGTGAGCAGATTGACGAACGGATACAAAGCAAAGAATACCTAAACATAGTTCGTCATGCCTTTAGGATATGGGACCAGGCCGATACTGAGGAGAAGCGGAAGTACGTCGCTAACCTTGTGGCCAACGCGAGTGCTACGCGCCTGTGTTCTGATGACATCGTCCGTCTCTTCATCGATTGGCTGAGAACCTACCATGAAGCACACTTCGCAGTGATCCGCGAGGTCTATAAGAACGCAGGCGCGACACGATATGACATCTGGATGCAGATCTACAACCAGATTCCCCGTGAGGACTCTCCCGAAGCTGATCTTTACAGGCTGCTGATTCGCGATCTCAGTACCGGGGGCGTTATACGCCAGGAGCGAGAGACCACAGTAGACGGGAAGTTCCTTCGCAGAAATCCTCGCGCCACAAGGGGCCCCGCACCTATAACTATGGAATCTGCTTTTGAGGACAAGAAGCCGTATGTGCTTACGGCCCTCGGAATGCAGTTTGTTCGCTATACGATGACTGATACTCTGAGACAACTTGAAGGTGGAGATAGCGCTCCGGCTCGATAGAGTCTTTTGTGAACGCGGACGACGCTGATTGTCCGCTGGCCTATTTGTAGGAGTAAGACAATAGGGGGCGGGGGTCACACCCACACATTTCACACCGGCTATAAAGGATATACATAGGCCATAATTTGCCGCGTCTGTTTCTCTTGGTGTTCTTCGTGCTCTCGGTGCTCTTCGTGGTTGAAGGACGGCTGTCAGTTCCCAGTTCACGGTTCTCAGTTGGAAACCTCTGCGGTCGGTCGGCGAGTTTCGGCTTGCCTGCTCCGCCTGCGTCGGCCACAATACTGATACTCCTGATGTAGGTGCGACGTGTCGGTTGGCTCCCTGGACAGGGGGCTTGGGGTCACACCTACACGTTTCACACTGGCTATAAAGGATATACATAGGCCATAATCTACCGCGTCTGTTCTTCTTGGTTGAAGGACGGTTGTCAGTTCCCGGTTGACAGTTGCCAGTAGGAAGTCGGTTGTTAGTTGTTGGTTTCTGGTTGTTCGTTGAAACCTCTGCGTCTCCGCGTCTCTGCGCGAGATGATTTTGGTTGCGGCCGAAGGCCGCGATGGGCTCACGAGGGAGGGGGGAAGACGAGGGCGGCGAGTTTTTGGCGGACGGGCTTGGCGGCGCCTTTGTCGTGCGGGTGTACGCTGTTGGTCAGGAGGATGAGATAGATTCCGCTGTCCGGGTCACAGACGAGACTGGTTCCGGTGTAGCCGGTGTGACAGAAGGCGTCGCGGGAGGCGTTGGGGCCCTTGACCCAGGCGTAGGCGGAGGCCAGGTCGAAGCCGAAGGCCCGGCCGTGCGACTGCTCCGTCGTCAGCATGCGGACGGCGGCGGGGCTTAGGATTCGCCGGCCCTCCCAGACGCCGCCGTGCAGGAGCATGCGGCAGTAGATCGACAGGTCCGAGGCGGTGGAGAACAGGCCCGCGTTGCCGCCCAGGCCGTCCATCAGCCGTGCGAGGGGATCGTGGACCGTGCCCCGCAGCAGTTGGCCGTTGACGATTTCCGTCGCGGCGATTCTGCTGCGGCGCGAGGCGGGCGGCGTGAATCCGGTGTCCTTCATGCCCAGCGGGCGGAAGATATTGTCCCGGCTGAACTCGCGGATGTCCTGGCCGGAGACGATCTTGACGATCCGCGCCAGCGTGATATAGCCGAGGCAACTATACCGGAATTTCTCGCCGGGCGCGCTCTGCGCCTTAAGGTTGCAGATCGTCTCGACGACCCGGTCGGGGCAGGACTCGCCGAAGCGCGTCCGCAGGTCGTTGGCGTCGGTGTAGGCGGGCAGGCCGGAGGTGTGGGTCAGCAGCTGCCGGATGCGGACCTGCTCTTTGCCGTTGCAGGCGAAGGCCGGCAGGTACTGCGAGACGAGATCGTTCACGTCGAGCCGGCCGCGGTCGGCGAGGATCAGTACGGCGGTTGCCGTCGCGATCGGCTTGGTCAGCGACGCCATGTCGAAGATGGTGTCCTTCTGCATGGTCTCGCGGAATGGCTCGGCCACTTCGAGGCCGAAGGCCTTGTGGTAAAGGACGCGGTCGCCCCGGCCGACGAGCACTACCGCCCCGGGCAGATGACCCGCCTGCATCTCCTCAGCGACGATGCCGTCGATCTGGGCGAGATGCGCGCGATCCACCCGCTGCTGATCCGTCTGGCAGCCCGGCATGAGGCACAGAAGCAGGATCGCCGCAACGGCGAAAGTCGAAATCCGAAATCCGAAATCCGAAACAAACCCAAAGCACGAAAGCTCAAATGACGGAGACGCTCTCGACGCGAGACTCGGGTGTCTTGAATCTCCGATTTCGGTCATTCTTGCTTGTTTCGCATTGCGAGTTTCGAGATTCGTGCTCGTTTCGCATTTCGAGTTTCGTGCTTCGAGCTCATCGATCATCTGGCTTACTCCTTCTCGCCGGCTCGGATTCGTTCGATGGCCAGTGCGACGGGCGAGGGGACTTCCTCGCCGGACTGCGAGCGGCGGGCGACCTCGTCGATCGCCTCGAACAACGCCTCGCACGCCCGCTCGTAATTGTAGCCGGTGGACAGTGAGATCAGGCGAGTGCCGCGGTCGATCAGCTTTTTGTTGCTCGGCGAGACCCAGACCATAGCGTTGCCGACGATCCGGCCCATGCGGACCATCGTCGCCGTCGAGATCGTGTTGAGAATGAGTTTGATCGCCAGGTGCTCCCACAGCCGCAACGGCGAGGCCGGCAGGTCGCACGGAAAATGAAAGTGCTCATCCACGGCCGACACAGCCCCCTGCCGCCCTACCGTAATCGCGGCAGTCCTCCTGTATTGATGATTGATGATCGATGATTGATTATTGAGTGAGGCACAAGGTGTGCCGTGTATGCTCTTTCCTCGGACATCGATAAACACCAGGGCCGAATCCGGGGCGTTCGTGCGCGAGGAATCGGGCTCGTTGCCAATCCGGAATCTGTATATCTCCTCGTTGTCGAGCTTCGGCGGATTCCTCCGGATGGCCTGCGGTGCGTTCAACTGCCGATAGACTTGCGGGCCCCACGCGAGACCCCGAGGCTCCCGCTGGAGCATCTCGCGCCATGCCTCTTCGCTCGGCAGGTGCGGGTTCTTGACGAACACCCAGGACACGGGCGAGACCGCGTCGCCGCTCTTGCGGAACGGCGGCAACATGAACGTCGGCGCCCGCTCCGTCGTGTCGGTCAATACGTCCAGCAGAACCGAATCCGCGACGTACGTCACCAACCCATGTTGCCGATATAGCGACTCTTCAAACTGCACCAGCCGGGCCATCGCATCCGCCGCGTCCAGCGCCGACAACTGATTCAGCAGCTTCACGAATTGCTGCTGGTACTCACGGCACGCCCCCGCAGGGGCAGGCCCCCACGCCTGCCCTGATGGTGTTGGGCAACCACGGGGGGTTGCCCCTACAGCCGCAAACGCAGCGCTTTCCATCGCTATTTCGACTGCCGCGCCGACGACGAGCAGCTCGGTGGTCGTGGCCTGCATGCGGGTCGAGCCGGTGATCGCCATGGGTCCGGTGGCCAGGTCGAGCTTCTGAATCCTCGGCTCGTCGATGACCTCGCGCGACCGCTGGACGTGGCGGCGAAGCAGGTCGGTCGGATTGTTATAGACGAAGAAGACCTTGGCCCCTGCGTCGAGTCCCTGCCAGGCGGTGCCGATGACGAACGGGGTCTCGCCGCCCTCGGTGATCGCGACGACGACATCGCCCTGCTGCACGCCTGCCTCTTTGAGCTGGTGCCGGCCGAAATCGGGGAAGTCCTCGAACCCCTCCACCGATTTGATCAGAGCGAAGTCGCCGCCCGCCATGACGCTGAAGCACAGGTCCTCCCGCAGGGCGAGCGTGGGTTCCCAATCGCGGTGTATCGCGGTTGGGGTCCCCGTCCCCGCTCGGCCAGACTTGTCGTGCGAGAGCCTGCCCTGAGCCTGTCGAAGGGACGTACAATCCGCGCTCGCGGCCTCGGGATGCCCCGGCAGCAGGTTGCGGCAGAACTCGCGCCATGCGGCCTCCAAGAGGATGCTCAGCCGGCCCGTCGCCCCGCAGCCGGTGAAGAAGATCCGGTGTCCTGTAAGCATCGCCTCGCGCAGAGCCTCGACCAGCCGTCCAAAGGACTCCTGCGCGAAGATCCGCTCCAGAGCCGGCGGAATATCCTCATCCACCGATTGCAGCAGCCGGATGCCCGCGGCAATGTCCCGCTCCATCGTCTGCGAGAGCTCTCGCGTCTTCGGATGGAACGACTCCGTGAGCAACTCGCCCAGCCGAAACGCCTTCTCCCCTTCTACAAACGCCCTGGCCCGTTCTTTTGCCTGTGACACACCATTCTCCGGATAACCCAAAACTCGACCGCCTATTCATATCGCGCCGGCTTCACCCCTGCAAACACTATTCCCGCTCGCTGTGCAGGATGCGAGAAGCGAGGCGAAGTCCCCTTTACGAGATCGGCCGACTCTGCTATACTTGAGTCATGAACAGTATTGCCTCCGTGAAGATTGACAAGACATCCTTCTCAACGGCATCGCTCCTGGAGCCGTCGGACGAGAATGCGTACTGGCATTCCCGAACGCCCTGCGAGCGGCTACAGGCTTTGGAGCTGATGCGTCAGATTGTCTATGGCTACGATCCATCTGCCACCCGACTTCAAAGAGTTCTTGAGATTGCTCAACGTCCACAAGGTTGAGTACCTCGTCATCGGCGGGTACGCCGTCGGTTATCACGGGTATCCGCGTGCGACCGCCGATATGGACATATGGATCGCGGTTCATCCGCCTAACGCGGACAAGATTGTCGCCGCCCTCGAAGAGTTCGGCTTTGACCCGCCCGACTTGTCCGCCGAGTTGTTCCTGCGTCAATGGCAGATCATCCGCCTGGGTGTCCCGCCCGTTAGAATCGAGATCGCCACGACGATCTCCGGCGTCGATTTCGCAGGTTGCTACGCCGACCGGGTGGAAGACACGCTCGACGGCGTCCCGGTGAACTTGATCAGCCTCAAAGACCTCAAACGCAACAAGCAAGCTTCCGGCCGCCACCAGGATCTGGCCGATCTGGAGCACCTCCCGTAGAGAATCGGTGGACAGAGCCCACGCTGCCGGCTATCGCCGAATCCATAGCTATTCGTATGAGTCGGTGCAAGTACTGTCCTGTCTGTGGCCCTGTCAAGACGGAATTTCAGGTGCGATTGCGCGGGCGGAGGACTATAATCAAGGGATCGAATCAGGTTCGTGTGCAGGGGCAATTCGGGTGTGGGCAGGGCTTTGGCGAAGGTTGGATTGAAGAACAGACTCCGTGTGGTCGGGTTGATGTCGGGGACGTCGGCGGATGGGGTCGATGCGGCGATTGTCGATATCTCGGGGCGGCGGGTGCGCGTCGTGGCGTTCGATACGTATCCGTATCGGGCGGCGTTGCGGAAGCAAGTGCTGCGGCTGTGCCGGCCGGAGTCGGCGAGGCTCGACGAGATTTGCCATTACAACCACGTGCTGGGCGAGGTGTTCGCCGAGGCGGTGGTCAGGCTCTGTGACCAGAGCAGCGTTCCGCTGGATTCTCTCGATCTGATCGGCTCGCACGGGCAGACGATCTATCACAATCCCAACGGCGGCCGGTACGCGGGGCGGGCCGTGCGCTCCACGCTCCAGATTGGCGAGCCGTCCGTGATCGCCCAACGCACGGGAATCACCACGGTTGCCGACTTCCGGCCGCGCGACATGGCCGCAGGCGGCGAGGGCGCCCCGCTCGTGCCCTACGCCGACTACATCCTCTTCAGCGACCGGTGGAAAATCCGGGCCGTGCAGAACATCGGCGGCATCGCCAACGTGACCTTCCTGCCCGCTTGTAGGGTGGGCTATGCCCACCGATCCCTGCGGAATGAGCAACAGATGGTGGGCACAGCCCACCCTACAGACTCCAATACATCTGATTCCGGCGGACAGGCATGCCTGCGCGAGCGCAGGCATGGCACCCGTGAGTCGCGCATCGATGAAGAGAAAAGGGGGACATTCTACTTTTCCACCCGAAAGCTATCTCGTGAGGCAAATGAACAAGAAAAAAGTAGAATGTCCCCTTTTTGTGGGTCGGGTATCGAGGAGGGGCAAGGGAATGTGCTGGCGTTCGATACGGGGCCCGGGAATATGGTGATTGACGGCGTGATGCGACTGATCACCAAGGGCAGGCATCAGTACGACCGGGACGGAGCCACGGCGGCCAAAGGGACCGTGCACGAGCCGCTGCTGCGGGAGATGCTGCGGCATCCATTCTTCCGGCGTCGGCCTCCGAAGTCCACCGGCCGCGAGCAGTTCGGCCAGCAGTATTGCGAGTGGCTCTACAGCAAGGCCCGCAAGGAGGGCCTGATGCCGGAGGATGTGGTCGCAACGGCGACGGCGTTCACCGCCACGAGCATCGCCTCCGCCTATCGCAGATTCCTGCCGGCGATGCCCGATGAGATGATCCTGTGCGGCGGAGGGGCGCACAATGCCACGCTCGTGCGGATGTTGCAGTCCGCTCTCGAAGGCGTTAGAATCCGCTCGGCCGATGAGTTCGGGATCGACGTGGATGCAAAAGAAGCCGTCTCGTTCGCGATCCTGGCGTACGCCACGATCCGCGGCGTGCCCAACAACCTGCCCCGCGTGACGGGGGCGAGCGAGCCGGTGGTTATGGGAAAGATCGTGCCGGGGCGATGACAACTCGCAGAAGCCTGCCAACGACGGAGAAACGTAACCCGCGAAGTGCCGGCGTCGATCGCATGACCACGCTGGAAATCGTCGATCTGATCAACTCCGAGGACCGGACGGTGCCGCAGGCGGTAGGCTCGCAACGGAAGCGGATCGCCGAGGCCATCGATGCGATCGTCGAGCGACTCCTCGCCGGTGGGCGGTTGTTCTACGTCGGCGCGGGCACGAGCGGCCGGCTCGGGGTGCTCGACGCCTCCGAATGTCCGCCGACGTTCGGCGTCAAACCTTCCATGGTTCAGGGCATCATCGCCGGCGGCAGACGGGCGCTGGTGCGCTCCATTGAGGGCGCCGAGGACCACCCCGACGATGGCGCGAAAGCCGTTGACAAGAAGCGCGTGAGCAGCAGGGATGTCGTCGTCGGACTGGCGGCGTGTGGATTGACGCCGTTCGTGCGCGGCGCGCTGCAGAGGGCCCGGTGGATCGGGGCAAAGACCATCTGCGTGACCTGCGCGCCGGAGGCGGTCGGGGTCATTCCCGCCGAGATCGTCATCAATCCGGTGGTCGGGCCGGAGATCGTTACCGGCTCGACGCGAATGAAGGCGGGCACCGCTACGAAACTCGTGCTCAACACCCTCACGACCGCCGCGATGATCAAGCTCGGCAAAGTATACGGGAACTTGATGGTCGATCTGCGGGCCGTGAACAACAAGCTCCGAGACCGCTCCGTGCGGATCGTGATGGAACTGACCGACGTCTCGCGGGCCAGGGCAAGGACCCTGCTCAAACGGGCCAACGGCAATCTCAAACCTGCGGTGGTCATGCACTTTCGCAACGTCGATCTGCAGGGCGCGACGCGAATTCTCAACGAGTGCAACCAATCCCTGCGAAAAGCGATAGAAGGCTCCGCCAGGGAAATCTCAAATTCGAAATCCGAGACTTGAAGTCTGAGATTTGAAATCTGAAATCCAGGACTCCACTCCCGTCAGAGTGGCCCGTTTGAAGGATAAGACGCTATCGAAGGCGCTACGGGACAACTTGCCGGCTCGCTGAGCGGGCTCGACGGCGCGATCGTCGCCGGGGCGGTGCTGCTGCTGTTCGTCATCTCCTACGTCTTCGGGCGCGAGGAGAAGGACACGGAGGACTTCTTCCTCGGCGGCCGGCGAGTCCCATGGGTCGTGGCGTGCCTGTCATTCGTGGCGACGGAGATCAGCGCCCTGGCGCTCGTCGGCATGCCGCACACGGCCTTCACGGAAAACTGGCGATGGTTTCAGTTCCTGATCGGCCTGGCGCTGGCTCGGCTGATCGTCGCGTTTCTCTTCGTCCCGGCCTTCTACAAGTACAATTGCACGAGCATCTACGAGTTCCTCGGCCACCGCTTCGGTCCGGCCACGCAGTACACGGGCTCGATCTACTTCCTCGTCACGCGTCTGATCGCTTCCGGCGTGCGGCTCTACGCCACCTGCATGGCCGTGGGCCTGATTATGGGCTGGCCCCTCGGAGCGACGCTCGCGCTGTTCACGATCGTCAGCATCCTGTTCATCGCCTTCGGCGGCATCAAGGCCCTCGTCTGGACCGGCGCGTACCAGGCAATCTTCTTCATCGTCAGCGGCGTGCTCGTCGTCGGCTACCTGCTGCGACATATCGACGGCGGCCTGATCGCCGCCCTGCAGACCGCCCAGCAGGCGGACCGGCTCAGCACGTTCAACTTCGCCCTGAACCTCAACGACGCGGGCACGTTCTGGGCGGGCGTGATCGGCGGGCTCTTCACCGGTCTCGTGTCCTTCGGCGCCGACCAGGAGATGGTTCAGCGGCTCCTGACGGTCAAGACCCGAAGGAGCAGCCAGAAGACGATCATCGCCACGATCCTGACGGTCCTGCCCGTCTACTGGCTGTACCTGCTCATCGGAACGCTCCTCTTCATTTTCTACCGCCAGCATCCCGAGCTGGCTTTGCCGCAGGAGCTGAAGACGATCCTGCCGCATTTCGCCCGCACGGTCCTGCCGGCGGGCCTCAAGGGCCTGATGCTCGGGGCCATCGTCATGGCCAGCGTCGATTCGCCGTTGAACTCGCTGACTACCTCGTTCGTCCGCGACATCTACCGCCCGCTGATCCGCAAACGGGCCGACGAGCGGCACTACCTGCTCGTTTCGCGCTTCTGCGTCGCCGGGTTCGGCCTGATCCTCGCGGGGATCGCCGCCGCCTGCTCGCCCATAGAGAACATCCTCTGGTTCGCCTTTCAGATTTACGCGCTGACCGGCGGCCCGATGCTCGGCGTCTTCCTCCTCGGCCTGCTCACCCGCCAAAGGGCCAACCTCGCCAACATCCCCGCCATGCTCGTCAGCACCGTGATTTGCACCGTGCTGCTGTTCCTGATCAAAGCCCAGATACTCCCGCTCGGCTGGACCTGGCTCATCGTCCTCGGCACAGCGATCACCATGTTCCTCGGCAGCCTGTTCGTGCTGCTGACCCGCAAGCAGGAGTCCCTGAGCACCGCCCCGGAAGGGTGATTTTCTTTGCCTGAATTCCAGTTTGCGGGTATCATGGATATATAGTGCTGAGCGTGACGATTGTGGACGCCGGGATTGGCCGTGACGCGTGACTGAAGCGTACACTCGCCATCTATCGCCTTCCATCAACGCCGGCACGCCTTGTGCGGATTGCAAATACCATGGAGGAATAAGCGCAACATTTTTGGAAATACTCAAATGACCGGCGGGGGAACGCGAACTTGCAGTGACAATGTGCCGTGACATAGTCGGCAGCCACGGGAAAGGAGCGGAGTATGACAACGACGAGACGAGCATTTCGACCCATGTGGGTGATCACAGTTCTGGTCGTGATCGGTTGGCCGGCGGGCGAGCGGGCCTTTGCCGAGCGCATCGTCGCCTGGGGCATGAACCAGGACGGGCAGTGCAACGTCCCGGAAGGGCGCGACTACGTGGCGATCTCCGCCCGATTCAAGCACAACCTGGCCCTTCGAGCGGACGGCTCCATCGTCGGCTGGGGACAGAATAACCACGGGCAATCCAATGCACCGGCGGGCAAGGATTTCACGATGGTGGCGGCCGGCCTCGTTCACAGCCTCGCGTTGAAAGCCGACGGCACTCTGTTGGCCTGGGGCTATAACGCCAACGGCGAGTGCAACGTGCCGCAGGGCAATGACTTCGTGGCGATTGCCGCCGGAGACAATCACAACCTGGCCCTCAAATCGGACGGCACGATCGTGGCCTGGGGCGACAACGATTACGGCCAGCGCAATGCGCCCGACGGCAACGATTTCGTCGCCATCGCGGCCGGCGGCAGCTTCAGCGTCGCGCTGAGGGCGGATGGCTCGCTCGCCGTGTGGGGCCGGCTCTGCGACTCTATCGGACCCCTCGGCAAGTCCTGCCTGTCCATAATACCCGCCGGCTACAGCTACATCGCTATAGCCGCGGGCGGCTCTTCCTTTTTGGGCCATGGACTGGCCCTGCGTATCGACGGCTCGATTGCCGCCTGGGGCAGCAACGACCAGAAGCAGTGCGACGTGCCGGCCGGCTCCGGCTTTACTGCGATTGCCGCAGGAGAAAGTCACAGTCTCGCGTTGAAGTCCGACGGTTCGCTCGTGGCCTGGGGCCGCAATGATTACGGCCAGTGCGACGCGCCGGCCGGCAACGACTTCCTCGCGGTGTCCGCCGGCTCGCGTCACTGCATCGCCCTTCTTACGGAGCCCAAGGTCGGCCACCCCACCGCCGATGCCGCCAAAGACCTCTCGGCACGAGCCAATGAAGAGGTCACGCTCGACGGCAGCAAGTCGTCCGACGCCGACGGGCAGATCGTGCTCTACACGTGGAAGCGGCTGCCCGACGACGTCATCATCTATTCGGGTACAGAGCCGACGTGCAAGACGCGGGCGCTGGGCCGGGCCGAGGAAGTCTTCGAGCTGACCGTCACCGACAACGACATGCTCACCGCCTCGGACACCGTCGTTATCATCAACCAAATCCTCAAAGACCTGGAGGACCGCCTCGCCGGGATGTAATCGGAAGACGGGCCGGTCACAGGTGCCCGGATGGCCCCCGGGTCTACACGTGCACATGGCATACTCTTCCGTTGCTTGCGCGGGTAAACCCATATTCGGAGCCGGAGAAATTGCTGGGCGTGGGAGGAGTCTGCAAGCTCCGGATAAGAGCGAGTTGAACCGGCGGGCGGGGTGGCAGTAGAATCCCTATGGCGGCATTGAGGCGGGATGGGTATGAACGTCAGGCAACCGGTTTGAACACGCCGGCGAGGATCGTATCATGAGCGCAACGGATGCGGCGAATGCCGAGATGAATCGGCTGCGGGAGGATGCCGAGCGCAAGAGGAACTGGAAGCGCTGGGGGGCGTACCTCTCGGAGCGGCAATGGGGGACCGTGCGCGAGGATTATTCGCCGGACGGATCGTGCTGGGAGTACTTCCCGCACGACGTGGCGCGCAGCCGGGCGTACCGCTGGGGCGAGGACGGCATCCTCGGATTCGCCGACCGCGAGTGCCGGTTGTGCTTCGCGCCGGCGATGTGGAACGGCAAGGACCCGATCCTGAAAGAGCGGCTGTTCGGCCTGACCAACCGCGAGGGCAATCACGGCGAGGACGTCAAGGAATTGCACTACTACCTCGACTCGACGCCCACGCACTCCTACATGCGAGGGTTGTACCGATATCCGCAGGAGGCGTTTCCCTACACGCAGCTCATCGAGGAGAACGCCCGCCGGGGCAGGGACGAGCCGGAGTTCGAGATCCTCGACACAGGCATCTTCGACCACTGCCGGTATTTCGATGTCTATGTCGAATACGCCAAGGCCTCCGACAACGACATCCTGATCCGAACCACCGTGCACAACCGCAGCGACCGCGAGTGGCCGCTGCACTTTTTGCCGACATTGTGGTTTCGCAATACCTGGATCTGGGGCTGCAAGCACGAGGACTGCACGACCAAGCCGAATATCGAACAGATCGATGCGTCGATGCTGCTGACCGAGCACGAGACGCTCGGCCGGTTCCTCTTCGCCATCGGCCCGGACCCGGCGGGCCAATCCCCGGAAGTGCTGTTCACGGAGAATGAGACCAACACGCAGCGGCTGTTTCACGTCGCGAGCTACACGCCCTATGTGAAGGATGCGTTTCACGAGTACGTGATCAAGGGCAACAAGTCGGCCGTCAGCGGCAAGGCCCGGGGCACGAAGGCAGCCCCCTACTACCGTCTGCAGATCGCCGGCGGCGGGCAGGCACAGATCAGGCTGCGGCTCTACGCGGACACCGAGGGCGTCGGCGACCCGTTCGACGCCGGCTTTGACGAGACCTTCGAGCAGCGGCGTAACGAAGCGAATGCCTTCTATCGAAAGATCATCCCGCCGAGCCTGGGGCCGCAGGCGCGGTCCATTGCGCGGCAGGCCTATGCGGGGCTGCTGTGGAACAAACAGTTCTATCATTATGCGGTCGAGGACTGGCTTGACGGCGACCTGAACATGCCCCCGCCGCCGGCCGGGCGCAAGGAGGGACGCAACGCCGAGTGGTGGCACCTGTTCAGCCGCGACGTGCTGTCGATGCCGGACAAGTGGGAGTTCCCATGGTTTGCCTCGTGGGACACCGCCTTCCACATGCTCCCCTTCGCCCGGCTCGACCCGAACTACGCGAAACGGCAGCTCCTGCTGTTCCTGCGCGAGTGGTACATGCATCCCAGCGGCAAGATGCCCGCCTATGAGTTCAACTTCTCCGACGTGAACCCGCCGGTGCACGCGTGGACCTGCTGGCGCGTGTACAAGATCGCCGCCCCGCGCGGCAAGCGAGACCGGGCGTTCCTGGCCAGCGCGTTCCAAAAGCTGCTGCTCGACTTCACCTGGTGGGTGAACCGGCAAGACCCGGCCGGCCGGAACGTCTTCGCGGGCGGCTTCCTGGGTCTGGACAATATCGGCCTGTTCGACCGCTCCAAGCCGCTGCCCACCGGCGAGTACCTCGAGCAGGCGGACGGCACCGCCTGGATGGCCTTCTTCTGCGGCACCATGCTCTCGATCGCGATGGAGCTGGCCCACAAGGAGCAGGCATACGAGGACATGGCCTCCAAGTTCTTCGAGCACTTCGTCATGATCGCCAGTGCGACCAATACGCTCGGCGGCACCGGCCTGTGGGACGAGAATGACGGCTTCTATTACGATCACATCAAGTGCGGACAGGAGGTCTGGCCACTCAAAGTGCGCTCGCTCGTCGGATTGCTGCCGCTGATCGCCGTCGAGATCATCGACCAGAAGAGCATCGACACGCTACCCGGGTTCAAGAAGCGAATGGACTGGTTCCTCAACAATCGCCGCGACCTGGCCCGGTTCATCTCGTACATGGAGTCCAGAAGCAAGAACGGCGGCGGCCTGCGATACCTGCTGGCCATCCCCTCGCTCGACCGGCTCAAGCGCGTGCTCCGCTATCTTCTCGACGAGAACGAATTCCTCTCGCCTTACGGCATCCGGTCCCTGTCGCGGGCATATGAAGATAACCCGGTGCACTTCCGCATGGGCGGCGCCGACCATAAGATCGAGTACTCCCCGGGCGAATCGCGAACGGGACTGTTCGGCGGCAACTCGAACTGGCGCGGGCCAGTCTGGTTTCCCGTCAACTACCTGCTGATCGAAGCATTGCAACGATACGATCTCTTCTACGGCCAATCGCTAAAGGTGGAATTCCCGACGGGCTCGGGCAACATGATAACCCTCGGACAGGTGGCGTTCGAGTTATCCAAGCGGCTGACTCACCTCTTTTTGCCCGACGAGAAGGGCGAGCGACCCGCGCACCCGAAGTTCCCCGGGCCGTGCGAGGAAGAGGAGCCCCTGCTCTTCCACGAGTACTTCGACGCAGAGACCGGCCGGGGCCTCGGCGCCAGCCATCAAACCGGCTGGACCTCCCTGATCGTCCGATGCCTCGAAGACGTGGCAAAAAAGCGGAAAACCTGACCTGTCAGATTCGTTATCAGCCTTCGGTGAACCAGGAAGGGGCGGGAAGGTCGGCCATCGTCCGGAGGCCGGGGGCGGCGCCGAGGATCGAGCGAACGGTGTTCAGCGTGACGGCGCAGGTGGCGATGTCGCCGTTGATGCCTCCGGCGATCTTCGAGGAGAACGCCGGCTCGCCTTCGATCCGCACCTCATCATACGATTCCGGCTCGCCGACGGCGGCCTGGAACGTCAGCGTGATTACCTCGTTATCGCCGACGAACCCCCGTCCCACCTGGTGGACGCCACGAGCCATTCCCTTCTTGATCGGCTTGTACCCGGAGGTGATGGTCTGCTCGGCCATCACCGGCTCAAGGCTCTCCGTCGAGCGGTCGAGCGTCCAGCCGAGCCGGGCCGCGATGTAATCCATCGACTCCGACAGGCCGACGTGGCGCAGAGTGCCCGCCTTGCGCTTGGCCTCGAATTCCGCCGCGGTCAGGCCGGCCCCGATCTTCTGCTGGAATGGAATCCGGCGAATGGAGGCGTCCTGAATGCGCCACACGCGCACGCCGGTGACTTTCTGGCACAGGCCCGTCAGCGCCGTCGGAAGGAAATCCATCAGGTAGCCCGGGTTGACACCGGTGCCGACGCAGGCGATTCCGCTGTCACGGCAGACCTTGTCGATCCGCTTCGCCGGCTCAGGCTGGGTGCGCCACGGGAACGAGAGCTCCTCGCACGTGGAGACGACGTGGAGCTTCGCCTTCGCGAGCTGCGCGACCTGCGGCTCGAATGCCGCCAGGCTGCTGACCGTCGTGACCACGGCCACCCGCGCTGACGTCCTCTTGACCGCGTCGCCGAGATTGCCGGAGACGATGACGCCGAGCGGCCGAATCCCGCATAGCTCGCCAAGGTCGTTGCCGATCTTGGCAGGGTCCGTATCCACGGCCGCCACAATCCGGAAGTTCCCCCGCGCCACGGCCGACCTGACCATCATCTGCCCCAGCGGCCCGACGCCCATATGCACGATCTCTATCATCCGAGCACTCCTGTTTCACGACAGACCCAGTTTCGCTTCACCCGAAGCGCGGGCCGTATGCTACCGACCGGCACCATCGATGGCAAGTACCAATCGGCCGATGAGCGGGACGTCTACAACGACACTTCATAACAACAGGAGGAGAGGGCGTTTAGCGCGTAGTGGGCTACCAGCAGGCGGGTCTATAGCCGCCATCCGTCTGCAAGAATAGGTGGGTTCGCTACAGGGCCTCCACAATCCTGCTGGCAGCCCCAAAGTGAAAAACGCACCCAAATCGTTGAGCAGGCTCTTCGTTCTCACAGCCTCCGGGAGGCGGTGCGGCCAGTCGCGACAACAATGCTTCTGTACGCGATCCGGTGTCAGCGATCTATAGGTGAGGCTTGTCGCTGCTGGAGCAGACGCTCCAGGGCGTCGAGTCGCTGCTCCAGTTGCTTGTTCCTCGCAACGGTCTGCTCCAGCTCGTCGATCCTGGCCTGCTGTTCCTTGACGGCCTCGACGAGCAGCGCGACCAGCCTATCGTAGGCAAGGGCCGTGGCGTCCGTCCCATTGGCCTCATAGTCCACGACCTCGGGAATCACGTGGCCGACTTCCTCGGCAATCAGGCCGATGTCGTGTTTGCCTTGTTCCTGCCAGTCGAAGTACACGCCCCGGAGTTGCGCGACCTTGTCCATCGCGTGATCGATAGTCCTGACGTTGGTCTTCCACCGCTGCGAGCTGTAAGTCTTCCACGCATTGGCCCTGCCCTGCCCATCGGCATCGGCGGTGTTCGGCAGCTCGAGCCGATACTCGGGACTGGTGTCGCCGACACCGACGTGCCCCGTGCTGGTGATATTCAACGGAGGCGGCAGGACCGCGATGTTGCTGATCGTCAGCATGCCGTTGGCTCCCCGGATGCTCCAGCCCCACGGCAGCATCTTGCCTCCGGCAAGCTGGATATCCACTTCCGCGTCGCCGTCCTTCGGGTTGGTGAAGTATGCCACGAGCTGCCTGCCCGCGCCCTCCTTGACGACATGCAGCGCCTCGTCGAATTGGCCGGCGCCCTGGCCTTCGATCAGCGCGGTGCCCATGACGTGCAGCTTCTCACTAGGGCGCTTGGTCCCGATGCCCACGTTGCCCGGCGGGATCGAGTACATCGTGTCGCCCTCGACCATCCAGTCATTGTCCCCGGACCCGGCGAATCGCTTGATGTAGTCGGTCTTGGCCAGGATCTGGACGCGCTGGCAGTATTGCCTGGGACAAGTGCCTCCCCAAAAGTAGCCGTTGACTTCGACGGTCTCGCCCGGCGCCAGGCCCAGCGGCTCCTTGTAACAGACCTGAAGCGAGTAGAGCCTGGTCAATACGAAGTTGGGATCGGCCGATGCCTCGGTGAAGCTGAGTGAAAACTTGACCATGTCCAGGACGCCGTTGGGATCCTCCAGGATCTGCTCGACCGTGACAGTGACATGGTAGTCGCCGTAGCAGACCGGCACCACGTTGTTGATCTCATCCGTGGTCACCGTCCCCCGGAACTTGACTTGCCCGTTCTGGGCGCACACCTGCCCCGCCAGAACCAGCACACAGACCAGGATCGCCCCGATTCTCGCCGTTCTCATGTCCTTGCCCTTTCAAACCCTTAGCCTCGTTTCGCATCCTGACCTGGGGAACAAGGATTCGAACCTTGACTAACTGATCCAGAGTCAGTGGTGCTACCATTACACTATTCCCCAGTGATATTGCTCTGGACAGCCGGTTATTCTACTGCATGGTCGCGGATTTATCAAATTGAAAATAGCGAATTAGTTGCCAGCCGGAAGGCAGCAGGGCCGTGGCCAGGGCGATCTTCACAACATCGCCGGCCAGGAACGGGTACAGGCCGACCGCCAGCACGCCGCCGCCCAACGGCCGGGCGAATACGTGGGCCAGGAAGAACAGCCATGTCAGGCCGCATGCGTATAACGCGACATTGCCGGCGAGCATCGCCAGCACAGTGGTTGCCGCCCGGCGGTCCCAGCCGCGATGGGCCAGCGTGCCTACGATATGCGCCGCGGCGAGAAAACCGATCAGGTACCCCCCCCGGGGTCCGAGAAGGACGCCGGGACCGGCCCCGCCCTGGGCAAACACCGGAATACCGGCCAAGCCCTCCGCCAAGTAGACTAACATGCACAAAACCCCCCGTCGCGGGCCAAGTAGCGCGCCGACTATCAACACGGCGAATGTCTGGCCTGTAATCGGCACGGGTCCCCCTACCGCTATTTGAGCACACAGAGCGATGACGGCCGAGCCGCCCACGATCAAGGCCACATCATACAGCCAGGCGAGCCTCTTCTCGGAAGGTCGAACAAGATCGGCGACAGTCATTCCTGCAATCATAGTCCAGTCCGTGGATAGAACCGTCTTTCATTTCCTGCGGTCTCACATCGCCCCCGCCGCACCGATGCCGGCGAGGAAAGCACTACTCGACCTGTCATTATAGCCCCCCGCCGCCCCGTGCGTCAAATGTGCTTGCCGGCGGGCGGAATCGTCGCTCGAAAGATCGGAAAGTTCCTGCTATCTTGAAATCCCGGCTGCCCTGGCCCGACTGATTTATTTGTAGAGGTCTGCCGGTAGATCAGGCCGGTGTAGGTGGCATTGGAGTGAACCGTATGAACGATACGTCGCCGCGTTCTTGTATGCCGGGCATAAGAATACTGGTGATCACTGTGATAGCTGCCACGGCGATTACCATCCTGGCAGTGAGATTCGTGAATTTCCGCAGCGCGGGCTCGCAGCCCGCAAGAGACACCCCCCAGAGGACCACCACGGTGCAACTCACAGGCACGGAGGACGCGCCATTCACAGGCTCTTATATTCGCAACCGCGAGCGAATCGCTGTCTCCGGGGTTCTTCCCACCACGTTTACCGAATCCGGCATCTCACGGTGGGAATTCCGAAAGGCCAACGTGGCCGACACCCTGACTCTGGAGGCGCGCGACGGGAACTCCCATCTGAACCTCACCGCCGCGCCGGGAACACCGGGAGTCGCCGCCAACACTGGTAACGGCGGCTGGAGCGTGGAATCCATCCTGAAATGAAGCCGGCGGATTGACCCCACGGCCGGCACTGCACCCTGCTGGGGACCAGGATGGACCTCCATTATTCTGTGACCCCGGCATTGACACACAGCGCGCGGACGCGCACAGATATGCGTGCGGTGTACAGTCGAGATAAGTGAACAAGGTGCCGGCAAAGGTCCCCGGGCGACGAGCAACGCTACGGCGTCAGGCCGCTCTCTTGGGATGTGCGGCAACGCGGCTCGGATCGTACGGTCGGTATTCAAAGGAAAGGGAGAAAATGATGGACGGATTGCATAAGCAAATTGCACTGGCGGCTCTGTTGTCAAGCCTGCTGCTGGCGGGTAGTTCCTGCATCTATATCAGCAACGACACGACGGCCCGGTACGAGCGGCAGGAGTCGCTATCGGCGCCGCTGGAGGCCGGATCAACATTCTCCGCCCGGACCCACGATGGCTCGATCAATGTCGAAGGCGTCGATACCAGCGAGTGCAGGGTCGAGGCAACCATCGCGGGCCATGCCGGAACGATGGAGCGAGCGGAGGAACTGGCCCGGCAGGTCGAGGTGAAACTGGAACGAGCGGGCGACAGGCTCGAAGTCGTCATCAACAGGCCGCCGACCACCGGAAACGCATACACCAGCGTCTCGCTCAGAGTACAGGTCCCGGGCCGGACCAGTCTGGTGCTCGCGACCGATGATGGCGCCGTGGACATCGCCGGCATCTCCGGCACGATCTCCGCCGAGACATCCGACGGTGCTATCGACGTCAAGAACACCAGCGGCAGCGCGCGCTTGAAGACCTCGGATGGGGCAATCGCCTGCGTCCAAGTCCGCGCGGACAATCTCGATGTGCAGACGAGCGACGGCGGCATCAAGCTCAATGATGTCACGGCCAAGTCCGCCACCGCCCGCACGTCGGATGGGGAAATCTCCGCCGGTAATATCCGGGCCGATTCCCTGACGCTGCGCACGAGCGACGGGAGCATCCGATGCAACGGCATTGCCGCCGAGCGCATCGAATCGCATACGGGCGATGGATCGATTCACATCGAATGCGCGGCGGACGCACCGAAGGCGCCCTACGTCGATGTGACGACCTCGGATGGGCAGATCACATTCGTCGCGCCGCCTGGGGTGTCCGCAGCGATTGAGGCCGGCACGAACGACGGCTCGATCCACACGCAACTACCCATCACCGTTCAGGGGGAGGTCAAGAAGTCCCTGCATGGGACCATCGGCGCCGGCGAGGGCCGAATCCGCTTGAGAACCGAAAACGGGTCCATCACGATCCGCTGAACTGCGAGATAGGAGAAAACGAAATGGCAATCCACTCTGCATGGTCGAAGTCAATGCTGGGCATTTGCGTGCTGCCGCTTCTGGCGACCCCCGGATGCGTAATCCATCTGTCGAACTGGAGCGGAAGCTCCAATCAGGCCACGTCTGAAAGGACGGTGACGCAGGAGGCGCCGCGGGGCACGAGCTCCACGCTCGACGTCCAGACCGAGTCCGGGTCCATCGCGATCGCCGGCGGCGAGACCGAGACGTTCAAGATCGAGGCCCGGATCGCCGGACACGCGCCGACGGAGGAAGAGGCGAAGCAACTGGCCGAGCAGGTGGAAATCACAGCGGAGGCGGTCGGCGATACGCTCAGAGTGCGGGCCAGGAAGCCTGACCTGAAGGACAATCGCTCCATCAGCGTCAGCTACACGATCTCTTCGCCCCGGCGGATGAACGTCAACTGCCACAGCAGTTACGGCAGCCTCACCGTGACCGACATCGAAGGTACCGTCACCGGCAAGAGCACCAACGGCTCCATCAAGGCCGACAATATTCAGGGCACGACGAACCTCGACACGTCATACGGGTCCATCACGTGCAACACGATCGCCGGCAAGAGCGTGACGCTGCGAAGCACCAACGGCTCGATCACGATTGCCGACTGCAAGGGCACGCTCAAAGCCGATACCTCTTACGGTTCGGTCGCATGCCGCCAATTCTCAGACGGCGACCTGTCGCTCAAGAGCACCAATGGCAGGATCGAGCTGACCGACGCCTCGTTCGGCAGTTGTGACGCTGATACCTCGTATGGCTCGGTGGCCTGTGCTCACGTGAAAGGCGATCGGATCAAGCTGCAATCGGGTAACGGCAACGTGGAGCTCAACGATGCCCAGGCCGGGAAGATCGAGATGTCGACCTCGTACGGCGGTATTTCGGCCGGGCAGATCACGACCGGCGACCTGACCGCCCGCTCCGGCAACGGCAGCGTCAACGTCACCTGCTCGAACGCCTGCCCGCCGGAGATGAAGGCCGACGTCAGGAGCAGCTACGGCAGCATCACCTTCGCCGCCCCGCCCGCCTTCGCAGGACAGGTCCGCCTGTCCACCAGCTACGGGTCCGTGCGAACCGCCCGGCCCGTCACGATGAGCGGCGAGATCGACAAGAAGAACATCCGCGGCACAATCGGACAGGGCGCCGGCTCCATCCACCTGGAATCCGGCAACGGGTCCATCGAGTTGAAGTAAAGAGTACGATGTCAAAAGAACGCGCTGGGTACCACCATAGGCGCGGAGTGCCATGCTTATGTTCGCGTAAGCCTGCGGCCAGCGACCCAGCATGTCGCGGCAAAGAGGTGCAGTATGCCTGGACCTTTGGATTCATCTGTGTTGGCTAAGAGAACAATGCCGGTTGCCGTAATCTTCATCCTGGCCGTTGGGATCGGCGTGGGCAGAGCCATCCCGGATGTCCCTGTCCCGCGGATCGATGGGCCGTGGTGGCAGGTGGCGGGCAATCCGATGGATCACCGGTATGCGACCGAGAGGCAGGAGCCCGTGGATTTCGCCGTCTGGCAGGCGGCGGACGGGACGTGGCAGCTTTGGTCGTGCCTTCGCAACACGACCGCCGGCGGCAAAGGCGGGCTGACACGATTCTTCTACCGGTGGGAGGGCCGGCGCCTGACCGATCCGAACTGGCAGCCGATGGGAATTGCGATGGAGGCCGATCCGGCGGTCGGCGAGACTCCTGGCGGGCTCCAGGCCCCGCACGTCGTCAAGCTCGGCGACACGTGGCATATGTTTTTCGGCGACTGGGTCAATATCTGCCACGCGGTCAGCAGCGACGGCAAGACCTTCACCCGCGTCATCCAACCGAACGGCAAAACCGGCATGTTCAGCGAGGGGCCAGACGTCAACACGCGAGACATTATGCTCCTGCATCACGGCGACAGGTGGCACGCCTACTATACGTGCCACCCCAATAATCAGGGCATGGACTGCCTGCGGACAACCGGCGATTTCGCACGCTGGAGCGATTCGACGGTTGTCGCGTTCGGCGGCCAGGCGGGCACCGGCCCTTGGTCGGCGGAATGTCCCCACGTCGTCAAATTGGGCGACAACGACTTCTACCTCTTCCGCACGCAGTCCTACGGCGGCCCGGAGAAAGGCGACATCCGCAAGCGAGGCCCGGCGAAGACCAGCGTCTACCACTCCGCCGATCCCGCCATGTTCGGCATCAATCAGGATGGAAAGTACCTTCTTTGTACGTTGTCTGTAGCCGCCCCGGAGATTATCCTGCACGAGGGTCAGTATTACATTGCCGCCCTGAATGAGGGCGCCCTCGACGGCATCCGCATCGCCAAGCTGAAGTGGGCCAAGCCGTAGCCGCGGGGCTGAGCCCCTGTCAGCGATTTGCCCTCTGCGTCAGTTTTAGGGCCCAATCGAGCCCGGACTTGCCTGAGCCATCGGGGAAATCTGGAAGGAGAATTGTGCCGTCGTTCTCCGCATCCGGTGCGGCGACCTCGGTCCGGCTGCCGGTGCGTGGGTCGAACCAGAAGGCGTCGTAGGGCGCGCCGGGGACGGCGCCGGAGACGGTGGCCTGGGGACAGTCCTTCTCGAAGTAGATGAGAAACAGCTTCTTATCATCGGTGCGGGCACAGTAGGCCCAGCCGACGAAGTCTTTCTCGGGGCCCGAGCGATTCGGCGAAACAAGCTCCGCGTGCGGCACAAGGCTCTGATAGGCGCGTCCCTCCGAGAGCACGAACCGGGCCAGATGCCGCATCTGGGCGCCGGAGGGCCACTGGATGACCTCCCACATGCGGGTCTTCGCCTGAGGCTCGATGTTGGCGCCCCAGAGTCCGCCGTCCCAGCCTCCGGCACCGTAGATATGTCCGCCGAGCCCGCCCGACAGGATGCTGCCGTACATCGCCGAGCGGCAATAGAGGTCTGACAGCAGGCCGCCGCCGGGGGCACCTTCCTCGCCTACAGCATTCGCGTCCCTCTCCCATCCCGGCCTTTCCATGCCGGCATAGTACGGCTCGCCATTGATCGCCGGGACTGCAGGAGTCTGTTTGAAGATCTCCGTCAGAAGCTCGTAGCTGTTGTGCGTCCGCTGCCCATTGCCGATCTGGTGAAAGGTCAGCCACCTGGCCTTGTCGGTGTGTCCGAAGTCCCGCAGCGAGGACGGATTCGAGTTGCAGCTCACGAGCGTGCCGAAAGGCGGTGGGCCGTACTTGTCGATGACGGCGTTGGCCGCCGCATTCCAGTCGTCCACCGCGACGGTCGCGCCGGGCGAGTCGAAATGAATCGGGCTGAAGAAGCACATATTCGCATGATAGCGGCTCCAGATATACTGGATATATCGCGTGTACGAGTCCGGCCAGTCATGGTACTTTTTCCAGGCCTGTCCGATGTCCCGCCGGGCCACCTCGATGAACGGGATCATCCCATTGGCATTGAGATAGTCGATCTTGCGGTCGAGATTGCGGAAATACGCCGGATTGATGCGGTCCAGGTCGGGGAAGATCTGCTCGTAGCCGGGCGCCCTGCCCGGAAACAGAAACGCCCGATTGCCGTCTTCGTCGTGCATGTCCTTGGCGCTGCCGGTTCCCGCCTGGCCCCACGCCGAGCGCAGCACTGTGCCGTCATCGGTCTGCAGGTGGGCGGGCTTGCCGTCATTGGCCCAGTTTGGAAATGCGGCGATCATCGCGACACAGTTGAAGCCTCGCTCCCGGGCGAATCGCACGTAGTCCTGGAATCCCGCTTCCGGCCCGATCGGCCGGCGCTTGTCGTCGATGTGCCAGGGGTAGCGGAACGTCCCGAGGGACCACCAGGTGTCGCCCAGCAGAAAGAACGGCGTGCCATCGGCGTACTCGAAGGCGTGTCCGTTGCCAGTCGCCCGGACCATGCCGCGCCGGCACGGATTGCCGGCCATCTCCAATTTCGACCAGGCCTTCGCGGCGAATTCGCCCTGGATGCCATTGAAGCCCGCATCGTCCTGGTTCGACCCGCTCACCCAGTTCCACTTGCCCGGGGCGGTCGCCAGGACCCGCACGCGGTACGTGTTGCCGCCGTCCCAGAACCCGTAACAACGCTTCTGAAATCCCGGCCCCTTGAGATCGACCCAAACCGAGACCTCCGTATACGGATTGCCGTAGGACTCCTGCGATCGCAGCGTGATCTCGACTTTGTCCCACACGTGGTAATCGGCACGCGCATTGCCAGCGCCGAACTCAAATGCCGCGAGCGATACCACCGCCAGAAAGAGCCTGATTCGAGCGATGATCATGAGTCCCTCCAGTAACTAAGAGGTATAGTAGACAGCGTCGGCCGGCTTGCGGTGCTCCACGAACTCCAGCCATTTGATCCAGGCATCCTTGTACGCGTCGCCGGACGTCACGAACCCGTCATTGTGACCGCCGGCAATTTCGACGAATAGCTTCGGCTCGTTGGCCGCGTCGAAGAGCCGGACGCCAAACTCGAACGGCACGATCTCATCCTCCCTGCTGTGCACCACCATCACCGGGCAGCGGACCTGCCGGATACAGGCCCGCGTGTCATACCGGAACCGGGCAAACAAACGGACCGGCATATAGGGGTAGAACCTGGCGCCCATGTCCGGGTAGGAGGTGAACGCGCTTTCGACTACGAGGGCGCGGGCCTGAACGCGGCCGGCGAGGTGTGCGGCGATGCTCCCGCCGAGCGAACGGCCAAAGAGAATGATCTGTCCGGCGGGCACGCCTTTGATCCGGGTCAGCCATTCGTAGGCGGCTTGGGCATCGAGGTAGGTGCCCGCCTCGGTCGGCCTGCCGGCGCTGTTGCCGTACCCGCGATAGTCGAAGATGAAGCAGCTCAGGCCGAGCTTGCAGAATTGGTCGAGACTGTCGAGCCGGTGCATGATGTTACCGCCGTTGCCGTGGCAGTACAGGAGCGTGAATCGGGCGTCCTTGGCCGGCACGTACCAGCCGCTCAGCGCGATGCCGTCGCCGCTTCGAAATGTAACCTCCTCAAACTTCAGGCCCAGGTCGGCGGGGGTAAGCGCCACCTCGCGAACGGGCCGGTACAGCAACCTCTGCTGCAGAAACAGCAGCGTCAAGCCCCACACCGCATAGATGAAGACCAGGATGCCGGCAAGATACAGCAACAATGATCCCACAATCGCACCCGCATTTACGATTTACGATTTACGATTTGGACTACCGAGTGAGCTCTCCAAATCCGCGTGAGTCGCTCAATTCATAAATCGTAAATCTCAGCGGGGGCATTTTAGTTTGCCGGGCGGGCGGAAACAAGCTACAATCTCGGCGTGATCCCAAGAAGACCCACGACAGCCGTGCACGTTGGCTCCGTGAGCCTCGGTTCCAGTGCCCCCATCGCAGTCCAGTCGATGACGAAAGTCCCCACGACGGACATTGCCCGATGCGTGCGGCAGATCGGCCAGCTCACGCGGGCGGGTTGCGCGCTGGTCCGGGTGGCGGTTCCACGTCAGGCGGATACGGCGGCGTTTGCCGAGATCGTGAAGCGCGTCAACGTTCCGCTGATCGCCGACGTGCATTTCAGTCCCGCGCGAGCGTTGGAGGCGATCGAGGCCGGGGCGGCGAAAATCCGCCTGAACCCCGGCAATATCAAGAATCGCGAGGACATCCTTCGCATTATCGACGCGGCCAAAATGCACAAGGTCGCCATCCGCATCGGCGTCAACGAGGCGAGCATCCGCGACCTCCGCCGGGAGCCGGTCCCGCTGGAGGAGCGGACGGAATTGATGCTCGACGAGATGAAAGGTTACGTCCGGCTGTTCGAGGACCGCGGATTCGACCAGTTGGTGCTCAGCGCCAAGAGCAGCGACGCCGTACGGACTATCGAGGTGAACCGGCGGATCGCCGAGACCTTCCGATACCCGATCCACCTGGGCCTGACGCACGCCGGCTTGCCGGACGATGCAAAGACACCTTCCGCCGTCGCGCTCGGCACGCTCCTGGCGGAAGGGATCGGCGATACGATCCGCGTCAGCGCGGCCGGCGACCCCGTGATCGAGACGCGAATGGCCGTAGAAATCCTCGCCGCTCTGGGCCTGCGGCAGCGTACCACGCCCGAGCTGATCGTCTGCCCGACCTGCGGGCGGACGGAAATCGACGTAATCAAGCTGGCCCGGCAGGTGGAAAAGGCCCTGCGCAAGATCGACCAGCCCTGCCGCATCGCCGTGATGGGCTGCGTCGTCAACGGTCCCGGCGAGGCGGCCGACGCCGACTTGGCCATTTGTGCCGCCCGAGGCAAGGCCTTCTTCTACCGCCACGGCCGCAAGACCGCTACCGTCCCGGAAGACCAGATCATCCCAAGATTATTGGACGAAATATCGGAATTTCGGCAAAATCGCTAAAGATGCGGCGCGGGTATGACCGATAACATCACACAGATGCTGAAGCGACTCCTGGTGGCTATTGTTTTCAGCATCGCCTTCGGCTACATCGAATCCGCAGTTGTGGTTTATCTCCGCGCGATCTTTCACCCGAACGGTTTCACCTTTCCAATGGATGTCTTTGCCCTGACGGCTCAGGGCCGGCGGTTGCTGCTGACGGAGATCGGGCGGGAGGCGGCGACGTTGGCGCTGATCCTGACGGCCGCATGGCTCTTCGGCAAGAGCCGGCAGGAGCACGCCGCATATTCCATGCTCATCTTCGCCGTCTGGGACATCTTCTATTACGTCTTCCTGAAGGTCCTGCTGGACTGGCCTGCGACACTGATGGATTGGGACATCCTGTTCCTGATCCCGGTGGCCTGGGCGTCCCCGGTCCTCTATCCCGTTCTCGTTTCGCTCATGGTGTTCGTGTTCGCCCTGGCAATCCTTTATCGCAGCGCCCACGGCTGGCCCCTGGCGATCGCGCAAGCGGATTGGCTGGCCTGGTCGGCAGCGACGATCATCATCGTCGTCTCTTTCTGTCTCGGCGGCACACACATCAGCCGGCCGGACTACGCAGACCACTTCCACCCGCTGCTTTTTGCCGTTGGATACGCCGTAGGCATCGCCGCCTGCGTGAGGTCCTGGCTCCGACGCCCCTTCCCAAAACCGGCACAGGCATTGCCCGTCCCCCAATAGGTCCTATTGGTCCTATCCGTCCGATTCTTGTCACGTCCCCGGGCTCGGGGCCGGCCTTCGAGCCTGCTGCCGGCGGAAGCTCTCATTGGCTTCCTGAGACGCGAACGACTCGAACCGCCCGAAGATCATTTTGCCTGCTGACGTTTGCAGCGAGCTGGTGACGCTGAGCACGACGTCCCTGCCGATCTTGTTGCGGGCGTTCTCGACGACGATCATCGTGCCGTCGTCGAGATAGCCGATGCCCTGGTCGGCTTCTTCGCCGGGCTTGACGATCCGGACCTGCATCTGCTCGCCGGGCAGCACGACCACCTTGAGCAGGTTCGCCAGATCATTGATATTGACGACATCGACGCCGCGGACCTGGGCGACCTTGGTCAGGTTATAGTCGGTGGTGGCGATCCGCCCGTTGTGGGCCTTGGAGAACAGCAGCAGCTTCTGGTCCACGCCCTTGGCTTCCTCGATCTCGGCCACGGCGGTTTCATCGATCTCGATATCGATGGCTTGGCTGGCCTGCATTTTGTTGAGCACGTCGAGTCCCCGCCGGCCCCGGTTGCGCTTGAGCTTGTCGGCCGAGTCGGCGATGAGCTGCAGCTCGTTAAGGACAAATCGCGGCACGACGACCGGGGCATCGAAGAAGCGGTTCTCGCACAGGTCGGAGATCCGGCCGTCCACGATAGCCGAGGTGTCCAGCACGAGCGGCCTCGCCCCCTTCGTCTGCTTGGCGAACTCCACGTACGGAATGACGAACCGAACGTCGTCCTTCGTTCGCACGACGATGCTGATCGTCAGGTAACAGATGCAGATGCCGACGATCCATTTGATCGCCGTGACCGCTTCGTCGGACATCTGGATCGGATACGACTTGTTGATCATGTCCACGACCGGGGCCAGGGCGCCGCTGATGAGCAGCCCGACAATCACGGCGAAGAACACGCCGGCCAGGGCCCCGAGCTTGCGCCGCGGGGTCAGCACGTCAACGAAGAAGACCAATGCCCCCATCCCGAACCCGCTGACGATCAGGCCGATGAAATTCACCGGCCGATCCGCTGCCGCCCGGGCGATCTCGGGGGAACTGGCCTGGGCGAGCATGAACGCCACCAGCACCACCCAGAAGATAGCTCTCAAGACCCATAGCAGCATTGCTATGACCTCCAAATGATGACAGAATCAATATGTGCGCGCATGTCATTATACCTGTCGACAAACTCGGGGGCAACGATTACATTCCGTCGGCGGGACCCATAAAAACAGTCGGGGCCCGTGTCGTTGTGTCCGACACAGGCCCCGTGTGGTTTGCGTATACCACAGTTGTCGCCCTACGTCTTCGCGGTCCGCGTCAGACGCAAGGCAAGGGCAGCGATTGAAGTATCCGCCGCCCGGTAGCTACCGAATTACTGTGTGACCACGGCCGAAGCGCCGTTGGCCACGTCGCCAGCCAGAACCGGCGTGTATGTGCTGGGTCCGCTGAAGACAAGCTCGAGGACCTCGAGCGCGGCCCCGCCGCTGCCTTCGAAGCAGCGAACGTTCAACGCGTAGTCGCCCTCTTGCTCAACCTGGAAGACGAACTTGCTTATCGCGTTGTTATCCCAGGAATCGTTGGAGCCGACCAGAACGCCGCCCACTGAGACGTAGACGCCGTCGTCGTGGCGAGCCGCGAAGACATGGTATCCGGCTGTCAGATGGACAACTGCCGTCACCTCGGTGGCGAAGTTGTTGTCATCGTCGCCGTCAGCGGGATCCGCCGTCGGAGACTGGAAGGCGTCGATGCCCGGGAACGACTCATCCGGGAAACCGTTAGCGGCGCTGAACACGCCGCGGCCGCCGGTGTCATGCAGGTTCACGAACTTCGAGACGCGCTCGCCGATCGACATGGGGTCCGCCGGCACAGGCATGCCGGGGCCCGTGCAGACGGGACCCGTGCAGCCGAAGTCCAGCAGCTTGGTCATCTCGGCCTTGCCCCAGCCATCAGTGAACAGGGCCTTCAAGGTGCGAATCTTGAAGCCGGGGGTATTACCGACCGTAGCCAGAGCGGCGGTCGCCGGCACGACGGCAAGCGCCGGGGCCGGACCAACGAACTCGGCCTTCGTCTCATACCTGACGTCCGTGGCAATGGCTTGCGCCACGTCCCAGCCGTTCATGGAGCCGACAGCCGCGCCGACAAGGGCAGCATCCGGGACCGCCGGGAACACATGCAAGTTGCCGGCACGCTGCCAGCCAGCGCCCTGGCCCCAGTCGACCAGGAACTCAATGACCGGGATCACGCCGCCAAGCATGACGCGCTGAATGCCCAGCCGATAGGGCCGGGTCGCGCCGGGAACCGTGCTCTTGTTGACCTGCACATCCGCGCTGCTGCCGTTAGTCGCCGCACGGAATGAGGTCTGGACGAGGCTCTCGTCCTTGCGCGAGGCCATGAAGTAGTTGACCGAACCCTGCTCCTCCGAGGCGCGAATCATCACGCCGTACTTGCTCCAGGTGCCGGGGATAGGTCCATAGTAACCGGCGACCCATTTGAAGCAGGCGGAAACACGCACTGCACCAGTCATCGTGCGATAGGCAAAATGGAACTGGTCGCGGGTGCCCCAGATATCGCTGCCCCAACCGGTGATCAGATACTGGTTGACGAGCCTTCCGCCCTCTTCGACGTAATCGAGCAGCACAGTGCTGCCGGCACCGGGGGCGCCACCGATGTCCTTGGCAACCTCAAATACTCCCACCCCGGCCGCGTACGTACCAGGACTCAGTACGAGCGCCACAAGGGCAACTAAGAGACACATTCTTTTACTCATATACTCCTCCTCTACAAACGAAGATGGCAACCACATTACTTCCTGCGACGCAGCAGGGCCAGCGCACCCAGACCGAGCAGGGCAATCGTCGCCGGCTCAGGCACGTAGACGGGGGAAGCGCCGTTGGCCACATCGCCCATGAGGACTCTCTTCCAGGAGCCGTCTGCGTTCTTGACGTATTCGAACATCTCCAGCGCCGAACCGCCGCCGCCCTCGAGATGACGGGCCCGCAGGGTGTAGAAGCCCTCTTGTTCCACTTTGAAGAAGAAGTTGGTGTCGGAGACACCCTTCCACTCGCCGCTGCGACCGACTTCGATGCCGCCGAGTTTGACGATCGTGCCGTCGTCGTCGTTGACGCCGATGGCGTGCATGCCGGCAGTCAGGTGCATTACGGCCAGAACTTCGGTGGCGAAGTTGTTGTCGTCATCGCCTGCCGCCGGGTCTTTCGCGGGCTGCTCGAACGGATCGATGCCCGGGAAGCTCTCGTCGTTGCCGAAGTTGCCGCCGCCGGAGCTGTCACGCAGGTTGACGAACTTGGAGATTCGCGTCCCCTCTTCTACGCCAGGAACCGGCATGCCGGCGCCCAGGCACAGCGGACCCGTGCAACCGAAGTCCAGCAGCTTGTCCATCTCCGCGCGGCCCCAGCCGTCGGTGAAGACTGCCTTGATCGTGCGGATCACGAAACCATTGTCTCTGCCTTCGGCGCTGAAGCCCGCTTTGGCTGCGCTGCCGGGAAGATCGACGATCGCCGGAGCCGCACCCACCATCTGGGCTCTCTGATACTGCACATCGCTCACCTTGGCCGTCGCCGTGCTCCACGTGTCGTGCGAAGTGACCCAGACGCCGAACAGGGCCTTGTCCGGGACCGCCGGAGCCAGTTGCAGGCTGCCTATGCGCTCCCAGCCGCTGCCGAAGTCGGCGATGGCTTCGATCGCGGGAATCTCGCCACCGATGAGCACACGCTGGAGTCCCACGCTCTTCGCCAACTTGCCCGCAAGGTCCGCGTCGCCTACTGCACTGGCGCCCGTCGCCTTACGCATCTGCGAGGACGTGCGGGTGTTCCAGTTGTCCACGTAGTTCGCCACGAGGGTGTTGTACATGATCGAGTTCTTGTCGGTGGAGTTGCGGATCATCACACCGACCTTGGCCCAGTTGTTCGCCGGCTTGCCAACCCAGGCAACGTCGGCGGAAACACGCCAATCACCGGTCATTTCCCGGTAGGCGAAGTGGAACTGGTCTTGAGTGCCCCACACGTCACTGCCGTGACCGGTGACCAGATACTGCTCCACAAGCTTACCACCTTTGTCTACCAATCCCACCAACTGTGTGCTGCCGATATTGCCCAAGCGCGGAATATCTGTAGTCTTCTCGAAGATTCCCACGCCGGCTTGTGCCACAGTTATCGGCAGAACAGTGAGGGCAAACAGGAGACACAACAAATGTCTACTCATAATACTCCTCCTCGCTGTTGTTCCAGACGAAAAACGAAATACGCGTTCTGGCAACGAGCCAGAACCCACCTTGTTCGGGACGGGCATGGCGCGAACGCGCGTCCAACCCGTCCCGAACAAGCGATCTTCACCGAAGTTGTGCCTGTCTGGAATGAGTTCTTCAACGCGGCTGGACCCTCCTCCAGAAACCGGAGGTCAGCCCCTACCACCAATGCAAAACGGAAGATCGTGCCAAACCTAAGGGGAGCCGATCTCCAACCACACTGGCGGTCGCAAACCCGACAGAACCAGATTTGCCCAGTATGTCAGGGTGTACGCAACGAACGCAACCCCGTTGCCGTGAGGAATTACTTGTCGCAAGTCTTTCTCAATTTACCAGATTGCCCAATTTCACGTCAAGGAAAATTCTGAAGATTGCGCAGAATCCCTTGGGCAAGCCGGGGAGAGAATACGTTTTTTCATGCAGGACCGAGGTATTTCTCGCCGTCCAGACCGAAGTGTGGGTCTCCAAGGCAATGAAAAAAGGGCCCTCCGCATTGGGGAGAGCCCTTGAATTCGTCGAAAAAACGCCTGCGAGAGCCGCACCTGTTTAGCTTGGAAGGACCCGATCCCGGGTGGCACGGGCAAACTCGTTTGCCCGTGGAGTTTCGATTGAGCAAGCCCCATCGAACGAGCACCGTCAAACGAGTTTGGCGGTGCCACCCGGCCAGCGGGATGTTCCAGTTACGTGCCCTGCGACTCGGCGGGCGGAGCGGCCTCGGGCGGCTCGGCAGGTGCCTGGCCTTCTGTGCCGGCGCCGGCGTCAGCCTGAGATTCGGCCTGTTCGGCTGCCTTCTGCTTGGCCTCGGCCCTCTTCTGAAGGGCCTCTTTGACCCGCAGAGTATCGCCGCCGGCCGAAACCTGGGACGCGGATGAGGTAGCCGCAGGCTCACCCCGCCTGGCTGCCTTCTTCGGCGGCGCCGACGGTGCGGCGTGCTCCTCAGCCGCCCATTGCACCCGGCGCAGGCTCAAACCGATCTTGCGGGCCTCCGGATCGACCTTCAGAATCTTCACTTCCACCTCATCGCCCGGCTTGACGACATCCTGGGGCTTGTCGATCTTGTGGTCCGCCAGCTCGGAAATGTGCAGCAGGCCTTCCAGATCGGGCTCCAGCTCGACGAAAGCGCCGAAATTGGTCAATTTGGCGATCTTGCCCTTGATAATGTGGCCCGGGATGTACTTCTCGGGGATGGCCCGAATCCACGGGTCCTCGCTCAGTTGCTTGACGCCCAGAGAGATCCTCTGCTTCTCCTCGTTGACTTCGAGGACGACGCATTTGACCTCCTGGCCCTTTTGCAGGGCTTCGCTCGGGTGGCCGAACTTGCGCGTCCAGCTCAGGTCGGAAATGTGGATCATGCCGTCGATACCGGGCTCGATCTCGACGAAAGCGCCGAAATTGGTCATGCTGCGCACCGCCGCCGTGACGATCGTCCCAGGCGGGTACTTCCGGGCCGCCAGTTCCCACGGATTCGGCTCCGTCTGCTTCATGCCCAGCGAGATTTCCTGCTTCTCCTTGTTGACGTTGAGCACGACCACGTCGATCTCGTCGCCGAGGTTGACGACTTCGCCGGGATGCGACAGCCGCCGGGTCCAGCTCATCTCGCTGATGTGCACGAGGCCCTCGATGCCGTCTTCCAGCCGGACGAAAACGCCGTAATTCATCACGTTGACGACCTTGCCGCGGACCTTGGAGCCGACCGGATACTTCTCCTCGACAGTCTCCCACGGGCTCGGCGACTTCTGCTTGAGACCCAGAGAGATCTTCTCGTTCTCCTTGTCCACGCCGATGACGACGCACTCGATATCCTGGTCCAAATCCACGACTTCCGAGGGGTGCGAAATCCGGCCCCAACTGAGGTCCGAGATGTGCAGCAGGCCATCCAGGCCGCCAAGATCGACGAAAACGCCGAAATCGGCGATATTCTTGACGATGCCTTTGCGAAGCTGGCCGACTTCGATCTCGTTGAGGATCTTCTCTTTGCTGGCCCGGCGCTCTTCCTCGATCAGTTTGCGGCGCGAGACCACGATGTTGCGATTCTCCACGTCAATTTTGAGCACTTTGCACTGAATATCCTTGCCGATGAAGCGGCTGATGTCGCCGGGCTTGCGGATATCGACCTGCGAGGCCGGCAGGAAGACCGGCACCCCGATATCGACGAGCAGGCCGCCCTTGATCCGCCGGATGACCTTGCCGCTGACGACATCCCCTTCCTTCTTCGTGTTGATGATGTATTCCCAGCCTCGGATCGTATCCGCCTTGCGCTTGCTCAGCAGGATCAGCCCGCTCTCCGAGTCCGTATCTTCGAGCAGGACCTCAATCTCCGTGCCCGGCGCCGCATCCTCGGGATTGTCGAATTCATTGGCATCCACGACCCCCTCGCTCTTGAGACCGACCTCGACGATCACGTCATTGCCGATCTGCGAGACGATCGTGCCCTTGAGGATGGTGCCCGGCAGGCGAGAATCCACCTTCTTTTGAAGGGTTTGCTCGAGATACTGGCTCTCGTTCTCGCCAAACAGTTGATTGACCTGCTCTTCGAGCTTGTCGTCGGACAAACCCAGTTTTCCAGAAATGTTTCGATCTACCATACACGTTAATCCCATGTGGAGCCTGTCCATTCGATCCGCCGGCGCCCCACATACACACCGGCCGATCCCGCACTGGTTGCACGATTCACGCCCTGCCTACGCAGCAGGGACTATTTCCACCTACTGAACTATATTCTGCGAAAGACACCCTTCTTCAGAGCGACCGCGGGCGGCCTCAATGCTTTTCATCGAGTGCTTCCAGCCGTCGGACAAATTCATCGATCACCCAGTTGGGTGTCGATGCGCCCGCTGTCACGCCGGCCACACTCCTGCCCGAAAGGATAGTTCTATCGAGTTCGTCCCAATTTTGCAAGTGAAACGTCTGACTGTTGTGTTTTTTGCATAGTTCGGCCAACCGGCGGGTATTGGCGCTGTGCAGCCCCCCGAGGACGAACATGATGTCCACCGTCTTGCACAGGGCAATGGCGGACTCCTGCCGTTTGATCGCTTCCTTGCACAGGGTATTAATGACTTTGAGCTCGCTGAAGCTGCCGCGGCCGATGGCTCCGAGCATTCGGCCCAGGTGCTCGGGGCTTTGCGTCGTCTGGCACACGATCCCGAGTTTACCGTCGCGGGGCAGCTTGTGCAGGTCACTTTCGTCCGCCACGACCACTACGGCCTTCACGCAGCCCATGACCCCCTGCACCTCCGGATGGTTCTGCTCCCCGATAATCACCACCTCGTAGCCCTCCCCCTCGAGCTGCTTGGCGATCTGCTGGACGCGTTTGACCAGCACGCAGGTGGCATCGACGATGTGCAGGCCTTTTTCCCGCAGCCTGTCCAGTTCCCGGGGCGCCACGCCATGCGAGCGAATCAGCACCGTGCCGGAGTCGATCTCTTCCACGGACTCCACCGTGTGCAGGCCCGTGTCGGCCAGACGGTTCACGACATCCTTGTTGTGGATGATCGGGCCGAGGCAGTAAACCGGCTCCCCCGCATCAACCTGGGCGAGGACCCGCTCGGCCGTGCTGATGGCATTCCGCACGCCGGGACAGAACCCACATTTCGCCGCAACCAGTACTTTCATAAGTGCCTTTATTTTACTGCTTTATCGATGTGACTGTTCGATTCTACCGGGCTCCCCTGCCGCCGTCCATCCCTATAAATAGGGCCGGCCCTGTCCTCGACAAGGCCGGCCCCGGCTTCACACCGATTCGAAGCCACCAAGACTTCCCTGGAGCCCCTACCGGAGGCACCCAGACTGTGCCACCAGGAATCGTGGCAATACGAATCACTCGAACTGTACAACCACAAACTGCGACATGTCGCCGCGCTTGACCAGGAAGAGCACTTTGCCGTTCTTTTGCGACTGTTTGACGGCGTCGATGAATTCCCGGGCGGAGGCCACGTTGTGGCTGTTGACGGACACGATGATATCTCCAGGCTGGATTCCCGCCTCCGCCGCCCGGCCGCCCGGCATGACCCCGGAAACGACCACCCCCTCGCCCGGCTGGGTGCCAAGCTGGTCGGCCAGGTCTTTCGTCAGGTTCTGGACCTGCAGCCCAAGGGTCTGCTGCGGCTCAGGTGCGGACCGTTCCGCCCGGGCGACCATCGCAGGCCGCTCGCCGAGCGTAATCGTAAGCTCAACCGGCTTGCGATCCCGCAGCGCGCGAAGATGTATCGTGCTGCCCGGCTTCATCACAGCGATCTCGTTGCGGAACCCGTCGTAGGATTCGATCTTCTTGTCGTTCATCTCAAGGATGACATCGTGCACCTTCAGTCCCGCTTTGTCGGCCGGAGAGCCCTCCTTGACTTCCGACACCAGAATGCCGGTCGCATCCTTCAAGCCCAGCAGCTCCACCATTTCCGCCGTGACATTCTGGCCCATCACGCCCAGATACCCGCGACTGACCTTGCCGCCCTGCTTCAACTGCTCCTGGATCGTGCGGGCCATATTGATGGGAATGGCAAAGCCGATCCCCATGTAGCCGCCGCTCTGGCTGTAAATTGCGGTGTTGATGCCAATGACCTTGCCGTCGAGATTGATCAGCGGCCCGCCCGAGTTGCCGGGATTGATCGCCGCATCGGTCTGGATGAAATCCTCATATGCGGCAATGTGCACGTTGCTGCGCCCCACGGCGCTGATGACGCCGACCGTGACAGTCTCGTTGAGCCCGAACGGATTGCCGATGGCAATCACCCAGTCGCCGATCTCGATCTTGCTGGAGTCGCCCATCGGCAGTACGGGGAAGTGGTCACCCGGGATCTTGATCAGGGCCACCTCTGAGTCCGGGTCGGTGCCAATGACTTTGGCGTCGGTGAACTTGCGGCCGTCCTGTAGTTCCACGATGATCTTGTCCACGTCGCCGACTACGTGGTTATTGGTCAGGATGTAGCCGTCCTCGCTGATGATGAAGCCGGAGCCCTGGCCCTTCTCGGTGTATTTCTGAGGCAACTGCTGCCGCGGCAGCCGGCCGCCAAAGAACCTCCGAAGAAATCCGTCGTCAAACTGACCGAACGGATCATTCGGTCCGAAGGGGTTATCGGACCCCATCGCCGGACTCACCTCCACTGACTTCTCCACCTTGATGGACACCACGGCGGGCATCGCGGCCTTGGCCGTCTCGGAAAACGCCTTCGACAGCTCTTTGGCGGCCTCCGTCCGCGCCTGAGACAAGGCCGGGCCTGCTGTCACCAGCACAGAGATGAACAAGACGCTGAGAAATGTCACGCTCCCGGAGAGAGACTCCACCGTTCTGTTTCGCAGACTCATGCTGCACCTCCACTTCAAATCCTGGTTCACCTGAACAAATCAACACGACAGAATCCGCCTGAGGACGTGTATGGGGAGCCGGCGGATCGAAGCGAGGACATTCCCCCGCCGGCGCAGGCGCAGAGTGCCAGCCGGCATAGTATCGACTCTCCACGGGCCAGAGGCCCGCGCTGCTTTTCATACACGTTCTGTGAGGCTCCCTCCCGGACAGAGCAAAGTGCCGTCGCGACGCCTTTCGGTCACTTCGATCTGTCACTGCTTCGGAGGGACACCTGCTGGCTATTTGTACGTTGGAGCGGTGCGGTGGGTTCGTGACAGGCCGTCACCAGGATGCAAAAAGGAATGTGCCAATTCGCAGAACGCGCAGAGCATCACGGCTTTGCGGCCGTCGCGTTGCGGACGTCCAGGACGCGCCACGCCGCCCAGTCCAGAGGGATATCCCCGGCGTACGTCTTGGCGGCGGTGAGAATTCTCTGGGGATTGCCCAGCATCTCCAGCGGAACGCGGATGTCGATGTGCCGCCCGGTGCGAGTGATGCCGATGTGGTCCCACGGAATCTCATGATGCTTGTCGTAGACTCTGTGGCTCAGGGCGCCCAGCTCGATATGGAGTTTCGGCATTTGGGCAAAGGGCCGGTCGCTGCGATAGCCAAACAGATACACGGACGATCCGACCTCCCGGGCCAGCGAGTGCGTCAGGTCGAGCGACAGCACCAGGGTGTCGTTCTCGGTTTTCACCGTTCGCCTGACGATTCCAATGAGGTGGGCCGGTTCCTCTTCGACGACCCCGACTTCCGCCGCCTTGCCCAGCGTGTTTTCCGACGTGGACTGGGAGGGAGTGTTGACGTCGAGCTGAATCTCAGGGAAGTCGCCGAACAACTCGTTGGTTCTGGCAAATGCGGCGAGGAACCTCGGCGTGGTCTCATACTGCGTGCGATGCTTGCGGAGAGCGGCCAGCTTCACGCGGGCCATGGCCGGATCGAGCGGGTCGATCCCCCATGGAATCTCCCCGCTGAGCCACCCCGGCGGGGCCAGAGGCTTATCCGCGTGATAGCCTCGCGGTCTCGGCCAGGCGGTGTAGTGCACAAGGTAAGGATACACCTCGGGCGTCATCTCCTTCTCAAGGTCGAACAGGCAGATGCGCGTGAACACGTACAGGGCCCGGTGGTCCGGGTGATGGTCCGCCGGATGAGAGACGAAAACCTTCGTCGGTCGGAATCCTCGAATCAAGTCTGTGAGGTCCCTGAGAACCTCCTCCCCCTTGTATGGCGCGCCGGGACGGACCGCATTGGCGTAGGGGACAGCGGTGGCCCGCGAGAGCATGCCTCGAACCGGCGGCGAGTCCCCCCAGGCGGCGTCGAACATTTCAAGAGTACCAAAGTCTGGATAGCCGAAGAAGCTGAGATTGTCCTTGGGAACGCCTAAAACGGAATCCGCGGCGATCGCCTCGTCATGGCGGATCTCTCCCATGCCCTCGACGCCCCGGGCGGTCAGGACCGGCCGCTTCTCATACACGATGAAAGAGAACTCATAGAAGTCCCCATAGGTGAGGAACGCGATGTGGACGGGCAGCCCCATGGCGACCGCCTGCTGGATGATCCCGCCGCAACCGAGGACTTCATCGTCCGGATGCGGGGCCAGCACCAGCACACGATCCTGCTCATTCAGCGTCACGCGAGCCTCCGGCAGACTGCTCGACAGCGTCATCCGTGTCGGGCTGCGGAGCCACAGAATCAGCACAACGGCCAAGGCCGCCGCGACGATCACGCCGGCGAGAGTTCCGTATCGCATGTCATCCCCCTTTGGTCCACCCGTATATGGCGGTGGATATCCTGTGGAGCCGCGCCCCTGCCGGCATGATCAGAGGCTTCTCGCATAAGAGTCTGAATCCCATTTTCGCGAAGAACGTCCGGCCGCCGGCGTTGTCGCCTCGCGTGACGACGTGGATGCCCCCGACCCCGGCACGATCAGCCTGCTGCCTGAAGGCCTCCACGAGTTGGGGCCCGAGCCCCCCGCCGCGGAAGCCCTCGCGGATATTGATGTGGAAATGAGCAGGGTACGCGGCCAAATCGATGCGGTGCGGAAAGCCACCGAGAGCCACCGTGCCGATAAACGCCGCCAGCAGACGCCATGCGTCGGCGTGCCACAGGACCCCGCGCGCGATCGCGCCGAGGATCACCTTTGGAAGAATTTGCCTTCTGGTCACCCGCTCCTGTATCCGCGTATTCAGGCAGCCGGTCACGTAGCCGACGACCCGGGCGTCACATTCCGCCACCCAGAGCGACCCCGGCTCATGGTCGGTGTAATAGCGAGTCAATACGTCGGCGAGGACCTGGCGATCATGAAAGAACCGCTCCACCGGCCCGCCCGCGTCGGCCGTATCGCAGGCAATCTCCCGGACCGCCGCCCGGTCGGTCGGCCGGTAGTTGCGAATTCTCGCAGCAGACTTCATTACTTCCCTGTGCAGATGATCTCTCCGTATGGCGTTGCCGCAATCAGGGCTTCACAACCTGGTCATAGACGCGGACGTCGTCGATCAGCCCGAACCAGAAGGTGCCTGGAGCGAGGGTGCTGCCGGCGCCCATATATAGACCACCGACCGATGCTCCAAGACTGGCCTGTGTATCCCTGGCGACCTCCACATCGTCAACGTACAGGGTCCTATGGCTGCCGTCCCAGGTCAGGCCGACGCGGTGCCAGTCGCCGTTCACGATCACGGCCTGCGACGTCAAGGGAGCACCGGCAAATCGACCCATGTATCTCAGTTGCGTCGTCAAGGTGCCCCCTGTGGCGTCGGCCATCAGCCAATCCGCTCCCTTCTCCTGGGAGAGGACCACCTGCCCCGGTGCACCGCCTTTCACCCAGGCAAAGACGCTGAATGGACCTTCCGCCGGGTTCACGACAAAGGGGCTGGACCCCCGATCGTCCTTGCCGTCAAAGGCCAATGCCCCACCGATTCGACCACCCTCAGGCTGCCAGGAAGGATCACCATAGAGGGTCGCATTGTATACAGGTTCGCCTGTGGCATTGTGCGCAACAGTCCCCTCCGTTTCATCCAGCTTCCAGTGGGCGATCAAGCCGGGTTCCGCCGGCACTGGAACCTCCTTGAGCCAATACTCAGCGAATATCGCCAAGTCCTTATAGTCCACCCTGTAGTCCCCGGAAGGCCCGGGCGCGATGTCAACCGATGCTTCATCCTGGCCCCAGTACTGGGCAAGCACGGAAAGATCTCTCATGTCCACTATCTGGTCGCCGTTGAAGTCACCGAGCAGTCCCACAAAATCAACACCCCAGACATTTCCTGATACGGCGGAATTATCTCTGGAAATGCCGGTGGTGACCTTGTGTCTGTTGAAGCCATACCCTTTCAGCACTGCATTGACAGCGTAGGCGGTATTGGATTGCAGGCAGTCAAAAGCGTATATTCCTTGGCTATCAGTCTCAGTCTCAGCGACAATCTCACTTCCCGTTTTCGCATACAACGCAACATGAGCCATCGGCTCCCCGTTATGATCGAGTACTCGGCCGCTTATGATCTCACCATCGCGCACCTTGGTGACCTGGATGCTGTAAATACAGGTGCGCACGTAGGTAAATCGAATTGGTGTTATCGCCGGATCAATATTCGGCAGGTTGTACCATGCATCGTCGATACCAAGCCAGCCCATATTGACATGGTAGTATAGCGTTGAAGAGTTGTAGCCGTATCCATCGCATACGATGTCGTGCCCCCCTCCCCCCGGATAAACCTCGAGGATCACTGGGTGTCTTGCGTCGAGATTGGGATTGATCATGCCGGTCAATCCTGGACCGATATCACTTTCATTGTTATAGCCCACCACAGCATTGCCATATTGGAGGGTCATGGTCAGCGCGTCTTTATCATTACGCGTGTCTGCGCCCGATCCACCGGCGCTATAGCCCATGTGTACAGAAACACCGGCATCGTAACAGAGTGCTCCGATAGCCTGTCGTTGTGCTTCAGTTGTATCGCAATTGGGCTCGTATGGCATCAAATCCCATTTATATGGCCCGCCGGAGCCATCGCCACCGCGCGTAGACGCTGTTCGCCCAACACTATCGACTCTGATTTGGCACTCGTGCGCCCCTATCCCACTCGTCGGGTACTCGTGATAGCGCATTAACTGGGCCAATGCGGTTGCAGAACAGCCGCACACATAGTTGTTAGGTGTGTAGTAGTTATAGCAGGTTGACGGGCACGCTGTGCTCACTCCTGCCTGTCCCCACTTGCTCTTCACCAGGGGGGCTACACGAACATCCGATAGTGAGGGCATACCCAGGGCCGTTGCGGCAACCCTATCTTTGGGATCTTCGGCGAGGTCTATGAGATGTCTCCACTTGGTTTGCGTGTCCCGCTCGAAAGACTCCTCGGCCATGATTCGCACGGCGCTACCCGTCCGAACGCCTGCAATCCGCTTCGTCAGATCGTCGGTCACCAATGCACCGAGCGAGTTCTCGGGCGACGGGTCAAACCTGTCGCCCTGAACGAAACCGATAATCGGTTCAACGAGATCGTCCGCCGGGACAATGACGAACCCGGAAGGTTGAAGGTAGACGATGTAATGAATCGCCTCACCGCTGACATCCGTGAAGGTCTCGACCTCTCTCACATGCCGTCCGAGAGATGTTCCGAGCGGCTTGGGGTCCGCTTTGAGCCACCCCACTACTGCTTTTTCGGCCTCCCGGGCTGTTGTGGGTCGTCCCCATAGGCAGGTACAACACAACCACGATAGTACGAACGCCGTAGCCAGGCCAATCCAACCCGACTTTCTCATTTGAGTGCCCCCCGATCAAACTCGAATCCAAGTTGAATTCCAATGGGAGGCTTCCCTGTGGCGAACGCCCTTTGTTCGTGGTCGGTCCTCCTACAGATGATGAACGATGTATTGATTATGACATAGGGGGGCGGTCGTGTCTATACGCAGAAATACGTATTTTCGCTAAGAAGAACCTTGTTTTCGGGGGCCGGGTGGACATTGCCCACCGACTGCCACTACTTTACTCCCCGAACGATCTCCACGTTGACCCACATCTTCGCGATCTCACTGGCGGTGATCTCAAAACCGGCATCTTCCAGGGCCCGGCGAACGAGGATCGGCCGGCAGTCGAGGTAGTTTGGAAAGTGGCGATGCGTCCACTCGAAGATTCCGGTCATCAGGCCATCCGGCGAAACGCGCGACATGCCCACGACGACGATCCGGCCGCCGGGCCTGAGCACCCGTTTGCACTCCGCCAGCACACTCGGAATCTCCGGCGTGTCGAAAAGCTCCAGGGTGAAACTCATGAAGATGCCGTCGAGACTGCCGGACTCGTACGGCAGGCGCAGCGCATCGCCGGCGACAAGCTCGACGCGCTCCCCCAGTTCGTTGTCCTGCACGAGTTTTTGGGCCGCCTGCACCATTTTGTCGGACAGATCGATGCCGAACACCTTGCCCGAAGGTCCGACGGCCCGCGCCAGATCGACCAGGCAGTGCCCGGTCCCGAAGCCGACTTCAAGGACTCTCTCGCCGGGGCGGGCATCGAGCATCTTCAGGCCCGCCCGGCGGACCGGCTGCTCCGATCGTTCTGCCAGCAAATCATAGACGCCCGCGATCTTGTCATAGAAGGCCCTCGTTTCCTCCTTCGACTGGAGAACCCGAAGCACACCCGGCTGATGATAAGTCTGGTCCGTTCCCATCGCTCATCCCGCAAAAGCCCGCTCGCACCCTGTTGACTTGTACACAGCTACATGTTTAGCCTGCCCCCTCGTATGGCTCGGGTGGCACCGCCAAACTCGTTTGACGGTGCTGTTTCGGCCAGGCCTGATCATTCGTGACCCCACGGGCAAACGAGTTTGCCCGTGCCACCCTGTGCTATGCCTATCCAAGCTAAACAGATATGTAGAAAGAGCGCGCACAACAACCCGCTCCTGCACGTCTGTCCTACGCCTCAGGTCCGATGCGGTGCGACGAATTGCGCGGCGGGGACGCTATTGCAGCGGCTCGAGCCAGAGGTTGCGGTACTCGATCGGGGCGCCCTCGCTTTGCAGGCAGATCCGGCCGGACTTGTCGGAGCATTTCGTCGCCACATTCTGGAGTACGCCGTTGGTCAGGACAACGACCCAATCGTCCTTGCAGATAATGTCATATTGGTTCCATTCTCCGGCCGGCTTTTCGCTGCTCTCGTGGAGTTTGACCGTCCGGCGCTCCCTGACGCGGTCGCCGCCCTTGGTGTGCTCGGCGAACTCGAAGCCGCCGATGACCCAGAAATCGCCCGCGCTGCCCGAGGCCAACTGGCATTCGAGGCTCCTTGGCCAGACCTGGTCCTGGCCGCTCATGTGGACGAGCACGCCGTTGTTGCCCGGCTTGCCCGGCCAGCGCCATTCGACGTGCAGGTGGTAATCGGCGTACGCCGTGTCGGTCCGCATGTAGCCGACCGGATTGCCCGTGCATCGCAGCAGCCCTTTGTCGATGGACCATGTCTGGTTGACATCTTTCGACGGATCAGGCAGGAACCGCTGCCAGCCGGCGTAGTCCGTGCCGTTCCACAAAATGATCTTCTCACTCGGCGCCACCGGCTTGGCGTCTTCAACAGCCGCAACCGACACCGCCAGTAACGAGACAGTGACCAGACTGCAACTGCTGCCCCAGACAAATCCCACACGCTTCATAAGTCCTCCTTTGCTCGCACGGACTCAGGCAGGTACCGCATCCATGCTTGTCCACGTCCCCTCTTGATTTGCGAATACGATGGGTGGCAGCGTCACGGCCGCAGGTCTTGCTTGCAGTGACGCCGTAAGGCGTTTCTTCTGATGCCCTTACGGGCACACCGCGAACAAGCGACCCTTGACGCTGCCACCCGGACAATCATCAATCAACGATCATCCATCATCAATCCTAAATGAGTTGCGTCTTGCCGGGGACGGCCACGGGGGGCATGGGCAGATCGCCGAACTGGTACGACGGCGGCGTCAGATCCAGCTTCGAGGCGTTCATCGCCCAGTCCCACTTCAGGGCCCGGCCCGTGTATGCGCTCATCCGACCCATGATCGAGGTCAGCGTACTTTCCGCGATTCGCCGGCCCTCGTTTAACCGCTTGTCCCGGCGAATCGCGTCGATCTGATCCGCGTGCTGTTTGAGGCACGGATCATTCTTGTCCCAGGCGATCTCGGAGGCATTTTGCCCTTCGATCACCACCCGGCCGGAATCAGTGTACATCAAACCCTTTGTGCCAACCAGCCTCTGATCGGAGCGGCCTTCGCCAACCTTGTCCATCTGCGCGCCCATGTACTCAATCCGCAGGCCGTTCGGGTATTCGTACTCCACGGCAAAGTGGTCGTACGAATCGCCGAACTCGGGCTCGGTCCGCTGCTGCCGGCCGCCAAGACCCATGCACTGCACCGGGTGGACGCCGATCAGCCAGTTCATCACGTCCAGATTGTGCACGTGCATTTCCGTGATGAAGTCGCCGCTGAGCCAGGTCATGAACAGCCAGCGGCGCAGTTGCCATTCCATATCCGACCAGCCGGCCCTGCGCTCTTGCGGGCCCCAGCTTCGCATGGCGTCGCCGAGCCGGACGCACTGGCCGCCGAGGATCGTGCCGATCGCGCCGTCGTGAATCCTCGCGGCCGCCTCCACGAGGTGCGAGATTCTCCGCATCTGCGTGCCGGCGAGAATCGTCAGGCCCTTTTGGTCCGCCAGTTCCGAGGACTTGATGATGGACCGGACACCGACCGGATCGACGGCCACGGGTTTCTCCATGAAGACGTGCTTGCCCGCCTCGATGGCGGCCTTCAGGTGCGGCGGCCGGAAGTGCGGCGGCTGCGTCAGGATCACAAAGTTCACGTCCGTCGCCAGCACTTTCTGATGGGCGTCCCAGCCGACGAAGCACGTATCGTCGGTGACTTTCACTTTATCCGGCAGGTCCTTCGTGAGCTTCTGTCGGCAGTTGTCGAGGCGATCCTTAAACATATCGCCCATAGCCACCAGCTCGACGCCCTCAGCCGACCTGAGACACTTGGTCGCATCGTGTTCTCCGCGTCCGCCGCAGCCGATCAGACCGACGCGAATCTTGTCGCTGCCCGCTGCATACGCCCGCGAGCCCAGCATCGAGGCCGCCGTCGCCGCAGCCGCACCAGCCATAAACCCACGCCTCGAAAGTCCCTCATGCCCATTTTGCTTGTTCATCGCAGCACCTCAATCTGGAGGTTAATGGGAATCGTTATTTCATCGGGTGGCACCGCCAGACTCGTTTGACGGTGCTGACTTAGTCGGGCCGGCCCATTCGAGACTTCACGGGCAAACGAGTTTGCCCGTGCCACCCGACAATAATCAATCATCCATCATCCTTCATCAATCATATGAGCGGCGTCTTACCGGGGACAGCCACGGGGTCGGTCGGCATATCGACGAACTCGTACTTCGGCGGCGTCAGGTCCAGCTTCGAGGCCCTCATCGCCCAATCCCACTTGAGGGCCCGGCCGGTGTAGGCGCTCATGCGGCCCATGATCGCGTTCATCGTGCTCTCGGCCACGTTCTTCGCCTCGTTGATCGGCGTGCCGTTGCGGATGCTCGCGATCAGGTCGGCCATTTCCTGCACGTAGTGGTCGGGATCAGGACCATTATACTTGTAGGGCTTCTCGCCGGTAATCACGCCCTGATCGACATCGGCGACGCCCTTGGTGCCGACCACTCGCTCGGCGATCCGGTCGGTGCACCCGTTGATCTGACGGCACAGGCTCTCGATCCGCACGCCGTTGGAGTACTCGTACTCGACCGCGAAATGATCCCAGATATTGCCCAGGGTCCGCACGGCCCGGCCGCCCATGCCCATGCACTGGTCCGGGTGTCCCTGCAGGGCCCAGTTGATGACGTCGAGGTTATGGACGTGCTGCTCGACGATGTGGTCGCCGCTGGTCCACGTGAACCAGGGCCAGCTCCGGCACTGCCACTCCATATCGGAGAGCTTTTCCTTGTCCCACCACGTCCAGTAGCCGAGCATGTCCCCGCCGTTCCAGTAAGCCTGGCCGGAGACGATCTGGCCGATCTGGCCGTCGTGAATCCGCCGGATGATCTCCTGGTACTTCTTGCTGTGCCGCCGCTGTGTGCCGGCGACAGCGGAGAGCTTCTTCTGCTTGGCGAGCTCCCCTGTCTCAATCATCGAGCGAATCGCCTTGGGGTCCACGCCGGCGGGCTTTTCCATGAACACGTGCTTACCCGCCTCGACGGCGGCCTGGAAATGCTGCGCCCGCCAGTGCGGCGGGGTCGTCAGGAGCACCATCTGCACGTCTGTCTGCAGCAGCTTCTTGTACGCGTCGAAGCCGATAAAGGACTTCTCCGGCGTGACCTTCACGGCGGCGGGCACATCGCTCTTGAGCTTGGCGAGCGACTCCTTGAGCCGGTCCTCGAACAGGTCGGCCATCGCCACAATCTCCACGCCCGGCGAGCTCTTGACGCAACTGACGAGGTCGCGGGTGCCCTGTCCGCCGCAGCCGATAATGCCGACGCGGACCGTGTCGGACCCGGCCGCATATACGCCCCCGGTCGCCCCGAGCGCCGCCAGCGACACCGCCGAAGTCTTCATAAAGTCACGACGCGAGAATCTGCTGTTGTTCATAGCTATACCCCTGTGATTTACGATTTACCATTTACGGTTTACGAATGCCGCCTGCAAGCCACGATGGCACATCATAGGCCTGATCGACCCGCCCCCGTCAAGGTGAAGGGCCGTGGGTGGCAGCGGCAAGCGGAGAGAAGCGGAGCTTGCCGATGGTATTGGCCATACACAGGCGCCATCGGCAAACTGGCGTTTGCCGCTGCCACCCATCGTAAGTCCAAAGTGCACACAACATCAGTAACCATCTTGATAGGGCTGATTCCATCGATCCCGCGAGTCCTACAGGTCGCTTCGCGCTGCCGCCGGCGGCAGCGGCTGGAGGCGGATGTTGCGAAACTCCACTTTGCTGCCGTGGTTCTGCAAGCCGATATACCCCCTGCGCCGCGCCAGGCCGGGATGCGTATCGACCTTGTACGGGTAGAAGTTCATGTCGGTGTCGATCACCGTCTGATCGTTGACGGCTACCTTCACCCGTGAGCCGCGACATCCAATGGTCATCCTCTGCCACTGGCCGGCCTTGCCTGCGGCCCGCTCTGACGGGGCCTGGACGTCGTAGATGCTGCCGGTGTACTGTTCCGGCCTCAGCTCGCTCCACTTCTCGGCCCGATCGTCGAGGATTTGGATTTCCAGTCCCTGGTAGGCCGGGTTGCCGTCGTGGGGCGTCCGCAGAAAGACCCCGCTGTTGCCGCCCGGCGGGATGCGGAACTCCAGCGACAGGACGAAATCATCATACTCCCGCACGGTGGACAGCCAGCCGCTGCCGCCTTCTGTGCACAGCACGCCGTTCTCCAGCTTCCAGTCGCCCTCCCCGCCGATCTCCTGCCAGCCGACCATGCCGGTGGACAGGAGATTGGCGCTGCCGCTCTGCAACTGAATGCGCGTGCACGAGCCCACGCCAAGGACAAGGGACAATGTCAAACCGACAGACAACACCTCCATCCTGCACATATCACACCTCCTGTTGCGATACCGAGTTGCCCCCCAGGCAAACGCACTGTCTTTCACGTGCCATCGCATCGTGACATACGCCTCACAAAAGCCTACCTTAGCCGACTCGCCAAGCTACCCCGTCCCCGCCGCCCCGTCAAGCCCAATGTTCAGATCGTGGCGGCTGGGCCGATGCCCGAAAATGCGAAGGGAAGAAGGGAAGAAACTTGCTATGTATGTCATTGCGAGTCGCGAAGCGACGAAGCAATCTCGATGCCGGGAGGGAACAGCGGGCCACATGTTCCTTGATTTCCCTCACGATGGGGCAGTATGATGGCCGAATGTTAGTGTGTTTCGCGTCACAGAGCCACAAAGGACACAGAGAATGAGACTAAGACGACGTTCGCTGATGAATCAGGGTCGCCTCTGTGGCTTGCGTGCCTCCATGGTTGCCCAACTCCTGTCCGTCTGCATCGTCGCGCTGTGCCTTGTCTTTGCCGGCGGATGTCCCTCGAAACCTTCGCAAGAGAGCAGCCAACCATCGGCAACCAGCAGTCCATCGTCAACAACCAACAACCAACAGCCAGCAACTAAGAACGAGCAACGAGCAACCAACAACCAACAATCGGCAACCATCGCCTACCGCTACAAGGTCGTCCGGACCTATCCGCATGACCCGCGGGCGTTCACACAGGGCCTCGAATACGAGGACGGCGTCCTCTACGAAAGCACGGGCCTCTACGGACAATCCGCCCTGATCAAACGCAATCTGGAAACCGGGGAGGTCCTGAAGATTGAGCGGCTGCCCCGCAAGTACTTCGGTGAGGGCATCACGGTCTTCCGCGACCGCATCATCCAACTGACGTGGAAGTCGCAGACCGGCTTCGTCTACGACAAGAACACGTTCCGGCTGCTGAGGGAATTCAGTTATCGCGGCGAGGGCTGGGGCCTCACGCACGATGCCACGCATCTCATCATGAGCGATGGCACCGCGACGCTGCGTTTCCTGGATCCGAACACATTCGCCGAGGTCCGCCGGCTCACGGTCCGCGACAACGGCCGCCCCATCAACGACCTCAACGAGCTCGAATTCATCCCCGACGCCAACGCGCACGCGGCACAGGCATCGTGGCGAGGGCGTCCCGCCCTTGTGTCGCGAGGCCATCTTGGCCTCGCTTCACCAAGCGACGATGCCTCCATCGAATCTGAGGGGCAAGGGCAAGATGCCCTCGCCACACAAGAGACGCCTCCAGCCAAGAGCAGTCACGGCTCAATCTTCGCCAACATCTGGCAGAGCGACACCATCGTCGTCATCGATCCCGACACCGGCCGCGTCACCGGCCGGCTCGACCTGTCCGCCCTCTACCCGCGTCCCTACGGCTCCGAAGCCGTCCTCAACGGAATCGCCTTCCTCCCCCAATCCCGCCACCTCCTAATCACCGGCAAACTCTGGCCCAACCTCTACGAAATCGAAGTCGTACGCGAACCAAGAGGCGTCGGGGAGTGAGTCACGCTTGTGTGCAGAGCATGACGCAGACAACAGACAGAGGCACGTACGCCCCATACCTTGCTGGTTACTGAGTGTCATTTGCAGAAGTTCTGGGGATTATCGTCTCGCCGGACGCCATTCTCAGAGGTAGTTCCCTCAACCGCCTTCTTCCGCAGGTCGGCGATATCGTTGTCTGATAAGCCTCTTGGTAGGTGCTCGACGCGCACACCGTACGACTGTTGGTTGTCTGGATCAACTGCGGTCACTCGCAAGATTCCGTTCACGTCTATCGCTAACGTGATGGGTACGAGCCATTGGTCTGCCGATATCGAATCGTTCTGTATACACAATTTGGCGAGCAACACATTCTCTGTCACACGAGCGTTGAACCCTTGATATAAGTTCAGGTCAAAGTCGCCGCTGCTACCTCGATGTGGAGAAACCGCAAGGGTCATTTCGCATGGAATTACCGTTCCCTCTGGGAAAACTGGTATCATCACCCCATCTTGACGTTCAATGCATAGTGGAATGGGAGTGGTATCGGCATTCATAGGTCGCTCCATGTCTTGTGTGTCGCGGACGGCGCAACCGCACGACGGCTTCCGGATCGGAGACCCGCAGGATTTGCCAGGAGGCACAACTTGCTTTCGATTGTCCATATCGGACACTTATTACTCCCTACGGTCGACGATTTCGTCGTATCTAGCCTGAATCTTGCCGCCGAGACTACGCGTGCCTTGGAGAGCCAGGCGGTAGGTAATGGTCTTTTGCACTCGGAAGTGCTCCTGTCGGAGAGGACGGCCGCTTGAGAACCGCTTGGTTAGGTGTAGATCCATGTCCCTGCGAGGCGTTGTACGATTCGATGCTGCCCGTTATCTTGCCGGTTTCGCCACAGCCATCGTGACAAGCAAAAGTCTCAGTGCCGTCCTGGAGGCGGCGTATGCGTTTGCCGCAGATGTATTCTCCGCATTTTCCACATTGGCAGAATGTCTCCTTGAATCCACAGTGGGGGCAGAACCAACCTGTCCAGTCGAAGTCTGAAGCATCGAATAGCTTCCGGCGATCGTATCCGGTCCTAGATGTGGCGTGTCGGCCTACGACCGTTGCTGCTTCCGAGGCTTTCGACACGGACACAAGTTGGAAGCTATGCGAGGGGCTATATCTTGCGAATAGGACAAAGAACGCCTTTCCTGTCTCGGCACATCTGAATTGCACGGTACGCTGCTCGACGTTTGCGCTTCCCCCTGCGCCTGAAATGTGCGGGGTACCTCCGAGTTCTACCGGCTTTCCGGTGGCTGCCTCGAGTTTCTTCATCCACTCCTTACTGCCCGCCCCACTCAGCGCACTCCCGCTCGTATCAACCACTGGCTTCTTTTCATCTGGCTTCATTTCGTCTCCCGTCAAAACCGTCTGAGGTCCTTGAGGAACTCATAGGCCCAATTGATTTCCTTCATGCGTTGGTCATCCCGTACCATCCCTTTGTCGGGGTGCCAAAGCTGGGCGAGCGATTGATACTGCTTCTTGATTTGTTCCGGCGAGACGCCAGCAGGGACCCCAAGTATGCGATATGCTCTCTGCTCTTCTGTGAGTGTCTCGTCTTCACGCCCATCGCCTCTTCGGCCCTCTTTTTGGTACGTGACGGCAACTCCGCACAGGCGGTTGAGGTCCTCGATAATCGCCTGGACGACGTCCAAGAAATCGGTCCATTTTCTCCCTGCGACAAGGGATTGCAGATCCGGCGACGTGAGGCCTGCATATATTTGCTCCAACTCTCTTACGAAGGGGATGCTGCCAGCCTTCGTGACCTCGCGAACCGTCTCATCATATACCCTGAACGCCTTTGCATGCACTTCTCTAGCCTCGTACAAATGGGATAAATCCGCTTGAGCATACCTGCTTCTCTCTGAGATGTACACATCCAGGTTCTCCGGGTGAGCCAGGATTTCCATCTTGTGACGGCAGCAAAAAACATGAACATCCTGGTCAATGGAAATAGGAAACGTGACCCCCATGTCACCAGCCAGCGAGTGAATGCGAGACTCTAAGGACTGCAGGCCCTTCAACCCTTTTGCGTGCCTCTCAACGCGTATCATCAGAGATTTTGCCATGTTGACTGTCCAATTCTCATAAGTCGAGTTCTTACCCTTGCACGCAGAGGCGAGGAAACAGCAGAGGAGGACGCCGGTGGAGAGAATCCCGGTCAGCTCTTGGGCAAGTGCCGGCGATACACGGAGACGTTCTGCGCGACACTCTTCCAAGAACCCGAGCTTCCTGGAGGCACGGGCTTCCGGATGACCGAACTTGTCAAACAATCTGTTGTAGCGCATGATCTCCGTCGCTCCCAAGGCGCACATAAGCCCCACCACGAGGCTCACGAGATATGCGACAGTCGTTTTTGCAGAGCTTCTTACAAGTCCCTCATCTATGAACCATGACACATCCCTGCCGTCAAACTCGACGGCGACAATTCGGCCAAGGTTGTGGCTGGTCCTCAAGTACCTGATTCTCAATACGGAAGACAGATAAAGGGCCAGGTACATGCCACCGACGCCGACTGCGGAAACGATGAGAGTCAGTATCCCAACGCCGATATATTCCACAATAGACACCAGGATATAGACAATCACAGCAACCACAAGGCAGACGACCAAGATGGCGAACAGTGCATCCATGACCCCATCCTTCACAATGTCGCGCCTGGCGGCACGATTGCTGCCGGGAGGCAGCA
>Ga0315277_10000718_pt1 | contig 51104 bp, 56 predicted proteins | sample YL17G05_15_MG_FD_203695 | JGI IMG/M metagenome (GOLD analysis project Ga0315277, IMG submission 203695) | Sediment microbial communities from Yellowstone Lake, YNP, Wyoming, USA - YL17G05_15 | ecosystem: Environmental > Aquatic > Freshwater > Lake > Sediment | place: USA: Wyoming | collected... | reverse complement strand
AACGTTTCGACTTCAGAAGCGCGGGTGGAAACCTCTTCGACGAATCCACATACAGCTCGCGGCGCCCAGGAACCCCGTCCAGTCGTGACCTCCCCAGGCTTCCTTGAAATGCCGACAGCAAACGTTTCGACTTCAGAAGCGCGGGTGGAAATCTCTTCGACGAATCCACATACAGCTCGCGGCGCCCAGGAATCCCTTCCGGTCGTGACCTCCCCAGGCTTCCTTGAAGTGCCGCAAGCAAACGTTTCGACTTCAGAAGCGCGGGTGGAGATCTTTTCGACGAATCCACATACAGCTCGCGGCGCCCAGGAATCCCTTCCGGTTGTGACCTCCCCAGGCTTCCTTGAAATACCGAAAACAAACGTCCCGACTTCAGAAGCGCGGGTGGAAACCTCTTCGACGAATTTGAATACGGCACTCGACGTCCAGGAACCCCATCCAGTCGTGACCTCCCCAGGCTTCCTTGAAGTGCCGCAAGCAGACGTCCCGAGTTCAGAAGCGCAGGTGGAGATCTTTTCGACGAATCCACATACAGCTCGCGGCGCCCAGGAACCCCGTCCAGTCGTGACCTCCCCGGGCTTCCTTGAAATGCCGACAGCAAAGCCCGCGACTTCAGAATCGGGCGTGGAAATCTTTTCGATTCCAATCGAGCAGATGGTTGCTGCGTTTGCCGGTTTTGTGCGGCCCGTGCGACCGGATGTCCGGGCAAATCGGGCGGAGCGGGCCGCTGTGGTCAATTTCGCACCAGTCTCGCTCGCAGTCGGGCCGCTGACTGCACAAGAGGGAGTGCGCCCAACGGACGTGCTGAGTGAGGCAACCGCCGGTGAACCCGAGATTTTGGCCGGCCTTGAAAGCGACTTGGTTGCATCAGATGCAAATGCCTTTCCAAGACACATGGAGGGGGAGTCCGGCAAGGAAGAAGCGCAATGGCGATCTTCAATCATGAATGATGCCGCAACCGTTTCGAATTCCGGCCCGGCCTTTACCCTGCCGTACCCGGCCACGGGACGGCAAGTACTGAAAAACGTCGGCGATGCCATTTTCCGGACCGGAAGAACCTACAGGCAGGATCCTGTCCCCTCCGCTCCCACCGTTCCCTTCTCAACGCCTGCGGAACTCAAGGCACTTGCGGCTCTGCTAGCCCCGAAGAATGCGGCGCCATCTCATGAATCCACGTTCATTTATAAGCTTGCGGAGCGAATTCAGATGCAGTTGCGCGACGGGCAGGAGATTCTGCGCTTGCAGCTGAATCCGAATCTTCTTGGCAGGCTTGAAATCAGGGCCGAAAACTCCGCAACCGGCGTGGTGGCTACCATTACGGCAGAGACCGCGGCTGTGAAAGCCTGCCTGGAAGATAACCTGCATCAACTGCAACAGTGCTTTCAGGATCAGGGCCTGAAAGTGGACCGCATCCAGGTGGCGGTCCGGCAGGAAGACTGGCGGCAGCATCCATCCTCGGGGTATCAGGAATCCCAATCCGGCTCGCGGCAGCAGGAAGATACCGCTTCTTCGCGCTGGCCGGGCAGACAGTTTGACGGGGTGCCGGAAGATCTCGCCATGGATTCACAAACTCTGTCGATTCTGGCTCCTCACAGCACCTTCCACACGATCGCCTGATTCCCTCGGACTGCGTCTGAATTCCCGCTGACCCGGGTTTCCTACTGGGCAATCTTTGCTCGGTTCCGGCGCTGCAACGGTATGAACGGCGAAAATTTTGAGTTCTCTCAATTGGTTGAAATACATGAAATTATCGGACTTTCACAAATTCGCAGGGGGTGAACGGCGGCTGGCACGCCGCTTGCAATGGATTATGCGGAAGTGATCTTGATTGGAGGTCTCGATGGAAATAAGCGCCATAAACAATATGAATTGGACAGGATCGGCCGGGACGGCTGCCGACAGCAGTCAACTGACCACGGATTCTGTCGGGGTTTCCAAAGATGATTTCCTGCAGCTCCTGGTGGCGCAATTGAAAAACCAGAATCCGCTGGAGCCGGCAAAAAACGAAAATTTCCTGGCGCAATTAGCCACTTTCAGCTCGCTCGAGCAGCTGATTGCCATCAAGGAAGCAATTAACAAGCTGGCAGGGATCACCACGGATGGGGAGCCCGCTTCGACAGACACCTCAAACCAACCTGCATAAAGGACAGATTCGTATGCTAACCTCCTTCTATACCGCAATGAGCGGCATCGGCGCCAATTCTCTAGCCATCAACGTAATCGGTAACAATCTGGCCAACATCAACACAACCGCTTATAAGGGATCCAGGACCAGCTTTGCCGAATTGCTGGGCGGAACTTCCTATGCATCCAATGGAAACCCGAATCAAGCAGGATTAGGCGCCATCAGCGCGGGAGTATCTCCGCTGTATTCTCAGGGCTCAATCCAGTCCACGGGGCGGTCGACGGACGTGGCCATCAGCGGCAACGGATTTTTCATTGTCAGCACGGGATCCGGCCATGCCTATACGAGGACCGGTAATTTCAGTTTCAGCGGCACCGGAGAAATGATCAACAGTGACGGATTCACGGTCACGGGCTATATGGCTTCCGGCGGAATCATCGGTTCGACCTTGTTGCCCATTACTATCCAGGGCGCCAGGAATCTGATGCCGAAGGCGACCACCGAGTTGAGCGTTACCCAGAACCTCGACAGCCAGGCCGAAGTGGATTCGCAGTTTTCCACCGGGATTCAGGTGTTTGATTCTTTGGGTTTGGCCCATACGATCACACTCACCTTCACTAAGACCGGAAATTTATCCTGGAATTGGGACGTATCGCTTCCGCCCACCGATGTCGGGGGCGCGGCCGGGGATCCTCCGGTCTCGATCGGCTCAGGAGCCTTCACGTTTAACAGCGTCGGCAGCCTGACGTCTCCAAGCGAAAATGTCACTCTGCATATGGCAGGCCTTGCCAGCGGCGCGGCCGATGCCGATATCGAGTTCCAGATCTATGATTCCAACAACGTTTCCCGGTTAACGGGAAATGCGAGCACCTCTGCAGTCTCATCGGTAACCCAGAACGGATACGCCTCGAGCGCTTTGCGTGACGTCGCCATTGACGGCAGCGGCGTTATCCGGGGCGTATACGAAAACGGCCAGGTGAATCCGCTCGCCCAGCTTGCCATCGCCAATTTCAACAATCCGGAAGGACTTTTGAAATTCACGGGCAACACTCTTGTGAAGTCGTCCTCTTCTGGGGAACCTTCGGTCGGAGCGGCGCGTACCGGCGGCAGGGGGACGGTGAGCGGCAGTGCCCTGGAGCTGTCGAATGTGGACATCGCGGAACAGTTCACCAGCATGATCATCGCCCAGCGCGGTTATCAGGCGAATTCGCGGGTGATCAGTACCACCGATGAACTGTACCAGGAATCCATCAATCTGAAACGCTAGTGGTAACTTCTTGAAATCGCAAATCTGAGCCCTGTCCGTGCGCGAGCCGCCTTCGAAGGGAGGCGGCTCGTCGCATTATGCGGGACCGGATTGCACTAATTTGAATTTGAGCCGCACGGATTGGCGACGGCCCGCCCCACCATACATCCCCGTGTGAAAGGGACCGGATGCGGCTGCGGCCGCCAGGGTCAAGAAATTGGCAAACTGATGTTTCTGGTTTGACACCGCGGCATCCTCAATCCACCCTCAATCATTGAATGCGAGGACCGGCCAATCCCTCCGTCCTGTGACCTGCCATCTCTAGACATCTCAGATCTTATTTAATTGGAATGACTTAGCGCGTCACGGAGCGCGCCCGTCCTCATTTCCTGCATTAGGATCTCCTTTGGCATGTCCCTTGCTTTGCGAATCCTGGAACTATGCATGGGGGAGACAAGCAGCATGGCTGAACCAGAAAAAACCGCAGAAAATACCCCGCCAAATCCGATGCCCGCCAAGAAAAAGGGGAAACTGCGAATCATCATCATAGCAGCAGCCGTTCTGGTGGTCGGCGGCGGGGGCGCAATTCTCGCCATGAAATACCGGCGTGCTCCTGTCGATCAATCCGCCAAAAGCAAGGAAGCCGAGATTACCTCAAAAATTAAATCGATGATGAATCTGGAACCATTCCTCGTCAATCTTGCGGATGTGGAGGCCAACCGGTTCGTCAAGGTTACTTTCCGGCTGGGTCTGGATGAGCCATCCCTGGGTGAGGAATACCAGGACAACACTGTGATCCTCTCGGCGACCAGAGACCAGATCCTGTCGCTTCTCAGCACCAAGACCGCGGATGAGCTCCTCACTCCGGAAGGCAAAGACCGGCTGCGCAAGGAAATCTCCGAAAAAGTCTCTGCGATATTCCCCAAGGGCAAAGTGGTCAAAGTTTTCATTCTGGATCTTGTAGTGCAACTCTAGCGAGGCAAACGATGGCGGAAGATCCGAACCGCCCGGCAAACGACGGCGGGGCAGGCGTAATGGAAGAATTCTCCACGGTGCTCGAAATCCCGATGCGGGTGACGTTTGAGGTGGGCCGCAAGAGCATGCAAGTCCGTGAAGTCCTGCAGCTGAAGCCAGATTCGGTTATAGAAGTGGGCAAATCGGCAGGTGAAAACATCGACGTCTATGTAAACGGTAAACTCGTCGCATTCGGCGAGATCCTCGAAATGGAAAACAGAGCTGGGGTCCGGTTGACGGACTTCTTTGTTCAGAACTAAGGAGAATCCCATGTATGCAGGCGAGCGGGCGGTTTATCGGATGCGGCTTCCGATCCTGTTTTTGACGGCAATGCTGTGCAGCATATCCGCTTTCGCGCAGCAGAAATCCACGCCTAAGCCGAAACCGGCGGAAACAGCAGCAAATGCCAGCGATGTCATTGCCGGCGCACAGGCTGCGACGGCAGAACAGGGCAATGCCGGCACAACAACCGCAGGCGCGCAGGCAGAGGCAGCCGCACCTGTTTCCACTGACAAGCCTGCGGCGCGAACGCCGGCGCAAAGGAATGCGACACGCAACAAAAACAGCACAGCCGCCAAGCAGGAAGTGCTTCCTGTGATGCAGGCTGTGGTCCCTCCGAGCCAGGATGCCGCACCTGCGGTGGCGGCGGCCGCGCCGACATCCGCGCCCAACTCCGGGATGATCCCTGAGACTCAGCGTCCGGCGGCTGCCTTCTCGACTGCCAGCTCAGAACCGAATGGTCCAGAAAAGGCATCGGGCTGGGCGGATCTGATCAAGACCGCCGGCGGCATAGGCTTGGTCGTCAGCCTGATTCTGGGCGGCTATTTTGTCTTTCGCAGATTTGCTCCGCAGTGCATTGCCAGGCGCCCGGCTGAACGCACGCTCCGTGTGATCGAATCCGTTTCCATGGGGGACAAGAGGGCCCTTGCCATTGTGCAAGTCGGCTCCAAGCAGTTCCTGGTGGCCAGCACACCTGGCCAGATCGCGCTGCTCACCGCTTTGCCGGATGCCGGATCCGCTCCGGCGGGCGAGGCGCCGCGAGCCGAAGCCGCCCCGGGAGCAAAATTCCGGAATCTCTACGAACTGGAAAAAAAGAGCGATCCGGTGCGGCCCGCCGCACGTCCCGTGCTTCCGCCCGATATCCGCGGCAAAATGCAGCAATTGAGGAAGGCTCTGGAAGGCTAGCCGGCCAGGTGAGCTACGCCTCGGGTGGGCACAGGGATCAGGTGAGATGAAAATATTGATATCGATTCTGCTGGTCGCGATCATGCTCGGAGTCCCGGCGGCAGGTCACGCTGCCCCTGCGGCCCAGGACAAGAGTTTTTCCGGGGTCGAGCTGCGCATTGGGGGAGGCTCCAGCGGCACCGGGCTTACGGTGCCGCTGCAGATCCTGCTCCTTCTGACCGTTCTTTCGCTGGTGCCGGCGATTCTGGTTTCGGTCACCTCGTTTACGCGCATCGTGGTGGTCTCCCACTTTCTGCGCCAGGCGCTGGGCACGCAGACCATGCCGCCCAACCAGGTCATCATCGGGCTGTCGCTGTTCCTCACCTTTTTCATCATGCAGCCGGTTGGCGAAAGGATCAACCGCGAAGCCCTGCAGCCGATGATGAAAGGGCAGTTGACCGAGATGCAGGCTCTCGACCAGGCATGTGTCCCGTTGCGCACGTTCATGCTGCGCTATACGCGCGAAAAGGACCTGCTTCTGTTTTTGAATATCGCGAAGGAACCAAGGCCCAAGAGCAGCCAGGACATTCCGATGAGGGTGGTGATTCCCAGCTACATGATTTCCGAACTCAAAACCGCCTTCCAGATCGGATTCGTGCTTTTCATTCCTTTCCTGGTGATCGACATGGTGGTGGCCTCCATCCTGCTGTCGATGGGGATGATGCAGCTGCCGCCCGCCATGATTTCCACCCCTTTCAAGATCCTCCTCTTTGTGATGGTGGACGGGTGGAATCTCGTCATCGGATCGTTGATGAAGAGCTTTTCCTAGCGGGAAACGCGCATGACCCAGGAAGCGGTGTTGAAACTGGCGAGAGACACCCTCCAGATCACGCTTCTGGTGAGCGGGCCCCTGCTGTTGGTTTCCCTGGTGGTAGGAGTCATCGTAAGTATCGTCCAGGTGGTTACTTCCATTCAGGACATGACGCTGTCGCTGATCCCGAGGATGATCGCCGTCTTCGTTGTCTTCCTCCTTCTGCTCCCCTGGCTCATGCATCTCCTGGTAGGCTTTGCCACACAGATTTTCGGCAATCTCGGCCAATTCGCGCAGTAGAAAGTGATGAGTAATGAGTGATGAGTGATGAGTGATGAGTGATGAGAAAACAGTCCTTTTGGTTAATGAGCCTGGAATGATTCCTCATCACTCATCACTTATCACTCATCACTTCATCGGGCCTCAGGAGATCTGATGGTTGCCAGCACTTTCTCCCTGCCTCAGATCATGGGCTTCCTGACAGTCCTGTTCCGCGTGAGCGGGATCATGATCTTTGCGCCGTTTTACAGCAACGGCGCATTTCCGAGTCAGGTCAGGATTGTCCTGCCGTTGATTCTGGCGCTCACGCTCGGGCCCATGGTGCCGGCAGCCCAATTCTCGGATGAGTTTGCCTTCACGCGCGTGGTGACTGTGGTGCTTGGCGAAGTGCTGATCGGCATGGTGCTGGGGCTGACGGCTTCGTTCATTTTCGGCGGCCTGCAGCTTGCCGGGCAGATCATCGGATTTCAGCTCGGGTTTTCTCTGGTGAATGTCATCGACCCGCAGAGCGCCGTCGAATCTTCGGTGTTTTCGATTCTCAACAACTTCATCGGGCTGACACTCTTTCTTCTGATCAACGGGCACCACTGGCTCATTCGGGCCGTGAGCGACAGCCTGCAGTTTCTTCCGGCCGGCCAGGTGTCCTTGAAGGGGCCGCTGGTCGAGGAGGTTTTGAGGCTGAGCGGGGGGATGTTTCTGGCGGGATTGCGTATCGCCGGTCCTGTGATTGCGGTCACCGCCATTGCCGATGTGGTCCTCGGCATGATCGGAAGGGCGGCTCCGCAGATCAATATTCTTATCGTCGGCATGCCGGTGAAGACTCTGGTCGGGCTGGCCGCGCTCAGCATTGCATTTTATTTTCTGCCGGCGTTTCTTGGGGATGCTTTCACACGGCTGGCACACGAGCTGACGGCAGTCACCCGCGGCCTGAGGTAATGCGGTATGGCGCAGCACGACAACCGGACAGAAAAACCCACATCCCGGCGCCTGCAAAAGGCGCGCGAAAAGGGACAGACCGCCCGCAGCCCGCAGATCCCGGCGGCCGTGATTCTGCTCGGCGGGCTTTTTTTTCTTTCGTATTCCGGAACCGGACTGCTGACCAGCCTGCAGGCGCAGCTCAGCGACTTTCTGCGCATCATCCCTCCGTCGGACCTTTCCGTCTCCTATGTCCATGCGCTTGCCCGTGAGGCGATCACCCGCCTGGCGATGGCGATCATGCCCATGGCGCTGCTCATCACGTGCCTGGGGATTGCGGCCAATGCCGTGCAGGGCGGCATCACATTCTCCTGGCACCAGCTGGGACTTCGTTTTGAGAAACTCAGCCCTGCGCGCGGCATGTCCCGGATCTTCTCAAAATCGGGAGGCGTCGAACTGATCAAGATCCTGCTTGTGGTTCTGGTCGTTTCCTACCTCAGTTATCAGGTGATTGTGCAACATCTGCCTCTGTATCCACGGCTGGTGCTGATGGATGCGAAGCAGCTTCTCTATTGGACGGGATCGATCAGCTATCAGGTGTGCCTCAGGGCCGGCATTTTTTTGGCGATCCTCGCCGTTATGGACTATTTCTTCCAGCGCTACCGCTTCCTCGAACAGCTGAAAATGACCAAGCAGGAAGTCAAGGACGAGTTCAAGGAGATGGAAGGGGATCCGTTCACGCGCGGCCGCATTCGCCGGATCCAGAGAGAAATGGCGCGCAAGCGCATGATGTCCGCCGTCCCCGAGGCGGATGTGGTCATCACCAATCCCACGCATTACGCGGTGGCGCTCTCCTACAAGATCGACAAGATGGATGCGCCGGTGGTGGTTGCCAAAGGTGTCGGATTTTTGGCAATCAAAATAAAAGAATTGGCACAAAAACACGACATTCCGATGGTGGAGAACCGGCAGCTTGCCCAGACGCTGTATAAAAGCGTGGAAGTGGGCGCGACAATTCCGGTTGCGCTTTACAGAACCGTTGCCGAGATCCTCGCCTATATCTATAAGACTCGCAACAGATGGCGCGGATAGACGCCGCATTTCACCCTCCTTTTCCTCCCCGATTGCAGAGTGATCAGCCCGGAATTTCACCCCCTCTCACGAGGCTGGCATGGAACTTGCCTAATTGAACGCAGACCAGGGGAGTCAGGACCGGAGGGATTGGAATTGACGAGCATTGCGCAGAAACAGATGATTCCGCAAGTGCTGGGCAAGACCCATCTCGTCATCCCCATAGCGGTGATGTGCATTCTGCTCATGATGATTTTGCCGGTGCCGCGCCTGCTTCTGGACCTTCTGATCAGCCTCAACATCACCCTTTCGATCATCATTGTGTTGGTTTCGATGTACATACTCCAGCCGGTGAACTTCTCGGTTTTTCCTTCGCTCCTGCTGATCGTCACCTTGTTCCGGCTGGCTTTGAATGTCGCCTCCACCCGTCTGATCCTGCTGCACGGCTCTGAGGGAGTTGATGCGGCCGGAAAGGTGATCCAGTCGTTTGGCCAGTTTGTGGTTGGCGGCAATTACGTGGTCGGCATCGTGGTGTTCCTTGTGCTCATCGGCATTCAATACATCGTCATCAACCACGGCGCCGTGCGCATATCCGAAGTAACGGCCAGGTTCACTCTCGATGCGATGCCCGGCAAACAGATGAGCATTGACGCGGATCTGAACGCGGGCCTCATCGATGAGAAAGAAGCGCGCGCCCGGCGCGAACAGATTTCCAACGAGGCGGAATTCTACGGGGCCATGGACGGCGCGATCCGCTTCACCTCGCGCGATGCGGTGGCCAGCGGCCTGATCCTGCTGATCAACATTGTCGGCGGCCTCCTGATCGGCGTTTTGCAGTTCGACATGCCGCTGGCGGAAGCCGCCAAGCGGTTTACAATTCTGACCATCGGTGACGGCCTGGTCACGGCGATTCCTTCGCTGCTGATTTCAGTTTCGGGGGGGATCATCACCACGCGTGCCGCTTCCGAGTCGAATCTGGGGGAGGATGTCGTCAAACAGCTGTTCCGGAATCCCGTGCCCGTCGCCATCAGTTCTGTTTTCCTGTTGGTGTTTGGCCTGATTCCAGGCCTGCCCTTCATGCCCTTTTTCGTCCTATCGGTGCTCTCGGGGGCTGTGGCATACCGGACCAAGGTGCGGCGTGACGGCGAGCGGCAGATCTCCGATAAGGAGCACGCAGAGAAAGTCGAGGCGGATAAGCCGAAGGAGCGGATTGAACGGCTCCTGAAGGTGGACCCCCTCGGATTGGAAGTCGGCTACGCCCTGATCCGTTATGTCGATGCCAATCAAGGCGGGGATTTTCTGAACCGCATCAAATCCATCCGCCGCCAGATCGCCCTCGATCTGGGAGTGGTTGTGCCTCCCATCCACATCACGGATAACCTGCAATTGGAGCCGCGCGCCTACACGATCCTGCTCAAGGGAGTCGAAATTGCGCGGGGAGAGCTGGTTCCCGAGCATTGCCTGGCCATCAACCCGGGCACGGCGCACGAGGAGGTCGGCGGCACGCCGACCCTGGAACCGGCATTCGGCCTTGAAGCGCGCTGGATCAAACCCGGCGAACGCGAACGCGCCCAGCTGGCAGGCTTCACGGTCGTGGATCCCACCACGGTGCTTGCCACCCATCTGTCGGAAATCATCAAGTCGCATGCGCATGAGCTTTTGGGACGGCAAGAAACCAAATCCCTCCTGGATACGGTCGCCGAGACTCATCCAAAAGTTGTGGAAGAGCTGGTGCCCAAGGTGCTGTCGCTGGGCGAGGTGCAGAAAGTCCTGCAAAACCTGCTCAAGGAACGGGTCTCCGTGCGGGATGCCGTAACCATATTTGAAACGCTGGCCGACTACGCCACCCTGACCAAAAACGTCAACATCCTGACAGAGTATTGCCGCCAGGCCCTGGGCCGTTCGATCTGCAAACAGTACCAGAACGACCAGAACGAACTGATGGTGTTCACGATCAGTCCGGAAATCGAAAAGAGCATTGCCGACGGCATTGTCCACACGGAGCAGGGCTCTTATCTCGCGCTGGAGCCCAGACTGGCCAAAGATCTGATGCAGCGGATACGGCGCACGATCGAATCTCCGGCCGGAGCCAGAAGCCCGATCCTGCTGTGCTCGGCCAACGTGCGCATGTACGTGCGCCAGCTGATCGAGCGCCTTATGCCGTCTTCCGCGATTCTGTCGCACAACGAGATCCCCCCCAACGTGCGCGTCACGTCGGTAGGAATGGTGAGCTAGGATGAGAATCAAGACTTTTTACGCCGCATCCATGGCAGAGGCTCTCCGCAATGTCAAAGAGGAGTTCGGCAACGAAGGGTTGATCCTTTCCACCAAGGAGGCGCCCGCCGGGTCCTCTTCCTGGTTTCGCGGCAAACCGGCTGTCGAAGTGGTCGCCGCCGTCGATCATGGCAACGCCTCGGATGGCGACCTGTTCACACCCTCCGCCAGGGACATGGCTGACGGTGCCGCACAGCCGGAGACGTGCACGCGCGCGTCCAGGATCGACAAGGACTATAACGAAATGCGGCGCACCCTTTACTCGCTGGCGAGGCCGTCCGTGCCCGCGGGATCCATATTTTCGGACCGGGCCGCCTATGAACTGTATCAGGATCTGGTCGGCAACGAAGTCGATGAATGGCTTGCCTGCAAGCTGGTGGACGAAGCGCAGATGAGCCTGGCCCCCGGCGAGCGCGGCCGCAAACCCGCCCTTGCCAGCGCGCTGGCCGCGGTCGCCCGGGGTCTGATCCAGACCGGCACGGCAACGGACGGCCTGCCGTCCAAGAAAGTCATCGCCTTCGTCGGCCCGACCGGCGTCGGCAAGACCACGGCAGCCGCCAAGCTTGCGGCCTACCTTTCCCTGGAGAGGAAAAAAAAGGTCGTGTTGCTCACGACCGACACCTTCCGCATCGGCGCCGTCGAGCAACTCAGGACCTATGCCGTGCTGATGGGTGTGCCGTTCCGGGTTGTGGCGCAAGTTTCCGATCTGCCGCTGGCAATCCAGGAGTATTCCCAGCGTGATTTCATCCTCATCGACACTGCGGGCCGGTGCCAGCGGGACCTCGAAGGGGTCCGGGACCTTATGCACTTCCTTCAGGAGAATGCGGGCATCGAGCGCCATCTGGTCTTGAGTGCCACCACCAAATCCCTGGACATGAGAGAAATCATCGACCGTTTCGGAGCCTGCAATCCGGACTGCCTGCTGTTCACCAAGCTGGATGAAACATCGACCTTCGGCCCAATCTTCAACGAACTGGTCCGCACGCAGAAACCATTGTCCTACATCGCGGACGGGCAAAGGGTGCCGGAGGACCTGCACGCCGTGCACGGCGACCAAATTGTCAACATTGTGTTTAACGCCCATTGATCGGAGCTCTCGTGAAAAGAATGCGGAAGCAGAATTGTCCGGGCACTCATGCGAATCGCGAGGCTGATTCGGCGGTTGCCGCTCATGACCTGTCCCTGGATCCTCCCGTTGCGAGCAGCCGGCGGCTGGTCCGAAAAACCCGGGTCCTGGCCGTGACCAGCGGAAAGGGAGGAGTCGGGAAAACAAACTTCGTAGCCAATCTGGCCGCCTGCCTGACCTCGATGGGGAAGCGCGTCGTGGTTCTGGATGCCGATTTCGGCCTTGCCAACATCGACATCCTGCTGGGGCTGAATCCCCGGTACCATCTTGGTCATGTGCTCTTCGGCAGGAAAACGCTCACGGAAATCATGGTGGAGGGGCCGGGCGGCATCCGGGTCATTCCGGCCAGTTCGGGACTGCAGTGCCTGGCGGAGTTAACTCTGCAGCAGAGAAACTTTCTGGCGGAGAGTCTTGCCGAAGTGGAAGGGGATGCCGACTACCTCCTGATCGACACCGCCGCCGGCATTTCGAGCAATGTCCTCCATTTCCTTCTGGCCGCGCCGGAAATCGTGGTGGTCAGCGCTCCGGAGCCGACAGCGATCGTGGATGCCTATGCCGTCATCAAGATCGTTCTTGCGGAAGATCCCGGCAAAACCATCCGCGTCCTGATCAATTCCGTTTCCGATGAGGAAGAGGCGCGGGATGTGTTCGACCAGATCAACTCGGTGGTGAAGAGATTCCTGAATCGCGAAGTGATCTATCTCGGTCATGTAGAGCACGATCCCAACGTGTTGAAAGCGGTCCGGGGCCAGGTTCTGGTTACCCAGCTCCATCCGGCTGCGCCCGCCAGCCGCTGCTTCCTCAAGATCGCGCATGCGATCGAACTGCAAAGCGAAGCCGGCGGTGCCGCGCAGACGTTTGTCTGGGAAAAGCTTCTCAATCATTGGGTCAACTGAAGACTTCTCGAATGAAGAACATGCGTTTCTTAACCTTGAATAGCCTGCGGGGCGGCCGCAATCCCAGGTGCCCTGCTCAACAAAGGAAATGCCATGCAAGAAGCAGCACGACACATAAAGGCCTATGAGACGGTCCCGCACCAGGATGCCGGCAGGGATGCGCTCATCCTGGAACACCTCCCGCAGATCAAGTACATCGCCCACCGGATATCGGCCAAGCTCCCGTCCCACGTGGAGCTGAACGACCTGGTGAGCGCCGGCGTCCTGGGATTGCTGGATGCCGTCGAGAAGTATGATCCGGGGCGCGGCGTGAAATTCAAAACCTATGCCGAATTGCGCGTCAAAGGCGCGATCCTTGACAGCCTGAGAAGTCTCGATTGGGCGCCGAGGTCCCTGCGCAAGCGCAGCAAAGACCTGGAAAAGGTCTACAAGGAACTCGAACAGCGCCTGGGCCGTCCCGCCAGCGACAAAGAGGTTTGTGATGAGTTGGGGATCACGCTGGACGAATTCTTCGAGCTGGTGGACCAGATCAAGGGGCTTAACCTTGGAAGTTTTCATGAGATGGCCTCCCAGGAAGACGACCGCAACAGCGAACCTCTGGTGAAGTATGTTCCCGACGCGCCCCAGATGGATCCGTTTTTCATTTTTCACAAATCGGAGATTCGCGGTCTGCTGGCCACCGCCATCGATGCCCTGCCCAAAAAAGAGAGACTGGTCGTATCGCTCTATTACTTCGATGAGCTCACGATGAAAGAAATCGGCAAAGTTCTGGGCGTAAACGAATCGCGGGTGTCGCAGCTGCATACCAAAGCCATGCTCCGGCTGCGCACGAAACTACGCAAGATCAAGCAGGACGACAACGGTTAGGAACGGCAATGGAGAAGATACTATCTCAGGATGAAATCAACGCCCTGTTTTCCAGCATGGCCGCGGACGGCACCGTGCTGGAAAACTCCGGGAACAAGGCGGAAGGCCAGGAGCGCGCGGTTTCAAAATACGATTTCAGCCGGTCGGATCGCATTGCCAAGGGCCAGATTCGCGCCCTGCATCAGCTCCAAGCCAATTTCGCCCGCCTATATTCATCGTCTCTGTCGGCCTACATGCGTTCCGTGGTCGACATTACGCTGGTTTCCCTCGACCAGATCAGCTATGCCGAATTCCTGAAACGCACTTCGGACCCGACACTTTTCTGCGCACTTTCGCTGGTGCCGGTCCATGGCAGCTTCGGGATGGAGCTCAATCCGGCCCTTGTTTTTCCATTGATCGATATGCTGCTCGGCGGCAATGGGACATCTGCCTGTGAAGACCGCACCCTCACCGACTTGGAAATTCAGATCATGGAAGGCGCGCTCAGACTGGCATTGCGCGACCTGCAGGAGTGCTGGCGCCCAGTCATGCAAGTCAAGATGGAGATGGCGGGGATGGTAGTCAAGCCGCAGCTGCTGCAACTGGTCCCTGCCGGCGAGCCCGTGGTGGCCGTCCTTTTCGAGGTCAAACTAGGCGAAATCGTCGGCCGGCTCCAGATGTGCATGCCCTCAGTGATTCTGAAAACGAACCGGGCCGCTCTTGAGGCCCAGCTGAAGCCGCGCAGTTCCGGATCCGAGGAGAGCCAGGCCGGAAAGATCGGTGAGGCCCTGCGCACCGCGCGCGTGACCATCACTTCCGAAATCCGGGACCAGGTGCTGGCAATCGAAGATCTGCTTAACATCGGTGTCGGGGACGTCATGCAGCTCAATCACGCCCTTGGAGATCCCATTCAGCTCAATATTGCCGGGATCCCCAAATATTCCGGAAGGATCGTGGTCCGCCGAGGCAAACGGGCATTCGAAATTACGAACAAACTTATCCCTTGAGGTGTCCCAGTGAATAACTCAATGCCGTTTCACCTGAACGATCGGGAAAAAGCCCTGGAGCCTCTGATGCGCGCACTGGAAACGGGATTTGACGGTGCCGCAAAGAGCCGGCTGCATAATGCGGCAGCCGCAACCTGCATCAACATCGAGCAGGTCTCCGGGGCAAGCCTGCCGGGCATCACCGGATACGGCGCCCGGATCCATTTTGATTCCGGTATCCACGGCGAGGCCTTGCTGGCAATCGATGAGAGAGGCCTGGCGCGCATCGGCAGGCTGTTCTCCGGCATGGAACAGGCTGAAGATGCGCCGGTCGAAGCCGAAATCCTGAAAGCCTGCATGGATTTCCTCGCCCAGGGCCTGGAAGGTTCCTGCAAGAGCTTTGCGCAGTCCTGCGGGCTGCCCATTCATTGCTCCCCGCCGATCGCTGTGAATCCGGACGGCAGGCGAGAATCCCTGTCTGCGCTGGCCGGTACCTTTGAAAACGCGCACAGCCTGACTCTCCGGCTGAAAGTGCCAGACCATCCTGACTCTCTCCTGTTTGTTTTGCTGCAGGGCGAAGTCCTGTCGTCGCTGAACGCACAACTTCCACATTATTCGGCTCGCGCGGCAGTCCCGCATGGAAACGCCGCGCCTCGTGACAAACGCAGCCAGTGGAACATTGACTTCATTCTCGATGTGGAACTCGAGGTGGCGGTGGCGTTCGGCGCGACCCAGATGCCGCTGCGCGATATTTTGAAGCTAGGCGTCGGATCCATCATTGAACTTGAAAAAGGCGTGAATGATCCCGTGGACATCCTCGTCAACGAGAAGCCGATCGCGCGCGGTGAGGTGGTCATGGTGGATGGCAACTATGGAGTCAAGGTTCTCGAGGTAGAAAGTACCGCCGAACGGATTCGGTCTTTGGGCTAGCTTAAGGAGTGAAAACCGTGGACGTGTCAACCAGTAATCCTGCCATCACGGCACCGCCCGTCAGCCTTCAGGAGATTGCGAAAAGTGCCGGCGATCTGCCGTCGATTCCCGGCCCTGCCATGGAGGCCATGCAGTTGACGCAAAATCCCGATGTCAACGTGCGTGCGCTGCAAAGCATTATCGCCAAAGATCAGGCGCTGACAGCGCGCGTGCTGAAAATCGTCAACTCGGCGATGTACAATTTCGGCAGGGAAGTCTCCACGCTTTCTCATGCCATCGCCATCCTTGGATTGGACACGGTCCGCTCGATCATCGTAGCGGCCGCCCTGCAACAGGTTTTCAAGCCCGGTTCGGCCGCGGGGAAAGACCTGACTTCCAAACTTTTCTGGGAACACTCCTGGGGAGCGGCAGTGGCTGCGAAGGCGATTGCCGCCCACATCGGGTATCCGGCTCCGGAGGAAGCATTCACCTGCGGGCTGCTCCATGACATGGGCAAAATGGTGATGCTGCAAAATCAAAGCCGCCGTTATCAGGAGATCTTGAACAAAGTCTATTGCGGCAACGAAACTTTCAGTAAGGCGGAGTTGCGCGTGTTCGGTTTTTCCCATGCGCAGGTTGGCGCGCTTCTGGCCTTGAAATGGCGGTTCCCGCCGCAGCTGGTCGAGGCAATTCTGTACCACCACGGATTCACAGAGGCGCCGGAATTCCGCCGCCTGGCCGCGATCGCATCGCTGGCGGATTCGTTGATGATCGCTCTCGAGATCGGTTTTCAGAAAGACAAGTCGCTGAATCCGGAGGAGGAAGAATCGGCAAAGTACTTGAAACTATCCGGTTCCGTTCTGGACAAACTGGCGGCTGAGGTGCGTGCCATGGTTCCCACGCTCACCGGCCGGGTGCAGGTCTGAAGGCCGGATTGGCCTGTGGAGGCGCTCATGAATTGGGACATTGGTTACTTTGGATTCACCCTGGTTTTGCTGGTACTGACGGCTGCTGCCTGCCTGGTTCCGCAGAGTCTCTGGCGCCGGCGCCACAACTCCTTGCGTCAGGAAATGACGCGCTTGTCCGAGGATCTGATCCAACTCGTGGAATTGCAGGCTCAGGTCTATAAGCGCATCAGAGATGACATCAACGATCTCGAGGGAAAAGTGCTGGATCTGGCGGCGCCCACCTCCGAAAGCCCGTTGCCCTTGCAGCGCAGGCACCAGGTCCTCACACTGGCGAGGAAGGGAATTCCCGTCGAGGAAATTGCGCGCCGCCTCAACATGCCCAAGGGCGAAGCCGAATTGATCTTGAGCCTGCGAAAGTATGCCAAGCAGGCTCCGCCGGCTGAGCCTGCGGCGGGAGGAATGAGAGGGCGTGCCGGCGCCTGATTTCCGGGAGTGAACCGGTGGGCCGGATATTGCCCAGGGTAGGAAAGATTTGCCACTTTCTATCGGAAATTTGACAGGCCGGCGCCTCATGCAGGAGCCAACTGCCCTGGATTCAGGCAGTTTCAAACCAGGTGCATATGGCACGGAAGTTGCAATGAAACTATCGGCTAGACAGAAAATTCGAGATTCTTGGCGGGACAGGAGATATCGTGCATAGCGGCATTTACACAGCCTATTCCGGCCTCAAGGCCCAGATGAGCGCGCTGGACACGCTCGCCAACAACCTTGCCAATGCCAACACCGCGGGATTCAAGGAACAGAAATCATTTTTCACGGCCTTGCATGCCGCCGCCGAATCTTCGCGGACGCCGCAGCTCGATGCTGCGATCAACACCGCAGTCGCCGTTTCCAGCATGCCGGATCTTACCGGCGGGTCCCTTGCCGAGACTCACAGGGATCTCGACCTGGCCATCGTGGGGAAGGGCTTTTTGACCGTGCAGACCCCGGCGGGCCAACGCTACTCCCGCAACGGCAGTCTGGCTCTGAACGCCCAGTCGGTGCTGTGCACGTCGGAAGGATTCCCCGTGCTCGGAGAACGCGGCCCGATCGTGCTGGGCCCGGGAAAGATCATCATTAACGAACAGGGCGAAATTCTGGTCGATGGCGCCAGGATTGACCGTCTCAAGATTGCCGCTTTCGAGAGTCCCGGCACGCTGATCTGCGAGGGAGGTTCGCTGTTTGCCCAACCCCAGGGGGCTCCGGCCGCCGGTGCAGCAAGCGATGCGGGCATCCGGCAGGGCTACCTCGAGCAGTCGAATGTCAATCCAGTCCTGTCCATGGTGCGCCTGGTGGAAACCATGCGGCAATTCGAGGCGATTCAGAAAAGCATCGGCCTGATGCTCAATGAAATGGATGCCAAGGCAATCGAAAAACTTCCGAGGTAGGAGATAAACATGCTACGAGCCCTTTACACGGCAGCGAGCGGGATGGAAGCGCAGCAGTTCAATATTGACACGATCGCGCACAACCTCGCCAATGTCAACACGGCCGGCTTCAAGCAGCGCCGGACGCAGTTTCAGGATCTTTTATACCAGGACATCCGGAACGCGGGTACGTCGAATACCGCCAGCACGGAAATCCCCGTGGGACTGCAGGTCGGGCTCGGCACCAAGCCGGTCGCCACCACGATGATCTTCACCCAGGGGGATTTTGCCGCGACCAACCGAGCTCTCGATATCGTCATCCAGGGTCAGGGATTTTTCCAGGTGCGCCAGCCGAACGGCCAGATCGCCTATACCCGAAACGGGAATTTCAATTTGAGCCGTGACGGTTCGCTGGTCACCTCCGACGGCGACCCGCTGGATCCCCAGATTACGATCCCGGAAGACAATATAGGCATCATGATCGGCGCCGACGGCACGGTTTCGGTGGTACAGCCCGAACAGACGCAGCCGCAACAGGTGGGCAAGATCGAAATCGCGACGTTTCAGAATCCTGCCGGCCTGCAGGGAATCGGCAAAAATCTCCTTCTTGCCACTCAGGCGTCAGGCGACGCCATCACGGGCACGCCCGGAGAAAGCGGGCTGGGGACCCTGCTGTCCGGTTTCATTGAACAATCCAATGTCAGCGTGGTGGAAGAAATGGTCAACATGATCATAAGCCAGCGCGCTTACGAAGCGAATTCCAAAGTGATCCGTACGGCGGATGAAATGCTTACCCAGGCCAATAACGTCATCAGATAAACAGAAGCCAGAAGCCGGGAGCCAGGAGCCAGAATGAATCCATCGAGTCTGTCATTCCCCGATCGGAATGAAATCCGCGCAGAGATTCTGGCTTCGGGCTTCCGGCTTCCGGCTTCCAAACGAGCTCAAGCGATGCAAGCTCCGCACTCTCTCCTCAGACCACGCCCTGCCTGTTTTGCCCGGCCATCGGTGCGGTCTGCCTGTGGCGCAGTTACACGGCGCACAGATGGTTGCTGCCAGTTGTTTCTTCCATCGGGCCCGGAGAGACGTATGCACACAACTCGAATGACTCCGGGATCTCGTCCCTTGCTGCTTAATCACAAGTTCCGCTGTTTGGTGGTTGAGGGGAGAGTCCGGAGCTTGCTCGTCCTGGCGTGTCTATTATTGTGGCCGGTCTGCCGGCCGCACCATGCCGCTGCATGGGAAGCTCCCTGCACGATCCAGCTGCAGGCGCAGGTGCTGATCTGGAATGCCACGCCGGTATTGTCCGACATTGCCGGCCTGAGGGGATCCGACGAAATGCTCGTCAAAAAGCTTGGCCAGATCCCGTTGGGCCCGGTCACAGAGGCGCGCACTATCAGCCGGGCGGATATCCTGGCGCTGGTCCTGAAGGTGGCCCAGTATGCCGGGCAGGTCGAGGTCACCGGCGCCGGTTTCACCCGAATCGTGCTGGAGCAGCGGACCCCGGAAGCGGCCGAAATCGAGGCTCTTCTGAAAGCCCACCTGGTGTCAGTCACAGCCTGGCGCGAGGAGGAGATCGAGATCCGCTCGATCGACAATTTGCACTCCATCTCGCTCCCCGCGGGAGCCGTGCAGCTGCGGATCTCGAGCCGGGGAGTGCCGGCCAATTTCCGGAGGATGCTGCTCTCGGTGGAGGCGAGCCTGGCCGGAAAATCCGTGCGCAATTTCTGGGTGAAGGCGGATGTGCGGGTGCGCGCCCGTGTGGTGCAGGCCGTGCGCAGGATCCCCTTCCGGAGCGTGCTCGCCGCGGGCGATTTGCGGGAGGCTGAATGCGAAATTGCCGATCCGCGTGCCGGGTACATCCGCAGTCTGGATGCCGTGATCGGATCGATAGCCAAACGCGCGCTTATCGAGGGAGAGGTGCTCACGCAGCGGTCGGTGGAACCGGCCAGCCTGGTGCGCAGCGGTGAGACCGTCCGGCTCACCGCAAGCGTCAACGGGACTCAGGTCTCCACCCTGGTGCGCGCTCTTCAGAACGGTAAACTGGGCGACCGGATCAAAGTCAGAAATATTGATTCCGATCGCGCGCTCTTTGCCTTCGTTACCGGCCGGGGCGAGGTCAGAATCAGGCAATAGGGGGAGAGAATCATGCGGGAGTTTTTGAAGATCAGGTGCGGTTTTTTCATGCTGGCGGCGCTGGTATGTGCGGCAACAGGGTGCGGGCCCAAAAATGTCCGGCCCAGCGCAGCCGGCAGTCTGGGCGCTTTTGTTGCCGAAGCCAATGCGCAAGCGGCCGCGTCCCAGTCCAACGACGGTTCTCTCTGGTCGGCACAGGGAACCTATGCCAACCTGTTTCGTGATTTCAAAGCGCGCCAGGTGAATGACGTCGTCACCATTCTCGTCTCCGAATCCACCCAGGCGAATTCCGCCGCCGATACCAACAGCAACCGGGATACTTCGGCTGCGGTCGGATTTTCCAATTTGTTCGGCGCCGAGAAGAAAGTGAAGGAACTTTCCAGTGCCGTCAACGGCAAGAGCTCGACATCGTTCAAAGGCGCCGGCTCGACCACTCGTGAAACCAGTTTGAACACCACGGTGACCGCCCGGGTCAAAGGCGTTCTGCCCAACGGCTATCTGCTGATCGAGGGAATCCGCGAACTGCGTTTGAACAACGAAAACCAGACCATTTTCATTACCGGAATCGTCCGGCCCGAAGACATCAGTGCCAGGAACATTGTCCCGTCCGGCGCCATTGCTCAGATGGAAGTGCGGGTGCAGGGGCGTGGCGCGGTCAGTCAGCCGATCAGGCCGGGATGGCTGTATCGCATTTTGAACGGCATTCTCCCATTCTGAGGAACAGGGAATCCGGAAGGGCGCATGCCCGCATAAAATGCCTGCGGTGCTCAGGCTGGAGTGGAAGCGATATGAAACGTGTTGTGCTTTACGGGATTCTGGCGTGCATAGGGTTGGCCTCCTTGCCGGGTCTTCCGGCATTCGCTGCCAGCCGGATCAAAGACATCGCATCGTTCGAGGGAGTGCGCGATAACCAGCTCGTCGGTTATGGACTGGTGGTTGGCCTCAATGGCACAGGCGACCGGCGGCAGACTTTTTTCTCCACCCAGACGCTGACCAACATGCTCGAACGCAGCGGTCTGACGGTATCTCCGGACCAGATCCGCGTCAAGAACATCGCGGCTGTGATGGTAACGGCGACTCTGCCGCCATTTGCGCGCCGGGGCGGCCGGATCGACGTGACTGTGAGCTCGATCGGTGATGCAGAGAACATTCAGGGAGGCGTGCTGATCATGACGCAGCTCCGGGCCGCGAGCGGCGATGTATATGTGGTTGCCCAAGGGCAGCTCGCCCTCGGCGGCTTCAGCGCCAGCGGTGGCGGAAGCCGGGTTCAGACCGGCCACCCCACGGTCGCCAGGCTTCCCAACGGCGGCCTGGTAGAAAAGGAAGTTCCCGTGGACCTCGCCGGCAGATCCCAGCTCAACCTGGTGCTTCAGGAAAGCGATTTCACCACCGCCAACCGTGCGGCGCGCGTGATCAACGATACGGTCGGCAGGCCGGTAGCGACGGCCGAAAATGGCCGCACGATTTCGATCAAAATCCCGGAGGAGTTCGCCGGCTCCAGGATTGTGGAATTCATGGCGTTGGTGGAGAATGCCAAACTGGAGGTCGATACCCACGCGCGCGTCATTCTCAATGAAAAAACGGGAACCATCGTGTTTGGCAACGATGTGAAGATTGCCCCGGTCTCGATCATTCACGGCAACCTCGCCATTCAGGTGGGAACCATTCTCGAAGTATCGCAACCCTCGGCTTTTTCCCAGGGAAAGACGACGGTGGTTCCCCAGACCACGGTCAGCGCACAGGAAGACAAAGCGAAATCGGTGACCTTGAGAGACGGCGCTACCGTGGAAGAAGTGGTGCGCGCACTGAATTCGATCGGCGCAACGCCACGCGACATCATCGCCATTCTCCAGGCGATCAAGGCCGCCGGCGGGCTGCAAGCCGAGCTGGAGATCATATGATGAATGAATTCTCCGCCATCGGCGCCCTGCATTCCGCGGTTCCGGAAGAACGCCAGGGCGTCTCGAAGCAATCCAAGACAGCCCTGAATGAAGACGAGCATGCCCGACTCAAATCGGCGGCCCGAGAGTTCGAAGCCATTTTTTTGGGCCTGATGCTGAAAGAGATGCGCGCCACGGTGGCGGAATCCGATCTCGGCGGGAAAGGCATGGGACAGAGCACCTATACCGAGATGTTCGACCAGGAGGTCGCCCGGTCGCTCTCCGAAAGGGGCGCCCTGGGCATCGCCGATCTGCTGCTGCGCAATCTCTGGAACCGGATCCCGGCGATGGAAGCCGAAGAGAGTTCCGGCATTTCCGGCTCCGATAAAAAGGAGCCTTCCGCCGTCCCTCGGCTGTCACGAGAGGCAAAGTAGCCAGAAAGAGGGAAAGGATTGTGATTCCCTGGAGATACCAGGGCAGGAAGCTCTAAAGTGATGCATCCGGGAGGCCGATATAGCGCTCGAGATGAGTACACTCTTGAGGACATTATGGAAATAGATGGCAAGTCCACCCTGATTGACCTGGGTACGAGGACCAACCGGCTGGATATGCAGGAACAGCAGGCCCAGCGTTCTCAGAAAACGAATCGCGGATCACCGTTTTCTGAACGTGACCGCGTGGAACTTTCCGTTCGCAGCCGGGAAATGCAGCATATTCAGGATCTAATCCAGTCCACGCCGGATGTGCGTGAGGGCGTGGTGGAAAGGGTAAGGCAATCCATTCAAAGCGGAACCTATAACGTTAAGGCCGAACAGGTAGCGGAAAAAATCCTGGGCGGCAATCTCATCGACCAGGTTTTCTAGATGGCCGCTCTCGGAGCTCGCCGTGGTAGACGACTTAGGACGAGTCAATCTTATTCCCAATTTCCTGGACCGCGGTGCGCGGGAGGAACCCTACCACGGGCGCCACGGCAGGAAGCCCCAGCCTAATCCCGACCGTGCCGGGGAGAATCCGGAAACCGCGGAGAAAGAGCCGGATGAACCAGCCGCGGGAAGCCATGTTGACCTCAGGATTTAAGCCATGGATGAACAGATCGCAGCGTTGATGAATGTAGTCCGGCAGGAAATCGCGCTTTATCGCGACCTCATCGAGCATGCGCGCAGAAAGACCGCAATCCTGGTGCGCGGCTCCCTGGATACGATCCTGGAAAGCAACCGGATTGACGAGACTTTTAACCTTCAGTTGCGTGCGCTGGAGAATGAGATGGCACGGCTGTGCCAGATCCTTTGCCAGACTCTCCACATAACGCGCGACGACTTTACTCTCTTGAAACTGGCCGAAGGCCTGGACCAATCGGCCGCCGGCGAAATCAGGTCGCAATCCCATCTGTTCCGCCATCTGGTGGAGCAGCTGAAAAGCATCAATCAGCGGAACCGGAGGCTGGCAGAGAGATCGATCCACTTTTCGCAGGGCCTGCTCGACTATATCGCCAATGCAACCAACTCCTACCAGAGTACCGGAATGCTCAGGCCTTACGCCGCCGTGAACGGCACTATTTCCAGCAAGGCGTAGCCCGGAATCCACACGGATTCTCTGCCGGACGCCGGAGTCTTTCGTATGTCTACACTTTTTGGCAGCCTCTCGGTTGGCCGCCAGTCGCTTGCCGCCCAGCAAATGGGGCTGGCCATCACCCAGAACAACATCGCGAATGTTAATACGCCCGGCTACGCGCGCCAGCGCGCGAACTTTGCTCCCGGTGACGGATCGGGGGATACGGCGGTCGGCGCCGGCGTACGACTGGTTTCCATCGAGTCCTACCGCTCGCGCCTCCTGGATATCCGGGTCAACGGAGAGATTCAAAGGCAGGGAGAATACGCAGCGTCTGCCGAGGTGTTGCAGCAGGTTGAAGCGTTTTTCGATGAAACCACGGGCACAGGGCTGCAATCGGACATTTCCACTTTTTTCAACAACTTCAGCTCCCTGGCCAATATGCCTCAAGACGCTGCGCTGAGGCAGCAGGTCCTTGCCGGCGGCGAAAAACTGGGAATGAGTTTCCGGGACACCTACGAGAAACTGCAGGTGCTGCGGACGCATCTGGATCGCGGAATCACGGAAGCAGTCGCCGAAATCAACTCCATTACCGCGGCCATCGCGAAACTCAATTACGAGGTTGTGGACATGCGCGGCACAATGGGGAACGCCAATTCATCCATCGACGAACGGCAGAAACTGGTGGATCGGCTGGCAAGTCTCGTGGATATCAATTATTTCGAGTCTGAATCCGGAAGCATTCACATAAGCACCCGGCAGGGCGCCCTGCTGGTGACAGGCACAGAGGCGCACCCCTGGCAGGTTGCCAACGGAGCCGACGGCGCCCTGAGGATTCTTGCTGCCGGCAGAGACATTACGGATGACCTGCAGTCAGGCCGGCTTGGCGGGCTGATTCACGTGCGCGACACCCAAATCACTTCCTACCTGGCGGTCTTGGATGACATGGCTGCTGCCATCATTTCCCGTGTCAACGCGCAGCACGCGCTCGGGGCGGATGCGCAGGGTGTGGCGGGCGGCAATTTTTTTGTTCCGTTTATTGGCGCAATACCTGGTTCGAATCAAGGGGCCGCAAGGGCTCTGGAAGTGGCCATTACCGATATCAATAAAATCGCCGCGGCCGATCCGGCGGCCGGATCGGGGTCCAACCAGAACGCGAAGGCGATCGCAGGCATTCAAAATGAGCTCCTGCTGTCGGGGAACAATGCCACCTTATCGGAATTTTATACCCACCTCGTTTTCAGAATCGGTTTGGACACAAAAACAGGCGTGGATGGCATGGAAACGCAAAGCCATCTTTTAAGCCGGTTGCAGGAGCAGCGGGACAGCCAGTGCGGAGTCAGTCTGGATGAAGAAGCGATCAATCTGATGTACTATCAGAAAGCCTTTGAGGCCAGTGCACGCTTCATCGCCCTGGTGGACTCCCTGATGGATGATATGCTTAGCATTCTCGGAGGTTGATCGTGCGTATTTCCGATGCGGCAAGTTACCAGAGACTGCTTGACAATTTGAACATGCTCAATTCGCGGCTGGAGACTGCCACCGAACAGGTCTCCTCGGGCAGGCGTCTCAATCACCTGCATGACGGGCCTTCCGCAGCTGCCGAAATGGTGCAGCTCAACGGCCAGCTCGCGCAGATTGACCAGTTTCAAACCAATGCGGATCAAAGCAACTATCTGCTGCAGTTCTCCGATAGCGTCCTGACCTCGGTTTATGATCTGGTTACCGCCATATTTACCAGAGGCAGTGAAGCCGCCAGCAGCCTTGCAGATGAGCAGTCAAGAGCGATTCTGGCCGTCGAAATCCGGTCCCAGCGCGACCAGATCCTGAGCCTGGCGAACACAGATGTGCAGGGGCGGTTCCTATTCGCCGGCTCCCAGTCCGCGTCTCCGGCATTCTCCCTTTCGGGCGATACCGCCCAATATCATGGGGACAATGTCATCAACACGGTCGACATCAACAACGGCCTGAGCGTGAATGGTAACATTCCCGGTTCCACAGCTTTCCAGCGCGTGTTCGAAACCGTGGAACAACTTCTGGCCGCAATCGATGCGGGGGATGAGACGGCTATCCGCTCCTCGCTTTCGGGCTTTGCGGGTGCCCTCTCCGATGTCAACAAAGTGCGTGCGGCCCTGGGAGTGGATTTGGCGAAGATCGAGAATTCCTCCCTGGCACGCCAGATGCAGCAGACCAGCATCACGGCGCGCCAGGCGAACCTAAGCAATGCTGATATGGCCCAGGCGGTCACGGATCTTACCCAGGCACAGACGGCCCTCCAGGCATCCCTGACGGCGGGATCCATGATTCATCGGTACAATCTCTTCGATTTTCTGGTCTGAGCCCGGGCCTGCAAGTGTGCGGACGAGTGTTAATGCCGATGTCATTCTGAGACCTTCCGTGTGGATAGTTGCGACTTCGGCCGGTGCAGAACCGGAGCTGATCTTTCCCGATAAAATCCATGGACAGCTTCTTTTCTGGGAAGGTAAAATCAACATGCGGGTCAGGGGGGTGGCGATCGGAGAGCTCGAAACCGCCCTTGCGGTCGCGTGGCAGAAAACGGCCCGGTGGATTTTGTCCGGCTTTCATGAAATTGCCGCGAGGCCCACGGTTGAATGGTGACTGAATTGAAAGCAATCACCGTGCAAACAACGAACTTTGGTGAGATCGGGATTCCCCCCGAGAGTGTCATTCATTTCAGTGAAGGCATTCCCGGATTTCCCCGGATTCACAACTTCGCCATCCTGGAATTCGAGAACATCAAGCCGTTCCAATATCTGCAGTCACTTGATGATCCGCCGATCGCCCTGCTGGTGGTAAATCCATTCCTGCTCTGCCCGGCGTACCGGATTGATCTCCAGGATGCTGATATGGAGGACTTGCACACCAAAAACACAGGGGATGTTTCGGTGTATTCAGTGGTTACCATGACGGCGGATCCTGCCGAGGCGACGCTGAACCTGATGGCGCCCATACTGATCAATCAAAAAGACCGGTGCGGCAGACAGGTGATCCTGTTGGATAGCCCATTTCGCATGCGCCATCCGCTGTTTGGCCCGCCAGAATGCCAAAGGGCGGAAAACGTCTGAGCCGGCGCGGATGGAAGTCCCGCCAGGCCTGATACCTTGGATTCGGAGAATTGCGTGCTCGTATTCACCCGGAAGAAGGGAGAAAGCCTGGTAATCGGCAACGAAATCGAAATCACAATTCTCAATATCGGGAGTGGGAATGCCAAGGTCGGAATCTCCGCTCCCAGGCATATATCAGTGCATCGTTCCGAAGTGTATGAGGCCATCAAACGGGAGAACCTTGCAGCCTCGAAATCCCAACTCCCCAGCCCCGATGTGCTGAAAAAACTCCTCCAATAAAGCCAGGGAATCTGCCTCAATTGTCTTGTCCACGGCCGGGAGGTTTGTCAAATGGTCATGGGGCCAGTGATTTTCGCAGCGCCGCAAATTGAGGGGCCAGTTGTTGTGCGACTCCGGCAATCGATTCAAGAAACTCCTGATATGCGCCCTGCACATCTTCGGGTGGATTACCGCCGGATGAACGCGAATCCAGGCGCCTCATGAAGCGCAGGTTTCCCATCTGATTGAATCGATCCACCAGCGGCATGAGCGTTTTCAGGTCGTAGATGGCCTGCCTGACTTTATTCAACCGGCCTGCCATGTCTGCCGGGCGCGTGGAGGCGCGGCACAAGTCAAGGCCGCGGGACAACAACCGGCGCAATCGCACATGCTCGGCATCCAGACGGGACAGCAATGCAGTGTCTATGTTGCCGGGCTCTTCCACTGCCAGCGCGAAGGCGTTGTCCACCTCGTTGCGCAGATTTCGATTCCGGCAGCCATATCGGTGCAGCGCTTCCCGGAGGCTCATGATCTGCAGATTGGATCTGAGAATGCCCCCTTCCGTGGCGTTGATAAACTGAGTTCCGGGATTTTTTTCGATTTCGGCTCCGATCCAGTTCCAATAGGATATCAGCTTTTCCGTGCTTTCCACCGGCCTGCGGAAGACATCATCGGTCTGCACAAGCCGGCCCTGCGCGCGCAATTCCGCCCACCGGTTCTGCCATTCATCCGGATCGTGGACCGCCTCAAACCAATCGCCATCCCAGTGCAAGCCGGAGCAATACATGCGCCCTTCGCTGTAGGCCAGATCCTGGCCTGCAAAAATGATCGGATTGCAGCCGGTCTGGAGCGCAAAATCCAGGCACATGGTGGCAACCGATCCCCAGGCGCGCAGAGTGCCCTTGGACGCCAGCAGTTCCGAAAGCGCCTGTAGCGTGGCATTTTCAAACCTGCACAGGATTGTGCGCCCCGCGAACATTTTCAAGGTGGCCGGGTATGCGGTTGCGTCGGCCACGAGATAACTCAGGCGCGCATCCGCCCCCTTGAGGTGAAGATGGTTAACCGGGCCGGGATCGCCGCTCATGACAAAATGGGGCTGAATGCCGGCCGCCAGCAGCGGTTTCAGCGCCGTGTCGGCCGCCAGAATGAGGGCCTGGTCCTGACAAGCGCGCAGGTGGTGAATGTTCCGATCCAGGGATGGCCCGGCGGAGACGAGAACTGCGGGCACGTTCTCGAAGCGGCCTCGGAATGCGCTGATCCCCGGTGCGGCGCCGGCAGCACGAATGTTCGCGACGAAATTGTCCAGGAATACCGGGGCTTTTCCAATCAGGGTATTGATGTCGGTGAATATTTGCAGGGTTTTGCTGCGCAGGATTTCGGCCGCCGACTTGTACAGGTCCGGATTGAGCACCATGGAAGGCGGATGGCTCACGAAAATGCTCTGCCGTGCACGCGCGGGATCAAAGAATTTCACCCATTGCTGGGCCAGATCGTCTCCGGTTGGGGGCCAGGCAAAATGAATGTGCGGCAGCGACAGCAAAGCGGACAGGTCCCGTGCCGACATTGCTGCCCGCAATATTTCCAGGTCCGATTCGACCACGAAAATGCGGACATCCCCGGCGGACACCCGCTCGAGCAGGGCGTCGAGCCCATAGCCGAGCCCGAAGCCCAGGCAGGTGAAATAGTCCGATCCCTCGAGATCGATTTCCTTGAGTGCCAGCCGGGATTCCTGGAGGGGATCATAGCGGCTGTGAAGCGGTACCGGAGGAGCCCCATCGCGGTCATAGAAGGCCGTGGGAGATCCCTTGTACGAAGGGGCCAGCCTGACGCGCAGCGAAGGCGTGGCGGCCAGCAATCCGGCGAGCTCCGGTTGGCGCTTTGCAATGGTTGCCAGGTTACGTTCCAGGAAATTCATTTGCTACCCGAAGGCGAAGGGAGCATAGCTCCAGGGGATTCGGCCGCCGGACGGCTAATGACGCGCATCGACAAATTTGGGATGGTTCTCCCGATATCCTTGCATGCTCTGAAGGAACTGTCCGCCGGTCTGCAGTTCTCTCAGTTCTTCGCATGCCGCAGTCTGCAAAAGACGCAGTTCTTCGGCGCGCTTTTCCGCCAGTTCCAGAATATGACCTATCCTGCCGCACAACGCGGCGATTTGAGACGCTCTATCCGCCCGCGCGTTTTGCCGGCTCGTTTTTCGCACGAGGCTGGCAACGAGACGGGATGCTTCATCGACCTGCAGCCCCGCAATGCACTGCAGGGATTCGTCAGTGGCGAGGGCGGGCTCTTGGATTCGGCATTCCAGGCTCTGGTAGATCTCCTCGAGCTTCTGCACTTCCGGATCAGGCGGATTCATGCTAGGCCGTAACATTGAGATTTGCCAACGGAGAGCCGACAGGCATGCCGGCGGAAACCGACAATGCAGGCGCCGCCGTGGCCGACGACGCGGTCTTTCGTGCTTCGCTGCGGGCAACCTCCGCCCAGGCGGCGCGCAGATCGCTCATCAGCCGAGTGCATTCCTTCAGGGGGGCTGCATCCTGGTGCAGGTTTGCCTCAAAGAGCCGGGTCTTCATGTAGCGGTACAGGCGTTCGAGCGAGTACGAAATCTGGCCGCCCGCCTCAAAATTGAGATTGGCCTCCAGTTCCGTCAGGATGGCCGTTACCTTGTTGATGCACTCGACACGTTTGGCTATTTCGCCTGTGGAAAGGCGCTCCTGCGCTTTTTGCAGGTTGGCTATGGCCGTGTCGTAGAGCAAAACCACAAGTTCGATCGGAGTTGCCGTCTTGATTTCGATTTCCCGATATCTGCGAACCTGGCCATGTTGCATTGCAAGCTCCCTGGAAAGCTATTTGAGTGAGCTGAGCGTATTGAGCTGGCTGGTCAGTGACATCTGCATCACCGAAAGCTGCCTCAATGCCTGATCGGCTTTTGTGAACTGAGCCAACAAAATGGCCCGTCGGGTTTCCAACCTGGATTCCATTTCCTCGATCTGATGCTTGACGCGGCCGATATTCTGCTGGAGGGCGTTCGTGGCCCGGACTACCGGCCCCTCGAACGTGTCGGTGATCCCTTTAAGCCGGCTATGCAGCATCGGCACCAGGCTGATGGTGTTCTCTTCGGAGTCTGTGGCATCGGCAAGGAAGAGATGGGCGACATTTTCGGCATCGGCCGACAATTGCTCCCGGAGCTTGGTCTCGTCCACGGTGTACGTGCCGGTATTGCCAAGCTTGATGCCGATCTGCGACAGCAGCGACAGGGAGTAGCCCTCCGCTGCAATGCTCTGATTCAAAATGGAGCTGAGCTTGGACCGAGTATCCCTGAGGGTGTAATCTCCGGCCAGTATGCCGGCCTTCTTGGTTGCCGGATCGTATTTCGATTGCGACGCAATGTACGACACGACATCGTTGTATTTGGCAACGAAATCCTGGATGCCGCTCACAATGGAATCGACATCCCGCTCGACCACGATTTGCGACGAGCCGGATTCCGCTTTCAGATTCAGGGTGACGCCGAGGATGACGTCCGAAATCGAATTGGAACTGCGCGTGTATTCCACCCCGTTGACCGTGAGTGTGGCATCATTTGCAGCGGCGATCTGGGCAAGAGTCAACGCGCTGCCGCCGGTGAGATTGTCCGTTATGGTCAACTCATTTGCGGAACCGGAATCGTCGCTGGTGATGACGAGCCGGTAGGGGGTAGCACTGCCGTCGTTGACCACGGTCGCCGTGAAACCGGCATCAGCGTCGTTGATCTCATCCCTGATTCCCTGCAGCGAATTGTTCTCGGCGGTGATGGTGAAGGTGACCTCATCCTCGGAGCCCTTCTGGATGACCAGCGTCCCGGTTCCGGTTTCGGTTTCGGTGTTGGAAATGAAGTTCGCGGAACCATAGGTGTGGTATCCTGCCAACCCATCGACGGTAACGTGAAAGGTACCTGTCGCTTCACCTTTGCCCGCAGTCGCGGTGATTACATCTTCGTCGGACGAAGTGGCCTTCCGAAGCGCAAAGAGGCTTTTGCTGAGGCGGTCGCTGAAAGAGGAAGGCACGTTCAACGGCACATCCTCGCCATGGAAAAGAATGCTGTCCACGCTGGTTTTGAATGCCAGGAGTTTCGAGTTGAATGTCTGATATGCAGAGATCTTGCTTTGATGGGTCTGGTTCTGCTTCTCCAGCCGGGTGATCGGCTGGCGTTCAGCCGTGATGAGACCATCCACGATGCTCTGAACGTCCAGCCCGCCATTAATCAGGTTAATAGATGACATATTCTTAATTCATCGCCTGTCAAATATGGACGTCCACCCCGTGAGGCTGCCGGGAATGAAGGGCGGCATTCCGCAGATAGCTCTTGGGAATGCGATAGATCTCTTCGCCGGTGGCCTTGTTTTTGACAAGGAGGTACGTGCGGCCGTCATCGGAGTCCCGCTCGAAAGAGAACGAAGCGTTATGCGTCATCAGCGCCTTTTGGGCGCGTTCCTGATGGAACGCCAGTTGCGCTTTGTTTTCGGCGGAAGTGTTCGGAATGGTTTCCTTGCCCCCGACCGGGGGCGGCGCCAGGATTCCGGAAACGGCAGATTCGACTTGAGGGGATGGGCGCTGAGAACCGGATCGGTGTGAGGAGGCCGCAACAGGGGAAGAAGGGGCTCCCAACACCATTCCGGTGATTACGCTGATTTCGCCAGGCATCACCTTGCTCCTTACTTAGAAGTGGAAACTTCTATGATCTGCCCACTGCTCGCCGGCCGGGAGTTATCCCCCTGCATCATATCGACCAACCGGCGGCATCTGCTTAGCCAAAAGCTATGGAATCAGGCGCACCGCCGGCTTGCGGCGGTGCGCCCGGGTTCCTACTCGGCTGGTTGCCTCCTGTTATTTGAACAGGGACAGCACGGATTGACTGGTCGCGTTCGCCTGCGAGAGGGCGGCGATGCCGGTCTGCGCAAGGATCTGATATTTGGTCAGGTTTGTGATTTCCTCGGCCATATTGGCATCGCGGATGGTGGATTCAGCTGCCGCCGTGTTCTGCGACTGGTTCTGGAGCAACGCCACCGCGGACTGCAGCCGGTTTATGGTGGCGCCGAGGGCGCCGCGCTGGGATGAAATGCCCGCCAGGGCCGTTTGCAAGTCAGTCATGGCTAAGATGGCATGATCCTTCGAATCGAGTGCGGTGGAGCTGAGGCTTTGTCCGCCTACCCCAGATGAAGAAAGGGCGCCGATGGTAACCGCAATCGAACTGCCGTTGTTGACATCCCCGACGTAGATATTCAAGGTCACACCGCCGCTCGTGAAGAGGGACACGCCGTTGAAGTTGGTCTGGGTGCCGACACGGTAGATTTCGTTCTTGATCGAGGTCAGCTCGGCGTCCAGATCCGCCAAGCCGCCGGCACCGACCGTTTCCGTGGCCGCCTCTTCCGCGAGCGAGAAAGCGCGCGTCAGCAGGTCGGTTACCTGCGCAAGCGTGCCGTCTGCGATCTGGGCGACCGAGATGCCGTCATTGGCATTACGCACCGCCTGATCGAGGGCGCGCACGTTGGCTCGCAGGGAGTCCGCGATGCCCAGGCCGGCCGCATCATCCGCGCCGCTGTTGATGCGTTTGCCTGTCGAAAGACGGAGCAACGTCTTGTTCAGGTTCACGCTGTTGATATTGAGGGAGTTCTGAGCGCTAAGTGCAGCAATATTGTTCAGGATGCTGAAAGGCATTTTTGAATTCCTCCATGAATTCTCTTTGTTTTCATGTCCGTACTATCCCTGACAAGGTTGCCGTCCTCCCCGCCAACATCATGCCGCCGGTTCGGAACCCTGGTCAGGACAATTTAGCAGGCTTATCGGTTGCACTGGCGATGACCTTTAGGGGCAATCGAAAAAAATTCGGGGGTCAGGACGAAAAATCCGTCGTCCTGACCCCCTTTGGCTGCCCTTGCCTGTTAAGCGCCGTTGGCTCTATCGTCCCGGACCCGCCCTTTGATTACCGCAAAAGCATTTGGCTCGAAAATTGCCTTGAATCTTCGGGCAAGGCCGGCTGGTCGCGCCTCGCCTGGAAAGGATGCTTATGACACGTTTATTGATCGATAAACGGGAGGTTGCGCAACTTCCCCAGCATTTGACCTCCCTCGAACAGGTTGTCAAACTGGTGGAAGCGGACCACCTTTCACCCGATACCATCATCCGCGATATCCGGATCGACGGACAACCTCTGGCCAATGCCAACGACGAGTTCAGCATACCTGACCGTATCACTGACCGCGAAACCATCGAGATCTTTACCTCCACCGTGGGGGAAGTCGCCCTCGATTCCATCCGCGAAGCCACGGTGTATCTCGAGCGCGTGGCGAAGGCAACTCCTTTGCTGGCTTCGGGTTTCCGCTCCAAATGCGGCCGGCAGGATTTTGAAAACCTCAAGCAGTTTTATGAGGGTTTCTATTGGGTCAATCTGCTCTTGGACAGGCTTGAGCGCACCTTTGACATTCACCTGGAAACGTTGACGGTGAACGGTGTGACCGCCCGGGAACACCACCTGCACCTGGCGACGCTTCTCAAAGGTGTCATTGATGCCCATGAGAAACGTGATTTCGGCCTGGTGGCCGACCTTTTGGAGTTCGAGATCGCTCCCTTGATCCCGGCATGCAAGGATCTCTTCGCCGCAGTGCGGCAGACTGTGCTCGAAAGGGCCTGAGAAAGTCAAATGTGCGTCAAGTGGAACCATTCAGGCGCCAAAACATTGACGCTTGCGCAGGAAAATAGGTTCGGCAAAAGGCTCTTGATCCGGACGGCGGCCGGGCCGGCCATCGGATTCGGGCACCTGAAGAGGAGTCTGGTCGTGGCGCGTCACATCCAGATGCACGCCTGTCCTTTGTTTCTCCTCGACCCCGCGGATATCTGGGCCAAGGAGCAGGTAATGCTCCACGGATTCGAATTTGCGCATTTTGACAGACGCAGGCCATGGCCTGCTCAATCGGGCATCGCAGCTGTACTTGTCGACACGCGCCAAAGGTCGGGCTTGCACCGGCTGATTTGCGAAGCGCATCGGCATGGTGTTCCGGTTGCCAGTATCCATGATCTGGGCCTGTTGCCGCTGCCTTCCGATGTAACGATCGACGGCAGTATCCGGCCGGGACGCGCGGCCGCGAGTGGCCGGCGGGCCGCTGAATTCAGCGGAACCGATTACCTGGTTCTGGATGAAGCTTATTCGGAATTCCGTTACCGGGAAAAGAGAATCAGTCCCCGCATTCACAGAGTGGCGATCAACCTGGGCGGCGGCGACAGCAGCAGGTATTTCCGCGGCATCCTCAGCGGCTTGAGCGCCGCCGGAGCGGCCCTGCAGGTGGTCGGATTTCCTGGATACTGCTCTTGGGGACAGGAAGAACTCAGCCGTGCGGATTGGGGCACAATCCAATTCCGCTGGCTGCATCCTCACGAGGTCGCCGCAAAGGCGATCTTGGCAGCCGATCTGGTCATTTCCGCCGGCGGCCTCTCCGCCTATGAAGCGCTTTGTCTCGGCACGCCTTTATGCGCGCTCGCGTTTGACCGCCACCAGGAAATGACCGTTGCTGCACTGGCGCATGCCGGCGCCGCGGCAGTCCTGCACCGCGGCAGGATCCTGGATCCGTCGTTGGTCGCTGCAAGCTTCAGGGAGTTGGATGCGGACCGGGCGCGGCGGCAGACCCTGTCGCTCAAGGGGCGCGGCATTGTGGATGGAAATGGGGCAAAGCGAGTCACTCGCATTCTGCGCGCCATGATGCGGGACGGCCGAAAATCCGTTGCCCGGCGCCTTCGAAAATCACCGGAATCAGTTGCATCGCTCGCTGGTGCCCCATGATACGCGCGCTCATTTTCGATCTTGACGATACCCTTTACTGCGAACGCGATTTCGTATCCGGCGGATTTCGTGCCGTTGCCCAGCGGCTCGCGGCCATTTGCGGCTCTGATTGGGAAGAAACGCATGAATTCATGCTGGCAAAGCTGTCCCTGGCAGGGAGACGCCAGGTGTTTCCCGCCGTCCTTGAGCGTTTCCCGGCCGCCGGACTCCGGTTGGAGGATTTCGTTTCCATTTACCGCAGCCATATCCCCGAAATCCGTCTGTATGACGGATATGCGGAACTGCTGGGGAAATTGCGGAAGTTCTACCGGCTCGGCCTGGTGACGGACGGCAATCCTCAGGTGCAGCGGACCAAATGCGGCGCACTCCGGCTTGAGGAATATTTCGATCAGATGATTTTCACCTGGGACCACGGCGAGGAAAAAGAAAAGCCGCACCCGTTTGCGTTCCGGCTGGCGCTGGACCGGCTTGGGGTAGAAGCATCGGAGGCATTGTTTATCGGAGACAACGTGGAGAAGGACTGCCACGGTGCGCGCAGCATCGGAATGAAATCGATCCGGGTTCGAAAGGAAGGGCCGGATCGAGAGGCAAAGCATGAAGAGGATGCCGATATCGTGATCGATTCGCTGATCCAGCTTCCGTTCATATTGACATTGTTCGGGGGGCAACATGAGGCAGCATGAATTCCGGCTTGGGGGAAGACCCGTCGGCAGTTCCAGCAAGGTATTGGTGGTGGCGGAAATCGGCATCAATCATGACGGCAGCCTCGACAAGGCGCTGGATCTCATCGATGCCGCGGCCGCATGCGGGGCCGATGCGGTCAAATTCCAGACTTTCCGCGCCGACCGCTTGATGGTCCCGTCCGACATCCGGTTTTCCCAGCAACTGGCGGGAGGCGAATCGGCGTTCGCGATGTTCCGCCGCCTGGAGCTTTCCTGGGAGCAGCACGCGGCATTAAAGGAACACGCCGACCGCAAGGGCATTCTCTTTCTGTCCACGCCCTTTGATGAGGAGAGCGCCGATTTCCTGGACCGGCTGGGCGTGCCTGCATTCAAAATTGCATCCGCCGATCTGACCCACCTGCCGCTGTTGCGCCATGTGGCGCGCAAAGGCAGGCCTGTTCTGCTCTCCACCGGCATGTCGTACCTGCACGAGGTGGAAGAGGCGGTCTGTACGCTCCAGTCCTGCGGGGCGCCCGACATCGTATTGCTCCATTGCATTTCATCCTATCCGGCGCCGCCCGAAGCGCTGAATCTGCGCGCGATCCAGACGCTGCACCAGAGGTTCCACCTGCCGGTGGGATTCTCCGACCACAGCGAAGGGATTTTCTTCTCGCTGCTTGCCGCGGCCTTGGGCGCCAGGATCCTGGAAAAGCACTTCACGCTGGATAAAAATGCCGCCGGCCCCGATCACAAGGCGAGCATTGATCCCAGAGAACTTCGCGCGCTGGTATCCACACTTGCCACGGTAGATGCCAGCCTGGGGACGGGGAGCAAACAGCCTGCGGCTTCCGAGCAGGAGGGCCGGGCCTTGGGCCGCCGCAGCATTGTCGCAGCGGTCGATATCGCGGCGCATGCCACGATTCAGCCGTGGATGTTGGACTGCAAACGTCCGGGCGGCGGCATCGATCCGCGCGAGATCGACCGTGTGACGGGAATGCTGGCCCTCCGCCCGATAGAGAAAAACGCCATGCTGCGCTGGGAGGATCTTTCCCCCCCGCTCCCTCCGGGAATGCCCGGTGAATCGGAGCCGGCGCTGTTATCGTCTGGGGAACGGCCTAACGCCGCCCACATGTGACGGGAGGATAATCGTGCGCGAAATCAACATTCTTGTAACTGCCGCCAGCCGGCGTGTGCCGCTGATCCAGGCATTCGTCCAGGCTTTGCGCAGGCTGGGATTGCGCGGCAACGTGGTCACCTCGGATATGAATATTCTCAGCCCGGGACTCTACTTCAGCGACCGCCACTACCTGGTGCCGCTGACCACCGACCCGCAGTACCTGCCCATCATCCAGTCCATTTGTTTCAAAGAGCGCATTCACCTGCTCATTCCCACCATCGATGACGAGTTGCCGCTGTTTGGCACTCATGCCGATTCTTTTTTGAAGATGGGCGTCCGGGTGGTCGTCTCGGGCGCCGCAACGGGCACGATCTGCAACGACAAGCTCCGGACCGTCCAGTACCTGGGCGCCCGCGGCATCGACGTGCCGCAGACCTGGCTGCCGGCGGAGCTCGATTTCCGCAATCTGCATTACCCTCTTTTCCTGAAGCCGCGGCAGGGCCGCGGCAGTGTCGGCGCCCACGCAATTTACAACGAGAGGGAACTGCGCTTCTTCCTCGAATATGTTCCCGATCCGGTGGTGCAGGAGTATCTGCCCGGCCGGGAATTCACGATCGACGTGCTGACGGATTTCACCGGCCGCGTCATCAGCGCGGTTCCAAGAGAACGGCTGGTCGTGCGCGCGGGCGTGATAGACCGCGGGCAGACCTGGAACAATCCAGCCATGATCGACGTGGGAGTCCGGGTTGCCGAGGCGCTGAAGATCCGGGGCCCGGCCAACATCCAGCTCAAGTGGCATGAGGACCGGGGCACGGTCTTTGAAGTGAATCCGCGCTTTTCGGGAGGCATCAGTCTCACCATTGCCGCCGGCGCCGATTTCCCGGCATGGCTGATTGAAATGAGGCTGGGGCGCAGGATCCGGCCCGCAATCGGAAAGTTCACCGACGGACTGCTGATGACATGCTACGAGACGGCCCTTTTCCTGTCACCGGGGGTCGCCTATGTCGGCGACAAGAAACAAACCACCTATGACGAGATCTCCGCTGCGAGCAACTCTGAAGTGCGCAGCCGCGTGGTGGCTCGGGGCCCTTGGAATGCCTGTGCCAATTCCCATTATGAAGGGATTGCTCCCAATGAATTTTAGCCGGATTTGCGAAACTGCAGGAGGTCAGGGATGAAGGCAGTGATCTTGGCAGGCGGCAGGGGAGCCAGGCTCGCACCCTACACCACCATCTTCCCGAAACCGCTGGTTCCGATCGGCGAGCAGCCCATTCTCGAAATCATAATCCGGCAACTGGTCCGCCAGGGTATCGGCGACATCATATTGTCGATAGGTCATCTGGGAGAACTGATCGAAGCCTATTTTCAAAACGGCCACCGCAACATCCCCGGACTGAATTTGAGTTATGTGCGGGAATCGCTGCCCCTTGGGACCGCCGGCCCGCTCGCGCACATATCCGGGCTCGACGAGACCTTCCTGGTGATGAATGGAGATGTATTGACGACTCTGGATTACCGGGCGCTCCGCGACTACCACCATTCGTGCGGTTCCGCCCTGACCATTGCCATGCACAGAAAAGACGTGCAAATCGACCTCGGAGTCATCGAGACCAATGAGTTGCATGAGGTAGTCGCCTACCGGGAGAAGCCGGCCTACTCCTTTGATGTCAGCATGGGGATTTACGTCTACGAACCCAGCGTGCTCCGGCACATCACAAAAGGCGAATACCTGGACTTTCCGGATCTGGTGCTGAAGCTGGTGGGCGCAGGGGAAAGAGTGGCAGGATTCCACTCCAAGGACTACTGGTTCGACATCGGCCGCCGGGAGGATTATGAGCTTGCCCAGCAGGAGTTCGAAAAGCGGGCCCGCGAATTCGCCCTTGCCTGAATGGCAGGTGCCCCTGTGCGCGCCTCATTTTGACGAAGCGGAAATCGCGGAAGCCGCGGCGGTGCTGCGTTCCGGCTGGTGGACCTACGGGCCGACGGCGCAGCGGCTGGAGGCCGAGTTCGCCGAGTTTGCGGGAGTGGGTCATGCGATTGCCGTTTCCAGCGGCACCGCAGCCCTGCATCTGGCGTTCGCCGCTCTCGGCCTGCAAAGCGGCGATGAAGTGCTGACTCCGTCGCTGACCTTTGTGGCTGCGTCCAACTGCATTCTTCATGCAGGCGGCGTCCCCCACTTCGTCGATGTGGCGTCGCCGGATGAGCCGCTCGTGACTTGTGAAACGCTGGCGCGGGCAATTACGCCGCGCACCCGCGGCATTTGCGTGGCCCATTATGCCGGTTTCCCCTGCGACATGGATTCGATCCTGAAGCTGGCACGCTCCAGCGGTCTCTGGCTGGTGGAAGACGCCGCTCATGCCCCCGGAGCAGGTCGGAATGGCACCCGTTGCGGCGCCTGGGGAGACGCGGGCTGCTTCAGCTTTTTCGGAAACAAGAACCTTACGTGCGGCGAAGGCGGGATGATCACGACATCGAACGATGAACTGGCCCGGAAGATCAGAACCCTGCGCTCGCACGGGATGAGTTCTCTCACCTGGGACCGCCACCTCGGCCATCAGTCCGCCTATGATGTGACGGAGGCCGGATTCAATTACCGGATGGATGATCTGCGTGCTTCCGTCCTGCGCGTGCAGCTGCGCGGGCTTGCCGAAGCGAACCGGCAACGCGAAATCAGGACCCGCTGGTATCGGGAACTCCTGGGGGACGATCCGCGGTGGACGATTCCATTCCGGGACCATGCAGGGCAATCCGCCCACCATCTCTTTCCGATCGTGCTCGCGGAAACCCTGCCGCGGGAGCCCATCATGGCTGAATTGAAAGCGCACGGCATCCAGTCGAGCATTCATTATCCTCCGGTGCATGCGTTCAGCTACTACCGGCGATTGTCATTGCCGGCTGCCGATCTGCCGGTTACGGAAGCATTCGGAAGGAGAACCCTGACATTGCCTCTCTATCCGGACATGACCCGGGCCCAGGTCGAATGGGTTTGCGACAGCCTGCGGGCTGCCAGTAGGTCCCGGCCGCCGGCCGGGACCTTCAATGCCTCCTGAGGTCAGCCGGGGCTTACTGTGACGTGGCTTTTCGGGGTCCCGGCTGGCGGCCGGGACCTACTGGCGGCCGGGCCTGCTTGAACGGCCGGCCAAAATCCACAGTGTCACCGGTGGGGAACAGACAGGGCTTTGCCGGAGGTCAGTGACTCGGAGATTATGGCATTCAGTCTGGCGTTTCTGCAGGCGCGCATGGGCAGCACCCGGTTGCCGGGCAAGGTGTTGATGCGCCTCAACCACAAATCGATCCTGGAACGGGCCGTTGACAGGCTGCGGGCTGCCCGGATGCTGGACGGGATCGTCGTCCTTACCACTGAACTGGATGAGGACATTGAAGTTGTCAGAGAAGCCTGCCGGCTTGGGGCCGGCATTTTCAGAGGTCCCGAACTGGATGTCCTGAGCCGGTTTCGCATGGCTGCCGACTTGTTTCGCCCGGAGATCATCGTGCGTGCCACAGCGGACAATCCTTTGATCGATATCGGTTCGGTGGACCGCATCATCCGCCGGCTCAATTCCGGAAATCTGGAATACTGCATGGAGCAGAACCTGCCCATGGGAGCCGCGACGGAGGCGATCACCCGGGCGGCGCTTGCCAGGGTGGATCGGCTCGCCCGGCTGCCGCACCACCGCGAGCACGTGACCATCTATATAAAGGAGAATCCCTGCGATTTTCGCGCCGCCTTTCCGAATGCCCCCAAAACGCTCCGCATGCCGGATTTGAGGATTACTGTCGACACTCCCGCCGACTTTCTCTTTGTGGAAAGCCTGATCCAATCCCTTCCTGAAACCGGTTCCCCGATTCCTCTCTCCAGGTATCTGTCTTTGGGAATGCAGATGCGCAGGAAAGAAGGAAGCGCTCAAGCACGATCACCGGTTCCCCGCGTTCGTTGAGCCTGGCGGCTTTGTGTTCTGCCATTGAAAATCCGATAATGCGCGCCGGGCGCCGAAAATCCGCCACAGATATTAACGAATCCGCCCTCCGACGCCGATATAACACACTGACTTTACAGCCAAAGGGATGGAAATGATCCTGTTGACCAAGATCAACGGCCATCAGCTCGTATTGAACGCCGACATGATCGAGTATATTGAGGAGACACCGGACACCGTCATCACCTTGAATAACAACGATAAAGTGCTGGTGAAAGACCGGATGTCGGAAATTATCGACAAGGTGATCCGGTATCGGCGTGCCCTGGCGGGACTTGTGGAAGTGGAGTGCGTGCGAAGGCAGGCGCAGGTCTGAATTTCCCCTGCAGAGATCACACATGGATTTTAGCACAGTCATAGGGCTGCTACTGGCTTTGGGAGCAATTCTGGGCGGCCAGGCTCTCGAAGGCGGACATGTCGGCTCGCTTTTGCAGAGCACGGCGGCCCTTATCGTCCTGGGGGGCACCTTCGGCGCCTGCCTGGTCCAGTTTCCGTTGAGCGTTTTTGTCAGAAGCGTGAAAAGCCTGTCGCAGGTCTTTTTCCCGTCCGGCGCCAATAATAAAGCCGTCATTGCGGAAATCATCAAATACGCCAACAAAGCACGCCGGCAGGGGATCATTTCGCTCGAAGGCGATGTGGAAGATATCAAGGATCCGTTCCTGAAAAAGGCGCTCAACATGGCCGTGGACGGCGTCGAGCCCAAAACGTTGCGGGAAACGATGGAAGTCGAAATGGCCAACATGGAGGAGGAAGGGGAACTTCCCGTGAAATTCTGGGAAGCGGCAGGCGGTTATTCGCCGACCATCGGAATCATTGGCGCGGTGCTCGGGCTCATCCATGTTATGGAAAACCTCGCCGATCCTAGCAAGCTCGGAAGCGGGATCGCGGTTGCATTCGTGGCCACGGTGTACGGTGTTACTTTGGCCAACGTGGTCTATCTTCCGATCGCAGGCAAGCTGAAACTGCGCCACAAGGCTTTCATGACCGGCAAGGAAATCATCCTGGCCGGTGTCATCTCCATTCTGGAAGGGGAGAATCCTCGCCTGATCGAAGAAAAGCTCAAGAGTTTCCTCGGTAAGGAAGAGGTCAGGGAGCCGGCACAGCCGGAATCCGACGCTCAAAGCAAAGTTGCCTAGCCCGGGAGTCGCCCTTGCGAAAGAAAAAACCACCTGATCAGGTGAACCACGAAAGATGGCTGGTCTCGTACGCGGACTTCATTACCCTCCTGTTTGCCTTCTTCACCACCATGTATGCCATATCCACGGTGGATGCACAGAAGGCCGGCCGGTTCGTGTATTCCGTGAGGGCCTCGTTCGACAGCCCGATGTTCGTTCCGGGAAGCGATTCTCTGAGTCTGAGCAAAGGTGACGGGTCGGGTGCGTCTCTGAGCAAAGACCTCGTCCAGAACATCAATCCGCCGGCCGACAAGATGGAAATCGGGCCCAAACTCGATCTCAAAACGAACTTTATGGAAAGCAACAAGCCCAGGGGGGAAGTGACTGCACTCGGTCATCTCCAGCAGAAGGTTGATTATGCGGTCGCAAGACGCCGTTTCTCGGAAAGAGTGCGGACGCGCCTGGAGACACGCGGATTGGTGATCAGCCTCGACGGAACCTTTTTCAGTTCGGGCAGCGATCAGCTGGGGCCGGAAGGCCGCGAACTGATGAATGACATCGCGCCGGACATTCTGGCGATGGGTGGCCAGGTGCGCATCGAAGGGCACACCGACAACGTTCCCATCCATACCGAACGGTTTCCTTCGAATTGGGAGCTTTCGTGCGCCCGTGCCTCGTCCCTGGTAGTTCATCTGATCTCGAACCTTGGCTTTTCTCCCGACAGTTTATACCCTTCGGGCTATGGTGAATTCCGGCCGATTGCAGACAACACCACTCCCGAAGGCCGTGCCCTGAATCGCCGGGTGGAGATCATTGTCCACAGCTCCGTGGTTACCCGCAATTCCGCCCGATAGCAGGCACAATAACGCTGATATTGCCTGGGAGCAACACGGTTCACTCGCGCTGCCAGACGTGGGCGTTAAAGTCGCGCCGGTTGCGAAAGCCGAGCCTGCAGTACCATTCGTGTGCGCGCTGGTTCTGCCGTGTGACGGTGAGCCGCGCCGCCCGGTATTCTCCGGCCCTGAGTCGATCGAAAGCTGTGCGAATGAGCGCGGTGCCGAGTCCTCTCCCCTGGTGTGCCGGATGAACGGAGATTTGTGGAATCATCGCGGCGGCAGGGGACAGCCGCGAAGCGAGCACGAATCCACATGGGGTGCCGCGGCTATCGAGGCCGACAAAGGACGAGTCAGGCAAAAAAATGCCGCATCCGGGATTCTCGACCAGGCTGCGGATGTACGACTCACAGTTGGCCACCGAGCCATAGTCCTCGCATAGGATCGAATCGATGCCGCTGTGGTAGCTTCGGTAGGCGACTTCAGCGCAGTCGGCGGCAAATCGGACATGCCAGGGGACGATCGCCTCGAGGAATGAGGATTTTTCCGGCAGGGGAGCGATCAGATCCAGTTCCAGATAATGGCGGGGAAAGGACTGGAAGCCGTGTCGCATGAATACCGGATTCAAATCCAGCCCGTGGAGCGGGATGATCTGGGCTTCGATGCGGCGCACGTGTGGGGTTTCTTTGAGACTTTCGATCGCTCTGGAAAGCAGCCTGTCGGCGATTGACTGTGCGTCCGGCCCGCCGGCGAACACCGTCCCGATCATGCCCTTGGAGCGCGCGATCAGAAAGTATGTGTATCCCAGCGCCTCCGCACCCCGGCTGGCAACAAAGCCGGGCAGCAGATGCTGGTGAAGAAATCCGAAGAGAATGCGGCGGATGGGGGCGTAATCCCAGTCGAGTTCGGCCAGCCAGGTTTGTTCCTCTGCAGCCATGAGGGACCTCATGGCTCCCACATCTGCCTGGCTGAGCGGGCCGAATTTCATTTCAAGCATAATGCTGCACAGGGATCTTCCGTGATCTTGCAGCCGTTGATCCTGTCGTGGATGTTTTGCCAGGTTTCCGGGGCGAGACTCAGAAAGGCCTCTGCCACTTCCGGATCAAACTGGGTTCCGCTGCAGTGCTGCACCTCGGCGCGCGCGGCCTGGAACGAAAGCGCTTTGCGGTAAGGCCGATCGCTGGTCATGGCATCCAGCGTGTCGACTACTCCGAAAATCCGGGCGCCGAGTGGAATCTCGGGGCCGGCCAGGCCGTTGGGGTACCCGCGGCCGTCCCAGCGTTCCTGGTGGGTGAGCACGATGTCCGCCGCCGGCGCCAGGAACTTGATGCCGCCGAGAATTTCGTACCCGACCCGCGGGTGCCGTCTCATCTGGATCCATTCCTCGGATGTGAGTTTGCCCGGCTTGAGCAGAATGGAATCGGGGACGCCGATTTTCCCGACATCGTGCAGCAGGGCTCCGTGGCCGATGTCAATCAGTTCCTGGGCGCCGAGCCCCAGGCTTTGTGCCAGAGTGACGGCATATTCACGCACCCTCTGGGAATGCGCCTGCGTCTCATGTTCGCGCGCGTCCAGCGCCGCGGCCAGAGCCTCCAGCGTATACCGGTAACTTTCCTCGACTTCTTTCAAGGCCCCCTTTAATTCGAAAGTGCGTTCTTGCACCAGGCGCTCCAGTTCCTGCTGGTAACAGCGGTTCTCCATGATCAACCGCCGTCGCTCAAGGGCGCGTCGCACGGCGCGCCGGACCGATAGCAGGTCGAACGGCTTGGTAAGATAATCACAGGCGCCCATCTTAAGCGAATCCACTGCCGTTGTCAGGTCCATTACGCCGCTGATCATGATCACCGAGATGTCGGGATCGTGTTTCTTGATGAGGCGGAGCAAATCGATCCCGGACATTCCCGGCATGCAGATATCGCTCATGACCAGGGAAAAGCGGTCGCTGTGGATCTTGTTCAATGCATCGAAAGCATTGGATGAGGGAATGCACTCGCAGGTGCCGTCGGCCAGACTGCGGATGAGCATCGAGCGAATCTGCGCTTCATCATCGACGATCAGGATTTTGGGCGGATTCTGGTCTTGGTTGGTCATGGAATTCAAGCCGGAGAAATCTGCGTTCCAGTATTCCGGACCTCGAGTTGGCGAATGATATTGAAGTGCTGCGAGCGCATGAGGTCCAGCAATTGTTCGCTTTTGCCGGCCTCCCGCAACGCCGGCGAATACGACGATTTTGTCGAAAGCAGCACCCGGCCTTCGCAGAACACCTGCGTGAGGATGCTGTGCGCCAGGGACCCCTGGTCCTCAGTCTGGATGTGCACGTTGCGGCCAAGCAATTCCAGGTTATGGTTGAGCCCCATGGCGGGCGCGGCTGTTGGGGCCGCCCTCTTGTTCGAGCCTTCTGCCTCCATGCCGCCGAGCCGCTGTGCCAGTTCACGGATCTGACGGGCAGCCATACCAGTGGTTTCGGCGCTGAAATCCAGTGAGCGCGGGGCGTTTCTGCGCGCTGCCGGATCGAAAGGCACCAGTCCGCAAAAATTCAAATCCACCCTGAGGAATTTCCTGACTCCGGATTGCACAATCTCCCCGATGCGTTGATCCTGCTCGGAATCGGCGAGATTTACTACCAGATTGGGTCGCCAGGCCTGCACCAGTTCGTCGATCCCGCGGGCTGTTTCAGGAGCGGAAGAGTTGAGGATAGCCAGGAAATCAGCCATTCTGAGCGGATTTGCGGCTCCCGCGACGACGTGCATCCGCCGGATGGCCTTGATCACCTCCTCTTCGGCCCCGAATTTCTCCTGCACGCGCCGGAATATGGCGTTTCGCATGAACCGGTAGGTGCAGCGCATGGAGGCCGGATCCGGGCTGGAAATTACGATCGATTGACGAGCGAGGTTGAAGAAATCCAGGACGGAGGTTGACGTGCCGGTTCCGACATCGATCAACACACAGTCGGCATCGAGCTGAAGCAGGCATTCGGCGACTCGCCGCCTCTCGCCGGCATCAAGGTCAGCCATGCCGAATTCGTCGCCCGTGCAGTTGAGAAGATGCAGGTGCGGCTCGGGGGTGGCGAGCAGGGCCTCTGAGAGCGCGGCGCCGCCGCTTGCCACCTCGCGCAGGGTGATTCTCGAGGGCTTCGCGCCCAAGAAACCGTGCAGATCCGGCGCTGCCAGGTTGGCGTCGGCCAGGATTACTGATTTTCCCGAGCGCGCCATCGCGATTCCCAGGCATGCGGTCATGAAAGTCTTGCCAACCCCGCCCTTGCCGCCGCCGACAGTCCACAACCTGTTCTCGCTAAAACCCATAGGATCTCATCCGGGGATCAGCACACTTATCGACACCCCCAATCCCATACTTTATCTGTGGAATTCGGGGGACAGGCTGCTCAACATCTTCCTGGCTGTTGGCTTCCATTCGCCGCCGCTTTTTGAGGGGATCCAAGGGTGCGCCCTTGTGGGCGAAAGTTAGATACTGCGCTATTTGGGGGGGCTTTTCTTCTTGACGGGCATGCCGATGGCCGGGAACAGATCGTATACCTGATCCTTGTCGATCAGGTGCGCGCCTTCACTGTACAGGCGGACGAAGTGGGTGCAGTACTTGCGCTGGTCGCCGCCCATGCACCGCTCAACACAAAACAGGTCCGTGTCGGTGCAGTTCACGCACTCGCCAAGCGACACGCAAACTTTCGGCACCGTGATATGACAGGTTTCGCAGAGGGTGAACAGGTTTTCGCTCTCAAGATAGTGCGGACAGCTCTCGCGGTCGGCGTTTTCCTGGAAGCCATAGATCCGGCAACCCATGAAGACTTGGGAATCCCGGGTTTCGGCTTCGATCCGCCCCAGGCTCTCGTCCATCCAGTTGATACAGTTTTTACAGTGAATCATCCGGACTTCCTGGATTCCTTCCGCCGTTGCGTCCAGCCTTTCTTGACTGTCTGGCGGGAGCGTGCAATCCCCAGCGATCCCGCGGGCACGTCTTCCGTGATGCAGCTTCCGGCTGCGATATAGGCGCCCCGGCCGATCCGCACGGGCGCAATCAGTTGCGAATCCGTGCCGACAAAAACCTCATCTTCTATGATCGTGGTATGTTTCTGCGCGCCGTCATAATTGCAGGTAATCACACCCGCACCGATGTTCACCTTGTTGCCGATGACAGCGTCCCCCAGATAGGCCAGATGCGCCGCCTTGGTGCCATCGCCAAGCGTGCTTTTCTTGATCTCGACGAAATTCCCGATGCGACAGCGTTCGCCGATCCTGGCATGCCCTCTGATGCGGGCGCACGGCCCCACGGCCGTGCCCTTGCCGACCTCCGAGTCTGTGATCAGACAGGAGTCGAGGACTTCCGCCTCCGGCCCGATCGTTGAATTGACGATGCGTGTAGCCGGATGAAGGACGCTCCCTTCCAGAATGCGCGTGTTTCCTTGCAGCGTTACCATCGGGTGAATGATGACATCCTTCTCGACCACCACATCGAGATCAATATAGGTGCGGTCCGGATCGATCAGAGTCACCCCTGCAGCCATCAGCTCCCGGTTTTTCCGGGATCTCATTGCCTGCGCGAGTTCGGCCAGTTCTGCCCGCGTGTTGATCCCGCGCAATTCAGCGAAATCCTCATGCAGAAGCGCCTCCACATGCAATCCATGCCGTTTTTGTATCGCGATCAGATCGGTCAGGTAATACTCCTGCTGAGCGTTCTGATTCGAAATTCCGTCCAGGGCATCCAGCAATGGTGCGATCCGGAAGCAGTAAAATCCGGCATTGATTTCTTTGATCTGTCTCTGCGCCGGGGTGGCATCCCTCTCTTCAACGATTGCCTCGATGCCGCCATCGGCTGCCCGCAGGATTCTCCCGTAGGTGAAGGGATCTTCGGCCACGGCCGTCAAGAGGGTTGAGGCCGCGCCGGTCTTGCGATGATGCTCTACCAGGTTGCGCAAGGTTTCCGTCTTGAGCCGCGGGGTGTCGCCCGAAAGCACCAATAGGTCTCCGTCCCTCTTTGCCAATTCTGGACCTGCCGTCATGAGCGCGTGGCCGGTTCCCAGTTGTTCCTGTTGAAGGACAAAACGAGCAGGCAGGCCGTCCAGGGAGGATCGCACCAACTCAGCATCCTGACCGATTACAACCATGATCTCATTCGGGAAGAGGCCGGCCGCCGCCCGGTAGATCAGGCGCAGCATGGGTGTTCCGCACAACGCATGCAGTACCTTGGCTCGGTTGCTGACCATGCGGGTGCCTTTTCCCGCTGCCATGATGAGGACGGCCAGGTCCGTCATTTTGCCCCCCTCTCCTTTCTGCCGCCAGCCGCTTTCCGGGACTGATAGGTGTTGTAGACGGCTTCCGCCAACCGGTCCGGGTCGTGGCGCACGACGCGCCCGCGCGCGAGCAGGGCATCTTCGAAGATCTCCAGCCCCATTTCCCTCAAGGACTTGCGATCGGTAACGACAGGATGTGCACCTTCGCGGCGATACCGGGCCAGAACCGGAGCTGAGATCGGCTGGCTGTTCAAGATGATCCAATCGAAGAGCCGATCTCCTGCGTGGCTGTAAATGGCTTTTACATGATCGGCGCTCGAAAAACCAATGGTTTCGCCGGGCTGGCTCATGAGGTTGCAGATGTAGATCTTCAAGGCCGGAGACTTTTTCAAAGCTCGTACGATGCCGGGGACCAGCAGGTTTGGAATCAGACTGGTGAATAGGGAACCCGGACCGACCGTAATCACGTCAGCTTTCCGGATGGCTTCCAGGACCGCCGGCACCGGCCTGCAATTGCGCGGAGAAAGTGAGAGAGACACAATACGCTGCCTTGTCAAGGACAGTTGCGATTCACCGAAGACCTGCTCTCCGCTTTCAAGGACCGCCTGCAGCCTGACGTCGTTGAGAGTAGCCGGATAGATCCGTCCTTTGATCGCCAGAACGTCGGAACTTACCCGAATCGCTTCGAGAAAATCACCGGTTACCCCGGTCAGCGCAATCAGGAAGAGATTGCCGAAACTGTGGCCCTGAAGATAGCCGGACCCGGGAAAGCGGTATTGAAACAAGTGGGAAAGCAGCGACTCGTCTGCGCCGAGAGCCACCATGCAATTCCGAATGTCACCCGGCGGAAGCACGCGCAGCTCATCCCGGAGCCGGCCGGAACTCCCCCCGTCATCCGTCACCGTAACTACTGCAGTCAAACGGGATATCCAGGGCTTGAGCGCTGGAGCCTCAATGACCGGAAACTCCGAGATTCTATGTTTGAGGCCTTTCAGGAGGCAGGAAAGACCTGTTCCACCTCCAATGGATACTACACCATGCAGATTTTGCAGTGCCATGTGAGGATTAACCGCCCCCGGCGGGCGGCCACCATCCGACCAGGTCGCTGAATTCTTTCCGGCCGTGAAGGGATGAGAAATCCGAGTCGTTTTTCGCAAAAATCCGGTTTTCCTCATTCAATTCTACCGCTTTTTGAAGATGCCTGACGGCCTCCGCGGTATCTCCTTTGACGGCAAAAGATGCTGCCAGGGAGTAGTAGATGTGATCGGAACTCGGGTTTTTGTCAAGGTGCTGCCTGAAATACTGGATTGCCCTGTCGTAGTCACCCCGATTGTGCTCCATTACGCCGAGAGCGTAGAGTTGATCATTGGCGATGACCGGCCTTTTGTGTGCCGCTTCTTCCCGATCGCAAATCTGCAAATAGGTGCGGGCACGCGCCAGAATCTCCTGTTCGGCCGGATAGCCATCCACAAGCATTCTCAATTCTGCGCGGGCCTTCCTGAGCTCTTTCTGATAGATGAGCTTGATCGCCTTTTCGAGCAGGTTCAAGGCCGCAGTGGTGGTTTTGGTTTCCCGAAGGAGGCGGGGCTGCTCCTCTAACTCATTGTAGGAATTCGACTTTTTTATTTCACTCACATTCGGTTGCAGAGCGGCCGGCTTTCCAGTCCTGACGCGTCTTGCCGCCGGCTTTCTGGCTGCGGCTTTCGTCACAGATTTCTTTTTCGACGGTGTTGGCTTCCTGGTAACAGCTTTGGTGCGGTTTTTTGCCTTTTTTCTGGTCTGTTTGGTCATCAATCCTGCCTGTCCAGCGTTTGATTCTCCCGGCCCAAATCACAGCCCATGGGCGATGATGAGGTCATAAACGATTTAAAATCAGCACCCTATGCGCAAGACACCAAGGATGCTATTTTGCCAGTTATTATTAAGAGAATTCGGTCGATATGTCAAGGGTAAGGTCGGAGAGGTTTATTCCCCCCACTCTTCCGCTCTTGCTGTCGGCTGGGGAAGCTGCGCTCGGGCTGCGCGGCCTTGTCCCGCTTGTAAATTATTGTGGAATAATGTTATATGCCAGCTGGATGCCGGCCGATCGCCAACTCGGGTAACATCGTCCTGCACGAGTCCGAATATCTGCGTCTCAGGGCCGTCCTGATAGAGGTGCAGAGAGAGCTGCGTGCTGACCTCGTTTTGCTGATCGATCGGAGCGGACAGCAGATAGCGCACGAAGGGCCGGCAGAAGGGATTGACCTGACTGCACTTTCTTCGCTTTCTGCCGCCAACCTTGCCGCCACCGATGGATTGGCGCGCCTTTTGGGGGAACCGGATTTTTCGATTCTCTATCACCAGGGGCGGGACCGCAGCATCCAGGTATCTGATGTGGCGCGCAGGTTTTCGCTGGTGGTCGTTTTTGACGACAATGTCTCGCTTGGCATGGTCAGGCTGAAGGTGAAGCGGGCAACCATCCGTCTTGAAGAAACCTTATGCGGATTCATGCGCAAAATGGAAAGCGCCGGCTCGGGTGTCAAAAAGCCGGAAGGGGCGGCGGTGCTTTGCTTTTCAGATGAGGAAATCGACAGGCTCTTCAACTTTCTCAAGCCAGGAAGCTGATTCCAGCAATCAGAGGTGCCGAATTGACGTTCATCAATTATGTAGCGCGCGAAATCAACTGCAAGATTGTTTACTATGGGCCGGGACTGGGAGGCAAGACCACCAATCTGCAGTATCTATATGACATTACCGGTGCTGCAAACAAGGGCAAACTTGTATCCCTGGCGACGGAGACGGACCGCACATTGTTTTTCGATTTTTTACCCATTGACCTGGGTCAAATCCGCGGTCTGCGTACCCGGTTTCACCTCTATACCGTTCCCGGTCAGGTCTTCTATGATGCCAGCCGGAAGCTTATCCTGCGCGGGGTTGACGGCATCGTGTTCGTGGCGGATTCGCAGGAGGAGCGCCTGGATGCCAATATCGAATCGCTCGCGAATCTCGATCAGAATCTGAAAGAATATGGCTTTGACCTGCGCCGGATTCCGTACGCGCTGCAACTCAACAAGCGCGATCTGCCTAATGCCGTGCCCATGAATCAACTCGAGCGCGATTTGCGGTTCAAGGGCGAGCCGGTCTTTGAAGCCGTGGCCCGAACGGGAACAGGGGTGGTGGATACTCTGAAAGGGGTGGCTCGCCAGGTCCTCATCGAGCTTCGCAAAAGCGCATGAGCTTAGGGCTCGCGCAAAAATGTGAACTTATTTTCGCGCGAACCCTTGGGGATCTGCGGAGGAAAAGACGCAGCGGATGTGCGGCTTTCGCTGCGTCCTCCTCAATTCCGCGCCGCCAGCCCGCATTTCTCACCAGGTTTCTACTGCGGCGGCGGATCCGGGCATGTCTACTGCGTTGCGCTCGGTCGGTCTCCTCGACGTACTGTCAAGTACGCCTGCGGAGACCTCCCGTCGCGCGCCTTG
>Ga0315277_10000717_pt1 | contig 51116 bp, 44 predicted proteins | sample YL17G05_15_MG_FD_203695 | JGI IMG/M metagenome (GOLD analysis project Ga0315277, IMG submission 203695) | Sediment microbial communities from Yellowstone Lake, YNP, Wyoming, USA - YL17G05_15 | ecosystem: Environmental > Aquatic > Freshwater > Lake > Sediment | place: USA: Wyoming | collected... | reverse complement strand
TAGTGGGCGGGAGCCTTCAGCGTCTCCACAACCTGTTGAGCGATGGTCGTCTTCCCTGACTGGCGGGGACCGGCGAGGACCTGGATGAAACGGCGTTGTTCCTGGAGTCTCGTCAGAAGGATCTTGTGCTGCGGGCGTCTGAAGGGGGCCGGCATATATTTTACTCAGCTTGTTGAGTAAATTTACTCAGCGTGTTGAGTAAATCTACGAAGCCGCAAGGACATGTTCAACTCTGCCGCTGGGGGCCGGGGAAGATATGCAGATGGTTCGGCACGACCTCTGAGGGAGGTCCGCCCCGCCGCCGCACGTCTGCTTCCCGGGTTCAGAGGCCTTCCGGCACTACCCAGCCGCACCGCCGGCCGGCGAGGGCGTATGATAGGGCGATTAGGATCAGTTGCTCACGTTCAGCCTGTCCCCCTGCACGCTTTTTGTGTCTCCCGCCTTTCAGGATTCCCCGCCTGACCTTCATTGATGCATGTAGGCGGGGACACTCGCCAGAGAGCGGATAGGAAATCCGAACCCCGATTCGTCGATGATCCGTGATTGCCCTTTGGTCCATCCTTCTACATCCATGCCGAAGAGGAGCTGGGTGTTGAGTCCGGCGCCGACCTGGAAGCGCGGCTCGGCGGTGCTGTCCGTGGAGAGCATAAGCAGCAGCCGGCCGTCGAACGTGCCGGTGTGGAGATTGGGTGGGATGGTGATGGAGAACCGGGGCTGGGCAAACAGCGAAGCGCCCGCCAGGAAAAGGGAGATACAGAGGGATTTAGTGAATTCCCGTGAGCGCATGGTTGCCTCCAGGGTTTTGGCACTGAGTTGAGCATTCCGCGATGGAGGAGTGCGGGCGTCTGTATGAAACTAAGGAAGTGTCAGAAGGGAGGCAATTCTCAAGGAGTACTTGCGGCAGGCCCTTCCCGCTCGACTCCTGACGACGCGAAATCCTGGCGGAGCGACCAATTGCACGTGGTGGAGTGTTGCGCCAAGCGGTGATTCCCCCCTCTATCTCAGAAGCAGGAGCTTCTTTGATTCAACGAACGATCCTGCCCGCAAACGGTAAACATACACGCCACTTGCCACCTGCGCGGTCCACCGAACCTGATGTTCTCCAGCCTCGTTCCATCCGTCGACCAGGGTGGCAACCTTTTCGCCGAGAGTGTTGTAGACTTCCAGCACGAGTTGCGCCCCTTTGGGCATCACGTACCGGATCGTGGTCGATGGGTTGAAGGGATTGGGATAGTTCTGCTCCAGCCTGAAGGCATCCGGTTGCAGGGAAGTCTGGGTTTTTTCCACGTTGGTGGTGATGACGGCAGTGAACGACCCTACCATGCCGATGCCAAAATGGAGATCGCATTGATAGTCATACGTGCCCGCGATGGTGACGTGATAAGTAAATGTGCTGCCGGAGGATTTTTGAAAGCTCGCTGCACCCGGGGGAACCCTCGTCGAGCTCAGCGGGTGCACACTGAAATCACCGTTCCACACGATCGTATCCCCGACCGACACGGTAAGAGAACTCGGCGAATAGGCGAAGCCAAACGCGCCACCGAACTGGATGATGTGCGTCGTCGCATGCGCGCTCATCGCCGCCGCGAGAAAGACGACAGCCCATACGATCGACGCCAATCTACGGGATGTCCAGATGGAGTGTGCCCTCATCATGAAGCCCTCGTTACTTGCCTTGTGATTGCCTGACTCGAGTCCGAATCGCACTACGCTCCGGCAGACGGAGAACAGTACTTGGGAATGATACTGGTGAACAGTCGAAGCGCTTCGGCAGTTCCCACTGCATCTTCTGCGAACGATTGGTGGCATTTGGATAGGGCTGCCTGACGGCCTCCGCAGCTGGCGGGTGTCACCTCGCTTGTCGTCTTCTCGTGTCATTCTGCCCGTCCTCCTGCCGGGAGGATGACGGAACTTGGACATGACTGAAACACTCAGCGCCTCAGTGCACCCGTATGAACAGATAATGTCGCCCCCTCAACTTCGACGGGCAATATCGACAGTGGTTCGTTTGTTCTGGGCGCTTCAGATCGGGGCTGCGCAGCTTGCTGCAATCAATACTTTGTGCACGAACGAAAGGGAGGCGAGCAGACACGGTGGCTGTCTGTTAAGCAGTCGGTTCACCTCCGGAGAAATTGCAGCGCCCTCTCGAGTATCGCATCCCTACCGGCAAGCGAGTCTGCTTTGCTGATCCACACCGGTATATCCGGCCGCAAACCGATCCCCTCATAGATTTTCAGGTCGGCTGTGTATTCGATCCACCGCGGCACCCAATACGTCCAGTGGTTCGGAAGCTGCAGAATGACGGGATTGCCGGCGCCTCCGCCGCTTGTATCTCCGACAGTCGTCACGTACGGAAATGATTTGAACATCAGGATCGCCTCTTCCGCGGAGCTGAAGCAACGACGGTTGGTCAGTACCGCCACCCGGTCCGTAAACCGGCGCGGGCCGCTGGGACCTATGGTAAGCGGCTGATAGTCTGTGAAGTCGGAATGTGACGGACCGTTGCGCCACTGGACGTAGCTGAATGTATGTTGAGCGTCCGCAAACCGGCTGGCGACGATCGTGCTGTAGGTATCGCTTCCGCCCCCGTTATTCCGCAAGTCGACAACAACCGCACGCGCGAACTTCAGCGAGTCCATAATGGCATCAATCGCGCTCGACCACTGATTCGGGCTACCTCCGGAAAAAGATCCGACGTAAAGATAGCCGATGCTGTCAGCGGTCTCTCCGGAACGAATCAGGTTTCCGGTTGAGTATCCGAAATCAATGGCGAGGTACCGCATCGCCGCGGTCACGCCGAGAAAGTTCGAAGGATACGGTGTCCACCATCCGGAGTAGCCGTAGCCGGCGAATGGAGTAATGAGATTGACGTGACCGTCTTTCAAATTCGCGAGCATCGAGGATATGATCTGGAAAAGCTGGAGGTCATTTGTTCGGCTTGTCAGTTGGGGGCGATAGACACTGCGCAGCGAGTCCCAGTTGATGTTCTTGACGATGAAGAATGAGTAATTCGCATCGTACTCCTTCCAGAGCGTATCGAAATTCACAATTGGATCATAAAGGTCTGATTTCGATTCTACAGGACTGCTCGGAGAGTTCTTACAGCCGGTAAGAAATTGAGCCGAGAAGAAAAGAAAGCCCAGGAGCAAGATCTGCTTCGTGATCATGGAGGCCTCCGGATGGAAGCGAATGAGAATCTTTGTCGACGGCGAAATCGTATTGTTTGTTCTGAACCATGAATTGCTCAGCTATCTTCCGCACAATCTGAATCGGCTCACCCTCGTTCCGGTTTGTCAGCAGAATAACCGTCAATCGGAGGTCGGGAAACCGGAGGATCGCATTCCGGAACCCCCTGGTTGAGCCGGTGTGATAAACGCAAGGGACGCCTTTGTACGAATTAACGTACCAGCCGAAGCCGTATGTCGTGTGTGAACCGTTGTTCAGTAATGCCTGCGTGAACGTTTGTTGAAGAAGTGATGGGCTGACAAGCCTCGTTGTGAAGAGCGCCTGGTCCCATTTGAACAGATCGTTCACGGAGGAGTAGATTCCCCCGTCGCCAAGAACCGCGCTTGTGACGCTTCGATCCGGCCGGACGAAAATGAAATCTGTGCGGGAGCGCTTGTCCAGATACTGCTCACAGAACCTGACGGTGGCGTCGTAGACAATCTCAGCCATCTGGTATGACTTGAGATTTTCGTATCCGCCGTGTGGCGGGTTGATTCGCTCTTCATCGGTCATGTCAACAACACCTCGCGAGATGCCCCCGCATCAAACTGCTAAGCAAATTGCGTAGCTCTTCTTGTGGCTGCGTTAGCTACTGCGTAGATACGAAACCCAGCCGGCGGGGGCGTATGATAGGGCGATCAGGATCAGTTGCTCACGTTCAGCCTGTCCCCCTGCACGCTTTTTGTGTCCCGACTATCTTGTCGGGACCAGGGGGACGATTCCGCTTCCCGGAATCCCGCTGACAAGCGGAATCTCCCGCTCTTGGATCCCGCTTCGTTGCTGGATCCCAGACGGCGGGACCAGAAAGCGGGACAGGGGGTTCCGTCACCTCACCTCCACATCTCCATTCGCAATCACTCTTAAAGGCTTAGGTGCGCTTGGCAGATTAAGCGCCTGTTCTAGTCTATCGGGGAGCGTATTTCACCTGGGGGGTACGAAATGCCAACCTTGGTACTCTTCTTCAAAACCGTCACGGAATTGTGGAAGCACAAAGAAGACTCGGTGGTTTCTCCTGAACTTCAGAACGAGGTCCTCCAGCCGCAGCTTGTCCGCTACGCGCTGCCAGTCGCGGCCGCTATCTGGAGAGCGCGGGTACGCCGGGTAATGATCTTTTCGATACCTGTTAAGGTTCACGCCCTTGATCCACGTGTGAAAGCCGTCGATGCCTGTCTTGCAATCCACGGTATAGGTGGGATCATTAATTGCTGCAAACAGCATTTGACGGCCAAGCTGATATGTGATCCTAGGCATCGGGTGCTATCGTTAATTGGCCTCGTGTTGGGATGAGTCTGACCCTCAAACGGGATGCGGCCACACCTTGACAGCATAATCAAAGAGGGTCTGCGATCGCTTTCCGATCGCTGCCTCATTCCATTCCTCCTGTTCCTGAAATATCCGATTGAGGTTCAAGGCGCTGTGTTTGAGGATTTGTTCTCGTTTCTTTATCCAAGGGCCATTTGAGACAGACGGATTCAACGCCTTTGTGAGAAGCGTAAGATTGCCTATCCGATGGATGGTTTCTTGTCGACGCTGGCGCAGTTCATCGATCGTCGCCTTGCCATCCGGGACGAGCGGCCAGTGTTTTTCCCATTCCCTAGGCAGCAAATGCTCGAGGGTAAGATTGTGTTCCAGTATTACTTTCTCTGTCTTCCCTGTTCTCATCGCATCTTCGATGGCTTCCAGAATCATGTTGCATTTGGTTTTCTTCAGTCGCTTGTAGAACTTGAGAGTCATCCAGGCATCGCGGAACTGTTTGTCGCTGGGCCAAATTGATGTTTCAGCGGTCTGCTCGAGCAACCACTGCCGGATGGCTTGTGCAGTGAAGCCACCTCCTTCACGGAGGCTCCTGATAAGGCTCGTGAAGACTTGGTTGTAGTTCTTGGGGGTCAGCTCGCAGACTGAGCGACGCACAAGAAACGATTCAATATCTGTCATGATCTCAAGTATATCGCTTTTGTCTCTTGAGGCTCCCCGATTCTTGAAGATTTCCAGCAACAGAGGGTAGACAGTGGTGGTATCGAGCTGGTCCAATCTCCAGAAGAAGGTACCTTCGCGGGTATCTTCAGGAAAATCATCGAAGCTCCGATAGACGTCAGCATAGGATTTGAAGTCTTCCATATGTGTCGATGCTAGAACATGATCGCTCGACCGGACATAATCCTTGAATGAAGAAAACAGCTGTGTGAAAATGACGTCTGCGCCGGTTTTCAAAACCAGATAGTGTCCAAGGTAGTGATCCAGCCTCGGCCTCTTAAGACGGCCTTGCCTGGTGTCCTTTCGCCAATACGATTTATCCTGGTCGAATCCTTTCCAGTATTTCTCATACAGTCCAGCCATCTCCAGGTTTTGCCCCTCGGCGATGTGGAACAGATAGTTCTTGATCAGATCGGCAGGAAGAAGCGGCGTCCCAAGTGCATTGAGGGTCTCAAAGATCTCCTGAGCGTCGTCAGCTTCCTCCAAATCAATGACCACAAGCAAGAGCTCCTCCCTCAGCGTTGTGTAGAGGACTTCCATCCTCAGCGGTAGCTTCTCAGGCCCATCCACGAGTAGCCATGAGTTTATCTTCTCCGAAAACCAGAGATAGGCATTTGGCAACAGGTATTCGTCCTCAGGATCGGCGTGAGGCAGGTTTGCTACCGCCTGGATCGAGCCCGCCTTCATCACATCACGAAAGTCTTCCCGGTCCGCATTAGTCGGCCACACCTTGAAGACAATGTCGGGGTCACTGCTGAGCGGAAAGTGGTTGTCGGTCAGTTTGCGAAATGTATCGGCATACTTCGGCTGGTTGTGCTGGGCTGACAGATCGCGCATCGCAGCTAGTAGAATCTGCAGCGTGGTCAGCCTTTGTTGGCCGTCAATGATCTGGCGCGCGTGGATATTGCCCGTCTGGGTTTTTAGCTGATCCAGAACGATTGTACCAAGAAAGTGGGGGCGGGTTGCCTTGTCCTCAAGCTTCCTCTGGGCAATGGTTTCGATAGCCTCCCACAACGGAACCCAGTTCTCCTCCTCCTTCCACACATAGGGCCTCTGAAATAGTGGGGTTTCCAACCGCTCAGTTCGGTCGAATACTCTTTCGAGGGTGAGCTTGTCTGCTTTCATAGATCGATCCCGTTCGGTGAATGACTGCCATCAAGTGTACTTGCGGGAAAGTAGCTCTCACTGCAACATGCCTAAGGGGCGGCAGACCTCCAATACTGTATCCCTGGTTCTCCGTGCTGGCACTCCGGACATTTGCGCTCCGCGATATCACTTCCATTGGCTCCATAGACGTGGCCACACAACAAGCATTCCATACGATATGCGTACTGCAGGTGATCAGTGCCCTTCACACCCATAGTGCCGTGACACCTTTGATTGTTGCTGTTCAGAAATCCGATTTGGGTCGTCGGACTGTCGCCAGATCGAAACATGGGATCTCTATGGTAACTCTTGTATGAACGATTTCAATTCCTTGCCACCTTCTGCTACAAATGCTGTCAGCACATCGTGTGGCACGACGACGTCTTTCCCGGTTTCACGTTTCACAGCATCACATGCAGCCGCATAGACCTCCTCCAAACTCTTGTTGTTCAAATCATAGGTGCAGTTGACTCGGGATTGTTCTCCCGATGGCTTGGTGATGTTGCATCCTGTGACGACCGCTTTCACTTTCGAGAAGTGGCTTGTATCTTGTTTAGATTTCTTGCACAACCGAAGGTCATCTCGCAGCGTGTATGAGAAACAGTAGGTGGTACCATCTGTAGTGATCAGCGAGATTTGAAACGTTGAATCTACCGGAAGCACCCCGTCGTTACGAATCTCGTTCAATCTGTCCAGTAGAGCGAAGACACACCGCAGCTCATTTCTGTAGATAACGGATTGCGTGTCGAAATGAGAGGCGGGATTCAATAGAGCATCCTTGTACAACTCGATATCATCCAGAGTCCGTATGTCAAAGCCCTCACGAACAAAACATTGTCGTGATTGCTCGAGCAGAACCTTCAGCACTCCCTTTTGCGCGCCAGCTCCGCCAAGCCGATGATGACGCGAAACAATTTCCTGGAGCTTGAACTCGATGGCCGTGCGCAAACAGTGTGCGCATTCCTTATAGTCTCCCGCTTGCAGGTGTCGAACAGCCCTGGCATATTCGCTCTCAAAAGGCTTCAATCTAGGGCGAACGTAGCCTTTTGAGTCATCTATGAACATCTCCAGGAACACCCAAGCCTGATCTCGAAACAGCTTCTCAGCCATCTGTCTCGCGAATGAAAAAAAACCCGGATCGTGTGTAAGCATAATGAGTTGAAACGACGGGGCGTATCTCTGCAAGACCAAATTCAGTGCTCTTTCGCGATTGGACATATCCAAGCTGATAAGTAGATCGTCCAAGGCGAGGAACTTAGTCTCAACTGCCACTGGCCGTTCATCCAGAATCGCAAATCGAATGGAAAGCGCTATCGCAGTGAGTTTAGCTTCATTGAGAAAGGACTGCGGTCGATCGATGTCTTTGGCACCACCAGGACTTTCTGTTCGTATAGACAACTTAATGTTAGGCTGATTCAAGTCCTTAATCCTACTTGATTTGTGGTCAAATTGCTTGCCTCCAATCGATACCTTGCGAGAAATGTAATCGTACTGAAGAGGCAGAGAATATTGCAGTATGATTTCGAGATCATCTTTTCCTTCACTGAAGTACTTCTTATAGAACGTGCTGGCCTTTTCGTTCAAGTTGTTCAAGAGCTTTGTCACATTCTCATTGAAATCCCTGATTTTGCCTAAGTAATCGTAGTACTCACGAGAATTGCTCCTCACGTTTCGAAGCTTGCCATTCGTCATTTCCTTCAAGGGTTTATTGGAGACGATCCAGTTGTACGATTCCAGAAAACCCTTACCTTTGCCTGTCTGCAGAAATGGAAAAATGTCGCGCAAAAATATCTGAAAGAGATTGATATGCTGAGAATTCCTGAAATTATAGAAGTTAGTCAGGAGCCGATGGGTCACAAAATCGCTTGCGAGATTCATGTCGCCGATTGTCGAATCGGCCGAGCCAGATGGATCCAACCCAGCAGTTGAAAGGGTGTAAAACTTCCCCGGATCATTGGACAGGGAAAACTTGACAAATGAAACGTCATCCTTGCCCTCTGTATGGATATTAAGAAGGCACTCCTCTTTCGTACGATCGAAGTACTTAGACGTGTTCTTACCTTTTACGCTGGCCTGTAAGAGAGTATAGAGCGCCCAAAACAGAGAGGGTTTTCCGCTACCATTTTCCCCATAAATCAGCACATGCTTTCCATCTAGAAAGAAATCCTCTTGTTCGTCAAAGGCTTTGAAGTTCTTTACAGAGATTGTGTGAATCCGATTCTGCATCAGCGTGTTTGAATGATAGAGAGAAGCAGATCGGGGCTTCGCGAAGGAATCAGGAGCAATCGATTTCGCACTTGATTGTCCTGCTGCCTAAGTGTCTCATATGTGGTCCGAATGACCTTCTTAGCCTGATCTTGGCTGACATCTTCAATGCTTTGTAGTTGTCCTCTCAGGAATCGCAACACATCGATACCCTTTTCATGAACATGGTCCCTGAAATACAGTTCATAAACACACCCATCAATCACATCCTCGAAGAACGAAGACACATGATCGTTGGGAACTGATTCGTGCACTTGTTTGTGCGAGGAATTCCGAAGGTAAAGTACGCATCGAACAAGCTCGCTCATTGTTCTTCTCTCCCAGTCTGATGCCGGTGGAATCGGCAGTCTCGAAACGTACATCGGCTTGTATTCCAGATAGCCACCACGACGCACCGCAGCAATTTGATGGAAGAAATAATCGCCAGCCTTTGAGTTCAGTAGAGCTAGCAGATAGTAGTCTTCTCGTGGAATGATGCAAGCCGGCGCACTGACATAGGCTGCCTGATGATCCATTGCGAAGCTTGCGGTGTCTCCGAGGTTCCCCCAAACAATCTTCGGTTTCTCCATCTCCCTCCAATAGGTCGCGGCGCAACGTTGGAGAGCATACCACTCGTAACGGACTCCCGTCTCAGTTTCGTTTCTGGTTGCCAGCTGAGGCTTGTGTTGAAGAAGATGATTGTAGACGGCAGGATATTCTCGTTTGAGTTTGTCCTCGGCTTTCCTCGATGCACCTTCGATTCCTGGATCTTCGTGAAGCGGAAAGTGCCAAGGGATAAAAAGCAAGTGGAGGTCTTCATGCTCAATGGAATATCGTCCGATGTCCCGCCCTCGAAGGAACGGTTTGATAAAATCCCTCGAGTTCGCGTCTTCATTGATCAGCTCGCGTTTCGTTGCTCCATCTATTACAAAAGCCTCGTTATAGCCAGTCACAATGCCCCGGTAGATCCCGCCACTCACATACTGCTCCAAGGTCTCTCCGGCTCGCTTAATGGTGTTTAGTATCTCCAGCACGTGCCTGTCTTCAATGCGCCATTCTTCAACGCTAAGGTCGCTTTGGCGCATTTCTATGCAATCTGCCCCGACGACTTCAGCAAACCGTTCGAGTTCATCAACGCTCGCAATTGTGCGGGCCTTGATGATGGTTTCCTCGGGTGTTGTTCTGTCTGTGCGAGTAGCAACCATAACACAGGGATAGCTTGTTGCTTCAAAGACAGATCGATCTCCAAAGTCGATAAGTGTCTTGATTGCGGTGTTGTCAACTAGGAATGACCTCAATTTCTGACCATAACGTGCGCGGAAAAATTTGTTCGAGGATATGTACGATATCGCTCCATTCAGTTTCAAAAGCTTGATCCCAAGTTCATAGAAATAGACGTAGAGATCGGTTGTCCCCGTATAGCACTCATATTGTTTGGCGAGTAGAGGCTTTATGTCGCCGATTTCCTCCTGCCGAATATACGGGGGATTGCCAAGCACGAGGTTGAATCCGTCGCTGATGCCAAACATCCACTCTTTATCAAAGAACTCTGCTGAGCCGTTCTGATCGTACGGATCCCAGTCGGCTAGGCGGCGAGCATTGGCTTCAATTAGGCCCTTGTCGAGCAGCTTCCCCCTTTGTTCCTCCAACTCTCCCTCAATCCGCTTTACGTTCTCTTCGTGTTGTTTCCGCAAACCAGATAGAAGATCAGGCTCGCGCAGCTTTTTCTCGCTCGCTTTCTTGCGTTTTTCTAGCTCGAGAATCTGCTTCTTTATGACGCTCTGAGCTTCAAGAGCTCTCTGCTCTATCAACTCGCTCAGTTGGGTGCGCAGCTTTCGATCCAGTTCCTGCAATTGCTTCTTTTCGCTGTATGATCGGGGGGTGAACGTCTTCCTCCTTACGCTGTTGAGGTTCTGCTCCAAGGCTCGGACATCAGTGTCCACCATCGACTCCTGCACGTGCGGCTCAATGCCAATTAGCGTATTCGCAGCTACAAACTTGGTCTCAAGGTTTGGCAATGAGAGGACACCACGATTTTCTTTGTTTTCATCAGAGTTCTGATCTACCAGGAGGGAGATAAAGAACCGAAGCTTGGAGATCTGCACGGCAATCGGCTGGATATCAACTCCATAGATGCAATTCTGGATGAGAAAGAGCTTCCGGGCGTAATCAGGAAAGTTCGTCCGCGTGTCGAACGCTTCGTTGATTTCAAGAAGTATGGTTTCCCGTTCTTCCTTGCTTCCGATCTTGAAGGCCTCTTCCGTTTCCGCAATTGCCTTGCGACGCTGTAACTCTTTCCAGCCGACGTTCTCCTTATCCAGTTTGTGGAGGACGTGAACGACCTTCAGGAGTACGCCCATCGGGAATGCACCGGAGCCGCAGGCGGGATCAAGCACTTTCATCGAGTGGATGGCTTCTATCAAAGTTGACTTTTCGCTTTCCGCGAGGCTCGTTTCTTGATAAGTGTACGAAAGCAGGAGACGTAGCTGCTTCTCAAGCTCTGCCTCGTTGCGGATCCACCGGTTCGGGTCCACTTTGCCCTCGAACTTCAATTGACCCTTGCGCGCAACGTTGCCAAACACCGAGGTCTGATCGGTGCCAAGCTCCAGCGCAGCAGGGTTTTCCTGCAGCATCCTGGTCTTCAAATACGCCAGCAGGCTCTCGTCCACCATGTAATTCACTATTTCTCTTGGTGTATAGAAGCTGCCGGTTGCTTTGCGGGCGGTGGTGCCGGTTTCGGGGTTGTACGCGGCAAGCAAGTTCTCAAAGACCCGACCGAGGAGCTCGGGATCGAGCGCAACCTCCTCTTCAATCGGTGTGTTCTCCGCAATGGTGAACTTGTAGTCGTTGAGGATGTGGATCAGTCCTTTCACCTTCTCTTTGCTTCTCTTCTTGTCTTCAAAAACCTCGCTCAGGTTAACCGTTCGCTCATCACCAAAGAAGAGCATGTTGGGAACCGCAGGCTGGTATTTCTGCCGCCTCGTGAAACCATCCACATACTTGTCCTCGTTCCCCTTGTCCAGGCAATCGAACAGACCGCCATTGAGGAATGGGATGGTCGAGACAAGCTGCAGGAATCCATTCGGATCCTTGAACAACTCTGGGAATCGATACTTGTTCACAATCGTGAAGTGTTCGTTGCGATTCTTGATATCGCGCTTCTCGCTCACCCATTCACGATTATGAGGCTTCTTCGGAGTGTTCATCTTCTGGTTGAGCGTGGCAAAGAAGAGATTCTGCAATACTCCGCGATAGTACTGTGACTTCTTTGCGGATTTCACATCAGGATTCCTGAGGATGCCGACAAGCTTTGCTTCGTCAAACAGGTCGTCCGGCACCAAATGCTTCTCACGTAAGAACCACACAAAGATTATGCGGGTCAGCAGCCGAATTACATTAATGGAGTTATTCTGTCGTTGATCCTTAACACCGGCAGGCAGTGGATACTCAACGTTGTCGACCGCCCAATAGAACCAATCAGCAATGCTTCGATAGAATTTCTTGTTCAACTCGGAGATATTAAGTGTCTTTCTCCAGGCGTCGTGCAATTTGACCCAGTTAGTGACCTGGTATTGCCGCACCAATTCGGAGAGCGAGAGGTCAAACAGAATGTCGATATGTGCTCGGTGCGGACGCGAAATATTGATATCCTTAATCAGGGTAACCTTCTCGAGCACATCCCTTGCCTCGTCCCGTTTGTGCAGACGGCGGTCAATTACGGCAAGCGTCAGCGTGTTGCCATGCTTGAACAAGACCAGCGCAGGTTGTTTGGTGAGCTTGTTGATCTCACGCGTGATCTGAGCCAGCTTTCCTCGAGCATACGAATCGCCACAAAGCTCGACAGCGAAGAAGAGGTATGAGCTGATGTTTTGCCTGTCAAGGCTTTGGTTGGTAAAGAGACCGTCTTGCTCTCTGATATGATCTGCAGTGAGCTGAAATAGTAAGCGGATCCCGGTCCATTCGTCGAAAAGAGCTTTGTCACGCCTAAACGTTCCGTCGACATCGAAGGCTTCGATGAAATCGTCTTTTCCGTTGCCGGAAAGCTCTAGAGCCAGGTTGCTGCGGTAGCCAAGAGTGTCGAAGAGCTTGGTCGCATTTTCGGCGAGGTTTCCAGAGCTGAAACTCTGTACCATTGATTGAATGGCCTGCTTTGCGGAGAGCGCTTCTGTGGTAGGCACGTCTTAATTCCTTGAGGATCTGTCGACGATGACAAGCCAAGTGACGAGCTCAAAGTCCTCTACTTCGTGCGGCTGTGCTGTCTGAGGGACGAGCACTGCATCACGACTCTCAGTCAGGCTCCGTAGCGCTCTCCGCTTAAACGTGGAAACGATTGCCTGTACGCTCTTCTCCAATAATTCACTGTACTTTGTCATATCCTTGCCTTGGTCCGTCCCTGTGTCAAACAGGCGGCAAAGCTCAACGTACGCTTCTTTCTTGTCGAGACAGAGGAGCCTGAAGATCTCGAGGACTTGCTTGGTCTGGGTGAAGGAATATCGAACGGTTCCATCGTCACGAATATAGATCAAGTAGTACGGTTGGACGGGGTTTACCTTGTCGCTCGCACTTGTCTCGCCCTTCTGCCTCAAGCAGAAAACGACGCCAGCTTGAACCTGTTGGAACTCAGGGGATGGAGGCACCACAGCGTAGAGTCCGAAGGGAGCGTTCTCAAGTTGGTCCCGGTTGGCTTCGATGTAGCGCGCGAGCTCGATACGGAAGTCGTCCAGCGTGAACTCGCTCAGTGACACATTCTCATTGAAATCCTCTAAGTCGAGGATCTCATCCTTCAACCGGAGCAACTGCTTGTCCCGGTAGCGCATATCTTCTTTGATAAGCTCCTGCAGGTCATCCATCTGAAGAACGTTTTCCTCGCTTGTTGCAGCAACATCAACGAGGGCCATTCTTGCCTCAACCCGGTGCTTAAGATTGATATACTTGTTCAGATCATCGGTCGGCCAGAAGTTCACAAGCTGAACGGCATCGTTGATTGACCCGATACGATCAATGCGTCCGAATCTCTGGATAATGCGGACCGGGTTCCAGTGAATGTCGTAGTTGATGAGGTAATCGCAGTCCTGGAGGTTTTGTCCTTCGGATATGCAATCCGTCGCTATGAGCACATCGATCTCTTCCTCCTGGGGCATATTCGACATCTTGCTCCGGTTCTTCGAGACCGGAGAGAAGTTCGCCAAAATACTGCTGTATTCCGATTGCCTGCGAAATCCTTTGGGTGCGAGCGTCGTTTGGTTCTCCTTCGTCCCGCCGGTAACCATTGCGATGTGTACGCCGAGATCGTTTCTCACCCAATCTTTCAGGTTGTCGTAGAGGTACTCTGACGTGTCGGCAAACGCAGTGAAGAGAAGGACTTTTCGGTTTGGCCTCCCATCTCGTGATGCTGTAGGGCGCTTCACTTTTTCTTCGATTACTTTCCTAAGCTCGGCCAGCTTTGCGTCCCGATCTGGGGTAATCTCCCTCGCGGCCGCATGTAGGATGCTGAGCTGTTCCTTGTCCCTTCTCAGTGCCACCAACCAATCGTCAACGTTCAAATGAGCAAGCTTGTAGGTAAATTTCTCACCGACTTGAAGCGCCTCTCTGAGTTCTTCGTCCTCTAGGCTGTCAATTTGGAGATCATCGAAATCGAGCTCAGGGTTTTCAGCCTGAAATCTCTTGAACCTGTCAATTCTCTCCTCAAGGTTTTCAATCTTGGCGATGGTCCGCTCCATCGTAATCTCAAACGATCTAATTGAGCTTTCCAATCGCTTCAGGAAGTTGACTTTCATCATCCCGATGAGGAAATGCTCCCGTTTCGCCTGAGTAAATACTCGGAAGCCCCGCGAGCGCGCCCTCTCCTCGTATTCCTTCTTGTAATCCTCGTTCAGATATTTTGAAGGATTGAAGAGAGACAGATCATAGGCGTCGATTTCCTTGCTCAGTCTGTCATAGGACATGAATCGCTTTCTCACATCGATGCCTGGAGCCACAGACGAAGGTTTGAGCCGACGGGGAAAAGGACCGATGCGATACATCTCCTGTTTGTAGTACCGCTCAACGTGGCGCCGGGAACGCGCGATTGTCAGGCCATCCAAGAGCGTAAAAAACGATGAAGGAAGTTGCTCAAGAAGGTCTTTCACATTCCGGTGAGGGTTCTTCTTCGGATCGGCCCACAGAGTGAATCGTCTCTGCGATTCTGCAATCGTATCCCTCAGGCTGTTGATTTCCATTGCGGCTGCGAAAGCATCATCTTTGCCTTCTGTCGCGAAGTAGATTTGGTTTCGCAGATCGCGAAGATTCGTATTCACTGGAGTTGCTGAGAGCATCAGGACCTTTGTCCGGATGCCCGCCTTGACGATATCGTCCATCAGCCGTTCATATCGGCTCTTTCGAACAATCTCACCTTCTTCATTTCGCCTCCCCTTAGTATCATTCCTGAAGTTGTGAGACTCGTCGATGACAACGAGATCGTAATTCCCCCAGTTGATCGTTTCGAGATTGATGTCGCCTGAATAACCTCCGTCCCGGCTGAGGTCGGTGTGTGAGAGAACATCGTACCGGAAACGGTCTTTGTTGAACGGATTGAGCTGATCATTCACCTTGTAGATTGTCCAATTGTCACGCAGTTTTTTCGGACATAGGACAAGCACGTTCTGGTTTTTCAATTCGAAGTATTTGATGACCGCGAGCGCTTCAAATGTCTTCCCGAGACCCACGCTGTCTGCGATGATACAGCCATTGTACTTCTGCAGCTTGTTGATGGCCCCCTTTACACCATCCTTCTGGAACTCGAATAGCATCCTCCACACTCCGGTGTCCAATATCTTGATGTCTTCTTGCCATCTTGTTGCAGCTTCTTCATCGGCTAAGAAGTTTTCGAAAATGTGATAAAGGGTCTTGAAGTAGACAAATTCCGGAGATTTGTCAACATAGAGCTGTTCGAGATATCGAAGCACTTCGTCCTTGACGTCCTGCACGAGGTCGCCATCGTCCCATAGCTCATCGAACCATTGTCTCAGGTCTTCTCTATCCCGCTTATCGTTCACTTCAAGGTTCAATTCTATGTTTGCCCTGTTGCCAAGTCCCAAGCCGCTGACTGTGAGGTTAGAGCTTCCAAGAATGGCGTCATTTATCCCATTGTTGTCAATATGATAGAGCTTTCCGTGGAGGAAGCCCTTCTGTTTCACAGATCGAATTTGCACTTTCGCCCTAATCCAATCCGCGCACTGGCGGGCAACTAGTTTCTGCTGAAGACGATTTGCGAGTTCGATCTTGGAATTGTCCAGCACAAAAGCCTTCGATTCGCTCTTGTCTGGATCGAGGTTGCTCAAGAAACTCGGCTCGCCAAACAGGAATCGGAGCTCTTGGATACTGTCCAGATCGGCCTTAAGTCGTTCGTACGCATAAATCGTGAAATAAGCGGAAACGAAAGAGAGGCGGGAATCAGTCTTGATCTTCTCTCGCAGGTATTCGCCTAGGCAGCCTTGCTTGTAGTTGTCGCGAATTGCGCTCATTGACCAGTTGCGCTGTGATATTTCGATCGAAGGCGAAGGGGCGTTCTAGCGCCAAATGACGCCAATCTTCGCGTGAAAATCAATGTGGATGAAAAAAGGCAAGCAACGGTATCCCGCACCGTAAGGGGAACCATTGCCTCCAGTCGGGTGAGAATCCGACCTGCCCGCGAGATCTATCAATGACAACTCGACTTGCGACGACGTGTCCGCCGTCTGTTTGGCGGACCTGTCCGCCAGCTCTTTGGGGGAGGAGGTTTTCCGTCGTACAGCCTACCACTCTTCCCTCTGCTTCTTCTTACCTTTTTCTTTCAACATAGCTTCCGTTATGTGAAGGCGCGGCACACATTGTTAAGGTGTGGAAACAGCCTTCTTATCGCCGATCTTGATAAACTGCGTCCATTCGGAGTCGAGGACTTTGATCGTGCCAAACACTTTAACAGCATCTGCAACCTTGGCTGAAAATGATTGTGCCCAAAGCCAGACTTCAAGAGCCCAATTGCTTGTATGGATTTCGGGAAGTATGCTAAGGAAGTCCTTGTCTCCAGAGCAAAGTATGATCTTCTTGTTAGGAAGAGGATCCTTATTGGTGAAAATCGTCTTCGCCATTTCCCAGCAGATACGATGATCCACACCTTTTTCCTTCAGTTTGCCAGTCTTGAAATCGGGGTACTTCGGAAAGGTCAGGACCATAAAACCGGCAGATTGACACTTAGTCATCATGCTTCCAGGCAGATTTGAACCGACTATAACGGCGCGTTTGAGGTCGCCATGCTTCTGCAGGAATCTCTTCAGCGCTGGATAATCTACATATGGGTGTTTGGATCCAGGAAGTTTCGCGACTCTGTTGACGTGCTTATACCCCTCAGTGTAGAGGAACGAGTTGTCCACGAATACATAGATTTGATCCTGCATATTCCGCCTCCTTGTGATGTAAACTGCTGTGTGCCGCCATTTTCACCTAACTTCCGTATGAATCAATTTCGTCTTTTCTCCCGAGTCAGTTACATATCCCCGGTCACCGCCGGGATTAGGCGGCAGCCACCGTTGTGAACGCACAGCACAACGTCTCCTTCGCTTAGGAGGCGGCCGGCGGCACTGCTGGGCGATGCCTCGTCCCGAGATCCTTGATCACCCCCGCGGCAAAATACTCGTTGCAGAACTGCGCCCGGATCACGCTCGCACTGCCTTGGACAACGGCGCCGACACTCAAATGCCGCTGAGGCGACAAACAACCGTTCTTCAGCCGCGATCAATACGTCAAGAAAGTAGAGAATTGCTGTCTTGGTGTCAATGGGGTAAAGTACTACATAGGGCTTGTAGGGTTTTCCCCTACGGTTGTAGGGCTTTCCCCTACGTGAAGACCGTAGACGATAGCGAGAAATCAGGAATCACTCTCCCGCGGCACTTGGGAATGCAAGCCGCCGCGTCGCGTAGGAAACCGAATTGAACGTATCGAGACGGGGAGTAAATTGCAGTACCTGAAACTCGGTAGTTTTGCTGGAGAAGCGGAAGACGGAATCCAGGAGTCAGAAGTCAGGAGTCGGCAGAAAGCAAGGAAAAGGCCGTAGAATGGGCAGATTATGCCTCATCCGGCGGCCCCACCTCGGGAATGGACTCCTTCGCCACGTCTTTGCCGACCCGTTCCGAACGGATGGTCACGAGGTGATCCCTTCGGGGGACGCCTTTCCAAAAGAACCCTTTGGCTCGGCGTTTGCGGTTTTGTTACGCGGCGTTACGCTGCAAGCATACCGTGCCGCTTTCCGTCGTCATTTGAAACGCTCGATTCGATACGCGTACGCCTCTCCTCCACCAGCTGGCAGATACACGGAAACCCCATTTGAAAAGATCTTCTCCTTGTCCCCACTGCAAGTCGAAAGGAGAATGTAGGTATCGGTCGCCTCAGTTATGGAATCGTAGATGATGCCGTCCTTGACGTTGCAGGTGCCGGGCGAAAAAAGACTGGGATCTATTTCCATCGGAGCTTCTGTGTTGCCTGGACGGAAGACGTTTTCCTTGATGAAGGTGATCGGCTGACCTGGGAGCTGCCTCACCCTGAGGACCTGCTTCCGGGCCATGCCTTTGGCGTGATATCGAACCTGAGATGCGCCGCAGTAGACATTTGGCGCAGCACTATCGCCGGAGGCAACAAGAACAAAATAGTGCGTGTCAGTGTAAATCGTGAACGTTCCGTCGGGCAAAAGCCAGACACCTTTTCTCCATTCGCGAAGAGAATCTCCGGGATTCTCCGGCAGTTGCTGAAAGGAGACGAAGGAAATGGAGAGTATGGCCAGGCAGAGAACAATCCGTGAATGGTTCATAAGCACTCCTCCTAGTATGCTGACACTGGCTGCGTAATGCCGCCTGACTGTGGGATCAACGATTCATCTTTCAGCCAGGTAGAGCAAGGTCAACGAACGACTTTGGCTACTTGCACTCGGGGCTTAGAATTTTCGCTGCTCCCTCGTCGCCCAGAAGCCTATCCTCTCACCTCGAGCCCTTCGAGTGCGTTGACAGGTGGTCGCAGAGTGTCTCAAGCCCACCCAGCTACTCCGAGCGGCCGCGGCGCTGCATACGAAGTTACAGAACTATATGAGAATGTCAATCGAGCGAAGCGCTGGGTGTCCTCGTCCTTCCCCCGTGTGTCACGGTTCCTTATCAGAGGATGCGGGGGGAGCTCGCCCGCCACGCTCTTTGGCGGGCCGTCATGCTGCCGTCTCTCTTACGGACAATCTGAGAAAACCGCATTACCGGAAACTCGGTATTCTTGAGGAGAGGCAGAAGACAGAAGTCAGGATACGGAAATCAGAAGTTAGGAGAAAGAAGCGAGAATGCCGAAGATTGACCTTTGCGGTGCAGAAATCCACGCTTCCCTCTGAACCGAGTATTTTTCGTCCCTCCCCAGCCTCTGACTTCCCTTCTCTATGGCAGTAGAGAAGGAGCCGTGGGAGGGTCCGACTTCCCGCCTGCCTCATAGCACTCAAACCGGCGGGCAGGCGCTCACCACAAGTTTGAGATTGCCGACATTCGATTGACGATTTAAGACTGAGTGAATCTACTCATATCGGGCCAATATGAGACGATTAATAGCTCACTGAGCACATTAGGCTCTCAGGTGAAAAAGGCTCAAAAATCGATCGTTTTCCGGAAGATACTGCTCATGAGCGTGTCTCGTGAGTAGATTAATTGTGCAATGATCAGATTTTCTTCCAAAGCGCATCGCGGCCTCTGCCCAAGAGCTTAATACGCTTGGCTTTCCTCAGACCATCCAAGGCTCTTCTCAGCGTGGGGTAACTCACACCCCGGCAAGCACGTTGGAAGTCTTTGAAGCTGAATGTTTCCGGGAGTCGCTCAAACGCTGCCAGGACCATATCTCGTTTTGCCCCTCTGGCGGTGGTCACCACGCCCATCCGACTTTCGAAATCCTTGTATGCGGCGGTCAGCATACCAAGGAAGTAATTCCACCACGGACGCAAGTCGTGGTCACCCTCGTGCCAATGCTGGGAGCTTTGATCTTGATCCCCTCCACGGTGCTTCCGAACCGGCCGACGGCGCCGGCAAAGCTGGATAGTCCGCCGTCTTCTCGCCGTTGGCGTCCAGCAGCGTCTGGACCGCCTCGTACATCGTCACCTTGGCTTGGGACGCCGACCGCATTGTTCCACCAGAAACCCTTTGCGGAACCTCAAGATCGCTTTGCGCGGCCTGAAGCAAGCATTGCGCGACCTGAAGCAGGCGTTGCGCGACCTGAAGCAGTCATTGCGCGGCCTGAAGCAAGCATTGCGCGGCCTGAAGCAAGCATTCCGCGGCCTGAAGCATGCATTCTGCAGCCTGAAGCAAGCATTGCGCGGCCTGAAGCAGGCATTGCGCGGCCTGAAGCAGGCATTGCGCGGCCTGAAGCAAGCATCGCGCGGCCTGAAGCAAGCATTGCGCGGCCTGAAGCAGGCATTGCGCGGCCTGAAGCAAGCATTGCGCGGCCTGAAGCAAGCATTCCGCGGCCTGAAGCAAGCATTCCGCGGCCTGAAGCAGGCATTCCGCGGCCTGAAGCAAGCATTCCGCGGCCTGAAGCAAGCATTCCGCGGCCTGAAGCATGCATTCTGCAGCCTGAAGCAAGCATTGCGCGGCCTGAAGCAGGCATTGCGCGGCCTGAAGCAAGCATTGCGCGGCCTGAAGCAAGCATTGCGCGGCCTGAAGCAAGCATTGCGCGGCCTGAAGCAAGCATTGCGCGGCCTGAAGCAGGCATTGCGCGGCCTGAAGCAAGCATTGCGCGGCCTGAAGCAGGCATTCCGCGGCCTGAAGCAAGCATTGCGCGGCCTGAAGCAGGCATTGCGCAACCTGAAGCTGGCTTTGCGCCGGTCGAAGATGACATTGCTTCAGCGAAAGACATCACCGCGTTACCCGAAATCGGGCTCGCCCCGGCTTTGTCGGGCCCCGCCATGCTGTATGGCACCGCTCCTTCGCAACTTCGAGAACAGGGGCACATTGCTGACTGACTCAGCCGCTCACTCCCCTTCTCTAAAATTTAGAGAAGGGGACGGGGGATGAGTCTGAAAACAACGCGTTTCCTATCAGCCCGCCACAAAGCGCGGCGGGCGAGCCCGCCTCGGAAGCAGACAACCCCGCCACTCCCGTCAAGAAACGGCGGGACGCACACAACGCGAAAGCGCGGCGGGCGGGCCCGCCAGAAAGCACGACCGGCGACGAAGTCCTGACAGCCCTTTGCTACTTCTTCATCACTTTGATTGATGCAATACGGTCGTTCCATCCGGAGCTCACGAGCGACGACATGCTTCTGTCGATCGGCAGGAAATCCCCCTTGAACTCCGTCTGCTCATAGGCGAACGCCTTCAATTTGCCCTGCAGCCTGATCGAGCTCGCCTGGCCGCCGAAGCAGTACAGTAGAACAATCTCGTGGTTACGGTCAATCTCCCCCCTTGCATCGCCTCGCCTGTAGATCAGAGGTTCACGTTACTCTTGCACGCTCTCGAACCCGTTTCCGTCAGGACGTCCGCCAAGAAACCTGGCAGACAACTGAGTCCTACCGGCACTGCAATGCGGAGAGTCTCTCCCTTCGTTCAGATCATACGGTGTTGTCCGGATTCTCCTCATCCAGCGCCCATTTCAGAGGATTATTCCGGATGTACAGTCGAATCCGAGACAGGTCGTCTTCGTCGCGAACACATAGTTGCAGGTTCAAGTCGGGGTAATAAAAAAAACAGGCCGAATCTTTTCAAATTCGGCCTTTAGAGTAGCGGGGGCCCCGACTGCGCTGCGCTTCGTCGGGGTAAACAGGACACCAGGTTCTTACTGGTACTGCCAAAAAGAAAAACGCCCCAACAGCGTGGGGCGTTTTTCTTTTTGTAGCGGGGGGAGGAAGTGCACACGATAGAAACTTTAGCCTCATACCGGCAGATTTGCTCTGTGTACCCGTTTTAGAAGAACTGAGATAACTCACTTGACATCGTTCACGAAACCTACACTGCAGTTCGGATTTTGGTAATATTCGATTGGCATTCTCAGTGCCTCCGATGGGCTTCGGCAACTACTGCAGTTCCGTGGAGGATGTGTTCACGATCGTATGCGAATATCCTCTAAGCTGAGCAAAAAACTCAAAGAACAAGGTGGCGAGCGGCCGATAACTACATCACTGCACACAATTTCTGGTACTTTTGGCCACCGAGTTGCAGGTTCAAGTCTGGGGGCACGCGATTTCGTGCAGTCACAACTCTCCTTCAATTCTTTGAAATGACCCTGCAGGCTTGGGTCAATAGCTGGCGATCCTTCCTTTTGCACACTAAGGCGTACGAGGATCTGTGAGTGAGAGTACGCTTGGCCGATCATGATGAGCATCTTTGCCAAACGGGCCAGAGTCACGCTCTATCAAAAATGCTAATGCCCCCGGGAGGTTCGACGCAATCGGCTTTTCACGGCCCACAGAATTCGTTCGTCGACGGATAATCGATCCGCAGCCGAATCTTCTCTCTGGCCTCACGGCCTGCCACTTTCTCACAAAGATAAAGTCCTAAGTCGATCGAAGAAGTAACGCCTCCTGCAGTAATGACATCACCATCCTCAACGATCCGTTGTTCGACAACGCAGCCGCAGTATGGGCGAAGCTCTCCGAACGCGCTAGGATGTGTTGTGGCCCGCCGTCCTGTCAAATATCCCGCAGCCCCAAGCAGTAGCGCTCCAGTACAGACCGAAGCTTTGATTTTGCACGCGCTTCCCGTCTTGAGCCATTCTACGAATTCGCTGCTAGCCACTAGTACCCTTGAGCCCAGCCCTCCAGGTACTATAAGCACATCATATCCCTGGAAGGGTCTCGCCACTTCTGTTGGTATGAACGCCAAACCGCCGCTTTCCACGACGACGTCCGTTCTTGCACAAATTTCCCAGTCCAGATCCTTTACGAAGCCCATCGTTTTCAATCGTATCAGGGGATCATAGACTCCGATGAAATCCAACGCTGTCATTCCGTCGTAGGCGACAAATGCGAGTCTCATAGACTTGGCTTTACCCTCTTGTGCCTGAAATAGGACAAATCAACACTAACCGGCCTCGAGCAACTATAGTGGGTTCATCATCACTTTTCAATAACTGCAGGCAGAACTAACCGAGTAGCAAGCATAAGGACGTAGTCCGACTGTGCATTCCCCCTGCTAGGGCTCACATTTGCCTCGCACGTGGAGACGATGACCATTTGCGCCCCCGGCACGACAATGATAAACTGTCCTCCGAACCCCGCAGCGATACAAAGGCTGTCCTTGTCACTGATATTGAGCCACCACAGATAGCCGTAGTTCAGATCTCTCAAATCCCCCCAGCTGCCAACCCCGTCAGTGCTTGGCTGAACCGTTCTTCGTATCCAATCTGGTGGGATGACGGACCTTGAGCCATCAAACCCGTTGTTGAGGTGGAGATATCCGAACCGTGCCATGTCCCTTGGGTTGAAATTCATTCCAGTAGCACCGATGTAGTATCCCTGTGGATCTCTATCCCAGACTCGGACAGGGACATGTGCTGGTCCGGAAAGATACTTCTGAGCAAAATCCCGAGTACTCATCCCGCTTGCCTTTGTGACGATCCCTGAGAGGAGATTTGCCTGAATGCTCGCGTAACTGAATCTCTCGCCCGGATTGAATTTGAGGGGGAGGTTTATGGTCTCTTTCATCCAGTCGCTGTGATCGTTGAAAATCTGTGAGTAATCCAAGCCATCTGTATAATCGAATCCTGCCCGCATTGTAAGCAAGTGCTCGATCGTTATAGTGCGCTTTCTTGGATCAAGCCCTGGGGTGTCATACTCGGGGAAGAAATGGAGTAACGATTGTCCGACGCTGTCGATGTATTTCTCACGAATCGCAATCCCGACCAGAGCCGAGATAAAGCTTTTTGCCACTGACCTGACATCGTAGTCATTCAAATACGTGAAATGGCTGTTATACACCTCCATAACAAGAAAGCCGTTTTTGACTATCAGGAAGCTGTAGATAAAAGATCTGGATCGCACCGAGTCCTCCAGCTGGCGAATCATCGTGCTGTCGAGTCCTTGTTCGTGCGCTGTTGAAGTCTTCCATGGATAAGGTTCCACGTATTCGCCAGGCGAATCCGTCGACGTTGTGGGTCCGTCACATGACATCAAGGACAGAATCACTGGAGTCACGATGTACTTTATCGAGACTTTCATAGGATGAGAGCGCAATACTGATGGTATCGTGGCACGTGCACTCGCATGTCGTCGACCGAATCTCAACTGCCTCTGCCGATGCAATCCTGATTCACGCAAGCACGTTAGCCTGACGAAAGTGCTGAGAGTGCACGAGAAGCGATGAGCGCGTAGACTTTCGTACAGTTGAGGACATCATTGACATTGACGTATTCATCAGGACCGTGGGATACCTCCAACAGCCCAGGTCCATAGGCATAGGCAGGTATACCTCGGCTGATGAAATACCGGATTTCACAGACTCCTGGACAAAGCTGAAAGGATGGTGCCTGACCGCTGATATCTTGTATCGCTTGTTGAAGCAGCTTTGCAAGCGGTGTCTCCCGGCTCACGAAGGATGGGTCTGCTTCCTGCATGACTTCGGCGTTCAGATCTATACCATTCTTCCGATGCGTTTCGAAAATCTGTATCAGTTCTCTCTTGGCATCCTCCAGTTTTTCCTCGGGATTGATTCGCCTATCGACCGTAAAGAACGATCTCTCCGGGACGACGTTAAAGCTGTTGCCGCTGCCAGATATGCCTCCTAAGAGCATCACAGATTGGTTTGCTTCTGGAGGACTGACAGGGAGGAGGGTCTTCCTTTTTCCAATTTCTTCAGATAGTTCCTTGAGAGAAGCTGCAACGCTGAGCATTCGCTCGAAGGAATTGATCCCTTGATGGGCAAGTCCGACGTGCGCCGATTTACCTCTGATGGTGACGCTATATGAAAGAGCACCTTTATTGGCATTCCAGATGAATCCACTGGTGGGCTCAGGCATTAACATTCCAAGCTTGGGGAGGGGAAAAATCTCCGACTGAATCAGGTGCTGTGTACCGCGTCGTCCACCGGTTTCCTCATCAGGAACGAAGGAGAAAGAGATGTTCCCACTGAGCTTTGTGCGATACTCTTTCAACACGCGGAGGGCAAGAAGGATCACAACAATTCCGCCCTTCATATCGCTGGTGCCGCGACCGTACACGCGTCCGTTCTCGATGCGGGGGACAAACTGATCTGGGGAGGCGGCCGGTACTACATCATAATGGCCGTGAAAATGGAGATCACTGCCGCCGTTCCCAATCTGCCCGGCAATGGAGTATCGCGGATAGCGACCATGGGGGACTCTTACGATCCGATGCTCGATGTTCCATTGCTTCAATAGCTTCGCTATGTACTCAACACTCTCCTCATAAAATCGCCCCGGCGGGTTCTCAGCTGGTATCGCAGTCAAATCGCAGAGCAGTTTCAGAATCTCTGCCCGGGATCCTTCAACGGTTTTCAGAATATCTTCTTCGATTCTCATAACCAGATGCCTCCTGTCAGGTTACTGTTTCTGATTGAGTACCCCCGGGTGCTTCGCGAAGTTCGCGGACTAGACCAACCGAAAAACGATTTCCGCGAGAGCGAGGTTCAACAATATGTGAGTCACGGCGGAAGGGATGATGCTGCGCGTTTTCAGGTATTGAAAGCCGAAGATAAGGCCGCCCAAGAATGTGCCACACCCGATAAGTGCAGCGGAGACGGCATAGTCACCTCCTTGCCATGACAAACGGGAAAACGAATGGACGGCTCCAAAAATCAATGCGCTCCAGAGCAATCCCTTAGTCTTCCCCAGCCAATCACAGAGGCGGGTCATCAGGAAGCCCCGATAAAGGACTTCCTCGGGCACTGCAACTGTGAGCAACTGGATGACGAGAGCTTCCAGGAAGCTCCTTGATGTGATCCATGCCTCTGGAGATTCGCCAGCGAGATGGATGCGCAAGAACCGCTCACCCAGATGGATGGCTTCGATGGCGATGAAGCCGGCTACGATATACAGGACATACCTGCCGATGTCTTCCCGTTTGAAGGACAGCCCCAGTGACGCGGCGCCTCTTCGTTCGTATTTGAACGCGACGATGAAAGGAAGGCCCCAATGCATGAAAAGAACAGAGAGTGCAAGCATCAGCTTGGTTTTCAGCATCAAGGCGATGGTGATAGGTATTCCGCTCAGGAGCCAGAGCGCGAGCGCTACAACGGCGAACCTCTTTGCCTGTTCTTTATTCCCCGGGATTGCCGAGAGACTTTGTTCTGTGTTCATTTTTCTCCTTCCTTGATAGTTTGAGGATTCCGTCGCTCGCCATTGGTAGATTGCGCGAGTGACTATTCTTGTTGGCTTTGAAGCAATCAAGAGGGGACTGCCCAGAACCAACAGACGGCCAACGGTCTAGACACCTGAAGGGCGTCCGCCGAGAAAGATGCAACTGTTGACTCAAGCGTTCAACTGAGAGAATACCTGACCGCACTTTCGGCGTGGATTCTTGTCGTATTCAGGAATGGTATCCCAAACTCGTCATGAATGAGGATCAGAGGAAGTTCTGTGCACCCAAGAATCACGCCATCGAGAGACTCTGTGCTGATCAATCTCTGCACTATTTCGAGCAAACGGTCTCGGGTCGATCCCACTATTCTGCCAAACTGAAGCTCGCTGAGCAACTTCTCGTGGATGTACTTTTGTTCATCTTCCAGAGGAACGACAACCGAGATCCCGCTCCTTTCGAGTACTTTCTGATAATAGTCAGATTGCATCGTGCACTTAGTGCCCAGCAAGCCGACTTTCCGCAGGCCAAACCCTGTGGCCATATCGGCAGTTTCCTCGACGATGCTGAGAAGAGGAATAGGAGAGACAGACTTGACCTCGTAGAAGAACATATGTGGAGTATTCGCCGCGATGAGTGCGAAGTCCGCCCCCGCGTCAGCCAGATGACCAACTGCGCTCGCTATCCACTCGACGTACGCAACCCACTGCTTCTTCTCCATCATTTCAAGCGACTGTTTGACGTTCAGGCTATAAATGATTATTTCCGGGGCACCATCATCTTTTGTCTTTTGTCGGTATCCTTCGATAATAAACCGATAGTATTCAATTGTAGACTCCGGACTGAGACCGCCGACAATGCCAATCCGTTTCATAGATCGTGCCTTTCTGATAGAACAGCGACATTCAATGAATGGTATCTATGAACTATGTTGCGGTTTGACCACCAAATCTTCTATTCCAATAGTCTTTCCATAAGCTCTCGACTTCTGGGGCCGCTCCAATGCCTTTCCAACGATAGATCAAGAAGGAGGCAGCAACGAGTACGAGAAGTGCTGGGACTCCTGCCTCCGGACCAAACTCTCCGCCCGTTAGCCACTCAGGTCCCTGGCTACTTACAACCAGCAGGCAGTTAGCACGTTCACGTCCGCTCACTGAGAGCGAATAGAAATTACCCATCACGAAGTTCCAACTAAAGTGGATTGCTGATGGCAGCCACAGCGATTTCGTGCGTATGTATGCCAGAGCGAGGAATACTCCCAGCAGAGTGAGATTGAGAGCCGCTATCCAGCTCGAATGAGGAACCAAGAGATGCCCTAGGCCATATAGGATAGATGTCCCGCCTGTGGCAATCAGCAAGTTGGAGCCTTCATTCAAAGACTGGAACAAGTATCCTCTAAAGAGCAGTTCTTCAAAAGCTGACTGGAAGACTGTTTTCGCCGTTTGTGCGACGAAAACACCAGCAAGGAGCGAAAAAGTGATGTCCTTGTACTCGATCTTTAGGAAACCCATCCCCAACTCGAAAAAGAACAGCAATGAGACGAGCACAAATCCTATGATGACGCCAAGGGCGTATTCCTCGAGCCAGCGGGAATGAAACATGAAACCTATTGTACCGGTTGATCTCCCATCGAGATACCGGGCAAAGAGAAAAGAGATACCTAGTAGTATGAAGAAAATGATGACGTATCTGATGAGGAGCTCGGACCAGAGAAGGTAGGTGATATAGTACAGAGGTGGAAAACTCAGAAGGAGGAACAGGAGAAGTCTCCAGCCGCTTCTGAGCTTTCCTTGAACCACAAACAAGGTACGTATGTCCATTGCTTAGCCTTTCGACTGTCCGGCACCGAGAACGTCTTGCGACTACGGTCATCCAAAAGTATGTCAGAATCTTTCAAAGACGACCAGTTCCTTCAAATCTTTTTTGCTGGGTGGCTTCGGCCATTCCTCCGGCACACCAATGGGGGTGAAACAGATCAACCTGTACTGATCTGGGATATTGAAGAACGCTTTGATTTTGCCCTCAGGGAAAAACGTCGTGTAGAAACCCGTTCCGTATCCCAGCGCCCTCGCCGCGGTCATCAGATTGGCTGCTGCAAGTGTCCCGTCGACTGTGACGTATTCCGGGTACTTCGCCTTCGAATCTGCTAGGACGACGACATAGGCGGGCGCGGACAGCACATCGCCAAGTGTGCCTCTCAGAGATTGGGCCACCTCCTTCAGCTTGGCGTCTTCGGATTGTGCCTTGCTCCTGTAGAGATCGAGATACCAGGCCACGGCCTCTTCCTTCAGCCGATCAAGTTTGGTGCGATCCTGGATGACGAGAAACCTCCAAGGTTGCTGGTTACCCGCCGTCGGAGCGAAGTGGGCGGCTTCAAGGATCTTCAGGATATGTTCTTTGGGAATAGGAGTAGATTTGAACTTCCGAACCGTCCGACGATTTTTGAGGACGTCGAAGAGGTAGGCCTGATCGGAGGTGTATCGTATCCCGGGATTGGGCTCCGCAATGTACCGTTCGATCGGCGTACAGATGTCCGTAACGACTTTCCACATCCCATTCTGTTTCTGAAAGATCAGTGTGAAATACGAGTCGATGCCATACGTCTCTCCGTCCGGCATTTTGCTTCTGTAGTGAAAGATGGCAGTGACATAGCCGCAATCCGTTCCCTCTCGAACTTCCACAACCTCCACCGGCATTTCCCACGCTTTTTCTTTGAACCATTCCTCGTGGAATCTGTAATATCCCTCTCGTGTGTCGATCATCTTGCCCGTGCTTGTCAGAAAAACCAAGTGCGGATCGTCCGTTACCGTCGTGAAGAGCGTGGCAATATCCGACTTCTGAATCGAGTTGACGTAGAGGTCAAACGTCTCTCTGAGAGACAGCCCTGGGCGATTCTGGGCAGATGCCACGGGTATTAGTGCCAGCAGGAGAAGTGAGGTACGAAGAATCACGCTTGCTACGCGCATGAAGTCCTCCAAGGGCAATCAGTGTGATGCGTTGTTTTCTCGTGACTTGTCAGGATATGCTTGCGGGCGCTTGGCATAGAGTAACAGTCCCGCTATCAGACCGAAGATGAAATTCGATATCCCCACCTCGAACCCATGAACCAGCCTGATGTTGGCAGGCATATAGGGGTTGGGAACGATCAATGGTGCAACAGCTCCGAGGATGGAAAACGCCAGTCCAGTGAGAACAGCAGCCTCGAACCGCCTTACGTTAAGCATTCTGGCCAACGGAATCGCGGCACAAACATAGAGAAATCCCCGCAAGATCTGCATGAGCAGTATCTGTGAAAGACTAGGAAGCACCTTGCCTTCATAGAATTCTCTCACGTAAGGAAAGATGATCGCTCCAGCCATGAAATAGAGAAAGACGTAGGCAAACACACAGACCACGATCCTCCACAGCCATTGAGACCACCGTTTTCGTTCGAGATGCGGCGCGGCTTCTCCAGCTGAAGGGCGTAGTTTGCCAAGCAATGTCACAAGAATGAAGGTGAAGAGAAGCGTAACAACGAAGCCACTCGTCAACATTCCGATGGCTGTCGCCCGAGCAATCTCAATGCTGAAGAAAATCGCCTCGATGAACACATTGAAGTCGGCAATGACGAAGTTGACGAAAAACGCCGCCGCCAGGAGTCGAATTCCTGACCAAGAAGACCGAAGGATGCAATAGACGAAAAACGCCGACACCAGGATATTTGAAAGGAGCAACCAGGAGACAAGCTCACCTGACAACGGCTGACCGATGAGAAGTTCAGAGATCATCCTCAAGACCGTGAGAGCCGCGGCGGCAATGAGCGTCTTAGAGACGTATTGGACAGTCATGAATATTCCCTCCCTCATATGGTGAAAAGAATGTCGTGGTCTAACATAGTGAAGTGAAAGATGTGTCAGTAGCGCACATCTCCATCGATTTTCTCAATCAGTTTGATCATCGCATCGGACCGGTCCGCAAAATGATCCGGCAGGATCTCAATGATGATCTTGTTGTTTGATGGGAAGAGGCAATCGCGGTCCGCGTAGAACCGCACCGGCATCTCAGCACCTCGGCGTTCATCCTGCGTCCACGAAATCCACTTGTCTCTGTTGCCGACCGGCTCGTACAAATGCCACTTCCCGTTGATGTTGATGCCCGTGATACCGTGGGCAAATGTAACGTCCACAATCATACCGTCGGATCGGCGCCAGTCCTTGATGGTGACCTTCTGCAGATGAAGCCGTGCCGGTATCCCGACGGCCCGGCACAGTGCTGCAAGAAGAATGGACCGCCGGCGGCACGAATTTCCACCACACCTCATCACCTCCGAAGCCACGTGCGTTGCGCACGGCACTTCGTTGTAGCTATCACGAACGTACTCAAAGGTCTTCTTCGCTCGTTCTGCCTCAGTGGTACAGCCCGCCGTGAGTTCCTCGGCCCGAGCTCTGATGGCCGGATTGTCGCTGTCGATGAATGTGGTGAATTGTAGGAATTCGGGATGGAGCATCTGCTGTGCCATCTTCACTGCCGTCGTCTCGAAGTACGGCCAATTGGTTGTCACGATGTTCCGATCCACCACATACACTCTCTTGGCATACGCAGCCCCCGCGTTCGTCAGCACATCAATGATCTCGGTGTGGCCCGTGGCCGCTCGGCCCTTGAGGACACCGGCAACCGCGAGAACGAGCGGGCCGTGGCAGATGGCCCCCAGTACCAATCCCTGTTTGTCTGCTTGCCGGATCAGCCGGGTAACCAACGCGCTATCGGTTCTGAGTAGGTTTTTGGGACTATTCCCGCCGGGTAAGAAAAGCGCGTGGTATCGGGCGAGGTCGATCTCAGGCAGGATGAGGTCTGTTTTGACTTCCCGGGTCTCCGAACGATCCCACCCCTTTTCGGTCCGTTTCCAAAGATGCCCGGTCAACTCCTGTGCCGTTCCGGCGACATCCACCTTGGCACCCCAATCTTCCCAGTGCTTCTTGATCACGAACGTCTCGTGATAGTCAAAGTCGCCGCCAAGAACAATGAGGATCCGTTTCCCGGAGAGATCGTAGTCGTATTTCTGACCCGATTTTTCCCACCACGTTTGGCAAAGCGAGATGTAGCTGAACAAAAGGTTCAGAAATACACAAGCAAAGAACACAGTTAGTCTCGATCTCATGGCGAGGACCTCCGTGCAAATTGCTGTGCTATGGTACATTGTTGGGAACTCTCGGCTCCCTGATTAGAAAATCCACCCACTCTGTTCCGGTCAAAAACCTGATGAAGTTTGCCAAGCAGAAAATCGACTTGACGCTCGTTGATAATGAGTGGAGGCGTCAGTCTGAGCGTATGATCACCAATGGAGTAGCTCACGATCTCATGCTCAATGAGTCTTCTCACGTAGCTCTCTGAGCTCACTGCAAGCTGGATGCCGATGAGCAGTCCCTTTCCTTTGATTCTTCGAATGTCGGGGTGAGAGAAAGCGCGAAGCTCTTCGCAGATGTGATTGCCCATCTTCCAAGCGTTCGATGCAAGACGTTCTTCTTCCACCACTTTGAGAGATGCAAGTCCAATGGCGGATGCGAGTGGATTCCCCGCGAGGGTTGATCCGTGTGTCCCGGGCCCCAAAACCGAGAGAATCTCACGAGAAGACAGAACAGCGGAGACAGGATAGATCCCACCTCCAAGCGCTTTCCCGAGACAGAGAATATCGGGCTTCGCATCTTCCCATTCCCACGCGAAGAGCTTTCCCGTTCTGCCCAGTCCAGTTTGGATCTCATCAAGGATCAGGAGGACATTCTCTAGGCGCGTGATCTTTCTCAACTCGGCAAGGTAGCCGTCTGGCGGTCTGTAGAGTCTGTTTACAGATTGAATGGGCTCCAGCAAAACCGCCACCGTGTTCTTGTTGATCGCCTTTTTGACCTCTTCCACGTCGGCAAACGGAACCACAACGAAGCCTGGAGTGAAGGGTTCAAAACCGCTCCTGTGGTTCGCCATCGTTGATGCGGAAATCGTGGTGATGGATCTTCCGTGGAAACTCTTGTCCATTACGATGATTTCCGCGTCTCCTCTGGGGACTCCCTTGATTTCGTATCCCCACTTTCGAGCAACTTTGAGTGCGGTCTCAATCGCTTCCATGCCTGAATTCATGGGGATTGCTTGTTCCATGCTGGCGATCCCACAGAGCCTCTCTAAGAAAAGTGGAAGCGCCTGGTTCAGGTATGCACGAGAGGTCAAGGTGATCTTGTCTAACTGCTGCTTTGCCGCTGCAACGATCGTCGGGTGCCTGTGCCCCTGGTTGAGTGTTGAGTGGCAAGCGAACGCATCGAGATATCGCTTCCCTTTGGTGTCGTGAAGCCACACACCTTTTCCTTTCTTGAAGACTACTCGCTGTGGCTGGTAGATTCGGCAGGAAAACTGACTGTGGATCACATGGGGGTCTCTCATTGTGTTCTCCGTTAGCATGTTTCGCCTCAGAACCCTCCGTCGGAAGATCATCAAACGATCATGACAACAGGCAAGAAGGCATTGGCGGCTATCAGCTTCGCTGTGTCTAGCCGCGTGAACTTGATGTAACTAGAAATCCTTCTTGTCAATCACTCTGACGCTTGGGAGCACTTCCTTGCGTAGGAAGTCATCGAGCGTCTTCTCCGAAGGAGGCAGATCATTCTTTCTGTTCCAGAATTCCTTCAGGTGGACCATTGACGTGAGAAGAAGATAAGTTCGATTCCGGTGCTTCCAGAAGAGAGCTTTGAAGTGATAAGGGAATGTCACCAGGGTATCCCTTAGCTTCAGGTTGAGATCATATATCCCTTCACCCGAGAGGGCTGCATTGTCTTTCTTCGTCGAGAGCAGCCGGATGTTGGAGACACAGATCGTATCGGACAGCCGCCACGGTCCACCTGTCATTCTGCGCAAACGGTCGGTCATTGATGCTGCTGATAACTCAACATTGTCCTGATCCCAGAACAGCTCGATATGCTTGACTGAGTTTGTCGGAAGTGTCCAAAGAGTACCGTTTTGCCTGCTGGGGCCTTTGGGGAACCATGTGGAGTCTTCGAAGACGGCGGTCTTCCAGTCTTCAGGAGTTGAGAAGCAGACACCAAACTGGCGCGATTCGAACTTCTTCGGGAGCTTGCTGCTCGTGAGAGGCTTGCCGCCTGAATGGCAGCAAACGGTCCCGGTGACGAGGTGTTGGAGTTCGAGCAAAGCCCGGGGCGTTTTTCTCCTGAGATTGATATTGCAGTCTGCCGTGAACTGTCTGTGAGTCTCTGGACAGTTCCAGACCATAAACCTTGTATACACCGCGCCTTTGCCGAAGTTCCCTTCGGTATAGAGCGCTTCATGCCCGCACACCTCCATTTCACCGTCGACATTCGTGAGTTCGAAGTTGATCGCAGCCCCCCAGAAGTTCAGCAGATGATTTCGAACGTATTCTTTGGTGAGCATGGAATTCTCTTTCGTCAGCGGCCGCCAGTGGAGGAAATACATCAGCCACTTGCTGTGATGGAGAGTGATGTGTCCACCGGTGTCGTTGAACGTTGAGTCTATTCTGTCCCAGCGTTCCCCGTACTTCGACAAACGCGCAAGGTCGATGTACGTATCTATCGTCTGAGCAGAAAGCACTGGACATGTGAACACCAGAAACGCCAAAAGAAGTCTTTCTCGGAAATACATTGAGCACCTCCTAGGAAAAGTCACTCCGAATGCACTAAGGCCTAATGTTGCTTCTGCCCCTAGTGTAGCAAATCTAGGTCCAGGTAGGATAAAAGGAAATGTACAATCGACGAGCGTAGGAAATATTCGCTGAAAGAGGAAGATGAGCCCTCTCTCAGTGTAGGAGTCGTCGCCAAGCAGCAGCTATTGATGGGAAGACAGTACCCAGATATTGGTGATGAAGAGGGTGGCTCTGCTCATTTGGACGAAGGTTCTTCTGGTGCGAGAGCTCATGACTGAATTCCTTTCTTTTCGTCGAGGTTCAGCGCACATGAGGAATCATTGGGGTGAATAAGATTTTTCCTTTGTTTGAGAAGAACAAATGAGACGAATATGAGCAGGACAACGGTGCCCACCATGCCTTCCTCTGGGTCGTATATTGCTTTCGAGTCTCCCGAAAACAATCCTTTGGTATTGCTCAATCCAAAGAGCGTGTACGCTAGCGCATTCCAGACTCCATGAGAGAGGCTGCACGTCAATAGGCTGTTTGAGCGAAGAAACTGATAGCCAAAAAGGACTCCCACCAAGGAGATGTTGAAAACATACAACGTGCTCCTGAGTACCCCCGCATCCCAGAGTATGAGCGAAACGGGATAATGCCAGATACCGAAGAGAAGGGAAGAGAGAAGCAGAGCTCTCGAATCACCCAGTTTCCTCAACTTTGTCAAGATGTATCCCCTGAAGGCCACTTCCTCTGTGGCAAGACATGCAATAAAGGTGATGAGAGCGTTCACAACAACGATGAGCAGTAAAGACCACCCATCGACAATCTCTGGCGTTCTGGAGAATGAATTTCTTAGAGGGATCGAATCCATTGCAGACACAAACCCGAGCATCCAATCAACAAGAAGGATGAGGAATATTATGAGAGCGGGAAGAACGACAGCTGTTCCCAACTCTCTGAACGAACAGGCTTTGTAGCCAAGGTCTGCGATCTTCTCGCGATGGACAAATCTCTGGAATGCCACAGCAACAATGCCGATGGGCAAAATCGCAAACTGTACATAAGTGGAACTCCGCGTTAACGACGCGGCCGTAACCAAGAGGAAGCAGATGAGAAAATACCATACAACTATATTGCTGCGGCTCATTGTGACAACATTTTGATTACGAGAGCTGTGTCAACACCTAACCACGTCGTTACGTTTTAGGAACCTTGCACCAAACAGAAGCGGAATCGATTCCCCAACGCTTTCAAAAGTGTCATTCACTGCTGTGGTAGCATGCACGTGCAGATGAGGCTCACTGCTATTGCCTGAGTTGCCCACTTTGGCTAGTGGCTTGCCTTGTTGGATGGTGTCTCCTTCCCGCACAAGAACACTCCGTTGTTGCAGATGTACCAGGAACACATACGCACTTGCACTTTCGCTACGCAGAACGACATAGTTGCCAAGCCGTCTGTCCTTATCCATCTTCGGCGGCGTGAGGTCGGGTTGGTTGTTCTCAACCTTTACAACAGTACCATCTATGGGACTATAGACCGTCTCGCCAAAAATCGAATACTTGTCTAAGCGCTTTGGCAGAATACCTTTGGCGCGCATTCCCAGCCGGCCGAGTTTTACTATGTCGAGCGCGAACCGTTGGCGTCGGTTCGCGTAGTGAACATTAACAAGTATGTTACTCCCACCCTGCGCGACATGATAGAGACCGTTCTTGAGGGGGAATCCGAGGTCGATTCCCGTCCCTCGAAGTTTGCGACCCCTGAAGGCAAAGAAAGCCAAGGGAGAGAAAATGAAGAAGAAAACGATGCCCAGCCATCCCTTGACACCAATGGTCATGATGGGATTCAGATTTTTCGCTCCGACAAACGAGCTAACAACAGCAAGGATCAGGACAGTGAGCATCACGTCTCGTACACGGTACCCCCATACATCCCATCCACCCGTAACGAACGCATAGAGCCCGTAAGATCCAGCGCCAAGCGACATGCAGAGCCATTCGCCGGTGCTGATGAAGTTGCCCAGGACGACACGTACTATAAGAAAAGATGGGAGCACCAGATCCATCACGAAGGCTTTGAGAATTTCAAGGTTCATCCTATTGATCATTTTTCGGTCCTACATATTTGTACTTCGATTCAAATTGAGACTTCTTGTCTGCATAGCAGAGGTGCTTTCATTTCATCGCGTTGTGGGAGTCGCACAACCATATTACCACTTCCCCGTGGCGAGGAATTTTCGCATCTGATCAAGCCACTCTTGCGGCACATCATTTGTCTCGAACCCCTTCAGAGCTTTAATGGAGACATACTTCTTGTCTATCAGGACATTTTTTTCCAGCGCAAACGCGGGAGCGTGAAAGGTGGCTGCATTCTTCTTGTCCCACCAGGTCCAGGCGTCGCGGTTGGAGACAGCGTCCACGAATATCCACTTTCTATTGAAATACACTTGAGCGATCGCATGCCCGCGCACTCGTGCCCTTGGATCTGCTTTGATCACAAAATCCGCACGTCCGCATCGCGCTGGAACTCCAAGTTTCCTGCAGAAGGAAACATAGATCATAGCCTTGGTGTAGCAGAGAGCTTTCAACTTTGCAAGGGCTTCGGAAGCCTTGAGGCTCGCATCGTTCGCGAACGGAATGGGATCACGAGTGAAATAGTAGAGTCTCTCTAGCTTCTGTTTGAGTAGCATCCGGTCTGTAAGTATCTTGGCCATGATCCTGGAGAACACTGGATGAGTGAAATCCAGATGTTCGGTTTCCTTCAAGAATTTGGATAGTCGCCCGTCCTTCTCTTGTGCAGCGGCAAAAGAGCTGAATCCCAGCACAAGCAGAACTAGTGCAATAGTAATGCCATGGAGCGACGACTTCATCGGAGCATTCCTTCCAGCCATTGATTCTAACGAACTGCGCTGGGAGATCATTTCGCAGTGTCCTCAAGATCCTTCAGGGTCATGAGACACGTCGCGTGTGCTTCTCCTGGACTCACGGTTTTTCAACAGGATACTTCTTTTCAGACCACTCCTTCCAGCCGCCCGGAAATCGCCATAAGTTCTTGTAGCCCGCAGCGAGTGCCCAGCGAATCGCCATCGGACTGCGCGTACACTCGGGTTTCCGACAGTATAGAATGACCTCCCGGCAGCGATCCTCCGGAAGGCTCCGTATGAGCTCTAGCAACTTTGCACGAGGCATGTATTCTTCGTTGGAAGATCCGTCAATCAGGACAAAGTCAGTCTTCTTGCCGACCTGGACTGTGATGTGTACAAGTGCACTCTTCAGAACAGTCTGTGCACCAAAAGTGTAGGAGTCCACGGAAATATTCACCGCACCAGGAACGTGGCCAGCTTTGAATTCCTCTTCGGGTCGGCAATCGAGGAGGATGTACCTTGTTCCCGCACCTATCTTCGAGAGTAAATCCTCAGCGGTCACGGTTTTGTACCCTTTCAAGGAGTCGTCTGAGATCGTACTATCATATGCTCGGCCGTTAGCTTCGATGATGGCGGAACACTGTCTTGCGGTGCTCCATGTCCCATGAACTCTTGGCGACCACTCCACGAGTCTCAGCCCGACAGAATGCTCATGCGCTTGGAGTAAGGAACCTAGGGCAAAGGTGACGCGCAAGAGAACCAGCGCTAAAAAGTTATGGCACATCGCAACACCTCTGGTCTGTTGATCTCAAAAGAGCCTGTCTCATCCGCGCCACTCATCCCATACTTATAGAGCATCTCACCAGCATCACAGATCTCACGTGGTACCCGCACACATCCCATCCGGCTGTAAGAAACGCATAGAGCACAAAGGACGCAGCACCAATCGACATCAAGAACCATTCGCCAACGCTGGCGAAGTTGCCTACCAGCAACCCTAGGACGAGTGCGAGCGGAAGGACCAGATCTGTGACGAAAGCCTTGCGTATTTCGAACCTCACTGTGCTGCCCATTTTCTTGGTCACCGCTTGAAAGCGCACGCTGTACGTCTTTTCTAACGGCAAAGGGCGTTAGTCATCCAGTTTGTTATCTCTTGGAGTAAACGGCTCTCTGATTCTTTCTGCAGCGTAGGCGCTTGGGCATACCGCAAGTCGTACTGAGGGTGTACCTGCATTGCCTGGTCGCGCACCTTGAGGGCCTGAGTGTAGGCCGCGACCGCTTCAGCTCTTCTGCTCAGGAAGTCGAGCATGTGCCCTTGCCACACGAGAGAGACCGCAACACGCCGCTTCTCGTCAGCGAACCTGCGTTGCATCGTGCGAAAGACCGTCAACGTATCTTCGGCAATGTTCTGTAAGCATGTGTTCCCTCGATTTCCACTTGGTATGAGGCAAACTCTCTCACCCAGGGCCGCAACTTCCCTTGATGATAAGGAACGGCTCGCGGATGCCAGTCGTCCGTGAGACAGGCAAAGACATAATACGATCTATGGCTGACCGGGGTGGAGAACCTCAGGACAAGGTTGATTTTCTCTTTCACCTTCATTGCGCGTTTTAGCTTCACTTCAATGATCCCTGCGTATTCGGCATAAGGTGAAATTGAGAGCACGTTGCTATCTGCGTCGGTGACATCATGGATACGGCATTGCGGGTTGTCGCCTGCCTCATGAAGGCGGAAATAGATCTTATCTGAAGAATGATTGGGATTTTCGTACGTGACTTTCAGCATTCCAGAAGCTTCGGACACGTCCTCCTTCAGCTTCAGTTGGACAAATTAGTGATTGCCTTTAGCCCACGATATTGCCGTTGAGACGGTGACCATGAACAACACGATCCACATCGAATTCTTCATGCTGCAACGCCTCTCCTTTTCGTACTCGAGCGAGGCCGCAAGCTTTCCTGTGAGCCCCTGCTCATTGGTCCTCTTCACTTGAGGATGGTGTGCCACAATTTCATGCTTAGGGCTGCCAGTCTCATCGGTGACAATACAAGGCACAGCAGCACAGGTGGTGTTTTTCTCCAGTTGTTCTTTCTCCAGTGTGTGACTCATTCCAATTATTCCTGGTTCTTCCTTAGCTTTTTCTCCATCTCGAAGATCTCGATGCCATAGTAGTTTCTCACTTTGCCAGTTTTCACAAAGCCAAACCATTCATAGAGCCGGAGGGCACGTTCCAGTGGCGTCCAGGTCTCCAAAACCAATCCGTCCCTGCCTTCCTGAACGGCCATCTGCTTGATGTGTTCCAGTAGTCGTTGTCCAACTCCACGGAAACCCGGACGGGCGGCCATACTCTGGATATAGAACTTGTTCATTGGCCATTGGCTGACAGTAGCTGTGCCGACCAGGGCCCCTGGCTCAAAAGCGACCAGGACGGTTGTTCCTTCCGTTGCGATACGCCGTTCTATTTGCTTTCCGCAGAGCACTGTGGCGTTGAATGCCTCCGGGGTGTAGAGATCTCGGAAAGGTGCGAACGCCTGTGCCAGTATTTCGGACACCCCTTTGGCATCCTCAGATTTTGCCAGTCTGATTTCCATATCCTCCGCTTATCCTCTATCCAGATACCGGTTGACAACATGGCTCGAGAACCATCAGTGCTTTTCGCTCCGAAGAGTGACCTGTCGAAGAACTCGCACCTTTCGCAATGACGATCAGAAGCAAATATCTGGTCAACAGAATTATCAACGTTTTCATTGTCGCCTTCCGTGCTTGGTGAATCAGTATATGGTCGCTTAAATGTTGTCTTTCAAATGCAGCAGAGATGTCATGCTGGTTTCTCTAAAAGATCACCAACACAAGGAACAGACATAGCGGCGGCCAAGCGCTCTTTTGACTTGACTGATAGACCTCGCCCAGCACCAAGCCCACTGGCACACCGAACAAAAAGGTCGCCCGGTCCTTTGAGAGATAGTACATCCCTGCCCAAAAGAGAGCAAGAACAATGCTTCCCCAGGGGACTTTCAAGCCCGGTTTCCATTCTTCACCGAGGTTCTACGCGGTGTCTGCAAGCCAGACCACTGCTAATCCTTCCGATGCATAGTATGCAAACTACAGAATCGCATTCACAGCACCGTACGTAGCTCCATGATAGGTTCTGAAGCTCTCTCAGGGGCCTCCATGTTGCTCACCTCCGATGGCATCAGAATGTATTCAGTGGAAACAACAACCGCTCTCGCCACGACTGATACAATGACCAAAAGGTACGCTCTCTTGTCAACGCTGAAACGAACTGAGAAGACCGCGTTGCGCTTTCCACTCGAGGATGTACGGAACGACGATCACAGAAGCGCCAATCAAGCCCAGGCGACAATCATCAGAAACAAGCCCCTTAGCAGGTCTCTCTTGAGCGTCTGCTCACTTTGACCTATCCTTTCGGTTTGAGTTTGGCCAGCATCTTTTCCGCATTCATATTCTCGGGGTTCAACTCCACGAACTTCCGGGATTCGTCAGTGCCTTCGTTGCATTCATTCCAGATCCAGTGAGTTCCTCTCCATTCCGGCTTTTTCGCAGGATCATCGGGACCAACTGTACGCAGCGCAAGCTGCGTAACGACCCCTTCATTGTGTCTGATCAATGTGTGAGGGAGCCATTGAATGTCTTAGAAGTGTTCTACGTTTTCCCGCTGGTTCCCGCAGTCACGTCAAACGACAGTGCATCGAACTCAAGCCTTTACACTCATTGTCCTATTCTATCGGTCGATGGTAATTCTCATTTCGGCGGATTGATCGATCCCTTGGCCACAAACAGGAGCTGGCCGATCTCTCGAGGCCCCGCCTCCTCCGGTTTTGCAAAGGCCAGCGGCTTTTTCACAAGGCCTCTGTCGACAAGCTCTTCCATGAGTTCCCACATCCATTCGTGGTAGGCCACAACGAAGGCCTTTTCTTTGTCCGAAAAGCCATATTCTCGGCACAGACGATCCGTATCCATCTTCTGCGTGACAAGTCTCACAATGCTGAGCGCCATTTTCTGGCAGACGAGAAAAATTAGATCTGTTCCCTTCAATTCGATGATGGGTACTGTCAGCACCCCGCTGTTGTTGACGATTCCGTATGGCTCGAGAGCCCGCAGGAGTTGCACATCGGTGATCCGACCATGTTCGGCAAGGTCCTTGTGAATCCGACGCAGATTAGGCCAATTAAATATTGCCTGGATCTTTCCTCGAGGGCCGTCACTCCAAGTCAACAAAACATAGAGATCATTACCGAGGGCGATATTCGTGCCGCATCGAAACGCTCGCTTTGGATAGTAACCCCAGAAGACTCCATCGTAGAGAGGTTTCTCAGGAGTCAACTTGAATTCGGACACCACTCCTTGTGTCCGCAATGGAATCCAGACAAGTCCATCAGCGACAAACGAGAAGAAGATAGTGAACAAGCGCTCTTCGTATCCTGCTTGGTTCAGGGCACCTCTGAGCAAGCGCAAATCACCTTCGATCTCGGTGGTGACGCTGCGGGCTAGCCCGCGAAGCTCCCGGTCGAGCATCTGCTTCGCCCGGGCACCGAGGATAGGCATGACTGTCTTGATGACTCCCGATTGATCTTTCCCGTCATCGATACGAATGAGTCCCATAGCGCGCAGCAACATGAGTTGGCTCTCAGCAAACGATATGCCTGACTGTCGCAGCTCAACGCGCGTTTTCGGCGTCAGACAGGCGAGGAGGATTTTCCAATTCGAATCCGCTCTTATAACATCCTCCGGATCAAAGATGGCTTGTCCGCCTGAATACTCCAGAAACTCATGGTTCTGCATATCCGCAGGGAGATCCGCTTCGCCCTTCTTTTGCTGTGAACAGGCAACGAGAGTGAGAGAGATGATAACGGGGAAGCTGAGGGTTCGTATGATTGCCTCTGTTGTTGACATTTTTCCATCTCCAATAGTTGATTGTGGTAGGACGCTAGTTGTTGAACCCCAACCCTCCGCTTCACAGGACACGATCGGCGTGTCGGTCAACACAACAACACGCAGAAGGCATCCCGTATGCACGGATGTTGGCCCAGCTGCTCGTCTATCATTTGAGACACCATCTCAAGATATTGAACCAGCACGACAGTTTCATCATAAAGATATTATCAGGCCTTGTGCCCCACAGTCTGTCGATGGAATTGCCCAGCTGCAGGTCGCCTATGGTCTCGAAATCGCTTCGCGTTTGTGTCCATACAAGGTAGAGCGTCGAGCCCGGCCGGAACTCCCATCTTAAAACAGCATTGCATCTGAAGGGCTTGATGTTGAAATCAGGATCACGAAACGTGAAGATGGATGCAGGTCCGAGGCCATCGGGGTCGACTCCGTAGACACCATCGCTCTTGGAGAGCATTGAGGTCCCTTCACCGAACACATTGAAATCGAACGTTCGTGGCCGGGCAAGTTCTTTGAATTTCGAGTACGATCCGGCAGAGAAAAGCAGTTGGGTGTAGAGCTGAAAGCTGAGATCAGGCGTGAATGTCCATTCGATCCGTATGTCCGCCGACAGGGTCGTCTGGTCGAGCTCACCAAAGACGTAACGTTTGCCGTACGTTTGAACAGAAGGCGGATCTTCAACCGCTGTTACCCATTGTGCCGTGTTGATGCGATGAGACCAGACTGGTTCCACTTTCAGTGAAATGTTCGACGCAGGTTTCCACCACAACGCGCCAGCGAGAGCATGAACCGCACCATTTGCACCGCGATGGATGTCGCCTGAGATTCCGAAGACCACACTTGCCCGCTGATCCGTGCTAAATGTGCCATTGACTTCAATCCATTGTGGATAGAGAACGAGTGGACCGCCCCGAGTGAGCGTAGGATTGTAGCTCTGAGCAGTGTAGAAGAAATTCAATCCAAGCTCGTAATAATTGAGAAGCTGGACGTGGTTCATCAGATAAAACCCTCGTGCGGTGAGATTTCCACCAAAATCAAAGGTTTGAGCGACGGCAGCATTGACCGAAGCACTCCGGAAGTGCTCTGTCGGATCCGTCCATCGATACCCGCCGCCAGCGTGCATATAGATCGCGTCAGACCGACCCTGGAAGCCGAGGTCGTTGATCTCGAACTTGGGATTCACAAAGTTGAACTTTGCATTAAAGACAACGCTCCCCTTTTGTTTATTCAGTGCCAACTGCATTGCTGTGCCTGTGAGGGTTGTAGCAGAACTGTCAATTCGGACGTGGCTGATGTCAGGTCGCTGGAAGTAGTGTTGCGAGTTTCGCTGGAGGCTGATCATCCTTCTGGTTGTCCCGGCAACACTTGTGATCCCCGCCCATCCATTGACAACCCAAACGCGCTCATCATCAAGGAATGTCCACCCATCAAGACCAGTGAAGAGTGCACTTGAGTTCATTTCATCCCTCAGTCGGGCTTCGGAGAAACTCCTCTCACTGAGAGTTGACATTACACCGAGAGCTTGCGCGCCACCGTTGAATTCTTTTTGCGCGTTCACGATACCATAGTATGCAGGCGGTTCAACCTCGACCCGGGAGCGCTGGTTGTCTTTCATCAGGTCAGCATACTCACGGGCTGTAACAGCGTGGATAGTACCGACATCCCAGCCGTCACCGAGTTTGCCTGTCACTTTCGCAGCGCCGAGGATACGAGTGCCGATTGGCCTGTTGACCTCCGTTCCGGATGAAACGCTCCCCTGTGGTGCCCGTCCAATTCGCCGACTATAGAACTGTTCAACATAGGGCGAGTTGAAACTCCAGTTGCTGCTAGCGCCTCCGTATCCGAAATAGTTGAAAAGGCGGATGCCCTCGGTGAAGAATTGTCTCTTCTCATCGAAATATGATTCGACATCGGTCAGGTTCACAACTGCAGGATCTACCTCGACCTGACCGAAATCGGGATTGATGGCACCGTTGAGCGTGAGATTACTCCCAAGCCCGACCTTGAGGTCTGCCCCGGCGCCGAGGAGATAGTCATGGCCTCGCTTTGACGGATCCGCTGCGAAGCGATTGCTGTACTCTGCACGAGTATTTGCATAGGGTAGAATTTCAACTTGCGCCGGTGAAGGTATGCGTTCGATACCCACAAGGTCTGCGAAACGTGAAACAAAGCCGCTTTCCTTCTTGGGTCTGTAAACGAGATAATCTTCCTCGTTCTTCCGTGCTATATCACGCTCGAAGTTCACTCCCCAGATCTGAGTGTCCCCTTTATGGAAACGAATTTGAGAGAATGGAATCCGCATCTCGACAGTCCACCCCCTGGAATCGATCGTTGCCTTCCCGTCCCACACACCGTCCCAGGAGTTGTCGCTCCAATCGTCATTGAAGAGGACACCATCGCATTTTACACCGGCCGCGCTTACATAAAAGTAGTACCCAGTCCGCCGGTCATGATATGGATCAAGGTAGAGCAGGAACCGGTCCGACTCGACCTCTCGATCGCGCCGTATCAGGTAAGCGAATATGGAATCCGGCGCCGAGTCATACATCCGAGCGGCAACATAGATTGCATCATCGTCGTAAGCGACCCAGACTTCTGTTCGCTCTGTGGGTTGTGCTCCTTCGACTGGTTCGAGCTGCAGGAAACCGGTCGTGCCGGCGCGCTGCCAGACGGATTCGGTGAAAATGCCATCGATATGAATAGGTTCAGAGGTGCGGACAGCGACTACTTTCTTGTCGCTTGGGCTCGGCTGTGCAGAGAGACCTTGGAGCTGTGTGGCCAGACCCAGAATGATGAAGACAACACCGAAGCTACAGCGCATACTATCCTCCTCGCTCGATCAATCTGTACTGACTTCTTAGCCGCTGTGGGATCCAAGAGTCATCTACATCTTCTTTCGAAAGTAGAGCGTAGCAGGACAACAGCAGCAAGGATGCTTATCCTTTATTGAGCAAGATCTGCAATCCGCCCCGCAAGGAGCGATCGTCCCTTTTATTCGGGGCAACCTCAGCCTGAATTCTTCAACGGAAGTGATTTTTTCGCCGATATGGACGTTCGCATGTTCGAACCCCGCTGCCTTCGGATGCTTGTTAGGAAACTCCAACCACCAGCGCTGATCCTTTTGGACCACATACGCTGAATATACTCTGGCTCCTTCACAAGCCTGCAACAGCAGGTATGGACATCTTTTCATTCGCTCGGCATATTCTTCTGCATTCTTCACCGAGGCAAATTCACCAATGACGAATCCAAGAATGCTGCCCTTGTTCATCTTATTCCCCTACTGGCATGGAGCACTTTAGCGCATCGTCGAATTCATTTATAAGCGTGATATCTCTCGCGTTCTGTTCTTTATCCTTGGCCTGCCAGGTTGCCAGAATAGGTCCTCGAGATCTTGCATCTGCCGTGCACATCGATCTCTTAGTGACAAAACCGTCATTGCGAGGTCTCCGTCATCCACCGAAAACGGAGGACGAAGCATCTTTCGCGCGAGAGGGAGCAACTAGGCTCGCGAACGTAGGTTGGCCTCCCCTCGCCCCAGGATATCCGGGGCAGGGCTCGCAATGACTGTGTGTGCAGTTGTCGCAGCCGCGAGATTGCAGTGATCTCCCTAGTACCCCTCACTTCTGAGATATCCCTCAACATCAAGTGACGTCCCAGTTGCTCGAACCAAGCGTTCTTCCCACGGAATTGACTCACCCATTTGGTAAAGGTTCTCGATCATCCAGGGAGCGACCTTCTGGTCAAAGGCAAAATCCTTCCCGAACTTCTTCTCAAGCGTTTGATAAATCTGCCAAGCGATGATGTGACAGATCAGATAGTTCGGATCGTACGCGGGCAATGCCGCAAGCATGATACCCTTGGTGCTGGCCCAGATTGCAGGCTCGTTCTTCGGATAGTCAATCTCGTAATATTTTCGGTACAATCTGCGGTGAAGTTCATCGAGATCTCCGTCGATATTCTCGTACGCAGAGAGTTCGAAGTCGATATCGAGCAGCCTCCAGCGATGTCGATATGATCCCAGTTTGCTCATCTCGACCTTCCTTGCCTGGACATACTCTTCCCTGTAGAGCCTTACCTTCTTCATCCATTCATCGTTCCCTGAAAGAAGCTTCAAACAGTTGGCCATGGCCTCAGCCCAGAGTATCGTGCACCCTCCCGGGACTTCATATCCTTTGAAAATCGGCTCATCCACGGCCACGCGGCTCCAGTGCAGAGCGTGGCCGAATTCGTGAAGCGCGGTGGCAAGAGAGAGGCTACGTGGCCGCAGGACTACGCGGACATCGCTTGGTATTTGAACACCGAGGCACATGCCGCCGTACAGCATACTCTCAGACGTGCTCATCTTGATGTTCAACTTGGAGGAGTCGAATCCGATGTTGTTCAACGTCTTCCACAGCATCGGTTCAGCTAAATAGTTTCGAAATCTTTCCAGATCAAACCCGGGCAACTTCGACTCATTGGTGACTCGGCTCATCAGCACATGCTCGAGATTCCACGGCTTTACATCGGAAATGCCCGATGTCCGCTTGCCCTCGATCAGAGCGTTCTCATAATGGTCGTGCGTTCTTCGTTCGAAGGTGTTCATAATGTTCCTGAACCACGTGCTATTGATGCCGTACGCCCAGAGCCCCAGTTCGCCGTAGTTCGCATATCCCAGGGTCTTGGCTATCTGGTTGCGCTTTTGCATGAGTCTGCGGATGTCATTCTTCATTGCATCGGTAAGCTGTGCGCCCAGCAGCCAGATTTCCTTGAGCTGCTTCTCCTGGGTGTTTTTGTATTTCTCCGTAAGGATTTCAGTCGCCTCACCGAGACGGTAGGATTTTCCTTCGACGGAGTACCGGAAGTTCGTGAAGCGTTCTTCCAGTTCATTCACCAGTGGGTAAACATCCTCCGACAAATTGACCTGTGCCGCCGTGATGACCCGCTTCCAGATCTCCAGGCGATAAGCCAGCTGGCTGTTCTCCACGGGCTTCACACGCTTGATCCACTGATTGACCACGCTTCGGTTTCGTTCGTCGAGAAGAAGGGCCGCCAGCTTCTTCTTCGATGTGTTTTGATCGACAGACCCGTTCTCGGTGTAGAAGCGGTAGTTCGCCTCAGCGATCTCGCCGCAGATACTTTCATACTTTGCTTCCAGGCTATCAAGGAACCGTGCTAGCTCCTTCAGATCTCGTATTGGCTTTTCTTGCTGTAGCGATTGAGGGTAGTACGTCGTGAGGAAGATCAAGAAGGCTGTAGCCGGCAGGATCATTGAAATGCGATTACTTTTCTTGACTTTCATTTGCTTCTCCTATTGCTTGGCTCTTCACATGGGATTCCCGGGAATGGAGGATCGCACGAGGGCTCTTTATCGTTTCGCGTGCACGCTCAGCCATTTGACAATCTCCTCAAAGGCGGCAGGATTGGGACGAAAGGTTCGTGTCTTGTAGTGCTCGAAGCTTTCTTTCTTATCCTTCGCGAGGGCGTACGTATGATCGGCATTCGGTATGACGGCAAGCGCCACGTCAGGATTGCCCGCACGAACCAGCGCATCTCTGATGTTCTCGTGGCATGCAAGCTGTGAGAGAAAATCTGACTCACCATAGACGATCAGCACCGGCTCTGTTACTTTGCTGTAGATCTCGGCAAGATTCAGATTGAGCTTTTGTCGCCAGTACTCGGTGTTTCGGTCATCCATAATATGGCCGGAAGAATTCACCAGCCGTTTCAGCTCCGAATTTCTTGCGAGGATCGAGGACAACGAATCCCCGCGTGCCACCGAGACCATCAACTCGAGATATTCCCTGATCCGCTTATCAGCCTCGATCTCTGAGCCCCCGGCGAGGAGCACCTGCGCTCGAAGAGTCTCAATGGTTCGCTCATAGTACGTACGACCAACAGTGCAAGAGGTGATGAGCCCGGCTGTTTCCTGGGTCGCTGCCACCATTGCTGCGACGATGCCGCCGGTGCTGATTCCGTACAAGAAAACTCTCTTGTTGTCGACGTCGCTTCTCTTCGAGAGATACTCGAGCGCAGCGATATTGTCCTTCACCTCGGCATCGAAGTCGGTCAGTCGATAATCGTTTCCTTCTGAGTCTCCAGCCCCACGCAATTCGAAGCGCATCACACGGACGCCAGCTTTTGCAGCACTATACGCCAGCTCGCGCGTCACGGAGTAGCCGGGCAAAGCGATGAGGCGGTGATTGTTGAGCGCAGTGACGATCAGAAGGGCAGGGAGTCGCATCCCGGCACTGTTCCGTGGGGAGGTGACAACGGCTCGAAGACGAACGCCATTGCTGACAAATGAGGTGTACTGGACATCAATCTCCTGGCTGCTCTCTCGTGCCAGTGCATCGAATTGCACCTCGAGGGTGCGCTGTACCCCATGGCGCAAGAATGTTACGCGCATACGGTCTCCGACATAATAGGAGCGAGTGAGGGCGACCATCTGGGCGTCGTCAACAATCGCACAGTCGTCGTATTTCAGGATGACATCGCCAATCCTTAAGCCCGCCCGCTCAGCTGGTGAGTCCGGAACCAGGCGTGTGATGACCGCTCCTTTCTTATCGGGGAGCCTCAGTGAGTCTTGATCCGCCCGGGTTATGGCCCTTGGCACAACACCAAGGAAGCCGCGTGATTTGAGTTCATCTGTTTGGGGATGAGCGCCATTTCCCGGAGCCCACAGAAGGAAAACCGTGAGTAGCACCAGGAGAATCTTCATTGCATAGCTCCGTTGTCAAGAGAATCGTTTGTTCAGATATACAGCCGGTAGTTGATCTTTATCGCGGCCGTATTCATTTCTCCAATCATCTGATGAGAATCCAGAGCGCTTAGATTGTTGAAGACGATGTAGAAATCACTGTCGTCGCCGAAGAGATAATGAAACCTCAGATTCGAGGTGACTCTCCTGTTTGCACTGCTGTACTGAAAATACGTTCGGAGCGAGAGTTCTGAGGTGAAGATGAAATTCCACCTCAGCCGGAGAATGGCTGTGTTGAAGTCATCATGCGGAAGATGGACATCGTTGCATTCAATCCCTGCGCCGACGGACACGTGCTTGTTGAATTTCAGCAGGCCGTTCAGTGCGATGCTTTTTTGATTACCGCCATAGAGCGTCCCCTGCTGGTAGGTGAGAGATCCCGAGAGATCTCGCCGGGCGTTTGCCTGCAACTGGAGTTCTAGTGTGTTGTAGGTGTAGGCACCTTTCGGCACCCTGATATTACTGAAGATGGGAAAGTCTTCGTTCAGCTCTTCGAACGTGTTGATAAACTCCAATCCAAGCTCGTCGCCTGTCTCAGACTCCGCTGAGAACTGCACGATGTTCTGCTTCGAGAAAACTCTGCCGTCTTGCGTATAGATGTAGTCGAATATGCCGGAAAAATTCAGCTTCCGGAGCCACGACTGCTGGAACCGGAAGCTCTTCCTTGCAATTCCGCTGATGTCCCTGAAGTCCTTGAGAATCACGAACCCCATTGCCGGATCATACTTCTTTCCGACTACCGTATGAGAGAGCAAAGCCTGATGGAGATCCGTGTTGTAGTTCACCCCGAGATGGTATGCGGAATTGTCCATGCGCACTGCTGGGAGATCAAGAGACGAACACCATGCTTGAACCCTGGTATCTTTCAAAGGCCAAAGCTCGGTGTCAAAGCCGAGGCTTCGCTCGGACATTTCTTTCTGCTGCAGGTTCGTGAAGATGAACCCGACGTTTGAGTTCTCCAGGATGTCCTGTCTGAACCTAAGCACCGAGTAGTTTGTCGATGATTGGTACGACGTGCTCTTCGTCGAAATACTCAGCGCACCTATGTTGCTCCCCCTGAGCTTGCCCGTGACCCTGCCGCCCAACAGAATGGGGACCGGCTGTCCGTCGAAAATTCCTATTCGTCTTGAGAAGAAGGGCTGGATCTTCTGGGCCATCCCGAACTGGAAGAGCTGCGCGTTCTCCAGGAAGAAATCCCTTTTTTCAGGGTAGAAGAGGGAGAACCTGGAGAGGTTGATTTGTTGGTCGTCGGATTCGATCTGAGCAAAGTCGGTGTTGTATGTGACGTCCAGAGCCAAGTTCGGGAGCGGAACGTATTTGAGATCGAGGCCGAGCTCCGATTGCTTCGTTCGTTTGCCGATGCGGGACTCTTCTGTGCCCCCGAGGAGGAGATAAGGTCTCAGCTGAAGGTTTCGCCTTTTTGCCAGTCCCTGAATCCCTGTGATTGTGCCGGCAAGTGTCAGGTATGTGATGTTGTATTCAGGGCGGACGGGAACAAAGTACGCCCGCTCGTTCTTTTTCCTTAGGGAACGATAGATATTAAAGCCCCACTGCTGTTCATCGGCATCAGGAAATCTCAGTATGCGGGTGGGAATCCGAAACTCAGCACACCAGTTGTCGGGATTGATTTGAGTCTTCACCTCCCAGACTTCATTCCAGTCATCGTCATAACGATCGGGACCATCGATGAAAATCTCGTCCTTGGATCCGAGTGCATTTGTGCCGAAAGAGTATCCTGTCGTTTTGCTGTGAAATGTGTCGAGGACAAAGTAGACCTGATCATCATCAGCGTTATCGCGGTGCGCCAGCTGGCGCGCTACAAGATCTCGCATGTCCTGATAGTAGCATATCACCCCCACATAGATGTTTTCATCGTCGTAGAGAATCTTGACTGTTGTATTCTCTGTACAGGGGACGTTGAAGACAGGTTCGCACTGAATCAGTCGCGTGCAAGAGTCTGCCTTCTGCCATCCTTCTTCATCGAGCATACCATCGAGCAAGATGGAATTGTTCGGCACTCTATGCGCAGCGATGACGTACTTCTCGGCTGATTTATCCTGTGAGAGAGCTAAATTGAGTATTAGTCCAGTTGCTGCGACGATGAGGATCGATCGGAGACGCGCAATCATTCAGTTCACTTGATGCAGGTTTTGTGCCGGTTCAGCAGGTGCGAGCCGAAGCTCGATATAGTAGTGCGGCCGGAATCCGGTAAAGGGCTCGATCGGCAGCTTCCCGATTTGTTCAGCGACCTTGGTTGAGTTATTGGCGATGTACCTCTTATCATACTGTTCATTCCAAATCGTGTCTTTCTCAACAAAATGGAGAAGCGCGTCTCTTCCGTCGATCATGAACTTCAATTCCGCATTTGTCTGAGAGAAGGCAGTGATCGACAAGCTGTGAATCTTGAGCGGGTCACCCAATCCTCTCGAGAAGACCAACACTAGTTCGCCTCGGTGATCTTGGACGGTCAGGGCAGCATCATATTCCCCGGCCCACTCAAATCCGCCATGAGACTCGCCCGAATCGTTCGCATGAAAGCTACCGCGATACTCCTGCGTCGGTTGTTCTTCATGACAATGAGTGAACGCTATCAAAGAAACCAAGCACACAAGAGAGCATATCAATTCGTATCGAAGAGCCATCTGTTCCCTGATCTCCACTACAGATTCTTCTGACCATCCTGCAATGGTTTAGTCGCGATCGGCAATTCTATAGACAGTTAGGAAGACGAGGCGCGCTACCTTTTCCAGCTTCTTGACAGAAATGTTCTCCCATGAATCTGCTGCCGTGTGAATGAAGTTTCCGCCGCCGTCGTAAAACCACATGCAGGGGATATCCTTGAGAAGAAAAGCGGCTTGATCGCTGCTCGCACCGTCATCCAAGGGCTCTATCGCGATTGCCAATTCTTTGGCCGACTGCTCAATAATAGCGTCGATCGCGCCGGGAACGCCATGAGAAGCCAGCTTGATGACCAGAGGATCGTTCCTTCCGACCATATCTAGTGCCGTTCCAAATTAGTTTTCTTGTGTTTCGAGTTTCGATTGTTGCGATACTTGAGGAAGTCGTTGAAGGCGTTCCGCATTTCAGTGTGGCTGGTGTAGTTTGAGTTGGCGAGAACAAAGTCA
>Ga0315277_10000716_pt1 | contig 51116 bp, 41 predicted proteins | sample YL17G05_15_MG_FD_203695 | JGI IMG/M metagenome (GOLD analysis project Ga0315277, IMG submission 203695) | Sediment microbial communities from Yellowstone Lake, YNP, Wyoming, USA - YL17G05_15 | ecosystem: Environmental > Aquatic > Freshwater > Lake > Sediment | place: USA: Wyoming | collected... | reverse complement strand
GTCATGCGCACGGTCGGCTCCTCGATGCGGATGGGCGGCAGGGGCAGCGGGTACGCGGGGTCAGCCAGCGTCTCACTGATGGTAATGCCCTCAAGCCCGGCAAGTACGATGATCTCGCCCGCCTGGGCTTTTTCCACCTCAATACGTTCCAAACCCTGGTGAACGTACAGGTAACGGGCGCACTCGGGTAGATTCTGCCCATCCAGGGTCAGGCGTGCCAGGTTTTGTCCGGCTGTGATCGTACCTGAGAAGATCCGCCCCAGGGCGGTCACGCCGCGATAGTCATCATAACCAAGGGTAGTGACCAGCATTCGAAAGGGTGCGTCGGGGTCAACTTTCGGGGGAGGGATGTGGCGTAAAATTGCCTGGAACAGAGGTTGGAAATCGGCACCGAGTTCGGGCGTCATACCTGCCTGTCCGGTGGTCGACTTGGCGTAAATCACAGGAAATTCCGCCTGTTCGTCGCTCGCGCCCAGTTCAATGAACAGGTCAAAGGTCTGGTTGAGGACGCGCTCAGGTTCAGCATCCTTGCGGTCCACCTTATTGATGACGACGACAGCCCTATGACCAGCCTCAAGGGCTTTCTTGAGCACAAAGCGCGTCTGCGGCATGGGACCTTCAGCAGCATCGACCAGCAAGAGGACACCATCCACCATGTTCATGATGCGCTCGACCTCACCACCGAAGTCGGCATGACCGGGAGTATCGACGATGTTGATCTTGACCTGCCGGCTGGTGTCCTGATCCCAGATGGATATGGCGGTATTCTTGGCAAGGATGGTAATGCCGCGCTCGCGCTCGAGATCATTGGAATCCATCACGCGCTCAATAACCTGCTGGTTATCCCGAAATGTATGTGCCTGTCGCAAAAGACCGTCGACCAGGGTGGTCTTGCCGTGGTCAACATGAGCGATGATGGCGATGTTACGAAGATCGGTACGTTCGATGAGCATTGTTGCTTTTTCTTTATTTTCCAAACAGTGCAAACACTGGGGAAGGGTTTTTCATTCAGGTATTTTATAAACACATAAAAGCCCCGACCATGGTAGGCCGAGGCGATTGTCCGGCATGCAAATTAGATTATATCATATCCAAGCAGCAATGGCAGGAGGAATGTTTTATTCCGGCATCAAGTGATCAGGCAAGCAGGTAATCAGGTAGTAGGGAATGGGGAGGCGAGTGAAGCAGCCGTGTATAAACTACTTGAAATACACCCGGAAATATGCCATAATGGTATAGATATATTTTTCCAAGCGATCATAAAATCTGTTGTTTCTATAATTAAGGAGGCATCATGAAGAACAACCTTAGAGCATATGTAATGACCAGCGTGCTTGTGCTGGCAGTCCTTGCCTGTTCATTTGGTACCCAGGCGCCTGTATCCCAACCTCCTGCCGATGCCACTCAAGCCATCTCCCCCGACTTAGCCACGCTCCCGGCTGGTACCCGGGCGCAGACGGATATTTCCTGCCTGATGGGATATTGGGAAGTAGAACTTGACAGCCTTAAAAACGTGGCAAATTCCATCATCATGATCCCAAGCCTGTACATTACCAGCGTTGGACCTTCGATCCTCTTTGCCTTTTACACAGTCAGCGAGCCTTCCAACAGCCCCTACCGCATGGACGTCTGGTATACAGACGTGCTCATCAGTGCAAATATCCAGAGCACGGGTCAAACGAACCCACAACAGCTCGATCTGCATCTCGAGGGTGTCTTTACCGCGGATCTTTACAGTTACACGCCCGGGGAAATTACGTATCAACCCATCCCAGGTGAATCCCAGCTTCAGGTCATGGATGTATGGCTGAACGGTGAACCCCTCACCGACAGCCCGATCGATCTGAGTGATTGGGCTGACCCGAATAATACAAGAGACCTACGCTACGAATGTCTTGGGGCTGGGCGCATATCCCTGCTGTCACCAATGGCTGGACAGCCGGTTTACCTACAGGCTACAACGCCAAGTACGCAAATCAGTCCTTAATGTAGGGCGATGACATCCGGGTTGTCGCTATTCCACAACCCGGAGCCATTAGTGCCGGCGTTAATATTGAAATAATAGCTGCCTTTTGATGAACATTTGAAGATATGCCATAATGATAAAAAAGTATTGTATATATTTATCATTCAAGTAATGGATTTTTATAAGGAGAAGGAGGCATCATGACGATCAAATTGAGAATATTTGCGATGATCAGCGTGCTGGTGCTGAATGCCCTGGCCTGCACGTTCGCGGGTCAAGCACCGGCCACACAACCACCAATGGAGAGAGCCATCACCGAAATGGCGGGGACGCTGCAAGCTCAGCAGACCCAGCTGGCAGGCGGTGGACTGCTGGCACCATCTCCCATCGTGCTGCCGAGCGAAACACCCCCCAGCGAAATGCCCCTGCCAAGCATGACGCCATCCATCACCCTGACACCGACAATAACCCTGACCGCCACCCTTTCGGTGCCGATGGTCAGCGTGAGCGAGGATACCAACTGCCGCTCCGGACCGGGTGTCATCTATGATTACCTGGGGGCACTGACAAAAGGTGAAAAAGCCGAAGTGGTTGGGAAGAACAGCGAGAATAATTACTGGGTGATCAAGAACCCGGATTACGCCGGCACCTGCTGGCTGTGGGGCCGGTATGCGACCGTAGAAGGGAACACAAGCGGGATTCCAGAGTGGCTCGTTCCGTCCACGCCCACCCCATCCATCCCGGCAGCGCCATCCGGATTGAGCGGTACCAGGGTATGCAAGACAATCCTGCTGCCGGCTCCACACGTCGAAATGGTTAAAGTGACCCTGAGCTGGACTGACCAGGCGAACAACGAGGAGGGTTATCATATTTACCGGGATGGAACGCTGGTTGCCACTCTTGGACCAAATGAAGTGACATACATCGAAAATCCAACCGGCATTCCAAGTGCCACATATGCCGTGGAAGCGTTCAATGCGGCGGGTGCTTCTGCCAGGAAAAAAATAACGCTTTCCTGCCCGTAAGGAGCGACCAGGTTATTAAAAACGTGCCTCACATCTCAGTGGGGCACGTTCTATATTGGCAAAATGTACGCAATGTATCCACGCCGATAGCGGTCAGATGCAGGTGGGGTTGGGTTGAAGGGGTATTGGGCGGTTTATATCTTCTTAAGACCCCAATGGTTTGACCGTTTCGATTTTCGGTGAGTACAACATCTCTTTAATCCAAAACCATTAGAATCTCACCTCATCACCCCACTGGAACACTGTTCTATGTTCCCTCTTCCCATGAATTCAGATATTTGACCTGTTCGGGAGTCAAAACGTCAATGGATATATCCATCGCGGCGAGTTTCAGGCGGGCAATCTCTTTATCTATGTCCTCGGGTACAGAATGGACCTTCTTCTCCAGCCTGCCGGCATTTTTGACCATGAACTCGGCTGCAAGTGCCTGGTTGGCAAAGGACATATCCATCACCGAAGCCGGGTGACCTTCTGCGGCAGCCAGATTCACGAGGCGACCTTCACCCAGGAGGTTGAGGTGGCGACCATCGGAAAGTTCATACTGCTGGACGAACGGACGCGCCTGTTTAGGTTCAGCAATGGACATCTCCTGCAAAGCAGGGATGTTGATCTCGACGTTGAAGTGACCCGAGTTGGCGAGAATCGCACCGTCTTTCATGACCTCGAAGTGATGGCGGTCAACCACATTGATATCGCCGGTCAGGGTACAGAAGATGTCCCCTATCCGGGCGGCATCAGCCATGGTCATGACCCGGTAGCCATCCATGACGGCTTCGAGCGCCTTGAGGGGATCGACCTCGGTCACGATCACATTGGCACCCATGCCGCGGGCGCGCATCGCCAGACCGCGGCCGCACCAGCCGTAACCGGCCACGACAAAGTTCCTGCCAGCCAGCAGGATATTGGTCGCCCGGATGATGCCGTCGATGGTTGACTGGCCTGTACCATAGCGATTGTCGAAAAAGTGCTTGGTCATGGCATCATTGACCGCAATGACCGGAAAATGGAGCATCCCGTCCGCTGCCATGGCACGCAGGCGGATGACACCAGTGGTTGTCTCCTCGGTACCGCCAACGATGCCCTCAATCAGCTCGCGGCGCTCCTTGTGTATGGTGGAGACCAGGTCGGCACCGTCATCCATGGTCATGTGAGGCTTGTGGTCAAGGGCTGCGCCAATGTGCTTGTAATAGGTGACATTGTTCTCGCCCTTGATGGCAAAGGTGGGGATCTCATACTGGTTGACCAGGGCGGCGGCTACATCATCCTGGGTGGAGAGCGGGTTGGAAGCGGTCAGGACCACGTCGGCACCGCCCTGCTGGAGAGTACGCATCAGGTTGGCGGTCTCGGTCGTTACGTGCAGGCAGGCCGAGATACGAATATCCTTGAGGGGTTTTTCCCGACTGAAGCGCTCGCGGATCAAACGCAGGACAGGCATTTCACGCTCTGCCCAGTCGATGCGGCGGCGACCACCCTCAGCCTGGTTGATGTCTTTAATATCATAATCGCTCATGCTTGTCTCCTTCAAATTATTCACTGGAGTATGAGGCTATCCAGTTTACCATTGTCAACGAAGTGTTTGCGATAACGCTCCACAAACTCAGAGGGCGTATAGACATGACACTGGGGACCGCGGTTTTCCAGACAATAGGTGGCGGCCAGGGCACCCACCTGCCCACAAGTCAACCAGTCCCAGCCATGGCTGTACCCGGTCAGGAATCCGGCACGGAAGGCATCACCCACACCAGTCGGATCGACAATCTGCACAGGGGTGACGACCGGAACATGCACCACCCTGCCATTCGCATGGATATCCGCTCCATGCTCACCAGAGGTGATAACCAGCACCTCAACTCGTTCCAGGATCTGCCCCTGGTTCAAACCAGTTTTTTTCGAGATCAAGCCAAACTCATAATCGTTGACGAAAAGAAAGCGCGCCCCGGACATATCGCGTGCAAGTTCTTCACCCTCCAGCCGTAACACCTGCTGGCTGGGATCGTACAGGTAGGGAATACCCAGCAGCTTGCACTCAGCGGCATAGTTCTTCATTGCCACTGGGTCATTGGGCGAGACCACCACCAGGTCAGGACGCACCTCGACATCTTTCAGCGATAGTTCAGCTGCGTATGCCATCGCACCCGGATGAAAACTGGCAATTTGAGCGTTGGCTTTATCGGTGGTGGCAAAGAACGAAGCCGTGAACTCAGAGGGGATCACCTGGGTTAATGAGGTATCAACACCCTTACTTTCCAGCCAAACCCGGTAATCTGCGAAATCCTCGCCGACCGCTGCCATCAGCCGCGGGCGTTCGCCAAGCAATGCCATGGTATATGCAATATTGGGAGCAACGCCACCCCGCACACGTGTCATCGAATCGACCAGAAAGGAGAGGCTGATAGATGCCAGGCGTTCGGGTAGGAACTGCTCCTTGAAATAACCCGGAAAGGTCATCAAATAATCGTAAGCAACAGAGCCGGTCAATAAAATGTTCATGGTTCTCGTTTTACCACCTTGGGTAGATTAACATTGTAGGGTGGATAGACCACTCCATTCTCAGTGATGAATGCCGTGATCAACCGGTTTGGGGTCACATCAAAGGCAGGATTGCGGGCTTTGGCTCCTTCTGGAACCACCTGCTCACCATGGAACTGAATGTCGAGGACTTCATCCTGCGGGCGCTGCTCGATAGGGATCAATCCGCCATGAGCCAGTGCCAGGTCGATGGTTGAGGTTGGGACGACAGAATAAGCCGGTATTCCATTATCATAAGCGGCTAATGATAACATGTACGTTCCAATTTTGTTGGCAACATCACCATTGGCTGCAACCCGGTCGGCACCGAAGAGAACCCGCTGCACCTGACCAGTGTGCAAGAAATGACCAGCCATATTATCACTGATGATCTCGTATGAAATACCAAGCTGTTCCAGTTCCCAGGCGGTCAGGCGGGCTCCCTGCAGACGGGGACGGGTCTCGTCCACCAGGACGTGGAGGCGCTTGCCCTGCTCATGAGCCATGCGGATAACCCCCAACGCTGTTCCCCAATCCACGGTCGCCAACGCGCCGGTGTTGCAATGGTGGATGAGCGTATCACCGTCCTCAATCAACGCGGCACCATGCCGTGCCATGCGCATGTTGATTTCCACATCCTCATCAGCAATGTGCTGGGCTTCCAGAAGAACTTTTTGCCGCAGGTCACCCGGTGAACCGGTGAAACCGCTGACCCTGCTGAGGATGCGATCGACCGCCCAGACGAGATTAACGGCAGTGGGACGGGCAGCTTTGAGGGTAGAGGCAGCCTCTTCCAGATCCACATACAACTCCGTGGCAGCGCGGGCTTTCGATCCCTGAGCTGCCAGCACCAGACCAAAACCGGCTGCGGCACCGATGGCTGGTGCTCCGCGGACAACCATGTCCCGGATCGCATCTGCCAGTGCAATGTGGTCACGAAATGAAACCACCTCCAGCGACTGAGGCAGGCGGCGCTGGTCGATCATTTTCAGTTCGTTCTTATCGTAATCCCAAAAGACAGTTCGCATGGACACACACCAAAAGGCGCCCTCGGGGGAGAGCGCCGTCATGTATGACCACAGTTTAACATGGGAACCCCTCTTTGTCAAAGCATTGACACACCTCCTGTTCTCCGTTATAAGGGTCGGATGAATAGCAAATCGATGCTGGTCTGGCTGTGGATTATGACCTTGCTGGCAGCCTGCAACCTGCCATTAACACCCCCCGAACCAATAACAACCCCCAGCCATACCGCAATTCCCAGCATTATCCCAACAACCACACCCACGCTGACGCCCCCACCCACCCCGACACCTCTACCCATCGTGCGTATCGCAGACGCCCAGAAAGCACTGTTCAACGGCGATCATGAGCGGGCGCGGGCTGAATTTCAAACAGCGCTGGATGATTCAAACGATAAAAACATCCAGGCAGATGCCCTGTGGGGATTGGCGCGTACAGAGTATGAAGATTCGCGCTACCAGCCTGCAATAGCCGCACTGCAACAACTGACAACGGATCATCCGGATTCCCCACATTCAGCGCAGGCTCATTTCCTGCTCGGACAGATCTATATGACATTGGAGCGTCCCCAGGAGGCAGCCAGCGAATATGCAGCTTACCTGTCCTTACGTCCGGGAATGATCGATAGTTATGCACAGGAACTGCAAGGTGACGCCCTGGCGGCAGGTGGAGACTACTCCGGCGCGCTGAGCGCATACCAATCCGCATTGCAATCGCCGCGCCTGGATGATCATATGCAATTGGAAATCAAGACAGCCAGCACAATTGAATTAACAGGTGACCTGGCAGGCGCTCTAGCACTGTATGAGGATATCGCAAGCCGGGCGGAGAACGATTACATCAAGGCGCAGATGGACCTGTTCGCCGGCCGGGCTCTTATCGCGCTCGGACAAGTTGATGAGGGATATCAACGCTATCTGCATACAGTCGAGAATTACCCCCTGTCATATGACTCTTATACAGCGCTGGTCGAACTCGTCAATGCCAATGTTCCTGTCGATGACCTGGACCGCGGACTGGTTGACTACTTCGCGGGCCAGTACGACATCGCCCTGGTCATGGTCGATCGTTATATTGCCGGAAATCCAGAAAATGATGGGACAGCCCACTATTACCGCGGCTTGATCCTGCACGACCTTGACCAGTATCAGGAAGCAATTGATGAATGGTCGCTTTTCATTCTTAAATATCCAGACAACCCCTGGTGGGCAACGGCGTGGGAAGATAAATCCGATACCCAGGTGGATGACATAAATGATTATTCGGGGGCGGCGCAAACCCTGTTGGATTTTGTGTATGCAGCACCAGGCCATGCCTGGGCTCCCACCTACCTGCTTTACGCCGGCAGGATCATGGAGCGAGCTGACAGGCTCGAGGAGGCGGCTGCCATCTGGGGCCGGCTTGCTGAAGAATATCCCGGCAGCGACCTGTCACCGCAATCTCTCTTTTGGGCAGGGATCGCATACTTCCGGCTTAATGACTATGCGCAGGCTCTGACCAGTTTCCAGCGCAGTCTTTTACTCTCATCCAAGCTGGAAGACCAGGCACGCGCTTACCTGTGGATCGGAAAAACACAGCAGAACCTGGGCGACCAGGCTGCTGCCCAAACCGCCTGGCAGCAGGCGCAAGCCCTGGACCCGACCGGTTATTACAGCGAACGCGCCCGCGACCTGTTGATGGGTCGCGCCCCATTCGATCCGCCATCGATCTATCATCCGGAAATCGATCCAAGCACTGAACGGGCTGAGGCTGCCTCGTGGATGCGCGTGACTTTCGATCTACCATCAGACACCGACCTGACCGGTCCTGGTCCCCTACTGGAGGATGCACGTATGATAAGAGGTTTCGAGCTCTGGGAACTGGGGCAATACAACCGGGCGCGCCTGGAATTCGAGAACCTGCGTGAGTCGATCAAAGAGAACCCGGCTGACACGTTCCTGCTTGCCAATTATATGCTTGACCTGGGTCTCTATCGCAGTGCGATCGTCGCCACCCGGCAGGTGCTCACGCTGGCAGGGCTGGACGATCACACGGCTTCATTCAATGCGCCGGCATATTTCAACCATGCCCGTTATGGATTTTATTTTGATGACCTGATTGTTCAAGCCGCGCAGGAGAATGGATTTCATCCCCTCTTCCTGTTCAGCGTAGTACGGCAGGAGAGCCTGTTCGAGGGATTTGTACGCTCCAGCGCGGGTGCACGCGGGTTGATGCAGATCATTCCCAGCACCGGTGCGAGCATAGCCAAGAGTATGGGTTGGCCAGTAGATTTCTCACCTGAAGACCTTTACCGCCCGGTCGTCAGTGTGAGGCTGGGTGCCAACTATTTGGCAACGAACCGGGATTTACTTGGCGGCAGCAACTACGCTGCACTGGCTGCCTACAATGCCGGTCCAGGCAACGCCGCCATCTGGAACAACCTTTGTGGAGGTGATGACGACCTGCTGCTCGAAGTGATCCGTTATGAGGAGACTAGGCTGTACATTAGATATATCTACGAAATATATAATACATACCGGACACTATACGGTTCGACCTTTTAAAAACCCTCTCAACCTGGCACTCTAAGGCCGTTTACCTGCGGGGTTTGAAAGTGTGTACTCCCCAGCAGCCACAGTTTAACCGTATGTATAGGACTGCTTCCACTCGTGGGTGTGCCCCTTGATAGATATCTTGAGTAATCAAATAAATGTGATTTTCCTATCTCCATAATTTACGCCATTTTCTAAAGTTTCTTCCACCCTTTCGAGTTATAATGGTCACAAGGAGGAAATCATGTCAAATCGAATATCAATCTTTCAATCATTAAGGAATGCTATCAGTAAATCATTGCTGCTTATTCTGGGAATAAGCCTGCTGACCTACACCATTGTCCGGGCAGCCTCTGGCGACCTTGATCCCACCTTCAGCGGGGATGGCAAGCTCACTCTTGATATCGGGGTTTGGAATGAACGAGCTCGTGCAGTAACCATTCAACCCGATGGTAAGATCATAGCAGTTGGAAAACACTACATTTCCTATGAATGGGGGGGAGGGGAAAGTGACATTCTAATGGTACGCTTAACATCAAACGGAACCCTGGATACTTCATTTAGCGGAGACGGTAAACTTACCACAGATTTTGGCGAATATGAGATGGCAAGCGACGTCGCCATTCAGTCTGATGGGAAGATTGTTGTCGCAGGTCAAACTTGTAACCATCGTGGTACTTGCGATCTTGCCCTGATACGCTACAACACGAATGGCAGCCCGGATACTGCCTTTGGTAATAATGGCATAGTGATTGTGGATTTTGGTGGTGGTGATAATGGAATTGTCGGATTAGCCATCCAACCGGATGGCAAAATCGTGGTTGCCGGTTACATGCAAAACAGCGGCTACTATGATTTTGCAGTACACAGGTTTAACCCAAATGGCACCCCGGACACCACTTTCAGTGGAGATGGCATGCTGAACACCGGCTTCGGAAGCGGCAGGGTCGACGTTTCCTATGACCTAAAAATTCGGTCTGGGAAGATCGTGGTAGCAGGCGCCACCTGCGATTCTAATGAGGAAAACTGCAATTTCGCCCTGGCGCGTTACACTGCGAATGGCGCGCTGGATACTACGTTCAGCACTGACGGTAAGCTGATCACAGATTTTGGTGGAGACGACAGGGGTACAGCCATTGTTATCCAATCCAATGGCAAAATCGTAGTCGCAGGTAACTCGGGCAAGCCTGCAAACAGTAGTATCGCCCTCGCACGCTACAACTCCAATGGTAGCCTCGATACTACGTTCAGTGGTGATGGTAAGGTGACCACGAACTTCACCCCAGGTTTCCAAGCCGATGCGTGGGATCTGGTGATCCAGACCGATGGAAGAATTGTGGTAATAGGTTCTACAGGTAATAAAGGTGGTCGTGATTTCGCATTGGTACGCTATATGTCGAATGGTTCTCTCGACACCACCTTCGGTGTTGGTGGCAAGTTGACTACTGATTTTGGCGGAGAAGATGAGGTCGGGATGGCTCTAGCAATTCAGGAGAACGGCAGGATCATCGCTGCGGGCTGGACATTTGATGGCGGTGACAAGGACTTTGCCCTGGCGCGGTATATGCCATAAAACCCGGGCAGTTTGTTGTAATCAAGCAAGGGTCCGGCGGCGCACCTGCGGGTCGCACCTACGGGAGGAGATTCTTCACCCTCAATAGCAGGCAGGTACGTGGTGCTCACCTGCCAACACCGCAGGTACAAGTCGCTTCCTGACACAACCCGCCACCCCTTTCGGGCTGTTAACCTGTCAGGACGAAACGGGTGCAGGCAGAAGGACATGGGCTGAGGAGGTGCAGGCTGGACAGGCAGGGTGATACAAGGGACTGACGCTAGACGATGCGCGCGGGTCTGTCGGCGCACCTTCGAGCCGCACCTACGGGGGGAGATTCTTCGCTTCGCTCAGAATGACATCGTGGGCGGGCAAGATGACCCATCCTTTTTACCCACATCGAGCAATAACGAAGGGTAGGTTAATCTATTATTTCACGTGTGCAAGGATGCGCTGGTGTAATGTATCCGCATCCATATCCATGACCGAAACTAGCTTGTCACGCCCAGAAGCACCAGCAACTATGTCAATCTTAGATCGGGCTACACCGACCAAATCTGCCAAAAACTTGATGAGAGCCTCATTGGCTTTACCTTCCACCGGTGGGGCTGTGAGGCGGATCTTTATTGTCCCATTGCGCATGACGCCAATAATCTCATTGCGGCGTGCCCTGGGTGTAACCCGCACAGCAATGGCTGCGCCTTTCCTGCCATCATGCAGATGGTATTTTCGAGCAGCCATATTACCTCAAAGTGAATAAAAAGGATCTCAAAGCAGCGGACAGAACCGATACCAGGATGATCAATATCAAAGGACTGAAATCGAACATACCAACCAGGGGGATCACCCGCCGGATCGGCCTTAAAAGCGGCTCAACAATCCTATCAATGGCAGTCCGTATCGGGTGATATGGGGACATAAAATACGACAAGATGGCTGAGACAATTACCAACAGGATGATCAACTGAGCTGTAATATCGATCAACCGTATCATGATACCGATGATCAATCTGCACCTCCATTTTTTGCCGGACGCGGTCCTACAATGGCTGTTCCTATACGAACGAGGGTGGCACCCTCTTGGACCGCAACCTCAAAATCGACACTCGTTCCCATTGAAAGCTCCTGCCATGAAGTATCTGGGAAATTCCCGGCAAGGAAATCCCGTAGACGTCGCAGACGAATAAAAAATTGCCGCGAAGGCTCCCCTGTTTCCGCGAATGGCGGCATGGTCATCAGCCCGCACAGTTCCAGATTGGAGAGGTTTATTATCCCGGAGATAACAGGCAGCAGCTCTTGCCAGCGCTCTTCCTGCCAGGCAGGCCAACCATATTTGCTCTCTTCGCCGCTGACATTGAACTCGAGAAGCACAGGGAGCCTTCTACCGGCCTGGGCAGCGAAGCGGTCCAGGCGGGAAGCCAGTTTAAAACCATCAAGGGAGTGTAAAAGGGTGAAATGCTCCACGACCATGCCGACCTTACGGCTCTGCACGTGACCAATCATGTGCCATTCTACCTCATTAACATCCCCCAACGTCAGAATTTTCTTCACCGCCTCTTCAGGGTAATTCTCACCCAGGATATGTACTCCCGCCTCAACCACCGCTTCCACCACTGATAATGGCTGGGCTTTGGTTACAACGACAAGGCGGACCGACTCCGAGGTGCGCGCGCTGACCCGGGCGGCAGCGGAGATCCGGTCCAGGGTGAACTGGTAACGTTCCCTTATATCAGTGACTAAGATATCCATTTCTGTTTAATAAATTACTCATAATGATAACGCCATCATTGCTCCAAAACGACCTGTACGACCTTTATAAGCCCGATGAGAGAACCAGTCTTCGGTATGACAAGCCGTACATATATGAGAGATCTCAATCTGGTGGATGCCGCATCGTTCCAAAAGAAGCCTATTTGCCGACCATAGATCAAAATAAACACCGTCCTCACGCTCAGCCAGTAATCCCGCTGCATCACCCGGGAAGGATCGCTTCACCTGATCGATGACGTCTGATCCAATCTCATAATGATCCGGACCGATAGATGGACCAATCCCTGCCAGGATGTCAGCCGGCTGCGAGCCGTAACGCTCCTGCATTGACTGGATGGCAGCAGTAACAGCGAGGCGCACTGTTCCCAACCAGCCGGCATGAGCCAAGCCAACTACACAATTGCGGGGATCGTGCAGAAATATTGGCACACAATCCGCAAAACGCATGAACAGGGTCACATCGGGACGGTCAGTGAGAATAACATCAGCCTGATTGTAAGGGGTCCCGGGTGAGCGGGGGGTATCACTAAAAGCGACATTGGCGCTGTGAACCTGCCAGACATCGAAGATCGACCCGGGAGGACGATCCAGGGCAGCGAAAGAGCGGAGGCGATTCTCATGAACCCGGGCTGGGTCATCACCGATGGCTCCGCCTACATTAAGCGAATCCCAAGGTTCGGGACTGACACCTCCCTGGCGAGTGAATACAGCCTGGATGATCCCTTTTGGAAAGATATCAAAGGTATAGCAGCGGAGACCGTTCTGGGTTGTATATGGCATAAAAAGCTGAAATCCTTCATGTTTTGGAAAGATTGTTTGAGCACAGTACAGCACGCTCCGCAGTCACCCCTTTGGGATACTCAATGATATTGTCTGGAGTATAGCGTCAATACATTGCTCATTTTGTAAGGATCAACTCTCGGTTTGCAGCTTGGGCAACCGCAAATTTCCTAGTAAAGATCTGACGGATCTCCTGCATGCTCTCCTCAGCGTACGGGATGCCAAACCAGGCAGTGGAGAATCCAAACAGAAAACCGGTCAGTGTGCGCAGGAAAGGTGAACTTTCCCGATAAGGCAGGAATGCGACCAGCGCGTGAAGGTTAAACTGACTCAATATCTGAGAGAGACCATCCAGACCAATCGGTACCATCCCAATCAGGACCCATAACGCCCAATGTAGTGGAGGGATATGACGACCGGTGAGGGAATAGACCAGACTGAAAAACAGCAGGGCGGCGTAAATCGCCACGTCACGTTGGCACAAAGCGACCTTGTATCCCACCGTCTGGTCACCCGTATAAGCACGGGCAGCCAGCCGATAGGGATCATTATAGTCAGAAATGCCGGTGACCTGTTCGAAAGTCTTCATTCCCTCTATGTGTGCTGCAACATGAGGATAATAAGCCTGTTCTCCGAAGAGATACCAGGAACGAAAACCAAACTGGTGGCATAACGGTCGATATATTGCGTAGATGATCCTGGCAGATCCAATCGTACCGGCCTTCAGGAGCAGCGGGGCAAGAAAAGGAAGACCAAGATACAACAGGAGGAACAGATTAACCAATGCCAGGTAGTGGCATGAGATCCAAAAAGACACTTTATCAGAACCCGTGATCGTTTTACCGCGGCGTTCACATGCCTGGAGCGTATCGGCGTCCACGCGTTCCAACTGCGTGCGACGGTCGCTGGCAGCACCAAGAGTCATCAGCAAATCCTGGCGATCGAAGGGGGCTTTCAAGCGGTATGGACCCACCTCAACCACGGGGATCTCGAGGGCAATTGAATTCTTCAAGGCAGCATCGGAGTCGATGTCCAGTTCGACCAGGCGATGAGGAACCTTTTCCTGGAGCGCCTGCAGATCAGCTTTTGCCTGCTCACAAAGATGGCAATCTGAACGTGTGTATAAAATTACGGTCAGCATGATATGATCCAAATCATTTTAGAAATATCACCAGTCATGGAAATACCAGGCCTATAAATAAAATAATCTGACTATACCCGTCCAGCAGAAATGGTCCTGAAAATGAGGATGCCCGCTCTATAAACCGAAATTCACATAAAAACCATAACGGGAGAGCAACTCCAAGGTCCCAGTAATAAGCAAGATACCCATAATGACCAGGATGACGCCCATGCTGATCTCAACATAGCGCATGACCTTGCCATAACGGCGCAGGATGGTTGTCACCCAGCCGACACCCAGCGCTGCCAGTAAAAAGGGTATTGCCAGACCGGCAGAATAAGCCATCAGCAAGATCGAACCCAGGGAAATCGAACCTCCGTTAAGAGCAAGGGTCAGGATACCGCCCAGGACCGGTCCGACACAAGGTGACCAGCCTGCCGAGAAGAATATTCCCATCAAAAACGAGGAAAGATAACCATATTTCCGATTTGGAACCGCATGGACACGCGCATCATACTGAAGGAATGGGATGCGAAAGAATCCGATCATGTGCAAACCAAATATGATGACGATCAGACCGCCGACCTTTGCCAGCCAAAAGCGCAGATTATACAGAATACGGCCGAGGGTAGAAGCTGCCATGCCAAAAAAAATGAAGACAAGACTGAATCCAAGCACGAAAGCAAGCCCATGACTGAAAGCAATCCAACGATTACTTCCATATTCCTTGATCCCTCCACCTGCCGAGCGTCCTCCCAGATAACCGATATATGCCGGGACAAGCGAAAGTACGCAAGGGGAGAGGAATGAAGCCAGACCAGCCAGAAATGCCAATCCTACCGTTACATTCGTAAAAACCATCGGAATACCTACCTCAAATAATAAAATTAAATAGTACGTTCGGTGACACCTACTATCGTGCCGTGATCAGGCCAGGTCAACTGGACCTCGCTCTGCTCCAGTGAAACGTAGGGTGTAGTCCAGCGAAAAATCCACTTAGCATCTTCAGGCTGGCAATTGACGCAGCCATGCGAGCGGGGTGTGCCAAAATCGTTGTGCCAGAAAGCGGCGTGAATGGCGACACCTTCCCCGTTGAAGAAAGTTGTCCAGGAAACAGCCGGTGTATCAAAACCCGCGCCCGTAGTGCCACCACTCATATGGATCGAGAACATCTTACGCCAGGTGGACTGGTCACCCATGGGAGTCGACCACTTGTCAACAAGATTGCCATACGCATCATATTTCGTTCCACCGGATATCCTGCAGAAGTAGACCTCACTCGCTCCCTCGAAGCATGATAACGTCTGATAGGTGAGATTGATAGCGATCGTTTTGGTATTTGGATCAACATCCGGATCGATCGGCGCAGTATCTTCTTCGGTCAGCGGACGAAATGCAGCGGCATCCGCCCAGAAGATATCGCCGTAACCATAACCGTGTCCGGGATCCTCATTAACACGGTAGAGCACCTGACCGGCATCACCAGCCCGGACCTGGTCGATCCACACTACCTGGCTGTAATATAGTCGAGGGGTAAGATTGTAGGCCAGAATATCCTTGAACCAGGGGGAACGAGGCGGGGGATTGTCCAAAGCCAGGTCTACATACGGGACTGTCACTTCAGACCAGAAGCCGCTCTTTCCCTCCGGCGAGGCTGCGAGAGGTGTATTTGGGTCATTACGCACCGGTTGCACATAAGATGCGAAGATATAGCCTTCCGGCGTCTCCACCCAGCGCTTATTAAAAGAGGCCAATCCCATACCGGTCATACCATTGACTTCCCGCAACCACTCCAGTACCGTATCTTCATATACTGTCTTGATGACATTCCCCATTTCATGAGGTTGTGCCCTGAGCTCGGAGCGAGCAAGCACGCGTCCCAGGCGTTCGGATTGGGGAAATTGCGCCAGGGGTAAAACACGGCTGAACGGGCTGAGAGCCAGGGAACCCATACCTGCTCCAGCCAGTTTGAGGAAATCCCGGCGTGAAATGGAAGATGAATGTCTAGTGGACGTCATTTGCTAGCACAGGGGCGAAGGTTAAGATCCATGAAAATACCGCAATAACACAATTTTCTCTGAATGAACTTAGGATAGCTCATATTATATTATTGAGGAGACCCTTCACTTCGCTCAGGGTGACCCACCCTTTTTCAGTGGACTCATCCCTGGTTTTATTTTTAGTTAATTTTTAAAAGAGATGACCTTTCGACGAGAAATGCTACCTTATATTAATGGGACAAGGATACCCGTAAATAAGTATGCCGTCAACAGGCACATTAATAAACGTTAATCTAATAGTACAAAGCAAGTCATGATAGGCCACTGGTTTTTTGGCGATGAAGAATCTCATCGACGACCATGACAAGATTCTTGCCTCAGACACCCCGTCAAGCGGGTCCTATCAGCGGCGCTTAACGGTCGCCGCTGCAAAGAGCGCACCGGCTCCCTGACTAAACCCGCCACCCCGTTCGGGAAGTGCACCCGCCGGGGCGAGACGGGGGCAGGCAGAATAACACTGACCTTAGCGGTTACGTCAATCTTTAATAAATCATCAGGCAGGGAGATAGACCAGAAGCCATGGTCAAGAGGAACAAGATCATCCGAGAGCTGTGAGTCAATACACGAGTCTCACTCCCTATCGCCGCGTTTCACAATCCAATCAATGAGAAACAAGATCAAGAAAGTCAGGAGGACCGGTATCAAGCCCCCGATAAGACAGAGGAAACCCATGATGGCTGCGCCCCGGCCATAGATGAGGTAGATCAAGCCATCACCCACCAGGAATAAAAGCAGGAGGGCTCCCAAAGCGAGGCGGATATTTGTCTGGCGGGCGTAGTGGCGCAGATCACGGGTCATGGTCCACCTCACCCGAACAAACGACGACCCAAGCGGCTCTGCCAGGAAACTGCATGCTTAAGTTCCGGTAAAACCGCCTGCACAGCCTGATCGCCCAGGAGAGCCACCTGGCGGACATCCACCTGGTCGAGCAAATTGATGTGAGCCACATCCGGACGAATAATGACTTCCGGGTCGTCGAGCTGCAAGCGTAAATCCGCCAGCATCCGACCGCCGATCTCTATCGAGCGCATGAAGATATTGAATGCCTGCGCGATACGCAAGCGGGTCAGGCGGCGGACAAGTGGAACCGGAATCATCCTGGGAAGAGGCACCAACATCTCTAGAGAAGGTTTTCCCAGGGGTGAAGAGAGCACAACCGCAGCCACGGGCAAGCCGGGTAATAGAGAACGAACGACAGAGACCGGCACCGGGTCAACCACAGCACCATCCACCAATTGGAAACCGCCCATATTACGGGGTGGAAAGATCCCAGGCAGGGCTATCGTTGCCATGACTGCTTCTTTCAAAGAACCCTGCCGGAGGACCACCTCGTCGGCAGAATTGAGATCGACAGCAGTCAACGCACATGGGATCTTGAGGTCATCGAAAGTTCGTCGACCCAAAACCTCATCCAGCCATCTGATTACACCAGCCATCCCCAAAAATGAGGGCCCATCGTTCGGTGTATGCCCGTACAGCCTGGATTGGTCCACCTTGCTGAAGATATCTTCCATTTCTTGAGGCGAGTAACCTGCAGCATATATGGCGGCGACGATGCCGCCAAAACTTGATCCTGCCACAGCACGAATGTGAAAATCTTCTTCTTCAAGACGGCGCAGGACACCAATGTGGGAATTACCCCTGGCTCCACCACCGCCGAGCGCCAGTATCAAGTCCATGATAATGCCTCGAGCGACCACCAAAGGTCAAATGGATTGTTGTACAATTCATCTATGGTCATTCCGAATGATTATACACTGCTGGAGGCAGCACCATGACAACCCGACCATTCGAATCACCGGAAAGCTCATCACCAATCGTTACACGTGCAGTGGCGGCTGGTCTGCTAGGTCAATCCTGCGATAATTACCATTTCCCTGCCTGGCAAAAGGCGCTGCTGCTTGGGCTGGGAGTGCTGCCACAAAGTGCGACACGTTTTGCCATCAGCCACTTCCAGATGCTCTCCGGCCAGCCTGAAGATTGCATGTCCAATTTTTTGATCGATGACCTGATCCGGACCCGGCTGGATGATTACTCACAAATAATAGGGCAATTCCCAGCCATCACCGTGGGAGTGGCGCTAGGTGGACCGACCACGCACCTGTCCCTGGCTCTCGGCGGTCCCTTCCTGCCACAGGCATTTGTGGTCACGCTGCGCGGGGGTTCGGTTGACGGAGATGTGCACCGGTATTTCGAGCGTTCTGCTGAACTTTCTCTACGCATCGCCAAGAAGGATCCATCCCTGCTGACGATCCAGCACTACGACCCTATCCACGATGGCTGGCTGACACGCTGGGTCAATCACCTGCGCTTTAAACTGCTTGACCTGCCGCCGCTCTACGCTGAATTCATCCGCAAGCGGCTGCAACCCGGTGGGGCTGTAATCTATTTCGAGGGTGGAGCGAGCTGGCTGCGATACCGGATCGGTGAACACAGCCTGTTCCAGGTGGGCGGTTGGGGTGGTATTTCTGCAGAAGAATTCCTGGAAGGAAGCGAACGTATCCAGGCATTTACCCGCAGGAGTGGATTGAAGCATACCGATTGGCGTTTGCCTGGTTATCCCCTGGAGCGAGGCGCAGAATCCGAGTGGGGTAGTGAACCAGGGTTGGCTAAGGCGCTGGAGGCATTCTGCCGGAAGGAAGGATACCGTTTCGTGTGCATCTCCCTGCCTGGGCCGCATGATTTTTCGCGATTGGCTATTAGAGCCATGCAGCACCTGCTTGGAAAGGAAAAGCGTGATCCCAGCGGTGTGTTGGTCGAGATGTTCTCGCAGTTTGACGCAAGCGCGGCGCGCCAGAGCGGTCTTTTACCACTATGGTTGGTTTTCAACACCGTGGACAGCCTGGAATTCCTGAAAGAGATGCGCCCGCATTTCCCGGTAGGAAAACCGGTTTTCTTTTCCCCGCTGGCAACATTCTCGCTGACACCCGATCTCGTGCCGTTCGAATCATGGAGCGCCACCCTGGATGGTCTGGATTGGACCAACATTGGGGCTCGCCGAGGACATTACCCGGCAGATGCCCGGGCATTGGTGAAATGGGTCCAGTCGTTGAGGAACTGGGTAAGCGAATGCAGAGATCCTGTCAGGGGACTAATAACGGGGGAGGAACTCCTGGAGCTGGCAGAAAATGATACCCTAATTGTTTGATTTGCAAGGTTCGCAACTTTCTGGTCTTTTAAGTGTATATCAAATAATGAGAGCAGAATAGCTCACGCCAGCTTTAATCCCAGGTGTTCTTAATTCGGCATATGGGTTGGCAATCCATTCAAATGGCAAGCTTGTGGTAACAGGTGGAACAGGTGATGTTGGCAACCGAGAGTTTATTTTATTACGCTATAAACCCAATGGTTCCCTGGACAATACATCTAGTGGCAATGGCTGGTCAGTGACAGATTTTGATGGGGATGACTGCGGACGCGCCCTATTCCTCCAGTGGAATGGCAGGATCGTAGCCGCAGGAAGGACGAATGCTGGCACCGGCAGGGATTGGGACTTCGCCCTGGCACGAAATCTGCCATAAAATCCGTGAAACCGTTGATGGCATGCGAGTATCCTATCCATAGTAATATAGTAATTATGGATGTTTACTGGATCATCAGTATTACTGGTCATATGGGAGTCAAATGATAATTATTCGATTGTTGCTTTTTGTAGTTTTAGCGCGATAATATGGAAGAAGGAGGATACCATGATCAATCTAAAGTCTAACTTATTGAATTTCAAGCACATTGGCTGGAAAACACTGCTGCTGTCATTGACGCTCATTTTGCTGACCTACACTATCGTCCTGGCAGCCGCCGGCGACCTGGATACCACTTTCAGTGGGGATGGCAAGGTTACTACAGACATCGAGGGATCGAACCAGGTAGGTCGGGCGCTCGCGATCCAATCCGACGGAAAGATCGTTGCCGTAGGAGACCACGATCATGGTGGGGATTTAGAATTCGCAGTGGTACGTTATCAATCGAACGGTGCACTTGATCCAGCGTTCAGCGGGGATGGAAAACAAACAACGAACATCAGCGTCAATGATGCGGACCAGGTGCTGGATATTGCGATACAGTCGAACGGTAAGATCGTTGTGTCAGGTCAGACTTGTACCAGCGATACATGTGATCTTGTTCTGGCGCGCTACAACACGAACGGCAGCCTGGATACCACGTTCAGCGGGGATGGCAAGTTAACCAAGGACTTCGGAGGTGGAGACAACGGCACATATGGTGGATTAGCAATCCAGTCTGACGGCAAAATAGTCGTTGCAGGATATATGGACAATGGCAGCAACTATGATTTTTCTGTTTACCGGTATAACTCCAACGGCACGCTGGACACAACCTTTCACGGGGATGGGATGGTGAATACGGGTTTTGGCACCGGACGTGGTGAAACTGCCACAGACCTTAAAATCGCCTCGGGAGGTAAACTGGTGGTCGCTGGTTATAGTTGCGATAGCAGTTTTGCTAATTGTAATTTCGCAGTTGCCCGTTTCAATCCAAACGGCAGCCTGGATACCACATTCAGCGGTGATGGCAAACTGACCACAGATTTTGGTGGAGATGATTATTGTTACAGCATGGGTGTGCAATCCAATGGTAAGATCGTTTTAGCCGGTCAAAATGTGAAATCCAGCAGTGACAGCAGATTTGCCCTCTCCCGCTATAATACCAACGGCAGCTTGGATACCACGTTCAGCGGGGATGGAAAGGTGGTCTCTAATCCAAATCCTGGCGTTCCTGATCCGATCTACGGATTGGTGATCCAATCAAACGGAAAACTCGTAGTTGCAGGCATGACAGGGAATAGCGGCAGTCAAGATCTTATCCTGGCTCGCTATAATCCCAACGGTTCTCCTGATAAGACATTCAGCGGGAATGGCTGGCTCACGACCAATTTTGGTGGTGATGATTATGCCGCAGATATCGCAATTCAAACCAACGGCCGGTTGGTTGTGGCAGGCCGGACGAATGCCGGTGCTGGTGGCGACTGGAACTTCGCCCTGGCGCGATATCTGCCGTAGAAATCCACTCAAGCAATGAATGATACTCAGGGCATATCATGGGTATGCCCTGATTTGTTATAACCTTGCCTTCTCCCAATATATCAATTACAGAAATACGATCTTGTCGGTATATGGTCAGAAGGTGAAATGATTTAATTGATCATTTATTTTCTAGCATCTCTCTTATCGCGCCAGCGTAGATAAGTTTTAGTGATCTCTTCAGTGAGGGCGGGTATCATCGCCAGACCCAGTATGACGAGCCATTCGCTCAAGCTTGGGAAATGGGTGTTGAAAACCGGCTGGAGGAAGGGCACGCTGGTCACCAGCAGGAGCAAAGTGAGCGAGAGACCAACCGCATACTGCATATATTTGTTCGAAAACACGCCGATCTTAAATAAAGAGGCTCGTTCTGCGCGCACCGTATAAGCGCGGAACAATTCACACAGCGAGAGGGTTGCGAAAGCCATGGTCTCAGCGGTCTGGACATCCACGCCGCGCCAATCATGCTGCAGGAGATAGGATATTGGGTTGCCGGCCAATATTGCACCGGTTTCCAAGTGCCAGAGCAAACCGATGGTAAATGCTGTAAGTACCGCACCGGTCTGGGCGATGGTCTGGATTCCAATGCCCAATCCCATGGAAAAATTGACAATCGGCTCATGCTTACGGCGCGGTTTATGGTCCATGATGTCCGGGTCGCCTTTCTCCATTGCCAGAGCCAGAGCAGGCGCACCATCTGTGATCAGGTTCAACCAGAGCAGCTGGATGGCCGTCAGGGGGGTGGGTAAACCAGCCAGCGTAGCCAGAAAGATGATCATAATCTCAGCAACGTTGGATGAAAGCAGGAAAAACACGAACTTGCGGATGTTGCTGTAGATGATACGACCCTGCTCCACTGCAGAGACGATGCTGGCGTAGTTATCATCGGTCAGGACCATATCCGCGGTCTCTTTAGCCACGTCTGTACCGGTGATGCCCATCGCCACACCGATGTCAGCGCGCTTGATGGCAGGAGCATCATTCACGCCATCGCCGGTCATCGCCACCACCTCGTTGTTCGCCTGCAAGGCGTCTACTATGCGCATTTTATGCCCGGGTGAGACGCGGGCGAAGACATCCGTCTGCCCGACTTCGGTCTTGAGGTCTTCGTCAGACATCTGATCCATGTCCGCAGCGGTGATCACTTTATGACCAGCATGTAACAAGCCAATAGCCTCGGCAATCGCGCGGGCTGTATTGGGATAGTCGCCGGTGATCATCACAGTGCGAATACCGGCGTGGGTGGCTTTCGCGAGGGCGGGCTTCACCTCAGGCCGCGCCGGATCGATCATACCGATCAACCCAACAAAGACCAGGTCTTGCTCCAGTTTTTCCACATCCATATCAGCGACCGGTACCTCCGGCTCCACTCGATAGGCAACGCCCAGCACGCGCAGAGCATCCTTTGTCATTGCGTCGTTGGCAGCCAGGATGCGCTGGCGGTCAGCATCTTTCAGCGGTTCAGACATATCATCCATGGTCTGGTAACGGGTACAGAGGTCCAAGACCATATCCGGGGCGCCCTTGACGGCGATGACATCCCAGCCCCTGTGCGAATCATCGTAGAACGGCGAGAGATCATGCGGCTGCGGACTGGTCACGTCGTGAATGGTGATCATACGCTTGCGTTCTGAATCGAAGGGTACTTCATCTGACCGCGGGTAAGCCTGGATGACATCCATTTGCCAGGCGCCGGCTTTGGCTGCAGCCACGATCAATGCTCCCTCGGTCGGATCGCCGACGATGCGGTAGGTCTGTTCCATTTCGCTCGCGCCAGTGATCTCCAGTTGGGCATCATTGTTCAATACACCCAGCCAGAGCGTGGTCAAGGCAGCGGGGTACTCTGTTATATCCACCGGTTCGCCATCCACGTGGAATTCTCCCTTTGGTGCGTAGCCAGTTCCGGTGATCGCGATGAACTGACCATCAGCCCAGAGGCGGGTGACGGTCATCTCGTTCTGGGTCAGGGTGCCGGTCTTATCCGAGCAGATGGTGGTTGCCGAACCGAGGGTCTCGACTGATGACAGTTTGCGGATGAGGGCATGGCGGTGCACCATTTCACGCATACCCAGCGCCAGGCTGATGGTCACCACTGCCGGCAGACCTTCCGGCACGGCTGCAATCGCCAGGCTGATGGCGATGATAAAGACGTCAGTGATCTCTTTAACGAATTCCTTGAAATAAGCCAGCGGGTTGATGAACAATCCGCCGATATCAGTGTAATTGATCAGGGCAACGAAAAATACTACTGCCACCAGCACCAGCGCTCCGATGCTCAAGCCTTTACCGAGCTGGTCCAGGCGGCGCTGGAGCGGCGTCTCTTCTTCTTCCACCGACTGCAGCATTTCGGCTATCAAGCCTAATTGGGTCCGCATGCCGGTGCTGGTGACCACACCCCGCCCGCGACCATAAGAGACCAGCGTACCCATGAAGGCGGTATTTTTTCTATCACCAAGGGGTATATGCTGATCCAACACGGTTGCGGCGTTCTTCTGAACAGGAAGGGATTCACCAGTCAGTGAGGCTTCCTCAACCCGAAAGTTTACCGCCTCCAGCAAGCGAATATCTGCCGGGATGTAGTTCCCTGCCTCCAGGAAGACGATATCTCCTGGCACCAAATCACGGGCAGGGACGGTGGTGCGATGACCATCCCGCAAGAGGTGCGCTTCCGGCGCAGCCAATCTCTTCAGCGCAGCCAGGGCTTCCTCGGCGCGGCGTTCCTGGATAATGCCCAGCACTGCATTGAGGACAACGATAGCCATGATAGCAGCCGCGTCGATGAATTCAGCGGTCGAACCGCTCTTGAGATATTCATTCCAACCGATCAAACCAGAAACAAGGGAAGCGGCAATCAATAACATAACCACAAAATTGTTCAATTGATCCCAGAGCATGGCCAGGAAGCCGGGACGCGGTTTTTCGATCAACTGGTTATGACCATACTGCCCGATACGTTCGGCAGCCTGGGTGGAGGTCAGTCCATTATCATTGACCTTGAGATGTTCAAGCACTTCCTGCGGTGAGAGGGCATGCCAGGCTTTCTCCTGAGATTCCATTTTGGGCACTGATGAAGAAGATTCGTTCATAAAAGGACTTTCTCCTTATTTTTTTTAGGTTCTTCTGACTGTCAATAATCTATACGCGTCCAATATTTGTAAATCTTGTTGTATGTGTTCTGAATACCATTCGATCAATCAATGGACACCTACAGGTGGCGATGCCTATCGCCGGGTACATTGTAAGATAAAACATTGATCACCTATTACATGCAAACGAACGAATGATACCCTAGAATGGGTGTTTTTATCCTTGCAGTTACCATCCTTGTAGATTGCTATCGGAAAACCGAAGTGTAGATTCTGGATGTGGTTAGAGGGAGCTTTTTCTGATAGGTTGTACATGATCTTACAAAAAATCCACAGATCAAACTCTGACGAACACAATGGGCATATCCGATATAAGAAGCTCCAGAAAGAGATCGACCGTGGACTGGATCCCAGACGATCGGAGGTCATCCGCAGCCAATGGTTTTTATCCTGAACAGGATGATATTATAATTGACCACCGCAGAATGAAGTGCGATGTATGGAAGGGTGACTGCAGTCGCATCTCTGGACGTCTGATGCTATCACCTGATTATGATCAACATGCCAACCAGGATCCCTGATAAGACCTACAACCAATTTTCATACTGCTTCCAAGGAAAACAAACATGACCAAGACAACTGCTCTTCCTTCAAAAAAACGGATTGCCCTGATCGCCCACGACGGCCGCAAAGATGATCTGCTGAGCTGGGTCCATTTCAACACGGGCACGCTCAGCAACCACTATCTATTTGCCACGGCCTCCACCGGCAAACTGATCTCAAAGGAGACCGGATTGTCCATTCACTGCTTCAAGAGCGGACCACTGGGCGGCGACCAGCAAATCGGAGCGAAAATCGTCGACGAGGAGATCGATCTCCTGATCTTCTTCTGGGATCCTCTCGAGCAGATGCCTCATGACCCGGATATCAAAGCCCTGCTGCGCCTGGCTGTGCTCTATAATATCCCAACCGCGTGCAACCGGGCAACTGCCGACTTCCTGATCTCCTCACCCCTGATGACCTCTGAGTATGAGCGCATTCTGACCGATGATGAGAACCACATAGAGGGGCTAAGAGAAAGACCACACAAGTAAACATGGCTTTTGCCTCCCTTTTTCATTCGACCGGGCAAGTGCCGGATGAGTACCGTCCCAATTTCCGGCACCTCACCCTGGACATCGGCTGGTTCGGTGTCTTGAGCGGCAGCTCACTGGCATTTCTGGCGGTATATGCCGCCCGGCTGGGAGCCAATGGTTTTCAAATCGGCCTGCTGGGTGCCATGCCGGCTGTGATGAACCTGGTATTCGCCATCCCTGCCGGACGCTGGCTGCAGCAGGAACCGATCGGCAAGGCAGTTTTTTGGACCTCAATCCTCTACCGGCTGGGATACCTGTTGTTCATTCCCCTCCCCTGGTTGTTCCACGAAAGCGACCAGGTGTGGGCGTTGGTCAGCCTGTCGCTACTGATGGGTATCCCCGGCACGGCGCTGGCAGTCGGTTTCAACGCCTTATTTGCAGAGGCTGTCCCCCGGGACTGGCGTGCCTACGTGGCTGGCATTCGCAATGTAGTACTCTCGGTGGTTTACATCAGCACCTCGCTGGTCAGCGGATGGATACTGAACCACATCAACTTTCCAACAGGCTACCAGGTGGTATTCGGGATCGGAGCCCTGGGAGCAGCGATGAGCAGTTATCACCTTTTCCATGTCAAACCTCTTACCATACCTGATTCAACTCCTTCAACTGTGAGCACTGGAGGCACGGTTCGCCCTGGACGGATGAACGCTCCGAGCGGCAATCTGCGGGCAGATATCAATTTCCACTCCCCGGCACGCAAGTTGCGGGTGAAATTACTGCGTACCGACATCTGGCAGACGCCCTTCCGCCGCACATTGCTGGTCCTGCTGGCATTCCACCTGGCACAATACCTGGCGGTTCCGATATTCCCCATCTACTTTGTACATACCTTGCAGCTTAACGACCAGCAGATCGGTATCGGTACTGCCATGTTCTACCTCACCGTGTTGATCGGGTCAACTCAATTGACAAGGCTCACCCAGCGGCTGGATCACCGGCGGGTGACCGGCCTGGGTGTAGTCCTGTTGAGCATATATCCTATCCTGCTATCGCTTTCGCACGGATTCGGCCTGTATCTGCTGACCTCCTGCCTGGGAGGTTTCAGCTGGTCGCTTGTGAGTGGTGCACTCGCAAATTACCTGCTCGAAAAGATACCTGCCACTGAACGTCCACCCTATCTTGCCTGGTACAATATCATATTAAATGCATCCATCCTTATTGGTTCCCTGAGCGGTCCCATCTTCGCTGACTGGCTGGGTTTGAGCACTGCTCTGACCATATTCGGTATCTTGCGCTTGCTTGCGGGTCTTTCCATCCTGCGCTGGGGTTGATGAAAGGAGTGATGATATGTTCCTGTGGTCAGTCCTTATTCTAATAACTGCGTATCTCATCGGAGCCCTTCCAAGCGCATACATCATTGGTAGTTATTACGGGGTGAATCTGCGCAATATGGGTGATGGCAATCTCGGAGCACGGAATACCTACCAGGTCCTGGGTTGGAAACCAGCCCTGATGGTGGGTTTCCTGGATCTCGGCAAAGGAGCTTTCGCGACATGGCTTGCGACCCTTCTGCTTGAGAGCAGGGTCATGCATTACCTGGCAGGATTGGCTGCCATCCTGGGACACGACTTCTCGATATACATTCACTTCGCAGGCGGCCAGGGCATGGCTGCCAACCTGGGATCATTGATCGTTTTACAGCCGCGTGAGACTCTTCTTGGCATCGCCATTGCCCTGCTGGCTTTGTTATTATTCCGCAACTGGGATTTTGCCTGGGTTCTCGGGTTGGGAGGGGTCGTCGCGTTAAGTTATATATACGACCGTCCACTCTGGCAACTGGTCATGGTAGCGTTGATGTTTGTTAGCATCGGCTTTAAGAAATTGATCGACCTGCCGCTGGCACACAGCCTCCACCATAGAAATCCATAATTGAAGTCATGTTACAATCGCGAAGTGAACGTCAAAATCGTGGCGACCAACCGCAAGGCGAAATTCGAATTCTTCCTGCTGGAAAAGTTCGAAGCCGGCATCTCGCTTCAAGGCAGTGAGATCAAGTCCATCCGTCTCGGACAGATCAGCCTGGCTGAGGCTTATGTAAGTGCGGATGGGAAAAGTGCCTGGTTGATGGATGCCCACATCGCGCCCTACGAACAGGCCAGCCGCCTAAACCATGACCCCAGGCGACCACGGCGCCTGCTGCTGCACAAGAAAGAAATCCGTACACTTTGGAATGCCATCCGCCAAAAAGGAATGACCATCATTCCAACACGTGTCTACCTGAAAGAGGGGCGCGCCAAAATTGAGATCGCCATCGCCAAGGGGAAAAAGTTATATGACAAGCGTCATGCAATAGCCGAACGGGATGCTGAACGTGAAATGGCACGCCAGGCACACATGAGGGATTGACCATGGATCCATCCACAATTGGAAGCATCAACCTGCTACCCGAACACGAAAAACGAGAAATCTACCGCCGGGTTGTCCCGTCTGAACTAATGGAACGTTTTAAACTATCACCTTACCTGGTGGATAGCCAGGGCAGGTCGCTGATGGAGTTGAAGTGCTTCCCGGGCAGTGCGGATGCAGAGATGTCCATCTTTCACCAGGCTGGATTTCCTGACCCAATCCTGTACGGTCACCTGACCGATACCATGAACGGGCAGATCCACGTCCTGCTTTACATCTTGAATGACCCCGATTCAAAAAGATTTGATGTAGATCGGATGCCCGACGGACGTGCCACCAGGTTCGGCACCCTGCTGCGAAATATGGAAGCCGAACAGGCTGCGAAGGAAGCCGGGCTGGCACCAGGACAGATACGCAGTGGGTTACGCCTGCTGCCGGCTGCGACCGCGGCTTTTGAGGCTTTTATCACCAGCCTTGGCCATGAGCTCTACTTTGTCGAGCCACTGTATTATCATAATGCGGTCATCTTCGAACGTTATGGATTCGCATATCAGGAAGGACGGCGCTTGATGGAGCGCATCCAGGCTGGATTCTCGGAAGGTGGGAACCTGCTGTCAATGCTCGACAGCTCGAATGTTTTCCGTAAACCCGGAGCTGCCCAGAGCATTCGCTTGCGCTCGTGGGCAATTCATGATGGCATTCTCGGTGAGCCGTTCACCAATGTTACGATGTACAAACGGGTGGGATTCTCAGCGGGGATATCAACCTGCTTCCAATGTACCTGGTAATTTGATAACACCTGTGTCACAAGTGGGTTAATCCGGAGCGCAGACCCCTGTCAGGGGTCCCGAAATGGTGTCAGCCTGCGGGGTTTACAGATACGCGACCGCGCAATGTTGTTCGTCCAGCTTGAATCACCGCCGATATGGTCCAGCTTGATCGCGGAGCGCAGCGGAGCATACCCGACTGGTTTTGAGGGTACTGGATCCTGTAAAGACTGGATGCCTCTGAAAAGGATATTCCTAACCGATAGTAGTAGTCCGCTGGGTTTATCCAGACCCAATCGAAAAAGACCGAGGCGGTTGCCCCCTTCCCTTCACAGGGTTCAAGGCAAGCCTCGGTCTGCAATCTCCCAAAGCTAGGCGGGCAGTTCTCTGCTTCGGGCTTTTCGACTGTTATGGCACGTAATACTTCATCACCAGCAGCGGGCGCAGCGATATGGTCGCCTGATTCCCACTGTAGAACTTCAGATAATCAGCGTCCTGGTCGTCGTTGTCATCTATCTTGAAGCGCAAGCGGAACTGGGTGATGCCAGTCAGGTTGATGTAGATGAATACGCCGCTACCCAGATCGGAAGAGTACCACCCACTTCCCGGCGTGTTCTGGATTGTCCCGGCACTACTCTTGCTGGCGACCGCCTGGAAGTCGATCAGTTGCAGGGCGTTTTTGGTCGAGAAGGCACCCTTGCGTATGTCCACCAAAATGTTCTGGTGGGTGCTGAAAGGGTCGGCACCGACCAGCCCCTGCTTCTTGATCTTCAACACGATGCTGGTGATGGTGGCGTTGTCGGGCAGGCTGGAAGTGTCGAAGGAGAGGATGGAACGGTACTGGCGATCCTGGGCGTCGTCGCCGAGGTAGATGGTCGTGGCGGCAGCATTCATCGTGCCGCCCTGGTTACTGGTTCCGCTGGATTCGAGCACCCAGCCGTCGTAGGCCGCCTGGGAGCGGAAAGTCTTGGTTATGGGGGAGTTAAAGGTCGCGGTGCAGGTCTTATCGGCGTACATGGTCACCTTTCCATCGGTGCAGTCGGCGTGACCGCTCCATCCGCCAAATATTGAGCCGGTTTCGGCCGTGGCGGTCAGGGTAACGACAGTGTTCTTGTTGAAGCTTTGTGCACAGTCAGCGCCGCAGTCAATGCCAGCCGGGCTGGATGTCACCTTTCCGAGGCCATTGCCGGCTTTGATGACTTTGAGCCGGTAGAAGCCGTCGAATTCATCCGCACCCAGATCCACCACGCCGTTGGCGATGCGCGGTTTGCCATCCAGGTCGGTGGTGACGCCAGCGGGAATCTTGCCGTTGAGACCGACATTAATAGCAGCCGAACCGCTGCCGATGTGGTAATTATCCGAGGCCGGATTAATGAAAAGCGGATCGCCGGTGTGCGTATGCGACAAGAAGAATGTCCCAGTACCGGCAGTGTTATTGCTATTCCCATACCACAGGATGCCGTCAATAAAAACGATGTTTGCAACCACGTCCCCTTTTGCGTAGATGCCGGTCGCCTGGTTAGTAATAATCGTGTTCCACAACTTTGGCTGGGCCTTCTCGGTGGAGGATTTTTCAGCGGCATAGACGCCGGTCTCGTCATTGCTACTGCCGGCCGAGTTGTTGGCAATGGTTGTGTGATACAGGTTGGGTGCGCCGCCTCGTATATAAATTCCTGAACCTCCGAATACGGCAGCGTTACCTGTAATCACGTTGTTGATCAGGGTGGGATTATTATTGATATACACCCCTCCTCCGACCCCTCCCCATTGATATCCCGCCAAGATCCCAATGGCCGTATTATTTTGGATCAAATTCCTCTCCAGTGTGACATTGTCGCCACTGGTGGTTACCCCACCGCCCGCGCCATATTTGAGCGGTAGTTTGCCTGCAGTATTTTCCTGGATGATATTGTCTGTCAGGGTTATCCACCCATCCGGCGCTGTGTCAATGGATACTCCACCGCCGCCGCCATTGCTTTGGTTATGGTGAACATCATTGTTATCCAGGGTGACAGTCATATCAAGGATGCCGCTGATTTGCACACCGGCTCCGGCATAAGTGATGTCAGTTCCGTTATAGGCGATTTCACTGCCGTTGACGGCGATGGTGCCATCCCCAATCTTTATACCCGAATAGCCATTGTTCTGAATCGTGCTGTCTTGAAGCGTTCCTGTCCCGCCCAAAAAGACGCCGTTGCTCTTTACAGTTCCGCTGACTTCGACATTGTCTATGGAGAACTGGCTGCCGCTGATATTCAATGCGCCGGCATACGGCGCGCCAACAGAGGCTGTATTATCAGCGATGGTGCTGTCTGACAGCGTAAACGTGCCACCGCTAACTGCAATGGCCGCGCCCTCACCGTTTGTCGCGGTGGTGCGATTCTCCCTGAATTCACTATTCGATCCGATCTGCACCTTTGTGCTGGATAAATAAGCGGCTCCTCCGTGACCAGCTTCGTTATCTTGCATGATTGTATTCGCAATGTTTAGAATACCATCCCGGATATATGACCCCCCACCATAGCCATCAGATGGTGAGGCGTTACCTGTAAGCCAGCATTGATTTATCGATATATTTGATTGATAAGCATACACACCCCCTCCGGCATCATTGCCGGATGTCGAACCTCCCAGACCGTTTGAATCCCCATAGGTCAGGTGCAACCCTCTAAGGGTAACCGATGTGGTTACCCCAGTGATATAAACCACTCGTCCCAAGGTCTGAGCCTGGAGCTCGGTCGTATTGGCGCCCGGATTCGGGGTTGTCCAGTTGGATGTAGTGTAACCGCCCTTGATGGTTAAACTTTTCGTGATGTACACATGTTGGGCATGCCCACCGCTACTGTTGACACCCGTATACGTCCCGGCCGCGATACGGATCTCATCCCCCACCGCAGCGGCATTCACAGCCGCCTGTATACTGCTATAGCAAGGAGTTGCCGCGCCGCAAGCTCCACCGGGGGCTACGTAACGCACGCTGGCAGCGCTGATGGCTGGCGTGGTCATCAGCGCACCTGCCAGCAGTACGAGTACGGCAAATGTGATTAATATACGATTTCTGTTTTTCATGACATTTCCTCCTTATTGTTCATACGGTTTCCATGTGCAATGCAACCGTACCCGTGCGAAATCCTTGTGGACACAACATTTCACACGCTTCAATAGCATGTTTCTACAGATATATTATGGCATAAATCAATTGTGATGTCAATCACAAAACTATCCCAAGCTTGCGGGAGCAGCCTGCTGGTTATTAACAGACTTTCTACAGAAGCTTTCAAGACAGTTTGTGAATTCTGTTCCCCAAAACGGATTACAATTCAACCCATAAAACAACCATTTCCCGAGCACAGCGCGCTTCCTATGCGGCTCGTCGAACCCGCACGGTATCGGTATGACGTCATACACTATAAGTGGTAGCCTCGCTCATTTTTTTCTCGAATCAAAATCCGTCCATTCATCTCAACGGTGATATTGGTAATAAGCGGCACAGGTACCCTCGGACGATACCATGGTTGCCCCAAGCGGATGTTCCGGCGTACACTGTGTACCGAATGCAGTGCAATCATGCGGTCTTTTCAACCCCTGCAGGATCAACCCGGCAATGCATAAAGGTGACTCCTGGGTGTGGATCTCGCCAATATCAAAGCGCATCTCGGCATTGTATGCATCAAACTCCGGGCGCAGGCACCAGCCGCTCAGCGGAATGGTTCCGATACCGCGCCACTTACGGTCACATTCCATGAACACCTGGTTGATCACTTTCTGTGCCGGCTGATTACCCTTGAAGGTCACCGCACGGGGATAAGCGTTCTCGACATCCTTCTTTCCATTTTCCAATTGGCGAACGTTGGTCAGGATACCCTGGACGATGTCCAGGGGCTCAAAGCCGGTGACGGTCATCGGCACGGCGTATTGTTCTGCCAGCGGAGGGTACTCACAATAACCCATCACAGCACAGACGTGACCGGCGAGCAAAAAACCCTGTATCCGGTTGGCTGGTGAGCCTAGAATGGCATGCACAGCAGGTGGAACACGCACATGGGATACAAGGATGCTGTAGTTCTTCAAACCCAGAGCCCTGGCCTGCAGGACACTCATCACATTGGCCGGGGCAGTGGTCTCGAAACCAATGGCGAAGAAGACCACCTGTTTCCTAGGATTTTCCTGCGCCATTTTAACTGCATCCAGGGGTGAATAAACCACGCGCACGTCAGCACCCAAGGCTTTAACCAAAAACAGGTCACGCCCGGAACCGGGGACACGCAGCATATCACCATACGAAGTGAAAATGACATCCGGCTGGGAAGCAATTGCCAGCGCCTTATCAATCAATTCGAGGGGTGTCACGCACACCGGGCAGCCTGGTCCATGCACCAGTTCGATCTCTGCTGGCAGCAACTGGTCGATACCGTACCGGATGATGGCATGTGTCTGCCCGCCGCAAATCTCCATCAGCGCCCAGGGATGTTTAATGATACGGCGGATCTCAGCGATCACACCGCGCACCAATTCAGCATCACGATACTCGCTGACGAACTTCATGACGACTGATGTCCCTCCGCTTCAAATCCCATTTCATCTTCAAAGCTGGTGATATCCTGAAGAAGTTCCAGTGATTCTCTGGCTTCTTTTTCACTGAGAAGACTGATGGCAAAACCGACGTGGATAATGGTGTAATCTCCGATCCTGGCTTCCGGCACATACTCCAGGCAGGCTTCACGCTTGATACCGTTGAAATCGACCTTGCCCATCTTCAATCCACCGGCTTCGTAAATCTCTATAATCTTACCGGGAATGGCGAGACACATATGAAACCTCCTGACCGATCATTTTTTGGGCAGCAATAAGCGCCTGTCCAAGAGCCAGACCGCCATCGTTGGTTGGGACCTGGTGATGAATGTAAACCTGAAATCCATCCTGGCGCAAACCAGCCAGAGACAGGGTTAAAAGAGTCATATTCTGCCATACTCCGCCACTTAAAGCAATCTCGTTGAGCCCCGTTTGAGCACGTATCAGGCTGCAGACTTCCCGAATCATATTCACCAGTCCATGATGGAAGCGGGCAGATATCACAGATGCAGGTACGCACGCCAGCACGTCAGCAACCAACCCGGTAACTGCCGGGAGTACCTGGATCTCAGACTGAGCGATCTCGAAGTGGTATGCACCGGTCTCTTGAGTGTCAACCAGCGCTTCGAACTCAATGGCAGCCTGGGCTTCATAGTTGACCTTCTGGCGGACATCCGCCAGGGAGGCAGCCGCATCAAAGAGGCGACCCATGCTGGATGTCAAGGGGGAATTCAACTTGCGCTCCAACTGGACATGCAAAGTCATACGTTCTTCAGAGCTCAGGTCTTTTACTGGCGCCAGGCAATCATCCCATTCAACGCCCAAGATCCAGAGCAAAGCCAATGCCGTACGACTCGGGCGCTTGATGGCAGCGTCGCCACCAGGCAGGGGAAAATACGCCAGGTGATAAGGACGTTGGAAATCCTGGTAGTCGGCAACCAGAAATTCCCCTCCCCAAATGGCTCCGTCCACACCATAACCGGTGCCATCAAAAGCGATGCCAACCAGCGGGCGGCTGCCATCCAGACCATGATCCGCCATGCACGACGCAATATGCGCGTGGTGGTGTTGTACACCGATGAGCGGCAGGTTCTCGCGCCCGGCGCGAGCCAGCGCATAACGGGTGGTCATGTAGTTCGGGTGCAGGTCGTAAGCCAACGCTTCCGGCTTCACCCGGAACAGCCTCTCGAAATGTTCCACGCCCTGTTCAAAGGAACGCAGCGTATCGTAATTTTCCATGTCGCCGATGTGGTGGCTCAGGAAGGCATAATTCCCATGTGTAATGCAGAATGTGTTCTTTAACTCGCCACCGGTTGCCAGTATTGGGGGGACCTCTCTAGGCAGACGAACCGGAAAAGGAGAATAACCCCGAGAGCGGCGAATGGGGTAAACATTTTTCCCAAATGAGCGCACCACCGAATCATCACATCGGGTGTAGATGTCACGGTCATGTAACAGGAAGGCATCTGCCAGATTGGCAAGACGCGCGCGGGTTTCATCATTACTGGTAGCGATGGGTTCCTCGCTCAGATTACCGCTGGTCATTACCAGGGCTTCGGGGAAGTCAACTGCTTTTTCGAGAAGCAGGAAATGCAGCGGCGTGTAGGGCAGCATTACACCCAGAGTATCCTGCCTGGGGGCAATATCCGGTACGATGGGTGACTCAGGCTTACGGCGCAGCAGGACGACCGGCCGGGCTGAGGATGCCAGCAAGGATCGCTCAGAGGCATCCAAAAAGCAATGCTTTTCAACCGTTTCGATATCATACATCATCAAGGCGAAAGGTTTATCGACGCGCAGCTTGCGGCGGCGCAGTTCGATCACGGCGCCAGCATTCGTGGCGTCACATGCCAGGTGGAAACCTCCCAAACCTTTCACCGCAACAATCTTTTCCGACATCAATAACTGCCGGACCTGCTTGAGCGCACTATCGCCTTCACTGATAATCGTTTTCCCGCGGCTAAGCTCCAGCCAAATCTTTGGCCCACAAACTGGACAGGCAACAGGCTGGGCATGGAAACGGCGATCCAGGGGATCAGCATATTCCGCGGCGCAGTTCGGGCACATCGCGAAGGGCGCCATGGTCGTCAGATGCCGGTCATAGGGAATATCCTTGATGATGGTGAAGCGGGGACCGCAATTGGTACAGTTGATAAATGGATAGCGATATCGTCTATCACCCCGGTCGAACAACTCACGCAGACAATCCGGGCAGATGCACACATCCGGGGAAATGGGTTGGAAAGCACCAGAGATGGCTTCGGAGTGAACGATCTCGAAAGACGTAAAACCATTTTGACTCCCCCAAACCACCTGCAGGTCATCGATGCGTGCCAGAGGAGGAGTCTCTGTTTTCAAAGCAAACACAAAGTCCTCCAGAAATTCCCGAACGCCATCGAGTGCGATGTCGACCCCGGCAGAGGTGTTACGCACCCACCCGGTCAGCCCGAAGCGCTTCGCCAGGGCATAAACGAACGGCCTGAAACCAACACCCTGGACAATACCATTTATATGGATGCTGGCTCCCTGAATTTCAACCATAAAATTATTTCTTGTTAACCTGTTCGATGATCCATTCAACCCAGGCGTCCACCCCTTCCCCGGTCTTACAGGAAAGCGGGAAAGTGACCAGTCCAGGATTAAGGGTTTCAACGCCTGTGCGAAAATAGACCGGGTTGAAAAGGACATAAGGCATCAGGTCCATCTTGTTGATCACCAATGCATCCACCCCGCGGTACATGACTGGGTACTTATAGGGTTTATCATCCCCCTCCGGCACCGAGGCGATCAGAACACTTTTATGGGTGCCGAGGCGGAAACTTGCCGGGCAAACCAGGTTGCCGACGTTTTCGACAATCAACAGGTCGATCTGGTTGAAGGCAAGCTGGCTGAACGCCTGCTGGAGCATTACGGCGTCCAAGTGGCACTCACCGCCGGTGTTGATCTGCACAACTGCGACCGCTCCCGCCAAGGCAGCACGGTCGGCGTCAAGGCTGGTAGCAATATCGCCATCCACCACCGCAACACGCAGCTTTTGCGCCAGGCGCGGCAGAGTTTGCTCGATGAGGGAGGTTTTACCCGCCCCCGGAGAAGCCATCAGGTTGATAGCATAGACACCTGCCTCATCCAGCCTTTGGCGGTTTTCATCGGCAAGGCGGTCATTCGCGCTGAGGATCTTTTCTACCACTGGTATGCGTTGTGTCATTCTTTTCCTCCTTGAATGGGTGGTTCATCATTGTCAATGCCAATGGATTCCATATAAAACTCCTCTCCAGCCACGATTTTTGCACCGTTGCTGCCACAAACCGGGCAGGCAAAGTTTTCCCTGCCGGGATGAAAACGTTCGGCACAGATCATGCACTGCATCTCCGCTGGCAGGCGTTTAAAGTGCAGCCGGGCACCCTCTGCGATGGTATCCTGACTGATCATGTCCCAATAAAACTGCACCGAGTCATCCACAATGGAAGCCAGTTCACCGATCACCAGGTACAGGTCAGTGATATGCCTGGCGTTGCTCTGCCGGGCATGGCGCAGAGCGATCTCAAGAACGGACTGGGTAACGGATAGTTCATGCATGGAATAAACCCTGCCTATTATATCCCGGGCAGATGAGAATATAATAAGATTATCTTTGTCATAATTTAAGAAAATGAGAAGGGAGACATGATGTATTCCCAGATTACCGTTATACTCAGATCACTGGATACTTTCTCAAAATCCTTCAAGGGCTATAGGAATCCGGAATTACCCAGGTAACCAGCATCCAGTTATTTTATAACCAAAGATCGACTGAATGATCTATCGCTGCTCCACAGGAGGAGATAACATGGTAATGCTTATGATGTGGAAATCACAGATTATCACTAATCACTTATAGTAATAAGATTTTTACACAGGAGTATTGAAAATGGTCGAAAAACTAACCCCTATTCATCCAGGAGAAATTCTCATGGAGGAGTTTCTCAAACCGATGAATATCAGCCAATACAAGCTGGTCAAAGATATCAGTGTCCCGCCTCGTCGGATCAATGAAATCGTTCATGGGCAGCGAGCCATCACGCCAGATACTGCGTTAAGATTGTCGCGTTTTTTTGGATTGTCGGAGCGTTTCTGGACAAATCTACAGTCCAGATATGACCTCGAAATTGAAAAAGACCGCCTACAGGACCGCCTCGACAAAGAAGTCCATGTTTATGCAAGGGCATCTTGAGAAGATCACAACCAGAAAGTATCTATGATTCGAATTCTGGCACTGCTTGATTTGATCGCCTGGTTAATCTTGGCAAGATCAAGGCATAAAGTGAAATGATCAGCAGTGGGAGGTGTAAGGAACCCATCCAACGCGTCACGGGGCTGAACCAATGGGTCAGGTTGAACAAACCGTAGAGAAATCCGCTGAAGGCGGTGATCCGGTAGGCAAACTGGTTCACATGGGGATAGATCAGGATCAATCCCAAAAGAAAGACCGGGGTGGTGAAACAAAATGTCAAACCATAATCCGGGGAAGTCAGCAATAAGAGCGGATCAAAGTCAGGTTGAATCATCCCATTGGTCACTTTGTATGGTCCCCAGTATGCCAATACAGCAAGCAGGAGCAGCCCATAATCGGGAAGGGTTAGTTTTTTGAAGGTTGGGTGTATATCCTTCCGAAATGCGAGGACCAGCCAGGTTATCCCCAAAAGGATCATGGTCACCAGGGCTGATAATTGCACTACGAAGCCATATTTTTGAGTCTGTCCCATGGTTTGTGCCAGCCCAATGACGAGGTAATTTACCCCGATATATCCGGCCAGGAGGCGCCCCATCTTGCCGGGTTTCCAGAGTATGCAGAACACGATCAACAGTGTAGCCACATGAAACACCGGTCCATATACCTGATATGGCTTAATTGCCACCATCAGGAGATTTACAATCACATCTTGCGCATCCTGGGGTGGATAAGGTTTCTCAGTGATTGAAGGCAGCACATTGATCAAGATAAGCAATCCATAAACAAGAGGATATATCCATTTAGTTTTCTTTTCTGTGTTAGTTTTTGTCATTTGTCTTATCTCCTATTCCCCAGGCGCCTGTCCGATTACAAAAAACGGTAGCAGCGGAGGGACATACAAGACTCTCTTCCATTATCGCCTCATATCTGGCAAAGTGCGCCCGCGTTCGTGAGCAGTTGCGGTGCACATCTTTATCGTGCGCATGGGGAGGCGGTCAGGTGCAGGCGGTGTTTACCCGCTGGGATAATTACCTACCCCCTTCCCCTCCCCCCACAAGCCATACCCCGCCTGCCGGCGCTTCTCCCGCCGGCGCTGCTGCTCGTGGATCTCGGCAACGTGCGCCGCTTTCTCGGCGATGGCCACCTCCAACCACAGCCTGCCGTGTTCGGCGGTTGCCAGGCTGCCGGCGCCGTAGGCGCCGGTTTTGGTATCGTCATCCCAGGGTGGGTTGGCGATCAGCGCACCGCCCTCCACCCAATCCATATAGTAGTTCGGTGTCGCGACGAAGTCGGTCTCGTCCACTGCCTTTTCCATCCTAACCAGCTCTGGACGCAGGTGCAGGATGAGGGAGGTCTCCAGCTCGCAGGCGTGTCCCATTCCGCCGGTGGAAGAGCGGCGGTGTTTCTCCAACGCAGCTACACCATCCTTTCCAGATAGATACAGCCAGGCGGTGGCGATAAAAGCACGGCGGTGGCGCTCACCAGCGTACTTGACCACGTTGACCAGGAAGGAACTGTTCCCACCGTGCCCGCTGATCAAATAAAAGCGGTCGAAGCCGCGCCCCACCAGCAGGTCCAGTACAGCCAGGTAGAAATCCTCGAAAGCCCGCCCGCCGGCGTCGAGCGTCCCGGCAAATGCCCGGCGGTGCATGCTCACGCCGTAGGGCATGACCGGCAGGCTGAACGCTTGATCGGGCGCAGCCGCGGCTGTCCCCCTGGCGATGGCATCGATGATCAACGTATCGGTGGACAGGGGCAGGTGGAAAGCATGCTGTTCGATTTGCCCGACCGGGATGATCACCACTTTACCGCGCTCGGAATCAGGAGGCATGGCAGGAGCGGATGAACCTCCAGCAGAGAGGGCAATACGCTGCGCCCCCAAGCCCGGATCAATCCCCTGTGGAGTGAGGACATATAAGCAGTTGAAGCCATCTTCGTGCAGGCTGTCGATCAGGTTGTTAATATATACTCCCAAGATTGATTCGCCTACACGCAATCCAGATCCCTCACACCCGTAAGGAAATGATGGGAGCAATCCCGCTCGTTGAGGATTCCCAAGAGCACCTGCCAGTTCAGCCTGGGAGTAACCATCGCCCAGGGGGATAACCAGCGGAGTATCGCGCGGCAAGCTAGCGACCTCGGGCCAGGTCATATCCTCGTAATGGAAAAAAATCGTCAAAGGTGACTCTCCTTTCCTCTCACTTCTTTTCCTTTCTCCTTCTGGCAGAGGGGAGGCGGGTGAGGGAAGGTGATGGCATCAGGTACCAATCCAGAAACCGCTCTATGCGCTCATAGGCATCCAGTTGGGTTGCACGCTTGAGAAACCCATGCGGCTCACCGCTATAAGTCTTGTATTCGAAGGTTTTGCCAACCCGGCGCAGAGCCTCCACCCACATCTCGGAAGCCTCGGGCGGGACGACATCATCCTCCAGACCGTGCAATATGAGTACTGGTTTCTGTATGTTCTCGACCTGGTAGATGGGTGACCCGTCAATATAAACCTGGCGGTTGCGACCGGGGTTACCCAGCATCATCTCACTGTAAATGCGCAGGCTGCGTTTGCACAACGCCCAGGAGTTTTCAAGATGAGCGTCGCCATACTTGCTGATACCACAGGCGAAGAGATATTCCGGATCGCGCGACAGGCATAAGGCGGTCATATACCCGCCATAGCTACCGCCGAAAATGGCGATGCGTTTTGGATCGATCCACTTCAGGGTATGCAGGTAACGGGCTGCATACAGGCAGTCCTGCATATCTCCGCTTCCCCAGTCGTTGTAGTTGGCATGCTCGAAGGCCACGCCATAACCGGTGCTGCCGCGATAATTGGGCGCCAAGAATGTATAGCCCTTGGCGATGAAGTATTGAGCCAGGATATCCCAGTCAAAGATGTATTGGGAGGAGGGTCCCCCATGCGGGTGGACGATGGCTGCCCCGTTGGATCTCAGCGGGCGAAAGAGCAGCGCCGGAATTTCCATCCCTTTCCAACCTGGATAACTCACCCGTTCGGGCATGACCAGTTTATTGCCTTTTAAGGCTGGCGGATTTGAGAAGGTCAGTTGGGTCATCTCACCAGCGGGCAGCGATACCCGATATAGGTCCGGCGGCTGGAGTGGATCCTCATATTCAACGGTCAGGAAGGATCCATCAGGTGACCAGTTCGGGCCTGAAAAGATCCCTTCGTTTTTACGCAAGGTGGTCACCTCTCCGCTGGCGGCGTCGATTAATACCAGGTCAAAGGCACCCTGGCGGTTGACGCAGCCGGCAATCTGCCGCTCATCTGGTGACCAGGCAAGGTCGGATACATCCATACCAAGCCGGGTGAGCTGGTGCATCCCTTCCCCATCCGGTCGAATCAGCCAGGCTTCATTGAAACCGGAGCGCTGTGAAATGAAGGCGATCTGTTTCCCATCCGGCGACCAGCGGGGAAACCAGTCTTTCTGCCTGGGGGTATCAGTCAGCGGGTGGATCTGACCAGACTGGACATCCAGCAAACGCAAGTCCAGGCGGTTGGGATCATCAACGGGACAAAACACAAATACTATCGATCTACCGTCCGGTGAAGGACGGGCGTCATGCACATCGCCGGGCAGGGTCACCAGCGGGCGGGGCCAGCCCCCATCCCGGTCGGTAAGCAGGAGCTGGAGGCTCTCATCCCTCTCGACGCTGACCAACAATTCCCGGCTGTCAGGCATCCAGGTCAGCATGGAAGCCTTATCCGTGAAGCCGCTTACTTTCCTGGGTAGACCACCCTCTGCCGTTGCGACGTAAACATGGTCGTTCATCGTAAAAGCCAGCCAGCGGCTGTCAGGTGACCATTGCGGGATCTCATCGTCCCAGTGGGCGACCGGTCCTCGCTGCATCGAAATGCGAAATGGCCATCCTCCCTCAGTGGACATCACGTACACATCTGACAGATCTTCACGATCCCAGATGAAGGCGATACGTCTGCCATCCGGAGAAAGCTGGTGATTGCGTACTCGATTGGCTGCAGTTATTAGCTCAAGGCTCCAACCTTCAGGGGGTTTGAGGTCGGGGCGCTTGATCGAAGGCCAGCCATACCGCTCGTATTTCTCTTCAATCTTGATCTCTACTGGCATTTCTATACTCCAATTGTGACCTGATAAAGCCTCCGGTGAAATTAAAGGTGCATAATCCTGGATCTGGAAAATTACCCCACTCCAGCCAAGCACCATTCAGGTCCGGCAAGTCTGGTAAATATTATGAGATCAATCACCAGCGGGCGTTATGCTCTTCAGCGAAACCGATCAGGTTCTCAATACGGATGACCTGACCATCATCGGCAATCACCTGCCCGGTATACCGCCCGAACACCTGGTGTACTTCACTATAGATGATCCCCAGGTTCGTACACGCCTCACGTTCTGCAATAGGGGTAAAATCCATATCCAGGCGGCCTGCATTATCCACGAACTTCCAGGGTCGCAGAAAATTGGGGCAATCGTAGATGAATCGTACCTGGTCGAGCTTGTGGATGCGGCCATTCAGGATCAGGGCATTCTCGGTGGCAGCCGAAAGATCGCCAAAGCCAAGTCCAAGATTAAGTCCAACCGCATCTCCACAGGGCAGAAAGCCTGAGAGGCTGGCCCAATTCCAGAAACTCCGGTATTCCCAAACACCGCGACCCCAATCAAGGGAGCCTAGGCTGTTTGCCGGATCAAGTGCTTCGTGCTTGTCCCCGTAAAGGATATATCCTTCAGCCGGCAGGCAATTGATCTTGCGGTTGAAGAAAAAACGCCGCCGTCCAATGGGGATGGTGATATTCATGGATTCGTGTTCCGGCGGATAGCTCAGGACAATCTCTGCCTTGATGCCCCGCCCCGAATGAAATCCCGGCCAGAAAACCGATACGTGCCATCCTGCGGGTGTAACCTCGAAGTGCAGACGGTGTCGGCCATCTTCGTAATGGCTCACCCCAGCGGTGCTGTTGGGTGGCAGGATGATCCCCTTGCCCAGCGGGATGACCGAACCCTCTTCGTGCAGCTCGCCGGTCTCCAGATCCAGAGTATAGACGAAAATATTACCAGCATATCCCAAGTCAGCAATGGTGGCAGAAAAGAAACGCCGCGGCGAAAAAAAAGCGTAATAGTCCCAGCGTTTGATTCGGAAACGCTGCATGGGTTGCAGCCGGTAAAAACGAGCCTTTTCGAGATTACAGTCCAACAATGGCTGGCGTGACCATCCCACCTGGGTGAGACAGCCTGAGGCGTCCAGAAGTTTTCCAGACTCAATCAATTCGTTCTGCATAATTTCTCCACAATGAAAGTATACAATAATTTGATGAAAATAATTATACTGAAAGTGACAGAGGAAGTGGGTTTAACCAGTATTTCAATTCCTCATGACAACGGGATCGAAATTGACCTGATGTATTTCAAATGTCGGTGGTTTTATCAATCCACCTTGCATGCAGTGTTTCGTGGGCATATCTCATGAGATATGAGATTGTGAAATAACACATAAATCTCTTCGCTTGTACTATAATGAAAATGGTTGCTATGGATATTTTAACGGATAAATCCCAACTGAGTTATTCGCATGGGACAATATGACGGAATAAAACAACAGGTGGTCGATATCTGCCTCACACTTGCCGGGAAGGGCTACCTGACCGGTACAGGCGGGAACGTCTCTGCACGGGTCCTCGGGCAGAAAATGCTGGCGATCACCCCCTCCAACTACGATTATAAGAAGATGCAAACTGAGGATATCTGTATTCTCGGCTGGGACCTGACAGCCATCGAAACCGCGAGGAAACCATCTGTAGAAAGCGCAATGCATGTGGCAATCTACGAACACCGACCCGATGTGAATGTGGTCATCCATACCCACCAGGTTTATGCCAGTGCTCTGGCGCTGATCAACGCCCCCATCCCGGCGTTGTTCGATGAGCAGGTGCGCTTCTTAGGCCGCTCGGTTGAGATCGTAGATTATGCATTGTCCGGGACAGGTTTCCTGAAGAAGAACATTGCATCCAAGCTCGGTAACAATGCCAACGCCTATATATTACAAAATCACGGGGCACTTTGCCTGGGAGCGGATGCTGAACGCACTATCTTCAACGTACTGCTACTTGAAAAATGCGCCTTAACCTACCTGATCGCACTTTGCACGGAGAAAAAGGTCACACGAATCCCACTGCCGTTACGGGAGATGGTTTTTTCCATGTTACGCAAGGATCAAAGAAAAGCCTCTCACAGGGTAAAAGGATGATCATCTTTGCAGAGGGGCGGCTATGCTCCGCTATGTGAGGAAATAATGACCGAACAGGAATATGCCATTTCAGAATGGCACGACACCGCTGAGATCCATGCCCGCCTGAAAGAACTGGTCAAGCAGCCTCCGCGGCCTATTCGCCGCGAGCTGATGCAGGAATTCCTGAACTATTTCGAGACGAAGTGCCGGATATCAAAGGTGCTCACCGATCAAGCTAAGGAATATATTCCCGGTGGCGTGCAGCACAACCTGGCGTTCAATTATCCCTTCCCAATTGCGATTGACAGGGCAGAGGGGGCGTACATGTGGGATGTTGATGGCAACCGCTATGTTGACCTGCTTCAGGCAGGTGGACCAACCATGCTGGGGAATAATTATGCCCAGGTACGTAACAAGGTTGTTGAAATCGTGAATAACTCCGGACCGGTGACAGGATTGTTCCACGAGTACGAATTAAAATTGGCGCAGCTGGTCAGGCGCTTGATGCCCAACATTGAGATGCTGCGCATGTTCGGCTCAGGAACTGAAAGCGTAATGGCAGCTTTACGTGCGGCACGTGCCCATACCGGCAGGAAGAAGGTCATCAAGGTCGGGGGGGCGTATCACGGCTGGAGCGACCAGATGGTATTTGGGTTGCATATCCCCGGTACCGGTCGTTTCGAAGCAACGGGGATCCCACGCGGAGCCACCCGGCACACACAGGAATTCCATCCCAACGATCTCAACCAGCTGGAGCGCATCATGACCCTGAATCTGCTGCGAGGTGGGACGGCGGCGGTCATCGTGGAACCGGTCGGTTCCGAGAGCGGGACGCGCCCGGTCTACAAGGATTTCAACCAGAAAGTACGCGAGTTATGCAATAAGTTCGGCGCGCTGCTGATCTTTGACGAGGTCGTAACCGGTTTTCGCCTGGGCATGGGCGGGGCGCAAGGCTACTTCGGTGTCAAACCTGACCTGACGGTTTTCGGCAAGTGCCTGACAGGCGGCTATCCCATGGCAGGTGGACTGGGAGGCCGGCGGGATGTGATGATGCACCTCTCGGCGGGTATAGGCGGCACCGGTGAACGCGCCTATGTCGGTGGGACCCTTTCGGCAAATCCACTCTCCTGCGTGGCAGGTTATTACGCCCTGCTGGAGATGGAACGCACGAATGCACCGGTGATCGCAGGCAAGGCAGGTGACCGCCTCACCAAAGGTTTACAGGAGATCATCGATCGCTGCCACCTGCCGTTCGTTGCTTATAATCAAGGTTCGATCGTCCATCTTGAAACGGCCGGCGTAATGCTGCTCGATTTCAGGAATCCGCTCAAGATCGCCCGTGAGCTCAAGCCGCGCAAGCACATGATGGAGGAAATGGGTGCCGCCTACACATCGCAGGGCATCATCACCCTGGCAGGCAGCCGCATGTACACCAGCATGGCGGATACGGACCAGGTGATCGATGAGGCGCTGGAGGGGTTCGAGGTTGTGTTGAGCAGCGTGGGGTGATAAATGGAGTAAAAACTATATCCAAGTTTTATCCCATATTCAGGAAAGGCAGATCACCAATGGGTTATATCCTCGCTCACGATGCCGGCACTGGTGGCAACAAGGCTGTGCTGGTAGAACCAGATGGGAATGTGCGCGCCACCGCTTTCGCCCCTTATCAAACCCACTATCCGCGCCCGGATTGGGCTGAACAGAACCCTGAAGACTGGTGGAGAGCGGTAGTCTCAACCACCAGGCAGGTGATGGAGAATTCGGGTGTTTCCCCGCTCGATATTCTTGCCATCAGCCATGCCACCCAGATGCTAGGTATCGTCCCAATGGATCCTGAAGGCATCCCCCTCCGCCCGGCGATCATCTGGCTGGACGGGCGCGCCCACGAAGAGGCCAAGCGCATTATGGGCAAATTCCTGGGACAGCACATATTCTCCATCGTCTCCGGTGCAGAGCTATCCGGCAAGGACGGTCTGCCCAAGCTGCTCTGGTTAAAAGTGAATGAACCAGAGATATACAGCCGGATGACCTGTTTTCTGGATGTCAACGGCTACCTGACCTATCGGGCTACTGGCAGGCAGGTCTTCGAATGGTCGTGCGCCTCCGCCTTTGGTTTCGATCTATCCAAAAAGGATTGGCTGCGGGGAATCATCCGTTATATTGGGTTGGACCTGGATAAATTCCCGCCACTGGTGCGCTCGGTTGACCAGGTCGGCGGGCTGACAGCAGAAGCAGCGGGAGAGTGCGGATTGCTGGAAGGGACACCTGTCTTTGGGGGCGGGGGCGACTCTCCAGCAGCTGCAGTTGGCGCTGGTGCGGTGAGTGAAGGAAATGGTCACATCTATCTAGGTACCTCTGGCTGGGTAGGTGTCACCACCTGCAAGAGTCCCACCGGTCACCACGGCGTTGTTTCCATACAGTCGGCTGACCCACACAAGGCACTGTTGTTCGCAGAGATGGAGACCGCTGGAGCATGTCTCAAATGGATAGCGGATGAATTCTACCGGGCAGAGCAAGCCGATCCGAAAATACCCAATGTCTATGCCCTTATGGATGAGAAAGTCCAAACCATACCACCCGGGTCGGATTCACTGGTGTTCACACCCTGGATGTACGGTGAGCGGGCTCCTATAAATGATACCTGGGTGCGCTCCACCTTTTTCAATGTCAGCGCTGACCACACCCGCGAGCATCTGCTGCGGGCGGTCTATGAGGGTGTGGCTTACAACCTGCGCTGGATCATCGAGATCGTGGAAAAAAAGTTTGGCTTCCCATTGCCGGTACTGCGGCTGATCGGAGGTGGAGCCAGGGGCGCACCCTGGATGCAGATCATCGCAGATGTGACTGGACGGAGGGTAGAATCCGTCGCCCATCCGCTGGAAGCTGGCGCGGTCGGCATCGCCCTTACAACTGCCGTTGGTCTGGGACTGCATCCTGACTTTGAAGCACTGAAGAATATCGTCCGCGTGGAACATGAGTTTGAGCCGCAAGCCACAAATGCCGATTGTTACGAGAGCCTGTACCGGGTTTATAAGAGGCTTTATGACTGCCTGCATGATTTATATAGGGAAGTTAATAGGGAGAGGTTTATGAAACCGGAATAATCCCAACGAGAACGGTTATCCATTAATAGGAATCAACTTACAAACATCATACTGGAGGAAAACATGAAAGTAGATATCGAATCTCTGCCTATCGCCTTACCCGACGGAGTGGACTATGATGACTACCTGATCGCCACATACCTGGTCTCTTACCCGAAAGCAATCCCCGTGCCTAAATTGGCACCGGCATTGGCGATCGAACAATCCACCGGCACGTGGGTACCGGTACCAGGAGAAACCCCCGAGGTGCGCCGCTGTCATGTTGCCAAAGTAATCGGCGTCTACGAAGTGCCTGATTACGAGTGGATGGTGCCATTCGAGGTTGAACAGCGCCATTACATCATCCAGGTCGCATTCCCGGAAGTCAATTTCGGTTCCCAGATCCCAATGCTCCTGACAACCATTGTCGGGAACATATCCATGGGGGGGAAGATCAAGGTGCTGGATATCCGCTTTTCCGAGAAATACGTCTCAGGATTCAAAGGTTGCAAGTTCGGTATCGAGGGGGTCCGGAAAATCCTGGCGGTGAAAGATCGTCCCCTCTTGAACAACATGATCAAACCCTGCACCGGATACACTCCGGAAGTGGGGGTAGAGCTCTTCCGCCTGGCTGCCATGGGCGGATGTGACATCATCAAAGACGATGAACTGATCGCGAACGCTTCATTCAACGAGATCCAGGCTCGGGTAAAACTCTATATGCAGGCGGAACGGGAGGTTTTCGAGGAGACCGGAGAACATACGCTTTATACCGTTAACATCACAGACGAGATACCCAGGGTCTTCGAAAACGCCAGCAAAGCGGTGGAACTGGGTTGCAACGCCATCATGGTCAATTACCTGGCGACTGGCTTCCCAGTGCTGCGGGCATTGGCCGAGAATCCTTCCATCAACGTTCCCATCCTGGCTCACATGGATGTTGCGGGAGCTCTGTATGCTTCCGAGTGGCATGGCATGAGTTCCCACCTGGTACTGGGCAAGCTACCCCGCCTGGCTGGGGCGGACATCGTTGTGTTCCCAGCCCCTTACGGTAAAGCGCCGGTGTTGCCGGAAAAGTTCCAGCGGGTGGCACAAAATCTCACCTTCCCTCTTTACCACCTTCAGCCTTCTTTCCCAATGCCCAGCGGCGGCATTACGCCCAAGATGGTGCCCAATGTGATGAAAGACCTGGGGGTGGATATTGTCATTGGCTCTGGCGGAGGTATTCATGCGCACCCACAGGGACCAGTCGCGGGGGCAAAGGCGTTCCGGCAGGCGATCCAGGCGTCGATGACTGACCGCCCTCTGGAGGAAGCCGCGCAGGAATATCCTGAACTAAAGGTGGCATTGGAAACCTGGGTCGATCCTTTCAAGGGAATATCCATGTAGCATCAGGCTTTGCAAGGAGATTTATCGAATTGAGACGGTCTTCAAACACTCTCTTCATGTTATTTCCCAATAAATAACAGCATCTCCTCAGGATGATGGGTGTTTGTCTCTTCAGGAATACCAATCCATTCAAAATATATTCATTCAGGAGGACCTAAAAGATGGAACAAGCCAATTTCAAAGTCTACGGCTACCGCTGGACCGTGCTGCTCGTTTTTATGTTCGTTGTCATCATAAACCAGTTGCTCTGGATCACTTTTGCCGCGATCACGGGAGACGCTGCCCGGTTTTATGGTGTATCGGACCTGAACATCGGTCTTCTATCGATGAGCTTCATGATCGTCTACATCGTTGTCTCGGTACCCGCATCCTGGATGATCGACACCTACGGGATCCGGGTTGCTGTTGGCATCGGTGCAGCGTTGACGGGCATCTTTGGATTGATGCGAGGTCTGGTGGCATCGTCCTATAACCTGGTTCTCATAGCGCAGATAGGGATCGCCATCGGACAGCCATTCATTTTGAATGCTGTGACCACGGTTGCCGCGCGCTGGTTTCCGACCCAGGAGCGGGCTACTGCCTCGGGGTTTGGTTCGCTGGCGATGTACATAGGAATTCTGATCGGCCTGGTGCTCACTCCCTTTCTGGCACTACATTATGGGATTAGCAGTATGTTGGTTTTTTACGGGATCATCTCCCTGCTGGCAGCCATTCTCTTTTTTGGATTCGCCAGGGAAAAACCCCAAACTCCTCCCTGCCCACCTGGCATGGAAGTACGCTCACTTGCTCTTGACGGTCTAAAGCAAATCTTCCGTATCAAGGATTTTATCCTGCTGCTGGTCATCTTCTTCATAGGGTTGGGCGCATTCAATGCCGTAACTACCTGGATCGAGGATATCCTTAGACCGCGCGGCTTCTCACCAACCCAGGCTGGCATAACCGGCGGCTTGATGATCGCAGGCGGCATTCTCGGTGCCCTGGTCCTGCCCTCCTTATCCGACCGCTATCGCCGGCGAACACCATTCCTTGTGGTTGCTATTGTTGGTGCGATAGTGGGTTTGGCTGGCATCACCTATGCCACCGGGTACGGTATTCTGCTCAGCGCCGCATTCATCCTGGGCTTCTTTCTACTGAGCGCGGGTCCAATTGGATTTCAATATGGCGCCGAGGTCACTTTTCCAACGGCTGAAGGCACGTCAAACGGGATGCTCCTGTTGATGGGACAAATATCCGGCATCATCTTCATTTTTGCCATGGATAGTTTTAAATCGCCCGAGAGCGGTTCAATGACTCAATCCCTGCTGGTTCTCATCGGATTATTGATCCTGGGATTGATCCTCTGTTCGCGCCTGAGGGAGCCAAAGACCCTCCTTTCGGAAGGAACAAAATAACCATTAATGCCTGATCACCAGGGTTATGGCGAAATTTCCATAACCCTGGGTGAAATCCCCATACACCTAGCAATATTCTTCTTAATTGTTAGATCTACATCCATCCAAGAGAACCGGATGGATGTAGACATTCCGGGGGATCCAATCGAACATCAGTTGTTAATTTTCCTCACTAGTCAGTGCGGGTTTATTAAATCTGCTCTCCTTCCACTTAAAAATGATAGTATTGTCACATGCAAGAGTGCCTACATGCTATAATAATTGGTATGGATATCAGGACATTGATCACTGTCACAATTATCCTGCTTTTCTCAGGGGGAATGCTGAGTATCTGGGTTGGAATTCGCTCCATCCATTCGAAACGCCTGTCAACTGACTTTGATCTACCCCATCAACTGCTGGCCGGTGACTGGCGGTTTTTCGCATCCGGGATCTTCTTGTTCCTCCTGACCTTTTTACTGGTGATCTTTGCCAAACCCATTGGTAACAGGTTTTTCCCCGCCAGGCAAATTGCTCTACTCCCTCCTGCAAAAACGATAACTCCTGATAACTCTTTCAATCAGCCGCAGAATTTATTCGTAACCATATCCCCTTCCTCATCCCCTGACCATACAGCGGCAGAAATATATTCCACTCCAGTACCAATAAAACCCTCGACAGCCACAATAACATCAATAAACCAGTCGAATATTATTCCGAACACAGCCAACTCATCTCCATCCTCTCCCATAAAGGGGGTTATCCAGTCCCTGACAAAAACGGCTACTCCCTCAAGTACGCCTTCGCAGACCAGTACACCGTTATGGCAACAAGTAACTTTATACTTTACCGAAAGCAACCACCTGGCGAAAGGAACACAACCTTACGAGGTTGGAATCACCCGCTATATTTCCTCTGGGATCGATCCTGTGGAAGGGGTTTTGAATGCATACTTTTTGGGTTTAAGCGATGCTGAGAGAAGTCAGGGGCTCACGGTCGTGTTGAACGGTTTCACCGGTTATAGGAGATTCAAAATCTCTAACGGTCTGATCCATGTATATCTGAATGGGTCTTGCCAATCCAATGGGACGAGTTACAGCATCGCCCAACCACTGATAGCAAATTTGAAGCAGTTTCCTGAAATCACTTATGTAAAGCTCTATGACCAGAATGGCGTTACACGGGATCCAGTCTCACACTCCAACTCAGCTCCTGTTTGCCTCGATCCCTCCCCAACGCTTAATCCAACATACACACAGACACCCTCACGCAATCAGATACCGTCATTCACATCCAGCCCTACGACAGCTTCTACCCTGACCCGTACAATTACTCCCAAGCCTACCTACACCCAAACTCCCACGCGGACACCTTCCCAAACACCCACCTTAACCAGTACACCGTTATGGCAACAAGTGACCTTGTACTTTACCGATACGAAAGGAATACAGCCATACGAGGTCGGAATCACTCGCTATATTTCCTCTGGGATCGATCCTGTGGAAGGGGTTTTGAATGCATACTTTTTGGGTTTAAGCGATGCTGAGAGAGACCAGGGGCTCAC
>Ga0315277_10000715_pt1 | contig 51132 bp, 50 predicted proteins | sample YL17G05_15_MG_FD_203695 | JGI IMG/M metagenome (GOLD analysis project Ga0315277, IMG submission 203695) | Sediment microbial communities from Yellowstone Lake, YNP, Wyoming, USA - YL17G05_15 | ecosystem: Environmental > Aquatic > Freshwater > Lake > Sediment | place: USA: Wyoming | collected... | reverse complement strand
CTTGAACATGGGCAGACCTTCGTAATGGGGATGTGAGTTGCCCTGATTATATTAAAGAATCAACTTTTCGAGGAGGGTGCAAATTGGATAGATTTTGTCCAGTCGTTTTTGCAGTGGACTCATCTATTGAATTTGATATTTTCATGGCAGTCTCTCTCGATCGTTAAACGGTATCCGTTCGCCCTCCCTAGCGATAAACTCTTCGCTGATGTGTCGAGGTCTCCTTGCGTAGCGTTCCTCGCGGAGCACACTTGAAAAGTGCGAAGGGGGTGACCCCGACACAAACACGACCGCAGGTCTCCACTTTTTTTGTAAACGAGGAAACCTGGTGTGTGCGTTATCTTTTCAGCTTATCCACTTGCTCTGATCACCTTCAGCGCTTCCTCAGCCATTTCCTTCACATCCCTTGCTTTACCATCCGTCCACCCGATCTGTCCCCCTCCCTCGATCTGCGGTCTGAACCTGGCTCCATAAAAAGCCGGCGTAATCGCTGAGGCTGAGATGATCGCCTCCAGTGCAGTAATGAGTTCCGGCACAGGTTTGACCTCACGTGTTGCCACGATGACGGTCCCGATGGAATCCGCCCTGCATTGCAGCATTTCGTTTAACAGCCTCGCCAATGCCCTGCTGCCCTCATCTCCATGCTGCTTGAGATCCGCGATCGCCTTGTCCCACATACTCTGGGTTGACATCAGGTCATCACGTGTGCAGATCTCGATCAATATGTCGATGCCCTTCATGCTTGGCTGCTTGCCCTGTTTCTTTTCCCGTATCTGCGCCATCATGATTTTATCGAGCACATAAGGTGGCAGCTGCAGGCCCGCCAGGATGATCCAGATCCACGCATAATGGAACTTCGCGAGATATAACGATCCCAGCGCAAATACAGCGCTGAAGATGAACCAGTTCCGATATTTATCTGGAGTCACTTTTTCATACCCGCCGATATCCATCACCTTGATATAGCCCATCACGTAGCAAGCACAACTTAACGCTGCCAGTACTCCAGCATAAAGCGACCGGTTGAGAATCCCCACGCTGATGACCGCCGCCAGCCAGGACACCCCCGCCAGGATAACAGACACGGGGTACAAAGTATTTACTAATTTCTCCTTATCTTTCATGATGACCTCCTTTTTGGATTGATTATTTACAGGTTATCGCGGATCGTGATCCATCTTTAGTTTTATGAGATAAACCAGATTAATTATATATCACCTACCTGCATTTGATTTCATTATTTTTATATTTCACAATCATTTTTTTTATCTATCTAGATATGGTTACGGAGGGATATTTGGTCGATTCCACGGCTGTTATGGAGGGGGTTAAAACCTTCTGAATCTGTGGATCATGGATCGGGCACCTGCCGTTGATGCCTCATCAGACAGGGGTTGGGGTTCTCAAAGGGGGAGGGGTCGCGAAGCAAGCCCGAAGGGCGTACCCTGTGGGAGCCCGAAGGGCGTACCCTGTGGGAGCCCGAAGGGCGTACCCTGTGGGAGCCCGAAGGGCGTACCCTGTGGGAGCCCGAAGGGCGTACCCTGTGGGAGCCCGAAGGGCGTACCCTGTGGGAGCCCGCCTGGTTTTGAGGGTGCAGGGGTGGGGCTCCGCTTAACCGCGGGGTAAGCGAAACTCTTCTAGCGCACTCTACTTTGAACCAATAGTGATTATGAACAATTGATGGACAATCTCCATCCTCAACCCCATAGTATAATTGCGGCATGGCAATCATCGAGGCCATCCGTGACAAATTCACCAATAACGCCTTTGAGTTCTCGAAACATGCCACCGATCAATCCATCCTCCGAGAGATAACTTTCCAAGAGATACGCGAAGCAGCCAGTCAAGGAGAAATAATCGAGGATTACCCAGACGATAAATACGGATCAAGTTGCTTGATTTATGGTTTCACTTACGCCAAGCGTCCTATTCACATTCAGTGCAGCTACCCCGCTCACCCACTCATCAAGATCATTACCGTTTATGATCCCAGCGCAACTGAATGGATTGACTATCGAATTAGGAAATAAAACTATGAACAGAAGTATACCGGAAGAAAAACTGGTTGAGCAAAAAGTCACTTATACTTTATTCAAAGACGGTAAGTTCTACATTGTAGAAAACGTACCCGCACGCGTAAATGTTGAGACTGGTGATCAATTTTTTTCACCCCAGACAGTTGAACGTCTGCAACACATCATCTTGCGTCAACACAAGCCTTCTCGGGTAATTCAAACTCCTGTATTCGATTTCTTTTAGCAGTCTTTTTGTTTGGTGGGCAGTATTCAGAGTTTTTACACCAAACAGCTGGCTCATCTTTATTTTTAGTATGGGTCAGATAACCATCATAACGTTATAAGTTCGGAAATCTAAGGAGAAAATAATCCTGCAATCACTCCAATGATGCTGGTGAGCACAGCCAATATCGATATGAGTCTAGCCGACCATATTTCTAATCTTGGGTATTTTTCAAACGCAGATCGTGTAATCATATGGGGAAATAAAAGCCAATTTTTCCTGGTTTTAGCACGCCAATTTTTATTATAATTTTGGTATTTTTGTGGATTGAACCATGGCAAATAAGCGAAATATAAAGAGAGCATCAAAGATATCGTAGCCATAAAAAGAAGTGATGGATTTCTCATTATTAAACTCTTGAGGCTTTCTAGCCAAATTTCTTCCAACCGGGCATTATTAACCTACTGTGTACTACTGATATACCTATTAATGGAGGAAGAAATCCACCACCCTCCCATGCTATATTCGATATTAAAGCGTTATCTACAGAAGGACTAATTGTATCACCGCCCCCTCCCACTGCACCACCACATTGCGGTAGGACTGCCAGTTACCCAACAGCCCCCGTTTTTTAGGGGTCGCCGTCATAGGCAAATGTGGCAATAACCGTGCTGTTCTTCTTGACCTCCACCAGCCGGCTTTCGGCATCGTACTTCAAATCGTAGGTGTCATAACCAATCTCACGGCGGGTATGGTTGCCATTATAGTCATACACGTAGGTATTGCCATTAGAGCGCGCCGTGACCGCAAGCGCATGAGCTAGGTCATCATGAGTGAAAATTAAGCCACCTGCAAATGAAATTATCATATGTCTGTTTATTTCACTGACTGACATCGTTCTTAAAAAATGCCTTATTACGCCAGTATCCTCCAAAGAAACGCAATCATGAGATCATCCCTGGTTAAGATATCGAATTTGTTATGAATTGGCTCAATAATCGACCTGGGATAGGCTTGGTTTCAAAATGCTTTCTGAGATATTCATGGATAAATATGTCGCACTTTTTCCTTGAATCCATAACCATGGTAATTAATATTAATTCTTGCCGGAATAAATATTAAACAAAAAACCTCATCATATTGAACATGCTATGAGTTATTGCACTATAGGTTATTGAACGTGAACGCCATGCAATTAGGCCCAAAACAAGACTCATAATGGGAACTACTACCCAGAATGTGTAGGGTTTATTGATATAGTTTAAATGGGTTATCCAGAAAATAATTGCTTGTATAATCAGAATTTTTTTATCTCCCAATCCATAATTCTTTAAATACCCCCATATGAAACCCCTGAATATTAATTCTTCTTGAACCGCGACGTGCGAAAGTTCATAAATAAAAATCGTAAAACCCACAAGTAAACCTGGCCAGGTATCTAACGTTGATGTCTTACTTATAAATAATTTTGAAAGCGTAACCAAAATAATTGGCATGAAAAAACCTATGTATAAGCTTCGAATAATCCATAGATTAGCATTACTATTTCTTGGTTTCAACTGAAATTTTCCTTTTATTAAAATATATAATATTAATAATCCCATAAGACAAATGATTAAGCTTTGCTTCAATGATGAACCAATCCTGAATATAGTTCCGGATAAAATGAATATGATTATTGAACTCTTATCGATATGAAAGTTTTCTAAGTCATTTCTTTTTATCCATATAAGTGAGCCTATTATTATGTACATTCCATTTTCAAGAATGACATTTGCCCAAATCGGCATAGGTTTAATAAATAATTGTATTCCCAACCTAAAGGGTATAATTAATATTAATAGGAGTATTAGAAATATTTGAAAAGAATATTTATTTATTGGTAAAAGAATCCTAATAATCCATTTTTTATTACACAAAAATTAAAACTCCTGTTTTAAGAAATTGTCAAGAAATTCATTATTTAGTCATTTATGAATAATCCAACTGCATCTGTATAATTACAACATGGATATGAGAGGGAAGACAATTGGTATTTTATGCGACGCGTTTCACAAATGTGGCCACGAATTATTAATTAATATGGAATACGGTCTTGCAACAAACAATTTATGAAATATCCAGGTAATCTACAATCTCAAGTTAAGAAAGTCCGTTCCTAACTGGCTGGCTCGTCTTTTTGTGCATCGTTGTAACTTCTATTTTTCATCTCTTCTTGCTTTAAAGTATCAATTAATATCCTTCTATATCTAGTAATTATTATTGCTTGCATGAATGAGCCAATAGTAATTATCCCACCTGGAATAAGAGATACAAAGATTGCCCCCCAAATTTTATCTACGTTCCATATATAAGTTTCATCTACAAACCCCATTGCCATTATGATGGAGAAGAATATTAAGACACCCGCCCCGCCAGCAATAATAGAATTCATTACTAGGTACCTAATAGATACCTTTCCTTCAGTCGTCAAATATCTAAATTTTTTATAGGCTCGGAAACCTAGATTTATTCCAAAGAATCCAGCAAGAAGAGCAATAGCTAATGAGAAAAAGCGCATAGAATCACTCCTTTATGGAAACATGGGGAAGGGGTGGGGATTGGGGGGGGGATCGCATGTGAAGTGAAGCACGTCCTTATGTGTTCGGGTCTCCCCGCGAAGCGTCCCTCGCGGAGCACACTTGAAAATTGCGGAGAGAATAACCCCGATATAAAAACAACCTTAGGCTCCATAATTAGATTACACCAAGGAGACCTGCTGTCGCGGTCCCGGCTCGGTCAGGATACCTTTTCCGCTCATGCACCCTACCCCCCTTCCTTCAATCATCATTCCTCAATCCCCCATCCCCAATTACCTGTTTTCAATCCTCGATCTCGAACACCTCCCCTGCGCTCGTCCCCTGCACCTCCGGGAAGTAAGCCATCCAGGCGCGGGCAGGGATGATGCGGTACTCACCCGCCTGCAATGGTATCAGGGTATAGGTCAGCATATAACTGCCGGCAGGTAGGTACTCGGCTGTCCACAGCACGTGGTCATCGTAGATCTGCGGTTCGTCGAAGTACCACCAGCCCCAGCCTGCGGAATAGGGATTCCCGGCATCGTAGACCGCCGCGCTGGTGGTTTGCTCACCCTGCTGGCTGGTCTTCAGCGCCTGGTTGAGCACCTCGCTTCCGGCCGGGAAGTGGTCTTCGACCATCAGGTAGTAAGCGTCATGCGCCAGGGTCAATGCCAGGCGCACGTTCAATTTTGCACCGGGCGTTAACCTGATGGATCCCACTTGTACGCAGTCCTCATCACAGTTCGCCTCATGGAATGTCCGGCTGATCTCCATACCCTGTGTGAGCGCCGGCGCTGACTCGACCGGGCGGTCCACCTGCAGCGCTGCCCGGTAGTACAGGTTGCCATTCCCCTCCTGCCGGCTCAGGCTTAGGCCATTTGGCGCCTCCAGATGAAGATTTTCCAGCGGCAGGCTGGCGGATACAGGTGTTAGGTTCTGGGGACCGCTGGCTTTCCCCTCGGCGATTTGGGCGCCGTTCAGCGCAGCCGAGAATGAAAAATCAGCCTGCAGGTCACCGGAGCCTTTCATCGCTTCGGTCAATCCCAGGATGACCCAGGCATTCTCGTAGCTCGAGCCCCATATGCCTGCTGCCCCGCGCTGGCTTGCCAGGTAACGCACTGCATCTCTTATAATGGCTGAAGCCGGGTTACGCTGCGCCAGGGCATACACCACCGTGGCTGTGGTATACAGCGGAGTGCCGGGATTTTGCCAGCTTCCCTCGTGGCTCTCCCAGTGCGCGCCGCTCGCCGAGCGGATGGCGCTGGTTTCCAGGTTCGAGATCAGGTCACGTGCCCGGCTGTCTCCGGGGGTCAAACTTTCCAGTGTCAGCGCCAGCAGCGCATTTGCCCATGGGCTGAGATGGTCACGCCAGCTGTAAAGTGCTTCGACAGCCTGGCTTTCCGCATAACCGGTCTGCCCCAGGACATACTCGATAAATGCCAGGCGGTCCATCTGCCATGTCTCCAGGGTGCTGCTATCAAGATAAGGCCTTACTGCGATCAGGTAATTGCGTCCCTTCTGGATGACCGCCTCATCTATCTCAACACCGGCTTCTTTCGCCCGCCACAAGCCGAACAGGACGTAAGTGGATGTGTAAGGATTGCTCTTACCCTTCACGCTCCATCCCCAGCCGCCGTCCTCGTTCTGGCGTGTTAGCAGGCGGCGTACGCTTTCGTCAAGCGAACCTTCCAGTCGTTCCTTCAATTTGGGTGACTCCAAGCCGGCTGCCTGCTGGGCGCGGTAGGTCTCCAGGTTGGGCAGGAAGTAGGAGAGGATCATTTCACTGCTGCCTGTGTAAGCCGGCACTTCCATTGCCTCCAGGCTGTCCAGCAATGCAGCTGACAGCGATGGAGCCATCTCCACGTCCAATTTCCCACCGGTCGGCGTGAAGCTGCGCGGCAGGCTGATGACCTCCAGCCGGGAACCGGCCTCTGGCAGCACCCCGCCGGATACAAAGGTTTGAGGTGCGGTGTAATGCAGGATGGGCAGCGCTCCCTGGCCTGGACGGGTCGCGTCCTGATAGCCTCCTGCCTGTGCTGAAAAGACCAGCTCGGCTGCCTCGTTGTTCTGAACGGTCCCCCACCATGATACCCGTGTTCGACCACCAGCCAGGACGGTTACCTCCTGGGTGCTCCGCTTGGGATCATCGGGAAGGAAACCCACTCCTTGCAGTGTGACCGTACCCTGCATGGAAATGGATGTATTGTTATGAACTATAGCAGCCATCTCGAGGTGGTCACCGGCTACCAGGAAGCGCGGCGTAACCGGACGTACGAGCAGCTCCTTGGTGCTGATCACCTGTTCAACTGCCTGCCCGACGCGCGTGTCCTGGGTCAGGCCTCGTACGTCAACCTGCCATGTCGTCAGGTTATCCGGCAGGGTAAGATTGACCTGTGCGGATCCATCGGGAGCGGTAAGAAGGGTCGCGTTCCAGTAGGCAGTATCCGGGAATTCATCTCGCACGACCATGGTCGCTCCATCGCCTCCACCTCCGCCCCGGCCTCCAGAGAAGTAAATGCCACGTACACTATCCGCTGCCAGTGATAAGCCCATACGCACACCCAGCGGCTGTTCCCCGTAGAAAGCCGGCAGGATGTCCGGTGCGTTGGGATCTGCCAGTGCCAGCGCGGCAAGGTCGACCACGGCAAGTGAGAACTCTCCCTGGACAGGTTTCCCCTGGTCATCGGTCACGCGCACGCCGAAATTAACTTCTCCGCCAGGTTGGCTGCGCTCGGGCTCGGAGGTTAGGGTCACATCCAGGGTCTGTGCCTGCGGAGCGACCTCCAGGTTGAGATAACCCTGGCGGAACTCCCGCCCTCCCACCAGCGTGGCGGATAGGTATACATTTGGCGCATCCTCATCGGTCAGCGCTACGGTGTATGTGGTTCCACCCGGTTCCAGCTGGATGACCTCTGCCATGCGTACCATGCCGCGTTCCACGGTAACCAGGGCTGACGTTTCCGAGCCAAGGGGATTGGGGATGAATATCTGTGCCGTTTGACCGGGCAGATAGGTGTCACGGTCGGCAGTCATCTGCAGCTGCTGGTTGGGCAGGTTGGGCCAGACAGCCTGCGACCCACCCCCCACCCAGAGCAGTATCTGGCTGCTGGCTCCAGATCCCTGCACTTCGAGCACATACGTACCGGCTTGCGGAGGCGTAAAGGATAGGTGCGCTTTGCCGTCCGAACCTGTCACCATGTCGCTGCTGCTTACCGGGGTATAAACCGGGATATAGGTTGCATTGTCGTACGGATCAGCCGGCTCCTGTCGTTCCCACGTCACTTGTTTGAACTCGGCGTGCAGTCTGCGGGATGGGGAAACCTTGCCTGCCCAATCCACGGTCAGGACATTGAAACCCATTGCCAGTCCTGCCCGTCCAACCCACAGATCGGACTGCAGGCCGATATAGAAATCCGCCGGATGAAGCAGAGCTGACGCCCGCGCGCTGACCGGCTGCCCGCTTTCGTCTTGTGCGGTCACTTCCAGCGTCAGTCGCTGCAAGTCAGGTTCACTTGGTAGCTCTGAAAGTCGTATGGGTAGCATACCATTCTGATCGGTTGCAGCGTCACCTTCCGCAATGACCTTGCCAAATGAACCATAATCCCCACCACTCCCTCTGGAGTAAAACCAGTTGGTGTCAAAATTACCGGTCGTATATTCAGGCAGGCTGAAATAGTCAGAACGCGAATAAAGGATCCAGTGTACTGGCAGGTCATCCACCGGGGCATCGAAGAAGTAGCGCGCCTCCACCAATCCCTGCATTTCCTGGCCTTTCTTTGCCTCTCCCGGGTTCATCGAGGCAGAAAGGTTGATCTCTGGTTTGCGATAATCTGCCACCTGGAAGGAGGCATAGAAGTCAAGCTCCTGGTTCTGGAATGTGTAATAACCGGGCTTTGCGTCTTCGGGAAGGGCGAACGAGCCGTGTACCGTGCCAAAGGTGGATAGCGGAAGATCATATGCCTTTAATATCTCGCCATCCCAGTCAGATAATGATAGGGACAGGCTGGTCAGATCAGGGTCCTTATAGCGCCCATCGTATGCCTGTCGTACTGCTGCCCGGAAATATACTGTCTGCCCGGGGCGGTAGATTGGGCGGTCTGTGTACAGGTATACCTGGGTATGCGCTGCACGCCAGTCTGTACGGTAACCAAAATTCCATGGACTGACATCCTGGTTCCAGGAGGACAACGCAATTGAAAACTCTTCCTGGCCTGTCTGACCGAGCATGGCATAGTATGTCTGGTAAGGGTCTTTCTGTGTTGGGATATCTGTATGCCAGAGCCCGCTGGCATCGCTTTGACCCGAAGCCAATACCCTCCCAGACGCATCAAGGATTTTTAATGGAGCGTTCGGGACAGGCATGTTTGTCCGAAGGTCCGTCACCCAGATCAGGGCATCGCTAGCGCTGATCTTGAAGGTCAGGTTGTAATTGCTGGCAACCATGTAGAGCGGGGATTGCTTGCTACTGCCAGCCAGGTCGGGTGATTGGATGGATAGGTAATAAAGCCCGGGAATCAGTGCCTGGTCATGGGGTGATAATCCCAGGGGTATGGATTCGCTCTTGTTCCGCTTCAGTTCCAGGTGCTGCCGCCAACTCTTGGGACTGGGGGGTGTATATGTCTTGGACAACTCGTAACCCCCCTCACCCATCAGTTTGAAGAAATCTTCCAGCGGAAGGCTGCCAATGGTCATATCCACACTGGAGAGATTGGTTGCCTGGACGTAGAACTGCGGTTTATCAGATTGGGTGAAAACTACCACTGAACCCATATAGGGGAACATCAGTTGAGGTGCAGCCGGAGGTGTGCGGAAGTGCAGATAGAAAGGTGCTGTGATGGACCCTTCCCATGTATCCTTCAATCCAGGAGAGATGATCAGAGTGTACTGCCTTTCAGGTTCAAAATTGCCATAAATGGACAGGCTGTGTCCCGCATCGTCAGGCCAAAGATTCAGGTTAGGAATGGCTGGATCTATGCTGATAAACTTCTCGAGTGATGTGCCTTTTCTTATCGGTGCGCTGAAGCGGACTTCGATGCTGTCATATTGATTCTTGTATCCACCCTCATTCGGAGATGTGCTCGTGATGCGATAGTCCCCATAGGTACGCACCATCACATTCAGATCCTGCCCAAGAATGGCACCGCTGCCTGCCTGCGCCTGACCGTTCAAGGTAAATGTGTAGTTAGTGCTCCTTCCCAGCAGGCTGGCAGGTTTATAGGTCATCACGGAATGATCATCGTTCCAGGTAAGCATCCCTGAAACCACCCCGGCAGGACCGGAAAAGCGGAAGTTGTCCTTGACGCTGACTGGATCCATTGGCTGGTTAAAGGTCAATTTCAGGGCTACATCCAGGGATAAAGCCAGTTCGGTTGAAGGTTCGATCGATACCAGCCTTGGACGGGCAGTGCTAAATGACCACTCCTTTATCTGTGAAGAAGGATCAATTGGACTCCCGGTTGTACTGATAAGCGCATTGTTCAACCTGGCGGTATAAGTCACACCGCCATTCAGTGGAGGTTCCGGATAGAAGATGAAGGTGCTGGTATTTATCCACTCACCCTTGCCTTGTGCAGCCGGTTGAAGCATGAAAGCCGCGGGGAGGGAATTGGGATCTCCCCCCAGTGGAACCACCGGTTGGTTGAACGAAGCAACAATAGCTGAGGTCGGGATGACATCAGCGGCATCTGCCTCGGGCAGGAACTGGGTCAGGCGCAAATAATCGGCTGTCTGGTAGGTCAATGTGAACGGCTCCGTTATAGCCAAACCGTTTGATGCGCGCGCGGTACCTGCCAGTGTGATCGCCTGCGTGGATGCCGGTGTAAGGGGTTGGTCAGGGGTAAAAACAAGCGTGGCGTCATCCTGCCATATCAACGAACCTTCCAGAGCAGGTTGACCTGTGATTGCGGACTCAACTGAGGTCTTATCCATCGGTTGGTTGAAAAAGAGCGTGATGGGGGTTTGTAAGGGTATCTGGCTGCCACCTGGAGGGATGGTCTCGACCACCAATGGTGGAAGAGGCTGGGGGAGAGCAGTCGGTGTGACGGATGGTCCGCTTGTTGGAAATGGTAAACTAAATAATTTACATGCTGAGAGCAGCAAAGAAGCGATGAGCACCAAATGAAGGGGAGAGATAACCTGTTTCTTCATAATGCCTCTTTCGGGTGTGATCGGATGGACACCCATCTCATTATACACAATGCACAAGTGTCATGCAGGTCCAGGAGGTAATAAAAAAGGTGGATGGCTCGACCACCCACCAAAGGTTAAATTAAAATGAGATCGTTTATCCGCTGATATGAGCCAGGCGCGGGTCAAGTGCATCCCGCAAGCCGTCACCGAGCAGGTTGAATGAGAGCACCGTCAGCATGATCGCGAGACCGGGGTAAAAGACCAGGTAAGGGGCTGTAAAGACCTGGTTGCGTTCAGAACCGAGCATGGATCCCCATTCGGGAGTAGGGGGTTGTGCTCCCAGGCCGAGGAAGGATAGGGCAGCCGCATCGAGAATGGCGGTAGCGATACCCAGCGTACCCTGCACGATGAGCGGGGTCAATGCATTTGGCATGATGCGCCGGAATAGGATCTGGATCGTGCCTCCACCCAGGGCGCGTGTCGCGGAAACATAATCCATTTCTCTCACTGAGAGCACACTGGCGCGTACAACCCGGGCATAGGATGGGATGGAAACAATACCGATTGCCAGAAGGGCATTTTGCAACCCCGGACCCAGCACTGTCACGATGGCAATTGCCAACAGTAACGAGGGGAATGCCAACAGTACATCCATCAGGCGCATGATGACATTGTCAACCCAGCCTCCAAAATAACCTGCCAACGCACCCAGGATCGTGCCAATGACGATGGCAAAGCCCACGGTCGTGAAGCCGATCATCAGGCTCAGGCGGGAACCGAAAAGCAGGCGGCTGAACTCGTCACGTACGTTGCCATCAATACCCATGATATGCTGAGGTTGATCGGAGGGGCAGCCCAGCAAGTGAATGCAAGGCGCCTGCCTGCTTTTAACAGATTCGACACCGATCAGGACGTTATATGGATTGTAGGGGGCTATCCACTGGCAGGTGAGGGCGATAAAGACCAGCAGGCTTAAGATCCCTAAACCGACCAGGGCGGATTTCCGGCGGAAAAGTCGCCGCCAGGTGATCTGCCACAGGCTGACGGATTTCAGCGAGAGTCCCTCAACATCCAGTTTGGTGATCTTTTTGTTAGTGTTGTCCATCTCGCCAACCTAGTCCAGTCGAATGCGGGGATCCAGATATGCATAGGAGATATCGACGATAAGGTTTAAAACCACAAAAAAAACTGCGATGACCACTGTAAAAGCCTGGACGATGCCATAGTCGCGGGCAGTGATTGCTTCGTACAGGCTGCGACCAACGCCTGAAAGGCTAAATATGGTTTCGGTAAGCACTGCACCACCCAGCAGACCGCCCAGTGAGAGACCGACAATCGTCGCCAGGGGCAGGAGGGCGTTACGAAAGGCGTGTTTCATAATAACCAGTGATTTTGCCAGGCCCTTGGCGCGGGCGGTGCGAATATAATCCTGACCAAGCACATCGAGCATACTCGAACGGGTCATACGGGCGATCAATGCCATGGGGATGGTTCCCAGGGCGGCGGCAGGCAGGATCAGGTGTTTGAGGGCGTCGCCTAATAGCTCCCAATTTCCCGTCAGCAAGGCATTGAGCACGTTCATTCGACCGATAAAATCAATAATGGTATACGAAATTGTCCCCTTGGTGACACTCAACCCCCAAAAATCAGCCAGCGTGGGCGCGATAACACCTGCCGACAAACGCCCGGAGGGTGGCAGTGCGAAGGGCGTGCCTTTGAGTAACAGGGCGAAGATGTACGCCAGCATCAAGCCCAGCCAGAAGACCGGCATGGAAACCCCGATGTTCGCCCAGAACATCGTTAACACATCCACCCATGAGTTGTGCCTGACAGCGGAAATGATCCCCAGCGGGATTCCGACCAGCAAGCTCAAGATAAGGGCGGCGAAGCTCAATTCAACAGTGGTGGGCAGACGTTCGCCCAGAATCCTGGTCACCGGCTGACTGTAACGGAATGAAGTACCGAAATCTCCTCGGCTGATCTCACCAACATAAACAGCAAACTGTACGGGTATAGGCCGGTCCAAACCGTGGCGGTGGATGAATTCATTACAAACCTTATCCGTAGCTTTCTCACCCAGGATGGCACGGCAGGGATCACCCGGGATTAAACGGCTGAGAGCGAAGGTAACAAAGAGGATACCAATGAGAACAGGGATGCTGGAAAAAAAGCGTCGAAGGAGATAGGTCGTCATATATATATTTTTGGAAACCCCCGATGAGAAAAATCCTCACCGGGGGTTGATGATGCGCCTTTGCAGGCAGTGAATTGATTAAGCGGGAGGTGCGTTGAGGAATGCACCAAACAGGCCCGAGAAGTAGGAAAAGGCGCCAGTGTTGCCCTTATGCAGTGGGTTGGCAGCATCCCATTGCGCAATGTATGAAGCCACCACGTCATTTGCATCGAACATCGAGCCATCGTGGAACTTGACGCCCTGGCGCAGGGTGCAGACCCACTCGGTCAGCTCAGCGTTGGGCTCGCACTTTTCGGCAAGCGCTGGTTCTGTAACCAGGCCGCCGACCTCAAAGGTGTAGAGAGCCTCCAGAACCTGTTCGCAGGCACGTAAAGATTCACCGTCAGTCTCATCCGGGCAGTAGAGAGAAATGGGTTCGGCATTCTGCATCCAGACGAAGGTATCCTGTCCGGGAACCTCTACTACAGCGAAGTACTCATTACCCAGAGGGCTGGCATGTGCACCGGTCGCGGCTGCCTTGTAAGCCAATGCGGAACCACCATGTGCTACCGGGAGCATGGGCACATGCTGTTTGAGCAGGTTATTGGCTTGTTCGTATAATGGCTTGCGAGCCTCATCATTACCCAGTTGTGCAGCTTGCTTAAGAACATCCGTTAGATCGGTGAACTTGTCGCCAAACTGCTTGGAAGAACCGGCGCCAAAGTGGTAGTCGAGGAAGTTAGTCTGATCCGGATAGTCGGCGTTCCAACCAAGCAGGTGCAGACCGGCAACCTCGCCCGAATCGGTCGCATCCAGGAAAGCGCCGGATTCCATGACCACGATCTCGGTAGTGATGTTCAGGTTCTCCTTCAATTGATCCTGGATGTCCACAGCTACCACGCCAGGCTGCGGCAGGTAGGCACGGACGACATCACGGTAAGTAATGGTGGTGTCAAAGCCATTCGGGAAACCAGCCTCAGCCAGCAGAGCTTTTGCTGCGGCTGCATCAAAGGTGTACCAGGGATCGCCAACACAACCATTTCCAACTAGGCATGGTGTAAAGTAATCAGCAACTTCAGAACCAACTTTAGGGTAGAAGTTATCTACGATGCGCTTGCGGTCAATACCCATGGCAATCGCCTGCCGTACCTTCTCATTGTCGAAGGGTGGGTAGGTATTGTTCATGCCAATATAGAATACGTTGAAACCGGGGCGTACTTTCAGCTGTAGGTTGGTGTCCGCCTTTACTGTGGCAAAGTCATCGGGACCGATATTGTCGATGCCATCCACTGTGCCGGATTGTAATTCAAGCAGGCGCTGTGCAGACTCCGAGCTCCAGCGGAAGACCAGGGTTGACGTCTTGGCTTTTTCGCCCCAGAAGTCATCATTGCGGGTGAATACCAGTTCATCACCACGCTTCCATTCCGCAATCATATACGGTCCAGTGCCTATTGGTTTCTCAAGCAATTCACCTGAACCGCCGGTCGACTCCAGGTATTCGCTTGGTTGGATGGTAAAGGCAGTAAAGGCAACTTTCGATAGGAAAGCAGGGTCAGGGTAGCATAGAGTAAATTTCACCGTGGACGCATCCACGGCTTCGATCTTCTGGAATTCACCACCATAATCACAGTTGGGTGCTTCCTGCATCATTGCCTCGAATGGGATTTCAGTCGGGGCTTCTGTTGCCGGTGGAGCCTCTGTTGCTGGCGGGGCTTCAGTGGCGGCTGGTGTTGCCTTGGGACCGCAGCCTGCCAGTATCATGCTGGTCAGGACGACCAGCGACAATAGAACGTACAAGTAACGTTTCACGGGTTTCTCCTCCTAGAGAATTTGGATTTGTTGATCACTCGTTTAACCACAGGATTGTAAATTACCTTGATGACTGCAACCTCCTTTCTTATCTAATCCTACTATTATAGCATACCATTATCCAAAATAGTCTAATAGACCGGCACCGGTATACCAACCCCATGCAAACGGGTCAGCCTGGGATCTTCCGACCAGATGCCTGCGATCTTGACACTGCAATCCGGACAGGTTCCCTGGGCTGTAATGCGGTACTCATGGATGATATATCCTGTACGCCGGATGAGCGTCTTGCTACAGTTCGGGCAGTGAGTATCCTCGTATTCATCAACACGACCAGGGATGTTGCCGGCATAAACGTAATGAAGCCCGGCTTCGCGTCCGATCTCAGCCGCCCGCAGTAGTGCTTGCCCGGGCGTGTTGCCGGGTTCAATCATTCTGTAATCCTTGTGAAAAGCTGTCACGTGCCATGGGATATCCCTCGATACACCTGAGATAAAGCGGGCTGTATCCCATAATTCTTCATTGCTGTCGTTAAAACCGGGTACCACCAGGGTTACTACTTCCACCCACAGGCCCAGGTCATGGGCGCGCTGGATGGTATCCAGCGTGTTCTTCAATACGCCGCCCAATTTTCGATAGTTTTTATCCTGCATGGATTTCAGGTCTATTTTAAAACCGGTCAGATAAGGACGCAGGTAATCAAGAACTTCCGGTGTAGCATTCCCATTTGAGACATAGACACATTTCATGCCGGCAGGAACTGCCAGTTTGAAGATGGCTGCCGCCCATTCGCTGGTAATAAGTGGCTCATTATAAGAGGAGGCTATGATGCTGGAGTTTGTACGCCGGGCAATATCGATCACTTTCTCTGGTTTGATCTCCCGGACCAGGTTGAGAGATACGTCGGAGGCTGGGTCACGCAGCGCCTGTGAAGTCAGCCAGTTCTGGCAATAGGTACAATGAAAGTCGCAGCCAAGCATGCCGAAGGTCAAAGCGTTTGAGCCAGGCAGGATATGAAAAAAAGGTTTTTTTTCAATTGGATCGCTCTGGAGAGCTGCAACATACCCCCAGGGGACCCTCAGTTTCCCCTCTTGATTGAAACGCACCTGGCAGATGCCGCGCCGGGATGGTCGAATCAAACATCGGTGTCCGCAGGCAGTGCAGCGAACCACTCCATCTGGCAGGAATTCAACCAGTTCTCCCTCCATTGTCAGTTCATCCAGAGTATTCACCAAAGCACCCATCTTAACCTCCCGCAAAAGAACAACCTGCGAATATAATACTATTTATGCTAACACTCGCGATCCAGGCCGGTGGCGGATCTGCACGCATGGGACGAGACAAGGCACTGATGCCCTTTCTTGGCTTACCGCTTATCTGCCGCATCATCAAGCGCCTGCAAACAGTGGCGGACGAGATATTGGTCACAACCAATTACCCTGAAGACTATGGTTTCCTCGGATTACCCTTGTATTCCGACCTCCGACCAGGTCATGGTGCGTTGGGAGGATTGTACACCGCACTGGACGCTGCTGCCAACCCCAGCGTGGCTGTTGTAGCCTGCGATATGCCTTTTGCCAGCCCTGATCTGCTCAGGGTAGAGATGAACTTGCTTGATGAACTGGGTGTTGATATTGTGATCCCAACCAGTACAAGGGGGCTGGAACCGTTGCATGCCATATACCGCAAGGAAACCTGTCTGCCGGTGGTCGAAGCTGCGCTCGATATAGGGATGTGGAAGGTAATCTCATTTTTCCCAGAAGTAACGGTGCACTATCTTGATATTAAAGAGACTGCCTCCTATGACACGCACGGATTGGCTTTCTGGAATCTGAACACGCTGGAGGAGTTCCTCGAAGCGGAACGGCAGGCAGGCGAATTATCCATCTGATACAGTTTCCAAGCTCAGGGAACGACCAGAACGGGACATGGTGAGTGGTGCAATACTTTTTGACTCTGGCTGCCAAGCAATATTCCACTCAAGGTTCCAAGGCCGCGTGCACCCATGACAATCAGGTCATTCTGGCGTGTTTTAGCTACCTTCAGGATGGCTTCAGCGGCCGGTCCTTCCAGTACTTCGGTCTTCAATTCTCCAGTGATAGTCCCTACAGTTTTAAGAGTATCTTTTAATACCGCTTCCGCCATTTCCATACGGGCGTTGATTGCATTTTGCATATTGGGTTCACCCAGGTAGGGCGGTACAGGGTCAAACGCCGTCACGATCCACAGGTCTACCTTTAGCTCGCGTGCCAGGCTGCCTGCCAGCTTGGCTGCCTGCGAGGCATTATATGAACCATCCACAGCCAGCAATAATCTCTTGAACATCTTTTACCTCTTTATGCGGATTATATTATAAGTATACATAGAATCGACCTGTTTAAATTATAGATTCACAACACCCTTGAAGTGCCGGTTCTACAGCTCGGAAATGTTACAAAAACTCAATTTATGATAGGTAAAGAGGTTTTCTTGCCGGTGACTTCTCAACCAGAGTGTATAATTAGAGCAACTGGATAGGTTTTAGAGGATAATGATGATTTAGATATTAATCCATTTATCGCAGGAGGAGAACATGAATATACAATCTGGACATAACCAGCACATGCTTGCTTTGGTGGCTCTCGTTATGGCTTCGCTGGCTTGCTCGCTCGTGACTGGCATCCAGCCAACTCCCACACAATCCGTACAACCCCCGCTACAATCGCCTGCTGTTGAGCCATCCGTACAATCAATTCCACTCACCTACACTCCCTTACCGACATACACCCCTCTACCAACGTATACACCCGAACCGACCTTCACACCTCGACCAACCAATACCATCCAATCCTCACCGACCCTGTTCCTGGATAAGGATTTCTTTTGTCGCGAAGGTCCAACATTAGCCTATTCAGATGTAACCGATTTTAAGGCTGGCATCGAACTACCCATCCTGGGCAAGAGTGACACGGACTGGTGGCTGGTTAAGATCGATGTATCCTATACCAGGCACAAGTCATGCTGGATAGGTGGCGGCGAAGTGCGCGGCAACCAGGATCTAATTCCCCTAACGCTGGCTACTGAACCGGTAGTTCCGGTGCATGCCCAGTTTTCGTGGGCTGTAATTGGGGAGCTCTCCTGTGCTCAACTCGTCCAATATTTATGGGAACCGGTTGGAGGCGCAGGCAGCGGAAAATTCTTAAGCACCAGTGAGCTGTTCAGCCATGATAATGCTACGATACTCAACACAGAGTGGATACCGTTTTGCCCGGATTTTGCACCATAAGTGAATTATGCTGGAGATCATGTCCGTTCAGCAACCTCATAAATGGGTATGTGATAAATAAATATCGCATATCTGGAGTTCATCAGCCAGTATTCTTAAATCAGGAGAATATCAATCGATTTGATAGGCAAATTATCAGTCCCTAGTGAAGAGAGAGGGTTTACGGGTAAGAAATGTCATTGCCTGCTTGGAGCGATCGCGGGTGATATGATCGGCTCACGTCATAAGTTCCAAAAGACCAAATCAGCAGATTTTGAGCTGTTTACTCCTGCCTGCACCTTCACTGATGACACGGTTCTCACTGTAGCGGTAACGGATGCCCTTATAAACGGGCGTGATTATGGTGAAGTCATCCGCGAGTATGGATTACGCTATCCAGATGCCGGCTATGGGGGATTCTTTCACAAGTGGTTGATATCAGGAGGCGATGCTTACAACAGCTTCGGGAATGGTTCAGCCATGCGGGTCAGTCCGGTCGGTTGGGCATTCAATACCGAAGAGGATATCTTAAGGGAGGCTGAGCGCAGCGCGGTCGTTACTCATAATCACCCCGAAGGTATAAAAGGCGCACAGGCGGTGGCGTTCGCAATCTTTCTTGCACGTCAAGGGGCAGATAAGGATGATATTGAGAACGAAATCACTAAACGTTTTGGATATTTATTGGACCAATCGCTGAACGAGATCAGGCCTAGGTACAGGTTCAATGAAACCTGCCAGGGTTCAGTACCGCAATCGATCAGAGCATTCCTTGAATCTGTAAATGTGGAAGATACGATCCGAAATGCTGTTTCTCTGGGAGGGGATGCTGACACGCAGGCAGCCATCGCCGGTTCGATCGCGGAGGCTTACTATGCCGGTGTACCGGAAGGAATCGCGTCCGAGGTCCGTGCACACCTTCCAGATGAATTATGGGTCGTGATCGAGCGGTTTAACCAAAAATATTGATCAAATCAAGTGACCGATTATGGTTTTATGACCTGAATCAGATTCGATCCGGTCAGGTAGGATTTTAAGGTGAATTGTTGTCTTTTCGGATAAGGAAAGAGGCAACTTTCTTTTCATCCCAATCGACTACAACACTACCATTGATATCAAAAGTGGGGGTGACCAGATTACCATCAGCCCACTTTCGCACCTGTCTTGCGGCGTTCGGATTGGCGATCACATCCACCTCGGTATAGTCGATATGATTATCCGCCAGCCATTTGCGCGCTTTCTTGCATTCTGGACACCACTTGGTGCAGTAGATAACGACCCCTCCCCGCGGGAGTTCGCCTGCCTCATCGATTTCAACGGATTTTACTGCCGAAGGATGCGGGTCGATACGCCTTATTTCCTCAAAAAGAACTTCATTGCTCGGCTGGTCATCAATGGCGTGAATATCAATATACTGGATAATACCCTCTTTATCTATAATGAAAATTGCCCGTTCTGAATGACCTTCTGAACGAAGAACACCATACTTTTTTGCCACTTCACCATGCGGCCAGAAATCACTTAGTAATGGATAAGTGATCCCGCCCAGGCTTTCCGCCCAGGCTTTTAAACAAGGAACATGATCAACGCTGATGCCCAGTACCTGGACATTCCATTCCGCGAACTTGGCATATTCTGCCTCATACGACGGAATTTGGTTTGTTCATATCGGTGTCCATGCCAGAGGGAAAAAGGCGATTACCGTGGTCATCCCTCGAAAATCGCTGAGGGTTACTTCTCTATCAAGATGACTCTTAAGAGTAAAATCAGGTGCCTGGTCTCCAATACTTAAGTTCATTAATGCTTCCTTTCTTTATGGGGTTTGTCTACTTATATTATAATCTATCCGGAATTCCTGGGTATGAGATAGTTGAATCGCGATCCTGGCAACTCTTGGAAGTCAGCTTTTTGGAAGCAGATCATCTTATGTTCGGTATTCATCATTGTCACCCGATACTTCCCCCGTTTTGTACAGCCTCAACAAAATCAGTGTCAGGTTCAGATCACGGATCATTTCAAGCAAACCGTGGAGAGCCGCCTGATCCGGTAGAAAGCCTAATAGGATGGTTACTCCATTATCCATCATTCTGATGATCAAATCCTCGAACCACTCCAACCAGCGCTTGGTGAGTCGTTCCTTTATGCAGATGGTGTAATGGTCCATATATGGAGTTGGGCGATTCCTTTCCTAAATTACTTGGACAAGGTGAATATCTTACGATAGGAATTCAGGTACGCGGATTCCTATTGTCATCCACTCGTTAAAGGATGTAAACGAATGAGAACCCTCTTTTCGGCCTCCCGCTCGAGATCATCCATTTGTGGCTGACCGTCCGCCTCAAGATGAACTCCAAAGTATTTTGCATAGGTGGGATGCTTCTTGAAATAGTGGTTCAAACCATTGATCACCCCATTATGGTTCTCAATCACTTCCCCTTGAACCCGAAATCGTTTACCTGCCACTCTGATTTGCCCCTGGTTCCCACCTCTCAGGTTGCGCCACCAGGTGCGATCTCTCAAGCTCACCACCGTGAATATCTCGCCATCGCGCATGATATTGATAGGTGTTGAATACCTTTTACCGGTCTTGCTACCTGTAACAGTTATTACAGCCATATTCTTCCCGAGGATGGGATGCAGGGGTGTGTTAATGATGGATGCTATGAAGAAGTTACTGATTTTTCCAGGCATGTTCACCTCACATATTCTGGTTAGGATCCGGTGTGCTTTGGATACTACCGCAGTAAGCTTCTTTCTGACCGGTCAGTGCAGGGCATATCATCACTGCAGCGCAATCCACGCCACTTTCAACAGTGAGCACATCAGTTGGGCGATTCTTCTGGCAGGCACCGAACCCATACAGGCTTTCGGATGTACCAGTTCTGCCAGGCGGTCTCTCATGATAAATACCGCTTGCGGGCAAACCATCTTGCACATCATACAGGCTATACAGGCTGCTTGATTGTAACTGAGTGTATTGGTCTGATATGCATTGAACATGGTTTACATCCAATCAGTGCAGTAAGATCAAAACAATATTGAGAATGATCCCTACTCCGAACATCACAGCCATGGTGGTTATCTAAGTAAAGATATCGCGCATAACCCCGGTTCTGGATGGGTACGTGGTCGAACCTATGAAGTCCGATGCAAGAAAGGCCGTAATGGGAGGTACAGTATTAATACTATTGCCCTTTTTTATAAATGGGTTCATACAACAAGGTGTGAGCAATATCTATCTGCTAAATGGATCTAAATGAAATGTATATGTCTTGTCATACCCCCGTCCCATGACTATGTTCACGCTGCCGTTGCTGATGCCATAAACAATCGACCATTGGGTGATATCCTGGGAGACGCTTTCCAGAAGTCGCATTGCCTCCAGGATTGTAACCTTTCCATCCACCTGATTGAGTTGATGGTAGAGCTGGTCATATCGCCAGCATCGCCCTTCTCCTGTATCGTTGGACGCAGTTTGCAGAAAGTTGGTTGCTTGCAGCCAGGGATTTTCATTTGGAATTACAACCATCTCTCCCAGATGGAACTCCACCAACGCCGCTGCTCCAGAGGCGTCTGCGATCAAGTAATGGAGAGGTGGTCCTCCCTCCATATCTATATTATAAGATTGGATAATGGCAATAGCCTCGTTTACATCCCTGGCATGATCTAGTATATTCCGTATCACCAGTAATGAGCCGATCGTCACCCTGGCAGGATCTGGCAGCATCTGTCCTGCTGGTACTGCTGCCATTCCAATAACCAGGCCACGCTCGTTCATACCGTCAAAAGGTAGGGAGGGTGCATCCAGGAGTAATTGACGCTCCTCGAACGGTAAATTCAGCAGGGTTTTCGCCGACTTTCCCTCAATTCCCAGGTAGGCGATATCGACCATCGAGACCGATGCGTAACCACCTGGTGGATCGGTAAACAGGAGCAACGCTGGACTGTAATCCCAATCGAAATTGCGTCCATAGAACAGATCTGCCTTATTACCAAGAGCTGCGAACAGGGAACATGCCCAATTGGTACCTGATGAGGATGGTTCCTTCACTGGTTGGTCTGTGACCGGCACTTTCCTATTGGAAACATTGTCGGATACACCAGCGATATAGTCACCGTAATAATGCATGGTATATAGTGGATGATCATCCACCTTCTTCAGGCTGTTGAGGGTTTTAACTTCATTGCCGGAAAGACCTTCATGAGGACTTATTGCGGTTGGTAAAGTGACCGGAGTTGTTTCTGGCAGCGTGATAGGGGTCATTACTGGTGACCCAGGGATACCACATGCGGCCAGTAACCAAATCGCCGGAACAATGCTGAATAACCGCTGTAGCGATCGAAGTGAGACCACTTCAATATTCATTGATTTAAATAGAGGTGATTACCCTGACGAGATTTTTCCAAGCACTTCTCGCAAGCGAGCGATCTCCGCGAGTGTGTTGTAATGAACAGCGCCGACACGTATCATCCCCCCGCTCGCCTCCAGGTCAAGACGCTCAGTTACCGCCAGTGCATAGTAGTTTCCGTCCCAGGCATAGATGTTGGCTTTATCCAGTTCCTCCGCAACCTTGCGCGGGTGTTGTCCCTTCATTGTAAAAGCAAAGGTGGGGACCCTTTCCTCGAGCCGTTGAATATCCCGCAATCCGTAGATCTGAACACCAGGTGTTTCCTCCAAAGTCTCGAGCAGGGAACGGCTGAGTTCGAATTCATAAGCCCTTATGGCTATCATCGCTAATTTTAAGGTCAATTGCCTGTCTGTATAATCCATGCCAGCAAGCCCCTCTGCCAGCTCATTCCCGAATGTCTTCCCAACCCAGGATAAGTATTCGACTGCTCCCAAAATGCCTGCAATGCCCTCATGATTTCCTGTACCTGTTTCGAACTTTCCGGGGGGATTCTTGGGTGCTGGTCGTACTTTATAGGCGGTCAAACTATCCAATAGCTCGTAGCGCCCATAAAGGATTCCGGCATGCGGACCGAAGAACTTGTAAGAGGAACAGACAAGGAAATCGCATTGAAGTTTCTGAACATCGATTGGACCGTGAGGTGCATATTGGACTGCATCCACATATACCAGCGCCCCGGCAGAATGCGCCATCTGGACGATCTTGTTCACCGGGTTGATGGTACCCAGCGCATTGGAAGCAAAACCAACCGCCACCAGGCGTGGTTTGCCTTCCAAAGCTTTCTTCAAATCCTCCAGGTCGAGAGTACCATCTTCAGGATTAAAGTCCACCCACCGCACCTTGCAGCCACATTCCTCTGCCGCAAGAATCCACGGAGTGATATTCGCATCATGGTCCAATCTCGTGACCACGATCTCGTCATCGCGCTTCCAGGTGCGTGCCAGCGAGCGGCTGAGATTAAATGTCAGGCTGGTCATGTTTGGACCAAAGACGATTTCCTCAGGACGGGAAGCAACCAAATGATCAGCCATGGCTGCCCTGGCTTCTTCGATCAGAGCATCAGACAGGCGGCTCGTGGTAAAGGCACCATCATGATTGGCATTTATATGGGTCAGGTAATTGGAGATTCGGTTGAAAACAGTTCCTGCCACCTGAGTACCACCTGGATTATCCAAAAAAATTGCCGGACAGTTGAGAGAGGGGAATTGGGCACGGATGAGTGGAAGGTCAAGGGACATTGTTGTTCTCCAGGAGGATCTATTAGAACAGTCGGGTGAGGTCAATTACACCCACAGGCGCGAGGACAATTATAAGGCGATTATCTTGGAACTGATAATAAGAAACTATATGAGTTCAACAACAAAGGCATACTCGATTGAGCGTGCCTTAATTATTACACAACCAGATTATTCAGATCAGGTCTTACGACCTGTCACTGTAGCAGAAAAAACCATGCTGGCAGGATCCCAAGTCGGTTCATGACCGAAATCATCTTTGCGTAAAACAGTAACCTCGCTAAAACCCGCTTGACGAAGACCATTTGAATATTCGGAAACATCCAAGGCACCAGCCACACAGGCTCCCCACGCTTCCATATCCTTCTGAATGGATTCAGGCAGCGGACCATTCGTCACAATATCCGATACTGCCACGCGCCCACCCGGTTTTAACACCCTGTACATCTCATCAAAGACTTTTAGCTTATCGGGTGAAAGGTTGATGACACAATTGGAGATCACTACATCCACAGTGTTATCTTCTACCGGCAATTCTTCCTGATATCCCAGGCGGAACTCGACATTGGTGATTCCGAGCCGGCTGGCACTCAGTCTAGCACGTTCGAGCATCTCCGGGGTCATATCGATGCCAATGACAAGCCCTTTTTCGCCAACCTGGCGGGCTGCAAGGAAACAATCCAATCCCCCACCCGAACCTAGATCCAGGACAGTTTCGTCTGGCTTAAGTGCAGCCAGGGTGATGGGGTTACCACAACCCAAACTGAATTGCACGATATCGGTTGGTAGCACTTTCAGTAATTCTTCTGGATAGAACGTATTGCCAGAATCGCAGCATGATGATGTTGAGCGAGCATGGCTTGCGTAGCGCTGCCTTACAGCTTCATGGATGGGTGAATGCGTTTGCTTCATGATTCTTATCTCCATTTCAAATAGAGGTTTGTCTATATATGATGAGAAAAAAAGAGGGTCTATGTCAAGGATCGTTTTATGTTAGCTGTCATCTCATCCTCAGGCGCGAAGTTCAACATCAACCTGCCACAGCAGACCGCGATACTCTTCTGGTTTAGAGTGTAGAAGGTTTGCTTGCCTTCTTCACGGACATTCACCAATCCAGCTTGGCGCAGGATGGCGAGGTGGTGTGAAACAGTAGGCTGGCTGACATCGGTCTTCTCGACGATCTCGTTGACCGAGAGCCACTGGCAACAGCAGAGTTCCATGATTTTCTGGCGTGTTGCACCGGCGAGAGCCTTGGTGAAGGTAACTTGATCATTATTTGTCATATAGACACTCATCTATATTATATTCTTGTTTTTTGTTTTGCCAAGGGTGAAATTAATTGATCAATGATGATCAGGATTTTCTTTGTTCTATACAAATATTCCCCCATGTGCCTCCAAGTCTCCCGAGCTAAATATTGAACCAGGTAAATTTTTCCATAACGAAGACTGGTGGCGGTGAATGAAAATCCTGGATATGAGCACATAAGGACAGGAATTCCTGATCGTAACTGATAATAAACGTTTTATGATCTGACTGCTACAAACCCGAGTCCATTCGGACCGACATGAGTACCAATCACTGTGGTTACATTAACGATCAGGTACGAGATCGACGGTGTTGGTTTTAATTCCGCAATCAATTGCTGGGCTCGTTCTTCGGCATTGGTATGCAGGATCGCCAACCGCTCAAGCGGACCAAGATCACTGATCATTTCACACAGGTTGGTAAAGCCCTGTCGATATGTGCGGGTTTGTCCCAATCTTTCTACGATCCCCTCATGGAGCCCGATCAGGAGCTTAAGGTTCAGGAATCCACCGATCATTGCTTTTGCCCATGACACACGTCCACTGCGCCTTAAGTACTCGAGAGTATCAAGCAACGCAACCACGCTGATTCGCTTTCTTACATCTGCCACCCGCTCCAGGACCTCATCCATGAATGCACCGCGTGCGATCCTTTCTGCAGCAGATAGCACCTGAAAACCCAGTCCCATTGTGATCTGTCCACTGTCCAAGACATGTACCCGCGTCCCAAAAGATTCAGCCGCCAGGCGGGCAGCATTGAAAATTCCACTCAAGATGGCAGGTGGATGAATTGATAGGATCTGATCCACACCAGACCTTAATAGTTTCTCGTACTTTTCCTGAAAACTCCCCACGGAGGGAGCCGCTGTTGTTGGTGGATCTACCATTGCGGGCAGGCGGTTGTAGAATTCCTCACGACTGAGCCCTTCTCCATCGGTATAACTTTGCTCGCCCATCACCAGGATTGCCGGTACAACTTCAATCTGATAACGTTCTGTCAGGTCAACAGGCATGTCAGAAGTACTGTCAGTCACCAATCCAATCTTCATCATCATCTTATATTGTGTTCTCCATCACGACCAATCCCATACACTGTGGTCCAAGCAGAGCCGCCAAATGCGCATTGCTCACGTGTATGCTAAAAGGTACTTCAGGGAACACATCATCGATATATTGATATAGTTGTTTTAAACGGAAATGGTTCATTGAAGCTGGTTTAAGAAGAGCGATATGGTCAGGAGTGGTGAACTCCTCGATGAATTCCTGGAAATATTCAAGTATGTGACGGTGTGTACGTACTTTACCAAGAGGGGTTAAATTACCCTCCTCCAGAACGAAGATCGGTAATAAACCAAGCATCTCACCGATGATCGCTTGAGAGAAGCCGATGTGCCCAATTTTTAGAAGATAGTGCAATTCTGGTATGCAAAACATCGAGTAGATGCTATGGATCGCAGACCGCATCTTCTGATCGATTTCAGCCAGGGTTGCACCACCTGCCGCTGCCGCGGCAGCCTTCTGTACCAGTAAACCCAATCCAATTGCAGTCGTTTGTGAGTCGATCAGCCGGATATCAGCCCGGCCTCCATACAGAGATATTGCCTGCTGGGCATTTTTTACTGCCGGTTCCAATGATTTCGAGAGTGTGATAACCAAGATGGCTTCATATTCAGTGCTCAATTGGAATAATCGATCTAAAAAATCTTCCTTGGAAGGATAATGCTGCCTCCTGGTCACGAAACGTTTATTAACAGATGTGTTCCTGTCTTCCGGTAATAGGGAGGATCGTATTTCAACAGGGATGACGTGAACCAGCTCGAGTCCAGGAAATTCAATTTCGGCAAATTGTGCTGTCCCGTCAGTGAGAATACCAACCCTGCCCATGAATGAATTATTCAATGGATACGATCAACTGGTAATGAGGTTGTCCACCGTCCTGGACTTCAATTTCCTGTGCAGGGTAGGTTGTCCGAATCATGTCTGCGATATGATTTACCCTGGTATGCGACATATCCTCCCCATAATAAAGTGTGATCAGTTCGTGATCGGCAGCATTTGCTTTTGCCAATAATCCAAGGCAGGCTTCCTCAACCGATGCCGCAGATAAAACCAGTTTGCCATCCAGGAGGGCGATGACCTGGTCTTTTTCCACAGTCACGCCATCAATTTCAACCGAGCGGGTAGCAACTGTGATCTCACCGGTCTTTACATTTCCAAGCGATTTTTCCATCTTATCCGCCACGGTTTCAGTATCGCCGTTCGGATTCAAGACCAGCATTGCTGTCAATCCTTGAGGAATTGTCTGGCTGGGAACGATCCGCACGTTCTTGACCGTTACTTCTTTAGCTTGTTGAGCTGCCAGGATAATGTTCTTATTATTCGGTAAAATAATCACCTTGTCGGTTGGTAAATTCTCAAATGCTTCCAGGATATCCTTCGTGCTCGGATTCATGGTCTGTCCACCCTCGACTATGGCGGCACTTCCCAAACTGGCAAAGATACGTGATAAACCTGGTCCTGGCGAGACGGCTACAACCGCGATCTGTCCTGGCTCAACATTCGCCAGTTCCAACCGATCGACTCTGGATTTTCGGTCCAAGTCATCCATCTGGGCTAACAGGTTCTCTAATGCCACCTTAGTAATCGTGCCGAGACCCATGACATAATCGATCGGCAGGTAGCGTTTATCAGTTGGGACATGAATGTGCATCCGGTACATGCCTTCGCCCTCACCAATCTGGATCGAAGTACCCATTTCCTCAAGGGCGCTGTAAAAATCTTGCAAGTTTAATGGTTGAAACGGGTAAAAATCTGCCACGATTTCGAAGTCTTGGCCGGGCTCGATGGTGTTCTTTGCGTTTTCCAGGTTCATCGCAGTGATCGGCTGCAAGGTGGCAATGGGCAAATCCAGTGGCTCACCGTTAATATAGCGCAGCATACCTTCCAGAATGAAGTAAAGTCCTTTGCCTCCAGCATCAACCACACCAGCCTGTTTCAATACTAGCAGGAGCTCAGGTGTATGCTGTACCGACTCATCCGCTGCTGGTACTACTTTGGCTAAGATTTCGATGGGATCCTGCGTCTCTTTCAAGGCGGCTTCTGCTGCTGTAGCAATGTCTTTCGCAACCGTCAGGATGGTTCCTTCCACGGGACGGACAACCCCTTTATAAGCCGTATCTCTCGCATTGGCAAAGGCTCTCACCAGACTTGGTCCATCCAGGACCTCCTGCTCATGCAGGGTACGCGCAAAACCACGCCATAGCTGTGAAAGTATCACGCCCGAATTGCCGCGCGCACCCATTAGAGCGCCTTGTGAGACTGCTGCTGCCATCTCCCCTATCTTGCGGTGTCCCATATCGGAGATCTCAGAATAAGCCGACTGCATGGTCAGAACCATGTTCGTACCGGTATCGCCATCCGGGACAGGGAAAACGTTCAAAGCATTCACCAGCTGCTGGTTGGTACGCAGCCAGGTTAATCCTGCTTCAACCAATCTTTTAAAAGCCTGTCCATCTAATGGCAGACTCTGCATTTTTTTTAATCTATATACCCGTGCTTCACTAACAGGATTCTCACTCATGAACTATCCAGCTGTCATGGATTAATCAAGGTCACTAATGCGCAAACCGGCTACATGAACGTCAATCGAGTTTATTCGCAGACCGAGTGCTTTTTCTACATTGAAGCGAACAGTGTTGGCGACACTGGTTGCGACAGAAGTGATGCGCGTGCCATATTCCACGATGATGAAAATATCAATATCAATATTTTCACCGTCATAACGTACTGAGACACCGCGAGCTGGCTCTTTAGTGATTGTGTGTGCCAGACCTTCCGCCAGATTCTTTGGAGCCAGCCCAACGACCCCATAAGATTGGAGAGTGGCATGGTAGGCAATGGTTGCCACGGCATTTGGAGAAATATAGATGCTTCCTAAGGTAGTAGTCTCGTTACCCATAGTTTTCCTCTGGTTTAATTAACAAACAGGCTTGTAGAAGGATACGATATATGGTAAAATCCGGCTCCTGGGTTAACAACCCAGTCGCGTAATGATTTATTGGAAAGGATATATTAAGATGGCGAGGTGTGCACACTGTGGTAAAACAACGTCTTTTGGTCATAACCGCTCTTTCTCAATGCGAGCGACAAACCGGGTATTTCGCCCAAATCTGCAGCAGGTGACGGTGCTTGAAAAAGGTCGTAAGGTGAAAAAGGTGCTGTGTGCCAAGTGCATTCGTACTCTGGTCAAAACAGCCTGACATTGGTGTAATCCTACTTTCTTCAAAAATCACGGCTTGAGCCGCGATTTTTGTTTTTAATCTACCAACATGACCTGGAAGTGCAAAGAGAGACTTTGAACAGCCAAGCGGTGGCTCACTTAAGTACCCGTAATATTCCTTCGCGCAATGCCTTGATTCCAGCTGTGATTCCTGCGGGGTGCTTGAATACTGCGCTGGCAGCAACGAATGCGGTTGCACCTGCAGCCAATACAGATGGTAGGGTTATACTCGATATACCACCATCCACTTCCAACCATGCCGTGGATTTCAGCGAATCCAGTTTTTTTCGGATCTCAGTGATCTTTGACGTCATATCCGGCAAGAAAACCTGGTCTGAGAAACCCGGATTGACCGTCATCACCAGTACCAGATCCACCAGATGAAGGACAGGTTCTATGACAATTGATGGTGTGCCGGGATTGATCACTACGCCAGGCAGGCAGCCCAGATCTTTGATCTGCTGTAATGTACGATACAGGTGAGGGCATGTTTCTACCTGAACGGAAAGCCTGCCTGCCCCTGCTTCAAAAAAAGCCTGTAAATAGCGCTCCGGCTCTTTTATCATCAGGTGTACATCCAGAGGTAATTTCGTAGCTCGTCGACATGCCTCGACGATAAAAGGTCCCACGCTGATGTTCGGTACGAAATGACCATCCATGACATCCACGTGGATCCAGTCCGCCCCGGCAGCCTCACATTCCGAGATCTGTTCACCCAGATTTAGAAAATCCGCAGACAGTATGGAAGGAGCAATAACGTATTGTTGTTTCATAGACTAACGAATGGGCGGATGATATAAGAGGTACACCCACATCCAGAATGGGATCAAACCACCGGCAGCAATCAGGGCAAGTAAACCAAGACCGACAGACAACCAGTCAATGCCCAGATCAACCTTCTCAACCTCCCCCTCTGCAACAGCCAGAGGGGTAGCTCGAGTCTGATAAGCAGGCGCGGTTTCCGGTGTTAAAGTAAATACTGGTGGGGGCAGGGTCTCATCAGGGATACCAAATTTCATCAGCACCCGGCCCAACTGGTCGGCTGTCCGGTAGCGCGCCGACGGCTCTTTGGCAAGTACTTTGATTATGATTTGCTCAAGGGTTGGGGGGACATCTGGCAGGTATTCATGAATGGGTATCGGTGCTTCATGCAGATGCATGCGTGCAAGCTCTTCCGGTGAGGTTCCGGTGAAGGGCAAGGAGCCGGTAACCATTTCATATAAAACAACACCCAAAGAGTATACGTCAGAGGCCGGTGACGGAGCATTGCCAGCAGCTTGTTCAGGTGAAAAATATTGCGGCGAACCCCACACGATCTCACTATGCTCGTCAGGGTGGATGGATGCCAACGCCCGTGCAATTCCAAAGTCAGTCACCTTGAGACGTTGATCAGATGTAACCAGCATATTTTGCGGTTTGACATCACAGTGCACAAGCCCGGCGCGATGGGCATAACCAATACCTGCGCAGGCCTGCACCATGAGGGGAATCGCCTCTTCGATGCTGAAACGACCACGTTGACTGAGCAAGGTCTTTAAATCAGTGCCAGGTATGAATTCCATCACAAGGTACAACTGCCCACCATCGAATCCAAAGTCATGGACCGTGACAATGTTGGGGTGGGAAAGATTGGCGGCTGCCTTGGATTCTTGTCGAAAACGTTCCTGAAAAGCTGTATTCTTTGTAAAATCCGTGCGTAGTACCTTGATGCTCACATAACGCTCGAGCATCCGGTCATTCCCCCGGTAGACTACAGCCATGCCACCCGACCCGATTTGTTCGAGCAATTGATAGCGGTTGTTGAGCAATGGATGTGTTTCCATGGTTTAAATGCAAATTACCGTTAGGATTATATCATGCCACCTGTGCCCTTCCTTCCTATTATCTTCCCCCTTATAATCTACCTATGCGCAGGGCAATGTTGTTGTATAACCCGGCAGCAGGACGTTTTCCAGTGCGTCCCTTTATCCATTCGGCTGACAAGGTGCTATCCAAAGCTGGTTGGTCCCTGGAAATCATTGAAACGCGCAGTAGTGATCATATCGTCCAAATGGCGAAGCAAGCCGCATCGGAAAAATTCGACGCGGTCTTCGCAGTTGGTGGTGATGGCACGCTTGGGAAGGTCGCCTCCGGGTTGGTAGATTCAGAAACCGCCCTGGGTGTGTTGCCTGCCGGCACATCCAACGTCTGGGCTCGCGAACTGAACCTGGTCCCGTTTTCCTGGATGCGCTGTTGGACCCTACAGGAGAATGCTGGTCTCTTGGCTAAGGCAGTCAATTGCCCCATTGATATCGGCATTTGCAACGATCACCCATTCCTGATGTGGGTTGGCATGGGTTTGGATGCAATGACCGTCCAAAAAATAGAGCCGCGTATGCGTCTGGAGAAATTCTTTACATTCCCCGAATATGCCGCCTCGACCATATGGAATGCCAGCATCTGGCATGGTCTCAACCTGCGCCTGTGGGTGGACGACACTGAAGTGGAAGGTCACTATCTACTGGCCGTGGTCAACAATATCCGCCACTATATGGGTGGGCTGGCTGAGCTCTCTCCAGAAGCTTACCTTGATGATGGCATATTTGATATATGGCTGTTTTCAGGAGCCAGCCTGGTCGATGCCTTTCGTCACGCCTTCGATCTGTGGGCAGGACGGCATGTGGATTCAAAGGAGGCACGACGCATTCCATTTCGCAACCTGCACCTTGAGGCTGATGCGCTGTTTTCAGTCCAAATGGATGGTGAACCGGCATTTAATACCCGCCAGACGGTGATCTCTGTCCGCCAGCGTGCCATAAGGGTGCTGCTACCGCCACAGGCATTTGGATTGTTGAAAAACCCACCACGCTTTGATTAGATGATGGAAGAATGAGAAAGAAGAAAACATTGAGTGTTAAGGTAAAAGCCTTTTTCGTTGAAAATCCCTTATCCATCCTTCTCCTGATCCTGCCCTTTATTCTCCTGGCAGAAGTAATGAAATGGTCCGCTTTGTGGATCTTTGGTTTGGCTGCGCTTGGGATCATACCCCTCGCTTCCATTATTGGTGAGGCGACCGAAGCCATTGCTATCCATACCGGTCCGCGGATCGGTGCCCTCCTGAATGCGACCCTTGGCAACGCGGCTGAACTGATCATTACCATTGTCGCGGTGCGCGCCGGATTATTGGAATTGGTTAAAGCTTCCATCACCGGTTCTATCCTCGGTAACTTGTTGCTAGTCCTGGGCTTATCCATGGTGGTCGGTGGTTTACGGCATGGCATCCAGAAATTCGATCAACAGGCTGCGAGCCGAAATGCCATATTGCTTGTGCTTTCGGTGCTGGCTTTGCTGATCCCATCGATCCTCAGCCATTCGATCGGTTCTGCGGGCAGCCCAAAGGTTGAAGCACTGAGCCTGGGTGTGGCCCTGGTCATGATCGTCCTGTATATCCTGGGTTTGCTGGCTTCCTCCCGCTCCAGCAAGGAATCCCTGGTTGATGATGTAGCTCGTGCGGTTTCCCCGAAATGGTCAAAATCCGCTGCTTTGATTATCCTGACCCTGTCAACAGCAGGGATTGTTTGGTTAAGCGAAACCCTTGTCCGGGTTGTTGAACCGGTCATGAATGGCCTGGGGATCTCGGAATTCTTTTTGGGGATAATATTAATTCCATTGATCGGGAATGTGGCTGAACACCTGGCTGCGGTACAGATGGCTGGTCGTAACCGGATGACCCTGAGCGTGGAAATTGCGGTCTCCTCCAGTCTTCAAATTGCCCTCTTGATCGCACCCCTGTTGGTCTTTATCAGTCTGGCAATGGGAAATCCGTTGCAGTTGATTTTTAACTCCTTCGAGTTACTTGCCCTGATGGCAGGTGTCCTGATCTCTGCACTGGTCTCCTTTGATGGTGAATCTTCATGGCTTGAGGGCGCCAGCCTGCTGGCAATTTATTTGATCCTTGGTCTGGCTTTCTTCCTTTTACCTTGATGCGAAATGAAACGCAACAATCCACTTAAATTAATAAATGGTTGGGTCATCCTGGGGGCATTTTGTACCGCTGCGGTCCTGATGCTGTTAAGTCTGATAGGATTCGGCAGGGACACCCATGAACTCACAGAATTCGGCTTACGATCTGCCGACCTGACCATCATCCCTGGACCCACCTCCACGTCGAATTCCTTTCTCACACCAACGGTCAATCCGAATTTTCTGGGTACACCAACTCCGCTCCCAGGGGTGATCGCAATTAACCTCTACGTCCAGATCACCGGCACTGAAGGAGAAGGTCTGCGCTTCCGTTCCGAACCAGGCTTGATTGGTAAACCGTTGTTCATGGGCTTTGATGCGGAAGTCTTTAAGGTGAAAGACGGTCCCCGCGAAGCCGATGGGTACACCTGGTGGTACCTGGTCGCGAATTATGATGACACGCGCGCTGGATGGGCTGCCGCTAATTATCTGGTAGTTATTCCTTCTCCATAACTAAGAATTTAATGACAATTTTTCCTGCAAACAGAATTATCATAATGGACAAGCCATGTGGATTACTTTCAACCAGCGGAAAAAAGAACTGACAATTAACCGGAATGAAGGGCATATGAGAATCAATCCGATTCTCTACTGTGGATAGTTTGTTCTTGTATCGAATTCCACGGAAGGTATGGGAATACGAGCCCTTAACCAAACCCGGGTGTTCTCGAAATAGACTGGACAGAATCACCAGCAACACGACTGGCGAATATCACCACCGCTGGTTCCAATGCGATTTCTCTCGCTTGGGAGGATGAGCACCAGTATAGAATTTACAGCTGGCATTACCTGCGAGCGCTGTGTCGATGCGAAAAGTGCCAGGAATAATAACCCCTGTTATTATTATTTCTCTCCCACTCTCCATTTAAATTTACCCACTGCAGTGATCAAAGCGGCTAACTCTTGATTGACCGGAGTCATTCGTACGCGTAGCGTAGAGCCTTCAGTGCTCTTTGATCGCCCTCTTCTCCCAGGAGCTCGATCGCAATCATGCGCTAGTCAAGGCCGTTGCGTTCGAGCATCTTTAACTACTCGTTAACTTGCTGTGTTGATTCACCCATTGCAGGCTACAATTTACCTCATTATTTAGAACAAGTATCTCACGGTGTTTTAATTACCATGGGTGTCTTCGTGCTGGTAGGTGTCTTGGTCGCGGTGGGGGTAGGCGTTGGGGTGCGGATGTTATACAGGTGTTTGAGAGCTTCTGCTCGCATTTGGGAGGTCGTTTCATTTACAGAAAGATCGAGCAGAGCCTGCCAATCTTTAGCAGCCAGAGAAAGGTTGTTCAAGCCTTCCAGACAGGTCGCCCGCCAATAGTAGATCAATGCCGTCTGTTCGTTATTCTCAATTAAAGAACGGGTATGTTCTATTTGTAAATAACAGTCGCCGTAATGCTTTTCAAGCCGGTAAGCACGTGCGAGTCCCAGGCTGCCTTCGAAGGAACCTGGCAGATAACCAATTGCTTCCTTTAAATCGTGTTCAGCGTTTTCACCATCGTCCAGACCAACGTAAGCCAGACCGCGGTAGATATACGCTTTGCCGGTTCTTTTTATACGCAGTGCCTGGGTCAAGATATCGACTGCCTCTTCGTATTTTCCCACGGCATTATAGGCTCCACCGAGTAGGACCAGTGCATTCGTATCACCTGGTTGATGTTGAACGTAAATTTCCATGGCACCGACCGCCTTCTCCAACTGGCTATTCGCCTCATATGCCTCTCCAAGCGTGAGGTAAGCGGGTATCATGGTGATGTCAAGACTGTTGGTTTTTTTCGCTTCTTGCAATGCTTTTAAGTTATCCCCCAATGCCAGATCCACCTTTGCCAGGCCAAGATAGACCAGCGGCGAATCGGGGCTGAGCGTCAAGGCGTGTTCCAGATCTTCTCTTGCTTCATAGGGTTGACCATTTGACAGTAAATACGCAGCCCGTTCGAGATAAGCCTCTGCGAAGTTCGGATCGCTTTCAATTGCACGGTTTAACTCAGTGAGAATATCGGCTTCCTGATCCACACCCGGCAGGACACGTGCTCGCCCGACATATGCCGGTCCAAAGTTCGGATCGAGCGCAATCGCCTGGTCATATGCTCCCAATGCATTTTTAAACTGTCCCTGGAAGCGGTAGGCTTCGCCGATATAATAGTAAGGATCGGAAAGACCTGGATCGATGGCAGCGATCTGCTGCATGGCATTGATCACATCAGACCATTTTCCTTCTTTATACGCACCTTCAGCTGCCCGGTAATAGTCTATTGCCTGAATCGAATGCGGTGTATTGACATAGAGGGGCGTTGGTGTGTAGGTCGCGATCAGGAGCATCCATAAAGGTGTTGGACCCGTGAAAGTTGGTGTGATGGCTGGCTTGTCGTTGAGAAATGTCGGTGTCGGTGAATAAGTTGGGGATGGACCTGGAGTGACCGTGTTACGCATGCTGGATTGACTCAGACGCGGTGTAAGCAGACCAAAAACAGCCAGGCTGATTACCAGGATGCCTACCACCAGTAGACCAACCAGGCGGATCACAGGACCGGAAAGAAATCCTTTGATCACTTTTGGTTTACCAGCATCAAATGATTTAATCAAATCAGCTTCCCATCGCCGTTTACGGCTGATCGGGAAGGGTTTAACATCCTTATCAGGTGGCAGCACCCCGAATATGATCAGACCGCGTTTCGCAGTAACATTTTCCGGGTCTATTCGTAGCGCCGTCTGCAGACAGTAGATCCGCTCCTTCTTCGTTTCCACCACTGCGCTCATCCAGTTCCAATAGGTCGGGTTATACTGGTCATCTTTAATTAAACGCGTCAACAATTCCTTGGCGCGCCTATCGTCCCCCTGCCGTATGGCTTCAATGGCTTCCTGGAGCGTAGTCTCTTCTGCCATAACTTGAGTCTAGCACAGGCAAATGGAAGCGGCAAGGCAGGTCAACCAGAAGTATGATCGCCTTTAGGGATCTCTTTGCTTAAGTGCAATCAGGGTGCTCGTGAAATTCTTCCACCTGGTAGATCAACACATCGATATGCTTTTGCCTCCAAAGACCGGGCGTAGCGCCCATCTTGGCGCACAGGTGATCAAGAAATTCTGCAGGATCAGGGAGCTTCTCCCATACCTGTGGCAGGAAAGTCGCCCGACGCATGCCGTCACGGATGACGACACCATTCACTCCCGGCCGTAAGCGGGAGAGCAGGTCCTCAGGACTATCGTATTCAAGAGAAACGGGGGTAGTCAATCGCGAGACCTCAATCTCGATCTGGGAAAGTTCATTTATCCGCACAGGGGGGAATCGATAATCGTTTAAAGCCGCGGCGATGGCGTGCTCGCGCACATCTTCAGCCAGCGACTGGTTAGGCTCCAGGCTTCCAATGCATCCTCGCAACATGCCATTAATGGTTAACGTAACAAACGATGTTCCATCTGCTTGCAGACGCGGAGTGAATTTATTCAAGTCAAGAGGTGGCATAGATTCGCCGCGTACACCATTTTCCAACGCCAGGCGGGCAACCCTTAGTAGGCCTTGTTTTTCCTGCTGTGTGAGATGATCTTCATCCATCATATCGATTATCTCCCATGATCTATAGCGGCTGTTCCTGGAGTTGCCAGCATTCACGATCGAAATTGCGGTGAAGACGATCTTTGTTATTAACCTGAATCGCGATCACTTCTGCGTTAAATAATTTATTCGTCCAGGTGGGTCACCATTTGAATGACTTTACAAACCAGGTTCGCTAAACCTCCTTTAATGAAGGATGGTTTACAGACCTGCATTTCCATTTCCAATAAGATAGCCGGTCTTCCGGAACCACAGTCCGTCCAGCAAAATGATCAGATATCTTTTTTTTTACCCATCGGAAAGGATCGTAACACCAAAATTACTGGGATTTATAACCAGACCATGTGCGTGACTGGATTTGTTTAGCGAGACAGATACCGAAGATGGTTCCGCTGACACTGATGTTAATGAGCTGACCGTCATACCATGTTCGACATCGTTATGCGAGGCGGTAACCACGGCAAAACCCGTAGCCCATTTTTGCATCACTTGGCGAAATTTATCAGAATCGATGGCCATTGATGCGATCCCTTTTACCAATCATCATACATGTGAGCGCGCTATGCGTCAAGCCGGGAAATACAACCTTTTCCGTCCGAAATCCCTCTTGCCTGTTTGAGGAGGAATGAGGTACTATTATAAAATAAATGGATACTCCCTCTCCACAGCCACCGGTTGCACCACCCCCATCTCGAAAGCCGAAACGAGCTCGCATCCTGCAGACCACTTTGAGTGTTGCGATCCTGCTGGCAACCCTATTCACTACCTGGACACCGGCGGGTCTGTTCTCGAGCAGCCTTTCGGAGAAGTTAAGCCTGCTCCTGACCGCTCAACCGGAAGGTGTTCCCACAGCTGTCACACAATACCCCCAATTGCGGATTGGGATCGTTGCTGGTCATTGGGGAAACGATTCTGGAGCGGTTTGCCGCGATACTTCCGGGCAGGTCACCCTTAGCGAAGTGAATGTCAATCTAAGGATTGCCAATCTCGTCCAGAAGCAATTGACGGAAAAAGGATTCTTGGTGGATCTGCTGCAGGAATTTGATCCACGCTTGAATGGATATCGGGCTTCATTATTGGTGTCGATACATAATGATTCGTGTGATTATATTGATGACAATGCGACCGGCTTCAAAGTGGCTGCTGCCATGAATACCCGGGATACCAACCGTGCTTCACGCCTCACCGAGTGCCTACGTAATCGTTACCAGGCCGTGACCGGTCTGCCATTCCATGCTGGTAGCATCACTTCAGACATGCGTGAGTATCATGCTTTCAGTGAAATAGACAGCACAGTAACCATCGCCGCCATCATTGAAACTGGCTTCCTAAATCTTGATAGAGAGATTTTGACCCAGCACCCTGATATAGTCGCTGATGGTATCGTACAAGGCATTGTGTGCTTTATAAATAACGAGAACATCGAGCCTACCTCCATCCCCACTTTTATCCCATGACCTCTGATCGCAACGAGGCGCTACAAGCAGTCCGAGCCGCCCGGGAATATCTTCAACGAGGCGACAAACACAACGCGCGCCGCATGGCAGAGTTCGCCGCATCTCTGGCCCCTGACATGGAGGAACCTTGGTTGATCCTTGCGGCGGTTGCCAGCCCGCGCGCCAGTATCGCCTACCTGGAAGAGGTGCTTAAAATCAATCCCAACAGCCATCGAGCCCACGAGGGCATGCGTTGGGCAAACCAAAGGCTAAGCACCCAGCAGCAAAAAACAATATCCTCACAATCAATAATAACTGGGCATCTGTCACAATCCGCACCTGGCAAGGGATCGGTAAATAGACGTTCACCACCCCTTCCAACTCTTCTATTGACATTAGCAGTCGTTCTGGTCGGCTGGGCTGCTTTATCGGGAATAGCCTCACCTGCCATGGCATTTATCCGCACCAATCTGGCTGCGCCCACGGCTACGGATCAACCATTCTGGTCGGAAGCAGATATTCCCAAGCCAACCTACACGCCAACACCCACACCCACTTTTACACCAACGCCGACCTTTACTCCAACACCAACCCCCACCGATACGCCCACGCCCACACCTACATTTACCCCAACTGACACCCCGCTACCCACCAGCGCATACGCGCCACAGCCCACATACGCACCCCCGAGACCGGTTAATTTCTATGCTGGGCGCTGGGTAGATGTGGATCTATCCTATCAACGTGTGTATGCTTACAAGGATGATGTACTCATCAATTCATTTCTTGCTTCAACCGGAACCTGGCTCCACCCAACATTAACTGGCGAGTATTCTATCTACATCATGGAAAGGTACGACAATATGGAAGGTCCACCTGGACCTGAATACTACTACCTGCCTAACGTACCTTATGTGATGTATTATTACAAGGGCTACGCTTTACATGGGACGTATTGGCACAGTAATTTTGGCGTACCCATGAGCCATGGCTGTATTAACTTAAGCATCAGCGATGCCGGCTGGTTGTTCAACTGGGTATCGATTGGCACAGTGGTTTATATCCATTATTAGGTCAGCATGCTTAAAACCCCGGCAGCGCTTTCCAGGCGCGATTTCCTAAAATTAAGCAGCGCAGGTTTACTGGGACTCATGCTGACTGAATTACACCTTGATTATGTCCTGGCGGCAGAAGCCATTAAAGAAGGTCGAGCAGCTCTGAGTGGTATCAGTATATATGATGCCCCATCTTTCAATGCCATGCAAATTGATATCCTCAACCGGGACCAGGTAGTACCCATCACAGCCGAAGTGGCAGGTGATGATGAGACCGCTTACAATCGACTATGGTACTGCATTGGGAATAATGGTTATGCCTATTCAGGTTGGATCCAGCCTGTCAAGACAGTTTTCAACGCTCCCATTTACGATATACCCCCGACAGGGATTCTTGGAGAGATCACTATCCCCTTTGTGGCCATTCGCCAGCAGCCCAACTCTCTCTACCGCACTGGTTTTCGCCTGTATTATGGGTCCACTCACTGGATCCGGGAAATTGTGATCAACAAAGACGACGAAACGATCTGGTACCGCCTGGATGATGAACATTCACAAGTTTCCTACTTTGTCCCTGCTGAAGCTGTCCGGGTCTCCACAACCGAAGAGCTGACCCTGCTTTCACCTGATATTCCAAATGAGCTGAAGTCGATCTACGTGGATCTGGCTGGTCAAACCGTGATGGCTTTTGAAGATGAGAAACCCGTTCTCATGTCACGCCTCTCATCTGGCACGAAAGGCACACGTACACCGAGTGGATCATACAGAACCTATCATAAAAGTCCAACCGTCCATATGAGTGATGGTGATGATGGAAAAAACCAGACCTACGACCTGCCCGGTGTACCCTGGGTGACCTTCTTCACCGGTACCGGTGTCTCCTTTCACGGTACGTACTGGCACAACGACTTCGGACATCCACGCAGCCATGGCTGCATTAACCTTCCCTTGCCAGCCGCAAAATTCATCTATCGTTGGACCCTGCCCACCGTCCCTCCCCAGGAATGTTATCTGCACAAGCCAGGAGAGGGCACCAACGTACAGATTGGTAAAATCTAAATCTGCTGGGAGGTATATATGAATCCTGCTTTTCAATATGACAAGTACCTTCTCAAGCGCCAAGTATTCGCCCTGGCGGGCAAATTCCGCTTCTATAATCCTTCAGGTGATCTCCTATTGTTCAGCGAGCAAAAGATGTTCAAGCTCAAGGAAGACATACGTTTATATAGCGACGAGGCCAAGTCGCAGGAACTCCTGCAGATAAAAGCCCGCCATATCATCGACTTTTCTGCCGCATACGATGTACTTGATAGTGCAACTGGTCAGAAGATTGGAGCGATGCGGCGTAAAGGATTCCGTTCCATGGTACGGGATGATTGGGATGTGCTAGATGCCAGCGACCTTGTGATAGGCAAACTGTTTGAGGACAACATCAGCCAGGCTCTCCTGCGCCGTTTTCTGCTCGGTTCTTTCCTGCCTCAGAACTACGACATTTCCATGGGAGAACAGCGTGTTGGCGACCTCAAACAGCGTTTCAATCTTTTGCGCTATGAACTAATCCTGGACTTCAGCATGGATTCAATAAGGCTGCTTGACCGACGCCTGGGGATAGCAGCCGGTATTCTCCTGGCTGCCATCGAGGGGAGGCAGCAGTAATATGCCTCGCAAGGCGCTTTTCGCGGGTCTGGTGGTGGACGAATTCGACCATCCCACTGAGATCGCCTACGTGGGCGAAGAACCCTGCTATGTGGTCAATGACGGTGGATTCCACCGCCATATCCCCGCCGAGCAGGTCGACCGCCAGGTGTTGGAGCGGATGCATGAAATGATCGAGGGCAATGAAGGTTTTTTAAGCGAGCAGGCCGCTAAAATGATCGGCCAAGAGGACATTTTCACCCGCGCCATGATCGAGCAGCAACTAAAAAACCTAGACCAGCAATTTGAGGCCATTATGCAGGCTGGCATACCGGAAGAGGGACGCGCCTATATGGGAATGATCGGGTTCAAGGTAGTTATTAATGTTCATGGTGAAGTGATCCGCCTTGTCCAGCCTACTGCACCAGAGACAGGTAATGAAGGAGAATAATCCAGGTATTCTTTCTCCTTGCAGCAGGGCTGCAATATGTAGGATCCCGATTGTTTTAATAGTAGAAAAAGAGAGTGGAGTGAACATGGAAATCCGGAAAAATGTCGGGTTTATTTGATGGGAATTAATTCGCAGAAAGATTACATCGAACAATCTCCAACATGGATTGTATTGTTCACAGGGGATAGAACCAAATTGTTTCGGCTGTATAATAGTGACAGCTTTCACCACCAGCTACCGGGAATCCAGTGTCTGCCATTCTCCTCAACGTTCACGTGGTTATCTTCAGCCTGTATCAGGACGCCCTCCAAGTCCTTCTGACCCCCTGCAGTGATCCCGGATTTATTGACTGCTGGGAGCTGCCAGGTGAACCTGTTCAGGAGGACGAGTCCCTTGAGGAGGCAGCCGGGCGGGCACTCTCCGGACGAATTGACCGGCGCGAGGTCTATCTGGAACAGCTCTACACCTATGGTGAACCAGACCGGTACCCGCGCTCTCGGATAATCTCAGTTGTATATTTTGCCCTGATCCCGGCTGGAGCACGCCGCCTTTCACGTCCCGAGCACGAGCGTTGGTATCCCGTGAATGCTTTACCATATCTTGCTTTCGACCACGCTGGTGTCATTGCCTATGCACTGCGCCGTCTGCGCTATAAACTGGAATACAGCGCCGCTGGTTTCCAATTATTACCTGATGAATTCTCCCTGAGCGAGCTCCAGCACACCTACGAGATCATCCTGGGTGAAGAACTGGACAAGCGCAACTTCCGGCGGCGCATTCTGCAAGCAGGCATAATCGAAGATACCCCCTACCTGCGCAGTGGAGAAGGGCGTCCAGCCCGCCTCTACCGCTACCGGCTCGATGCTGTCGCCGAAATCAAAGCCCGCCGGTTGTTCCCGTAAACTCCTGATCAAACTGAAGACTCATCATTAAAATCAAGGAACACTATGACCAAACAATCCCCTCTGCGCCGTCTGCATCCCAATGTCTGGATTCTGACCGCGACATCATTCTTAACAGATATCTCCTCTGATATGCTCACCAATCTCATACCGCTTTTCCTTGCCAATGTGCTGGGTGTGCGCACGGCTGTCGTGGGCTTGATCGAGGGTCTGGCTGAGACAACCGCCAGCCTGACGAAAGTCTACTCAGGCTACCTTTCAGATAGACTTGGCAAGCGCAAATGGCTGACCGTGGCTGGTTACGGTCTTTCGACCATCGCCAAGCCCTTCCTTTACTTCGCCAACACATGGGGCTGGGTTATTGGCGTGCGTTTCACAGATCGCCTTGGAAAGGGCATCCGCACCGCACCGCGTGATGCGCTGGTGGCTGGCAGCATCAATCAGGACCAGCGCGGTCTGGCATTCGGACTGCATCGGGCAGGCGATACCGCCGGCGCTTTCCTGGGCCTGGGGATCGCAGCATTCATCGTCTGGTCTGCCCAGTCGAATGCTGCAGAACTTGGCCGCAGGACTTTCCAGATCGCCGTGCTTGCCAGTATTATCCCGGCCGTACTGGCAGTGCTCGTTTTAGGTCTGGGTGCACGCGATGTTTCCACCGATGGCAGGTCAACTACACCGGTCTTGAGTTTCAAAAATATCGATGGACGCTTCAAGATTTTCCTACTGGTTGTCATGCTGTTTACACTGGGTAACTCGTCGGATGCTTTCATCGTCCTGCGGGCGCAAGAGCGCGGCTTGAGCGTGCTGCAGGTAATGCTAATGTTGATGACCTTCAATTTGATCTATGCAATCCTATCCGGTCCGCTCGGTGCGCTGTCCGATAGGATCGGCCGCCGCAAGCTGATCATCGGCGGTTGGCTGGCCTACGGATTGGTTTATCTCGGTTTTGCCCTCTCGCGCACCGGCTGGCAGGTCTGGGTTTTATTCATATTGTACGGTATCTACTACGCAGCAACTGAGGGTGTTGTCAAGGCCTTGATAGCCGACCTGGTCAATCCCCAGCAGCGCGGCACGGCGTACGGACTCTATAACGCCGCCGTTGGTCTGACCGCCTTCCCGGCCTCTCTCATCGCCGGCCTGCTCTGGCAGGGAATGGGAACCTGGCATGGCCTGGGTGCATCTGCTCCATTCTTTTTCGGGGCTGGCCTGGCTTTACCGGCAGGCCTGCTGTTTTGGTTTTTGGTCAGATAGGCATCGAAATCGCTCCCATAGTATATGGTCACAATGGAAGAACCAACCAAAACTGAGATCTCGCACCTGTCCTGGGGACAGATCGATGTAACCATCTCAGGCAGGTCCTACCAGTATAAAGACTGCCTGGTCTGGCCCGGGGAGGCTCACGAGTGGAACTGGAACCTCACCGGAACCCGCCACGAACCAGGCATCCAGTTTGCCGACATTGAAGAGATGTTAAAACATGATTTGGAGGTTGTGATCCTGTCCCAAGGTATGTTCAACAGGCTCCAGGTTTGTCCAGAGACAAAGCAAATATTAGAGAATAAGGGGATCGAGTATCACATCGTGGATACCAAACTCGCTGTGGAGTTATACAATGACCTCACACGCCAGGGTAAAAGAGTTGGCGCTGCCTTCCACTCGACCTGCTGAAGCCATATTTTGGCAGAGAGCATGTCTTTGAAAACGATAATCAACTCTATCACCTTCCTGCTAAAAGAATATGATGGTAAAAAATCCACGTTTTCTTGACACTTGGTGCTTAAGATGAAATATTAGCGCTTAATGTGGTAACTCCTCCATCTGCACCAGCTGTCTTAAATGACACAACCGCCGACTACGTGAAATTCTTCAGCGGCAACGCGGGTGTGAGCGCGGATAAGCCGCTGCTGATCATCAAGTTCTACGTGCCATAATAAGAGTACCGTGCTAAAATTATTTTTCAAAGAATGAGCGGTATCCATATAATCACCTTAAACATGCATTCGCTAAAGATTTCCATAAACGATAAATGATTCTATAACAATTGGCACAACCATATATGTCTTGCTGTGCAAACAACCAATCAATTCATCAGGAGGAACACATGAAAGCAAAAAGCTTCACCCAGGCAGGTTGTTCATTTCTGGCTCTCAGCCTGATCCTGACGCTGTCGGGATGGAGAGGATCAACGCTGCTTCAGCCGGTCGCTCCTGTTCCGGACTCAATCCTGCCACAACAAGCGCAAGCCACCGTCTCTGCAACGATAGGAGCCGACCAGGGCGCCTACCATGCCATCGCAAATGATGGTGGCTATTTCATCAATAACCCGGCCCAGGAGCTGGGCGCCCAATTTTCTTCTGGCGGGGTAAGATTCAGCACCCGCACCCACAGCTGGGAACTTTCATTGAGCGGCTATGGTTACGGTGACGCCGTGCAACCTGTTCAGGCTGCCATACCAGCGGCCTATGGCAACCGTATCGATTATTCCCGGGGCGTGTTGACCGAGTGGTACATCAATGGTCCCTTCGGGGTGGAGCAGGGTTTCACCCTGTCTGCGCCGCCAGCCGTGAAGTCGGGCGGTCCGTTGACCCTGTCGTTGAGCCAGGGCGGCGATCTGCAGGCTGCCGTCGAAGCGAATGGAAGGGAACTTTGCCTGCATGGATCGGATCCCTCCGGGCTGATGCGCTATTCTGGTCTCACGGCTTACGATGCTGGAGGTCAGGCTCTCACGACATGGTTGGAATCCCGCAATGGTAAACTGCTCATCCGGGTGAATGATATGGGTGCTCGTTATCCATTAACGATAGATCCCTTCTTACAGAAAGCCAAGCTGACCGCCTCGGACCAGGCAGCGGATGATAAATTGGGTGCATCGATAGCAATCAGCGGCGATGTGGTCGTGATCGGTGCTACCACTGTCAATTATGATCCCACCGGCACGAATATCAATGATGTGGGAGCTGCTTATGTTTTCGTAAAACCAGGTGGTGGGTGGGCGGACATGACCCAGGTTGCCAAGCTATCCGCCTCTGATAAGCAAGCTTATGATTACCTCGGTTCGTCAGTGGCGATCGATGGAGATGTCATCGCAGTGGGGGCTACAAATGGGGGAAGTTCCGACAAAGGTTCAGTGTATGTATACATTAAACCGGTAGACGGCTGGGCGGATAAAACCCAGGACGCGATATTGACCGCTTCAGATGGAGCATCGTCGGATTCACTAGGCAAATCAGTGGCGATCGATGGTGACGTTATCGTGATAGGAGCCATCGCAGCCAGCAGTGGTGGTGTATCCCATGCCGGCGCGGCTTATCTTTTCGTCAAGCCGGGAGGCGGGTGGGCGAATATGACCCAGACCGCCAAGCTGACAGCCTCGAACGCAGCGGCATGGGATTGGTATGGAATATCAGTAGCGGTCAGCGGGGATGTGGTTGTGGTCGGTGCGGATAGTTCCGCTCCAGGCGGCCTGGCGGATGCAGGCTCCGCGTATGTCTACGTCAAACCAGGTGGCGGCTGGGCGGATAATACCGAAGACGCGATATTGACTGCTTCAGATGCAACATCATCAGCTTCACTAGGCTCATCAGTTGCGATCGAGGGTGACGTGACCGTGGCAGGAGCCTCCGACGCCAGCAGTGGTGCTGTATCCTATGCCGGTGCGGTTTATGTTTTCGTCAAGCCGGGCGGCGGGTGGGATGATATGACCCAGACCGCCAAGCTGACAGCCTCGGATATAGCCGGGTTTGATTCGCTAGGGGTATCAGCAAGCATCAGCAACGATATTGTGGTGGCTGGTGCACAAAACCATGATCCAGAAAGCATAGCTAGTGCCGGTGCTGTTTACGTCTTTGCCAAGCCGGCAGGCGGCTGGGTGAATGCTACCCAGACCAGCAAGCTGACCGCCTCAGACAAGACAGCGGGTGATCAACTGGGTATATCAGTAGGAGTCAGTGGGAATACTGTAGCAGCAGGTGCGCGCAATGCAGATGTGGGAGGAAAAGCCGATGCAGGAGCCGGCTATGTATTTATCCCCGGCTCGGTCACATCGATCACCTCGGATGCTCCCGATCCGTCGTTGACAGGTCAAAGTCTCCCAGTGCAGGTTACAGTCAGCGTTGATCTCACCGCGCCGACCGGCACCGTGAACATCAGCGGAGCGGATACCAACTGCTCCATAACCCTCTCAAGTGGTGGCGGAAGCTGTAATGTTAAGTTCAAGACCCCGGGAGCAAAAACCCTGACCGCCACATATACTGGAAATTCGACATATTCCGGCAGCTCTGACACAGAAAGCCACCAGGTCAACCCGCGTACTATCATTTACCGTTCGGTTGGTGCCAACGATGGCTGGGTGCTTGAATCAACCGAAACAAGCAGCGTCGGCGGTTCCATCAATTCCACCGCGACAACTTTCTTCCTCGGCGATAACAGGGCTGACAAGCAGTATAAGGCAATCCTCTCGTTCAATACGGGCAGCCTACCCGATAGCGCGGTCATTACCTCGGTTGTGTTGAAGATCAAAAAACAGGGTCTGGTAGGTGTCAATCCCTTCACCACCCACCAGCCGCTGTACGTGGATATCCGCAAACCTTACTTCGGAACGGCGGTCTCACTGGCAGCCAATGATTTCGAGGCTGCTGCCAGCAAGGGGACAGTGGGTACATTCGGGAATGTACCCATCAGCAATTGGTACAGCGTTACCCTGAACAATACAGCCTACCCCTACATCAACCTGACCGGCACCACCCAGTTCCGCCTGCGCTTCAAACTGGGCGATGACGATGACACAACCACTGACTATATGAAATTCTTCAGCGGCAACGCGGGTGTGAGTGCAGATAAGCCGCTGCTGATCATCCAGTACTACGCGCCGTAGAAAGACATCTGGATAGAGGAAGGTAGATCATTGAAGAAGCCCTGTGAGAGGAGATACCTTCACAGGGCTTTCTGTTTAGCTATAAGGATGTGTTAGGGTCAATTCGGTGTCAGGCTGGGAGACCTCGACCATTCACGACATGTTATTCATAGGCAAGGGTATCCCGCACTGTCAGGCGTGAGGCGCGCCGTGCAGGCAGGGCGTTGGCAAGCGTGGCAATGACCAGAATGCCAACCAGCTTTTGATCGATAAATTTCTCCTCACCGAGCCGGGGTAGTGACCGCAGGTCTCCAGGTTTTCATCGACGTAAGTTCCCTCTACACATTAATCATTCCCTAAACCGTAGTAACGACTTTAGTCGTTCATCTGAAGAATACAATTGCCCACTTGTATTTAATTTCAAAAAACATATAATAAGAATGTTGTTTCGTCTTTCTTATCGGGGAGGTCTCTATGGTACATACTAATATCAAGCGGTTTCGTTTCATCAACAATGGATTCTTTGCATTATTCCTTGTGTTGGGTTTAATTCTGCCAATCCCAGCACGATCCCAGGCAGCCCTGGACAACTTACCTGCTGCAGCCAGCCTTCCCCAGGAAGCCAATGCCCCCATCTCTGCTGCCATCGGTGCTGACCAGCCATCCTATCATGCCACCGCAGATAGGGATGGGTTTCGGGTGGACAACGCTCAGGGTCTTTCCGCCTATTTTACTTCCTCAGGTGTGGATTTCCATGCAGGCGAACATACCTGGGGCTTGTCCCTGACCTCTTATGGCTATGGTGAGGCTCTCCAACCAGTCGTCTCTTCCGAACCCACCGCCCGCACCAACCGCATCGAATATTCCCGCGGTGACCTCACTGAGTGGTACGTTAATGGTCCTTTTGGCTTGGAGCAGGGCTTCACCCTGTCTGCACCGCCAGCCGGCAGGTCAGGTGGACCCCTCACCCTGGCGCTTTCGATGTCCGGCGACATTAATGCTGCTGTTGATAAGGGCGGCAAGGGATTATCTCTGTCTGCCTCAGACGGCACCGCACTTTTACGTTACACAGGTCTGATGGCCTACGATGCAGACGGTCGGGAGTTGTCCACGTGGCTTGAAATGCAATCAAATACTCAAAGAAATTCAACTCTCTTGTTCATACGGGTAAATGATATCTACGCCCGTTACCCCCTGACGATCGACCCATTCGTTCAAAAAGCCAAGCTGACCGCCTCGGACAAGGCGGCAAATGACTACTTTGGCTACTCCGTGTCAAACAGCGGGGATGTCGTCGTGGTCGGTGCGTACCTGGCTGACCCAGGCGGAACGAGCGCTGCAGGCGCGGCCTACGTCTTCGTCAAGCCGGGCGGCGGTTGGGCCGGCATGACCCAGACCGCCAAGCTTACCGCCTCGGATAAGACGGCAGATGACTACTTTGGCTCCTCCGTGTCGATCAGCGGAGATGTCATCGTAGTCGGAGCGTACCTGGCTGACCCAGGCGGAACGAGCGCTGCAGGCGCGGCCTACGTCTTCGTCAAGCCGGGCGGCGGCTGGGCCGACATGACCCAGACCGCCAAGCTTACCGCCTCGGATAAGACGGAAGATGACTACTTCGGCTGGTCAGTTTCAATCAGCGGGGATATAGTCGTGGTCGGAGCACGCTTAGCTGATCCAGGCGGAACGAACTATGCAGGCGCGGCCTATGTCTTCGTCAAGCCGGGCGGCGGCTGGACCGACATGACCCAGACCGCCAGGTTGACCGCCTCGGACAAGGCGGCAAGTGACTGCTTTGGCTGGTCCGTGTCGATCAGCGGGAATGTCGTAGTGGTGGGAGCACGCTATGCTGATCCAGGCGGAATAAACGGTGCAGGCGCGGCCTACGTCTTCGTCAAGCCGGGCGGCGGCTGGACCGACATGATCCAGACCGCCAAGCTGACCGCCTCGGACAAGGCGGCAAATGACTGGCTTGGCGCCTCCGTGTCAATCAGCGGGGATGTCGTCGTGGTCGGAGCGTACGGGTCTGACCTAGGCGGAACGGAGTCTGCTGGCGCTGTTTACGTCTTCGTCAAGCCGGGTGGCGGCTGGGCTAACATGACCCAGACCGCCAAGCTGACCGCCTCCGACAAGGCGGAAAATGACTACTTTGGCTGGTCCGTGTCGATCAGTTCGGATGTCGTCGTAGTCGGAGCGTACAATGCCATCCTAGACGGAAAGACCGCTGCAGGCGCGTCCTACCTCTTCGTCAAGCCGGGCGGCGGCTGGGCTGACATGACCCAGACCGCCAAGCTGACCGCCTCGGACAAGGCAGCAAATGACAACTTTGGCTGGTCCGTGTCAATCAGCGGAGATGTCGTCTTGGTTGGAGCGTACAAAGCTGACCCTGGCGGTACAGTCAATTCAGGCGCGGCCTATGTCTTCTTCAATTGTGATCCAACCACCACGACCATCACGGCCGATTCCCCCGACCCATCGCTGGTTGGTGAAACAGTCAACGTGAACGTGGAGGTCAGCGGCGGCAGCACCACCCCTAGCGGCACGGTGGACATCAGCGGGGCGGATACGAACTGCAGCCTCAGCCTCTCATCTGGCACTGGGAATTGCGATGTGACCTTCAACGCGGTCGGGGCAAAGACCCTGACCGCCACCTACAATGGCGACACGACCCACGCGGGCAGTTCGGATACCGAAGACCACACAGTCATGGCCAACACGACCACGACCATCACCTCGGATGCACCCGATCCTTCTGTAGACGGGCAGAACGTGACGGTCAACTTCACGGTTACGGTCAATTCCCCCGGCAGCGGCACGCCAACGGGAGATGTCACCGTGAGCGATGGTGTGGATTCTTGTTCGGCTTCAGTGGCAGCTGGTTCATGCGCACTGGCACTAAATACCCTGGGTACCAGAAGCCTGACTGCCAGCTACCCTGGTGATACGAACTTCAACGGCAGTTCGGATACTGAGAGTCACCAGGTGAATCCTCGAACTTCCAACTTCTATTCCGTAGGTACAAACGATGGATGGATCCTTGAATCATCCGAGACCAGCAGCCTGGGTGGGTCTATCAACGCCTCTGAAACAACCTTCCGTCTGGGCGATGATGCGTCCGACCGGCAGTATCGCTCGATATTATCGTTCAATACCTCCAGCCTGCCAGATAATGCTGTCATCACCTCGATCGTAATCAAGATCAAAAAACAGGGACTGGTCGGTATTAACCCCTTCACCACCCACCAGGGCCTGTTGGTGGATATCCGTAAACCATACTTTGGTCCTGCGCTGGGATTGGCTGCCAGCGATTTCCAGGCTTTGGCAAGCAAAGGCAGCGTGGGGACTTTCGGTACGACCCCGAGTGTGGGCTGGTACTCGGTTACCTTGAACAGCACAGCCCGCCCCTATATCAACAAGACCGGCACCACCCAGTTCCGCCTGCGCTTCAAGCTGGATGATGACAACGATAACCTTGCTGATTACATGAAATTCTTCAGCGGCAACTACACCACCACCTCCAGCCGTCCTTTGTTAATAATCCAGTATTCCCTGCCTTAAAAAAACGCGTTACTCACCATGGAACGAAAGAGACCGGAGGATTTTTTCCGGCCTCTTTTATTTATATTTTTGCCCGATTTGGCGGGGTCACCTGACCGAGCCGGGGTCGCGACCGCAGCTCTCTCGGGAGTACCCCTATTTGTGGAAATCTTTCCACCCCACCCCTGCCCCTCCCCTAAATAGTGTATTTTAGAAAAAATTGGGCTTGCCTCAAAAAAGTGGACACAATTAATGTCCAAATTGAAGTTCATGTTCCACTGGACTGTGGTAGTCCAGAGACGAATGTAACCGATTGCGATTGTACCAGCCTTCGATGAACT